>VFSW01014416.1_pt1 | contig 10924 bp, 3 predicted proteins | sample 5358111 | NCBI WGS metagenome assembly VFSW01 (sample SAMN11554181, study PRJNA540505) | mine drainage metagenome | isolation source: sediment from site ElyBrook_90M | place: USA: Ely Copper Mine, Vershire, VT | collected 2017
TTCCGGTACAGGAACGTATTCGTCTCGTTGAGCTTATCTGGGACAGCGTTGCAGCGGTTCCGGAAGCCGTGGAAATTTCCCCTGAGCTGAAGGCTGAACTCGATGCACGTCTGGCAACATTTGAGGCAGACCCGGAAGCGGGTTATTCCTGGGATCAGGTGAAATCACGCCTTAAAGATGGCTCATGGCGTTCCGCCTGAAGTTTTCTTCGCGAGCGTTGCGTGAAATTGGCGAAGCTCAAGAGTGGTACGAATTGCAGAACCCCGGTCTCGGTGAAGAATTCATCGCTGCAATGGAGTTACAGCTGAAACGGCTAGAGCAAGCACCTTTGCTTTATGCAGAGGCAATACCCAGTGTTCGCCGAGCCCTCCTTCCACGATTCCCTTACGGTTTGTTTTACGTAGTGCGGGGTAATCTTATACATGTTCTGGCTGTGTTGCATGATGCTCGCAGTCCGAGCCGTTGGTCCAAAACCCGCTGACCCATTCCATGACGGATACCCGAATAATGCAAGCAGTTCTGTTTGACCTCGACGGCACGCTGGCCGACACCGCGCCCGACCTCGGCCATGCCCTCAACCTGCTGCGCGAACGGCACGGGATACCGCCATTGCCGCAGGAAACCATCCGCCCCTACGCCTCGCACGGCACTGTCGGCCTGTTCGACATCGGCTTCGGCCTGACGCCGCAAGATGCCCGCTTCGAAATCCTGCGCGAGGAATACTTGGCGCTCTATACCGCCAACCTGTGCCTGCACACCACCCTCTTCCCCGGCATGGCCGAACTTCTGGACGCGCTCGAAGATAAAAGCATCGCCTGGGGCGTGGTCACCAACAAACCGGCCCGCTTCACCAACCCGCTGCTGGAGCAGCTCGGGCTGATCGGACGCGCCGCCAGCGTCATCAGTGGCGACACTTGCTCCCACCCCAAGCCGCACCCCGAACCGCTGCTGTGCGCTGCCCGCGAGATCGGCGTAGCGCCGCAAACTTGCCTGTACGTGGGCGATGCCGAGCGCGACATCGCGGCGGCGCGCGCCGCCGGCATGTTCGCCCTGATCGCCGACTATGGCTATCTCGGCGCGGCAGACCGCCCCGATACCTGGGGCGCCGACGGTCGCATCGACTCCCCGCTGGATATCCTCGCTTTTCTTGCCTGATCCGTACATAATACGTTCATGTCATGGCTGTGACAGTATGCTTTCGGCGTAGAACGCCGAACTGGCAGCACCGAAAGCTAACGACCTGGTTGTATCCCCGCTTGCGCATCCTGGTAGCCGGGGCAGCAATGTAATTGCGTATTTCGGCGCTCGCACCCGAGGGAGAGACCAAGTGCTTTACTGTTCAGCGATGACCAAGCCCTCTTTGGGTTTTCTTGCGATTATTGCCACCGCGCTGATATCCGGCGCCACGGCATGTTTCGCCGCCGCCCCGGCAACACCGACGGCACGGCTCGACCATGCTTCCCTGGCAGCACGGGGCAAGCAGTCGGCGCTACTGACGGTCGATGCCTTCGGGCGCTACGCCGTGACCGCCTCCAGTGCGCAGGGAGTGGCGGTACAGCTGGTGGATCGCATGGCCGGCGCGGGCCCGCTGATGGGCGAAGCTGGCAAACAGGACGGACGCCTCGATCTCTTCCTCGACCGGGGCGAACAAAAGATTGTGACCTATGCGTCTGGGCGGGGTAAAGGCCGGGTAAAGCTGGCGGCGCATGCCTTCCGGGAACTGAACGCAAAACCGCAGCGGCTGATCGAGTATCGGCTCGAGCGCGCAACCCTCGGTGACTTCGAACAGCGCTCCTACTGGATTGAGATCAAGACAAAACGCACGGTTGCGCTCGAAGCGGCCGGACGGTATCTCACCGACCTGCGGCTCTGGAGGGATGGCACATGGCTGGTAGATGCTGCGCCGCAAATCGTGCAAAGTCAGGCGCGACCGGAGCAGCCGCTGTCGGTGGCGCGTCTGAGCGTCGAGCTTGAGCCCGGACTTTATCTGCTGACGGCCTACGGCGGACCGAGCCAGCCCTGGACTAAATCATCCGATGCCAAGCCGTTCCTGTTGCGCTTCGGCATTCCGAAGCTCGCTCCGGCGATGCGGCGGCAGTTCACCATGGGCGAATTCGGGGTGGAGCGCTTCGTGGTTCCGGCAGGCCCCACCCATTTCCGGCTCGAGTTGCCCACGGCCCATGCTGCCACGCTCGAGGTCGCCGATTACTCGCCCAAAAATCCGTTTCAGAGTGCCGGACCGAGCGCCAGCATCGACAAGAAATCCCTGCCGCCGGTAGCCGAACTCGACCAGTCCGACAACGTCGACCGTCTGGTGACGGTGACCATGGCGGCGGGAAAATCCTTTATCCTGCAGCATTTCAATGCGAGCAGCGCCTATCAATTCAAGGGTTCCGGCAACTATTGGGCCAGCACGATCCACACCGGAAACCCGGAGGATTCCGTCGGCGCAAGCGCAGTGCTGACTCGCCGGCCCATTTATGGCTATGGCCGGGAAGAATATGTGGCCGACCGGTCGCTTTTGCTTGAGGCGCCATGGCATCGGCGCTTCAACTTGCTCGACCGGTTGTCGATGTTCGTCAAGCTGCCCGCAGCAGCCAAAATCAAGGTCGTCGGTGATGGCGCCAGCGCCCGTTACCGCTTCGAACCTTTTCTGACCTCGCGCCCAAGCGATTACCGGGAGCCGCCCTGGCAACCCAGCGGCCACGTATTCGATCTCGATGGCGGCCTGTATGTCCTGAGCGTCGCCCCTCAAACCAGGGGCATCCTGGACCTGCGCCTGGCGCCCGAAAGCGGCAAGCTCAAACAACTCGTCACAAAAACGGGCAGTCTGTACCCGCAGTCCTCCGGCGGCAAGCCGGTCGAGACAGTCTCGCCCGTCATGGCGACGGCGCGTTTTCCCGCGATGCAGCTCGATGGCAGTTACTACTACACCCTCTACCTGAATAGTCAACCGGGGGTCACTTCGGGCGTCGTGCTGCGCCCCCTGCCGATCGACCTGAGTTATTCACTGCCTGTAGCCCAGCAATCCGGGGAGACGCTGACGATCCCGGTTTCGGTTCCGGAGCGCGGCACGTTGCGGGCACTGGCGGAAGATGGGCGGTCGCTGAACATCGCGCTGGACAACGGCATGAAGGGTTCCGCAATCGTGGTGGAGCCGGGGTCGTACCGTGTCACCGTGGCCGGAGGCAAGACGATACAGTCCTACTCGCTCGAACTGGAACCCACGCGCCTGGCCAGCAGCACGCCGCTGCCGCCGCTGCCCGATACCCTTCTGGCGGAACTGCCCAAATTTCCGGTCATCACGCCGGGCGTGCCGCAATTTCTGAATCTCGACCGCAGCAGCGCCGAGACGTACGAGGTGCGGGTGGACAAGCCCGGGCTCTATCGTTGCGAAACCACCGGGCTGCTGCAAACCGGCGGCAAGGTGCGCACACGCACCAATCCCTCGCTGTTCGCGGAGAACGAAAACGGCGTCGGTCGCAATTTCATGATTCAGCGTTACCTGCGGGAAGGGAATTATCAGCTCGCCGTATCGACACGCGGCCAGACCCGTGGCCATCTTGGTGTCCGGGTGGCGCGGACCGGCATCATCGATGGCGGAGAGTTGCGCGAGGGTGAAGTGGCGCGCGCCCAGCTCCCGACCGGGCAGGCGCTCGCCTACCGCTTCCGTATTGCCAGGCGGGGAAGCTACCACCTGCAGACAATGGGCCTGGGGCGCAACTTCGATATTCGTCTCGAAGATGACCAGGGATGGCCGGTCTTCGCCCCGATCCAGCAGGGCGATCTCACCAATGAACTGGAACCAGGCAACTATCGCGTGATCGTTCTGCCCCAGAGCGCCTCCGCGCGGGTGCTGACGCGTCTCGACCGCGTGGCCGAAGCGAAAATCTACAAGGGACATGGGCCGCATCGCATCCCACTGGGTTCGACGGTCGGGCATACCTGGGTCGAGCCGGCCAAGGGTGGCGCGAGGGAGCCGGACAAGTGGGAATTCGTCCTGCCTGCCCCAGCGCAGGTCACGATCGCACTCGACAACGAAATGGGGGCGACCCTGATGCGCTCGGCCAACCCGACCGACATCGTTGCGAGGATCAATGCCGCGCAACCCTGGCGCGGCGACCTTCCGGCAGGAAGATACATGGTGCGGGCCCGGCACAGCCGCAAGAACAACTACGTGGATTACACGCTGAGCGTCTCCACCACGCAACTTCTGGCCGGTCAGTCCCGAGTCGTCTCGGCACCGGCTTCGATCCCGGTCTCGGTCGGGACGGACGGGCTGATCGAACTGCAATCCTTCGGCCCGAGCGATGTCCGCGCAAAACTTCTGGATGCGGATGGCAATACCATCGCGCAGAACGACGACCGGCCGGACGACTGGAATTTCCATATCGCGCAGCGTTTGCGCCCCGGAAAATACCAACTGCAGGTGGATCCGGTGGGCGTCGAACAGGCGCAGACGACCGTATCCATGTATGCACCCGCCGAAGTCGCCGAGAAGCCGCTGGTCCCCGGCAGCGAAGTCGAGATCAAGGATGCGCAGGTCCATGTCTATCCGGTGCAGGTGGCGGAGAAGGCCAATGTGCTGGTGGTGGACGCCCGCTCCAGCGATGTCGTCGGGCTTGCGCTGGAAGGCGAGTCGGCCCAGAGCTGGGTGGGCCTCGGCACGCAAGTCGGCAAAACGCCCTATCTTGCCTTGCCGATCGGGCCGGACCGCTTCAAAGCCTATCGCTTGCGCGCCTGGTCGGCCGATCAGCGCAGTCTGCGCATGAGCCTGCGGGTCGTGGCCGCAGCGCTTCCTCCGGTACCGGAGAAGAATTGGCTCCATGGAAGCATCACGCCGGTGCGCGTGGACGAAAAGCGCCCCGACCTGAAAATGGCGATGGTCGCCATCGATCGTCCGGGCGCGTTTCGTCTCAAGGGCGATTTTGCGCAGGTGCCGTGGTCGGACAGTAGTTCCGGCGCCACCCGGACCGGCAGCAACCCGGTCATCTCGGTCAACGGCAAGTTCCTGTTGCTCGTTGCAGATCGCGGCGCGTCCGGTGAAGCGCCGCCGCTCTCGGCAACCAGGCTGCGTTTGCCCACGGACGAACAGGATTCGCTGCGCCTCAATATCATGGCAGGTCAGGTGGGCAGCGTGGACATGCAGCCTCACGAAAAGGGGCCATCCCTGGTGATCGCCCGTGCGCGCACCACGCAGCCGGGAATCGCTGTCGGCGATGCCCTCGATCCCGCGGCGATGGGCTTCGTGCCGGGAGAAGCGGTTGCCCTCGCGTACCCTCGCGCGGCGCCGGTGCGGGTATGGAACGCATCGAGAGCGGCGGCGCCGATCGAAGTCGACCTGCGCCAGGTGCCGCTGCAAAAGCGCACCGGCAACGCGCCGGGTTTCGGCGTCAGTGATGGCACGATCAAGGCCCGCACCGCGCTGTATCTCAAGCTGCCCGGCGGCCCGTCCCGCGTGCGTCTGACGCTCTCGCCCATGAACGCTGCGGTGTTAGTCAAACAGGGCAAAATCATCTCGACCCACTGGGCAGGCAACGACGCTTTGCAGGAAACCGTGGTGGCGGACGCGGATCAGCTCTGGCTGCTCAATGCCGATTCTGGCGAAACCTCTTACAGCCTCGAAGTCGCGCCCGACAGCGGCAAGGCTGAAGCGGCATTGAAACCGGGCGAGTTGTTCGAGCGCAACGCAGGCACCGCCGGCCGTTTGCGCATCCCGGTCGAGTTGCCCGCGAAAGACGGCGGCGACTACCATCTCCATGTGCGCGGCGATACCCAAGCCCTGTGGCAGGAGAACGGCGGGCACATCGAAAGCGGCGCAGACATCTCGATCCGGGGCAGCGGCGTACTCTGGTTGCAGCATCAACCGGGGACGCTCGTTGCCTGGATCGACGGGCCGCAGGCGCAAGCGATTGGCCAGCGGATCAAGTCGATCCGGCAGGTCAAACCGCCCCAGAGCGTGAACCTCGAAGGCAAGCAGCAGGTCCTCGAATTCAATCTCGACCGGGTCACCATGCTGCACCTGCACACCCGCGTTCCGGTGGTGACCCAGTTTCTGGTTCAGGGGCAACCCGCACTGACCGAAGCGCATCTTTACGGTGCCGACATCAACCTGCCCGCGCCCGCCGGTCTCTCGCGGCTCGTGCTGCGCGCCATCGGCGCGGACAGCTTGTCCGGCGTGGCCACCGTGACGGCCACCGGGGTCACTGAACTGACCGAAGGCGTCGGGCCGGAAATCCTTCTGGCGCCGGGTAGCGCCCGGCTTTTCGCTTTCGATCTCGGGCAGCCCGTCACCATCGGCATCGGGGTGCGCGCTTCGTCCGACGTAGTGCGCAGCGTCCTGTACGACGAGCACGGCACTGTCCAGTCACGGGGCGTGGTACAGATGCCGACGCTGGTGCCGGGACGCTATTATCTGACCGTGGAAATGCCAGCGGACAGCGAACCGGTGCGAGTGCAGCCCATCGTGGTCGGACTCAAGAAACCGGACACCCGTCCGCCATTCGACATCCTGCAACGCTATGTGAAGGCCAAAGAAGGGAGCGGTGGGCTGATATATGTTCCGCCGCCGCCCGCTGCACCCGATGCGGCGACAGAGACAGCGGCGCCCACTGCGGATGATCAGCAGGGCGATGCGGCTTCGGGCGCAGATGCACAACAAGACGAAGCGCCGTCAGGTGAAGGCGATGGCAGTGAACCCGCAAGCGATTCCGGACAAGCTCCGGCCGAGGAGAAACAATGAATATCATGAATGCGCGAGGCCGGATCAGAATATTCTTCCTGTTGGCGATGACGCTCTCGCAGCTTGCCGATGTCCGGGCCGCGAATGTGCCCGCGGACCCGCCCTCCATGAACACCATCGCGAAAACTCAGCCATCGGAACCGCTCGCCATGAACATCATCGCGAATGCGGGCAAGGTGTCGGTAGTCCCGGACAAATTCCTGCGAAGGTGGGATCCGGTGACCTTTTTCTTCAACTCGTCCGTGGGATCCGCCAAGGGTGGCCCCGAAGACCATCCGGGGCGCTTCGTCAGCATGACGCCCGCCCATCCGGGCGCCTACACCTGGATCGATGCCAGGACCTTGCAGTTCCGTCCTTCCGAGCCCTGGCCGGCACTGTCGCGGTTCAATTTCAGGATCAAGCATAAAACCTGGAGCGTGATCACGCTGATGGAAGCGCCAACCAGCACCATCCCCGCCGACCAGGAGGAAGGGCTGGACCAGGTCGATCGAATCACCCTCACATTCGCTGAACCTCTCGATCCCAATGCCCTGAGGCAGATGGTACGCATCGGCCTGCGCCCGTTGCCTGGAATAGACGAGAGCCAGACCCGCTGGCTCGACCAGAAGGATTTCGAACTCAAGGTGGTGGAGCGCAGCCGTCGGCGCGATCCGGCGAGCTATGTGCTCAACCTCAAGCGACCGATTCGCAGCGGACAGCGCATGATCGTGCGCCTGCGCCTGTCGGTGGACGATAACGCGACCGAAACCTTCAAGGACGTGAGCTTCAGCACATCGGAGTCCTTCCGCGTCACCAACCTCGGCTGCGCCGCATCGCTGCTGCCGATCACGCCGGAAGGGGTCCGCTACTCGCGCAACCAGTCACTGTCATGCGACGCCGACCAGCGCCAGATACAGGTGGAGTTCTCCGCTCCGCCCAAAGCCCTGGGGCCCATCGAGGCGCGCAACCTGCTGCGCTTCACTCCGGCGGTAGAAGGACTGCGTTTCCATAGTGCGGGACACACGCTGCTGGTGGATGGCCGTTTCCTTGCCGACACGCTGTATCGGGTGGACCTCATGCCGATTCCGCTCACGGATGCGCGGGGCAGGCCGCTGCAAGCCAGGGCGGCAAGCGAGCTCTACCTGCATTTCCCGCCCAAACCCAAGTATCTCCAGTGGCAAGCGGGGCGCGGGATCGTCGAGCGCTACGGCCCGCAGCAACTGCCTCTCGAGGGCCGAGGTTTTGGCCGCGTTGACCTGCGCGTCTACCCGCTCGATCCGCTCAACCGCTCCTTCTGGCCGTTTCCCGACACCCCGGTAACCGTCGACGAACACGCGCCGCCGCCCGCGCCGGGCGAGGAACCCGCCCCCTATGCCGTGGTCGGCAGCCCCATCGACAGCGCCTCGCTGGCACGGTTCCTGCGCACCCTGGGCTCGCCTCCGGTGTCCACCATCGTCAAGCTGCCGCTTCACGCCACCGGCCCCGCAGCCCGCTTCGGCATCGACCTCGCGCCCCATTTCGCGGCCATTTCCGGCCCGCGCCAACCCGGCACCTACCTGGTGGGTATCCGCCAGTTGAACGAATCGACCCAGCGCAGCTGGATCCGGGTGCAGGTAACCGACCTGTCGCTCACCACGGTTGAAGAAGTGGACGCGGTCAAATTCGCCGTCACCTCGCTCTCGACCGGGGCGCCGGTTTCCGGTGCCGAGATCCGCGTCGAAGGGGCGCACAACGGCAACTGGGTCACGCTGATGCAGGCGAAGACCGGCTCCGACGGCACCTATCGCTGGCCGGCGCCGGGCGGCAACGGCGGAGCGAGCGTGCAGCGCATCGTCGTGAGCCAGGGGCGCGATGTGCTGGTGCTCGATCCCAACCGTGCTCCTGACCGCTATGCCGACAACCACTGGAACGAACCCGGCGGCACCTGGCTGCAATGGACCCAGGGGTCGCTTGCGGGGCGCGGCGAATCGTCGAAGATGCTCTGCCATGTGTACACCGAACGCCCGGTGTACCGGCCCGAGGAAAAGGTCTATATCAAAGGCTATGTGCGCCAGCGCTATCATGGCGAGCTTTCGATCGCCACCGCCAGCGGCACGCTGGTGGTCGAAGGTCCCGACGGATTGTCCTGGCGCTACCCCGTCAATCTTTCGGCAGAGGGCAGTTTCGACCATGTATTCAACGAGGCGAACGCGCCCACCGGCCCCTACACCATTCACTCCGAAAGCGGCTCGAACCGATGCGGCAACGTGAACATCCTCAAGGAGGCTTATCGTGCGCCTAAATTCGACGTGGGGCTCAGCGCACCGGATCAGGTGCCGCTGGATCGGGAATTCAAGGTGCAGCTGACGGCGCAATATTACGCGGGCGGCCAGACGGCGGGGCGGCCTGTGCGCTGGCGCGTGACCCAGTTTCCCTACGCATGGACGCCCAAGGCCCATCCCGGTTTCCTGTTCTCGTCCGACGGCCGTTTCTCCGGGCGCGAAAGTTTCAGGGGCCGTCCGGCAATGGAAGTCAATGGCGTGACCGATGTCCAGGGCGGCGCAACGCTCGAACTCAATCCGGCGAACGAAACCACCGGCCAGCCCCGCAGCTACGTGATCGAGGCCACCGTCACGGGCGCCGACGACCAGACGGTCACCAACGCCAGGCGCGGGCGGGCGCTGCCTGCGGTCGTGCTCGGGCTCAAGACGCCGCGCTACCTCGAGCGGGCAAAGAACGTCACGCCGCAGATCATCGTCGTCGGCCCGGACGGAAATCTGGTCGCCAATCAGGACGTGACGGTGCGGCTTATCAAGCGGGAATGGCATTCGTACCTGCGTGCCGCCGACTTCTCACAGGCCGAAGCCAAGTACGTGACCGAAATGGTGGACAGGAAAATCCTGGAACGCAAGGTCAAGAGCGCGGGCAAACCGCTGTCCGTCCAGTTGCCTCTCGATGGGGCAGGCGTTTACCTCGTCGAACTGGAGACCCAGGACCGCCTGGGCCGCGCCCAGACGGTTGCAGTGGACCTCTATGCCGGCGGCGACGAACCGGTCACCTGGTCGCGCCCGTCCAGCGAAGTGTTCAAGGTCACGCCAGACAAGGCCAGTTATGTGCCGGGCGACATGGCGCATCTGGTCCTGGAAAGCCCGTTCCAGCGTGCCGAAGCGCTGGCCATCATCGAAGCGCCCGAAGGCAACCGTTACCAGTGGCTCCAGGTCAGAAACGGCGCAGCGAGCTTCAATCTGCCCATCCAGAAGAATTTCGTACCCAGGCTGCCGGTGCATTTCGTCCTGATGCGCGGCAGGATTCCCGGCGTTCAGCCGCAGCCGGGCGAGCGCATCGATCTGGGCAAGCCGGCCACCATGGCCGCCACCAGTTGGCTTACCGTCGAGCCGGTTGAAAACCAGGTGAATGTGACGTTGGGCAATCCCGCGAAAGCCCGTCCGGGACAAACCATCAACGTCAGGATCGCGCTCAGCACCCGCAACGGCAAGCCGGCGGCGGGCGAAGTGACGCTGTGGCTGGTGGACCAGGCGGTGCTCGCTCTCGGCAAGGAGCAGCGACTCGATCCTATTCCCGATTTCATCACGCAGGGTCGCTCGCGCGTGGGCGTGCAGGACACGCGCAACTGGACGATCGGCATTCTGCCGCTGAACGAACTGCCGGGCGGCGATCAGGCCGCCAAGGGAGCCAACGAGGATCTGCTCGACAAGGTGACGTTGCGCCGCAATTTCGTCTCGGTGCCCTATTTCAATCCGAACATCCAGGTGGGGCCGGATGGTGTTGCGACCGTTTCGGTCAAACTCCCCGACAACCTGACCAACTTCAAGCTGCGCGCGAAGGCTGCGAGCGGCCCGGACCGCTTCGGCGTTGCAACAGGCCAGGTGTCGGTGCGGCTTCCGGTAATCGTGCAGCCGGCATTGCCGCGCTTCGTGCGGCCAGGGGATCACTTCACCGCAACCGCCATCGGACGCATCGTGGAAGGACCTGGGGGAGCTGCCAGCGCAGAACTGCGCGCCCGCGGAGTCAATTTCACGGGCAATACGAAGCGCAACCTGGATCTCAAGCCGAACCAGCCGCAACGCATCGAATACCAGGTGACGGTTCCCACGCCGCCGGTCTCGGCCCAGGGCTAAGTGAGCTATGACAAGGTGGGATTCACTTTCGCGGTCGAAGGCTCGGCAGACAAGGCAAGCGAGGGTTTCGACGTGGAATTGCCGG
>VFSW01014417.1_pt1 | contig 10924 bp, 11 predicted proteins | sample 5358111 | NCBI WGS metagenome assembly VFSW01 (sample SAMN11554181, study PRJNA540505) | mine drainage metagenome | isolation source: sediment from site ElyBrook_90M | place: USA: Ely Copper Mine, Vershire, VT | collected 2017
ATTTATGACAGCACGCATCATCAACTTACGGGCATCGGCAATGTCCGCGTGTGGTGGCCCAACGCCCCGCAAAAGCCGGGCGTCCCGCCAAAGCTCGACGAGCGCGGCTACCGCAAACTGGTGGCTGATTTCGCCACGCTTCAATGGCCGCTGACCAACGGCCCGATTGAGTCGATGCACGCCGCGGGCAGCGTCGCCATCGCCAATCAAGATGATGACAGCCGCGCCACCGGCGACACTGTGGATTATTCCCGAACGAACAATCTTTTTGAATTGAACGGCAACCCAATGTGGTGGAAGGACGCCGTGAGGATTCACGGTCGCGTGCTGACCACCGACATCGCCAACAAAACCTACCACGCCCGCGGTGACGCCTTGCTGGAACAGAAGGTCGGCGGCGCATCGCATGCCAATGAATGGCTGAAAATCGCGGCGGACGACATCGATTCCGAAACGAACGCGGCGCATTTCAAGAATCATGTCGTGACGCGGCTCTTCGATGACGGCGTTCTGAAAGACACGCTTCACTCTGACACGCTCGATCTCGATTTGGTCAGCAATGCCATCAAAACGGCCACCGCCCGCGGGCATGTGACCGGCGAGACCGCCCCCGACAAGCTGGGGCGATTCGACACCATTTCCTGCGACACGCTGATCGCGCACAACGATCCGGTGGCGAAAATGCTGACGGATATTGTCGCGCAGGATCACGTCATTCTCCGCCAGCTTGGCACGAACGCCGGGGCGCCCACCAATCAACTTGCGTCGGACCTCGCGACGGCCTACTTCTCACAATGGATGACAAATCAAGTCGAACGCGCCGTGGCCGAGCATCATGTCGTCATTGATTCATTCCGAACCAACCAGGTTCTCCACGCCACCGGCGAAAAGGCGGATTACGCCGTGCCGCTGGAGGAAGTCAAGCTGACCGGCCAGCCGCTGGCCAATGACGGGCAGCATTATATTTCCAATGCCATGTATTTGACTTGGCTTCCAAAGGCCAATCAATTCCGCTCGTTTGGCTCCTACCAGATTGTGTCCCATTCGACCCAAAAATGACCGCGACCCTCACAGCATCCGCCGCAGCCCCGCCGCCTCCTCCGCCGCCGCCGGCCAACGCGCTGCTCTCCACCTCCCATATCGCCAAGGCTTACAGCGGCCGCCGCGTGGTGGACGGTGTTTCCATATTCGTGAACGCGGGCGAAATCGTCGGTTTGCTCGGGCCGAATGGGGCCGGCAAAACGACCAGCTTCAACATTGTGGTCGGCCTGGTCAAGCCGGATGAGGGGGATGTCGTGTTCGAGGGAAAAGCGATCACGGGCTTGCCGATGCACAAGCGCGCCCGCCTTGGCATCGGATACTTGACACAAGAGCCGTCGGTCTTCCGGAAATTGAGCGTCGAGGAAAACATTCTCGCCATTCTGGAAACGTGTGTCATGGGCGGAAAGGAGCGGGAATTGCGGTTGAAATCGCTCCTCGACGAACTCGATCTGGCCCGCCTTTCCAAGAGCAAAGCCTACATGCTGAGCGGCGGTGAGAAGCGCCGGCTGGAGATCACGCGGGCGCTGGTGACCAGTCCGAAACTGCTGCTGCTGGACGAGCCGTTCAGCGGGATAGACCCCATCGCAAAATATGAGGTGCAGAAAATAATTCGCCGGTTGAAAGATCGCGGTTTGGGTATTTTGATTACAGATCACGACGCGCGCGAGACCTTGAAGTTGGTTGACCGCGCTTATTTGATTCATCGCGGGAAGGTTGTTTACGAGGGTTCCGGGCCTGCTATGACGCAGGATCCAAGGGCGCGCGACATCTATTTGGGACCCGAATTCAACCTGTAAAATGGAAACGCAATGCGATGCCATAGTGATCGGCGGCGGCCCCGGCGGCAGCAGCGCCTCGACGTATCTGGCGCGCGCCGGAAAGCGCGTGCTGCTGCTGGAGAAGGAATTTTTTCCCCGCTTCCACATCGGCGAATCCTTGCTGCCTTACAACACCGCCATTTTCCGGGAGTTGGGCATCTTGGGAGAATTGGAAGCCTCCAATTTCCCGCGCAAGCTCGCCGCGGAATTTTTCATCGGCAACGGCTCCCGCTCGACGCGCTTTTTATTCCGCGACAGCCGGTTTAATCGCGAATCCACCGCCTTCTCCGTCGCACGCGCCGTGTTCGATCACATCTTGCTCCAGAACGCGCGAAAGAATGGCGGCGATGCCCGCGAAGGCTGGACGGTGTCAAAAACCGTTTCGGACGAAAGCGGCGTCAATGTCGAAGCCAGCGATCCAGACGGGAAGCATCGCAAATTTCGCGCCACATTTCTTATTGACGCCAGCGGCCGCGGCAATCTCACGGGCAGCCAGGAGGGCGGCAAGGTCATCCATCCGCGGTTGAAAAAACTCGCGGTCTTCGGCCACTTTAACGGCGTGCTCCGAAGCAAGGGCGAAGCCAGCGGCGACACGATCATCACGCGCCTGCACAACAAATGGTTCTGGATCATTCCCGTCTCGCCGGAAAAAACCAGCGTCGGCCTAGTGATTGACAAGGACGAATTTATGAAAGGCCCCGGCGGGCCGGCGGATGTCTTTAATCACTGGCTGGATACGACACCCGTTGTCAAGAAGAGGATGGCCGACGCCGAACTTGTGGGCCAGATGCAGACGACCACGGATTTTAGTTATTACAACAAGCGCATCGTCGGCCAGCGGACGTTGAGGGTGGGTGATGCCGCCGGTTTCATGGATCCGATTTTCTCGGCAGGCGTTTATCTTGCGATGTGGTCGGGCAAGGCTGCGGCGGGTGTGGTGGAGCGCGCGCTGGAACGCGGCGACGACGGAGGGCGCGACATGCTGAAATACGAAAAGCGCGTCCGCCACTGCATGCACTTCTACTGGCAGATGGTTGAGCATTATTACACCACGCCGTTCATGGAGCTATTTCTGCAGCCGAGCAAACATTTGGGAGTGGTCGAGGCGGTCAATTCGGTTTTGGCCGGGGAGCTGGAGGGCACTTGGGCGCAGCGCTGGCGTTTGCGCTATTTCTTTTTCCTCGTGAAATTGCAGGCGAAGCGCCCAATCGTTCCGCGGATTTCTTTCGACGCCGATGCCGCTGAAGAGCGCCGCCGCCGCGCCCGCATCGCTGAAAAACATTGAACTCGCGGTTCTTGATTATCCTGTTGGCCTGTTGCGCTGGTTGCGCAACGACTGGCCATTTGCCGCCGGTCGATATTAGCAAGCCCGGCTGGGTTTTGCAGCAGGGTCAGGCCTTGTGGCAGCCGCCGGGCCCTCGCGCGGAAATGGCGGGCGACCTGATAATGGCCACCAACGCGACGGGCGATTTTTTCGTTCAGTTTTCCAAATCACCCTTCACTGTTGCCACGGCGGAATTCACGGGCGGCGCGTGGCAAATTCAATTCGGGGCGGGCAAATTTCATTGGAGCGGCCACGGCGCGCCTCCGGCGCGGTTCTCGTGGTTGGAGCTGCCAAAAGCCCTGAGCGGTGAAGCGCTGGGCAAGCGCTGGAAGTTCGCGCAAAAGTCCGATGGCAACTGGCGCCTGGAGGATTCCCGTTCGGGCGAATCGTTGGAAGGCCGGTTTTTTCCATGAAGCCGCGGTGGTTTCGCTGGTGGTGGATCCTCTTTTTAATTCCGCTCGCCATAGGCGCGGCCCGGCTTCATTTCGACGTGGACGTTCTCGACTTGCTGCCGCAGGACATTCCTGAAGTCACCGGCCTCAAGCTCTATCAACAACATTTTTCCACCGCTGGCGAGCTCATCATCACGCTCGAAAGCCCCGACCCGGACAAGACCGAATCGGCCGCCCGCGAAGCCGCCGCCGCTCTGCGCGCGCATTCCAATCTGGTGTCGGAAGTGGACTGGGAGCCGCCCTGGCTTGAAGCTCCCGATCAAACCGCCGAGTTGATTGCGTTTCTCTGGCTCAACCAGCCGCCCGCTGTCGCGCAAAAATTCGCCGACGCATTGGCGGAGACGAATTTGGCCAGCGTCCTCACCGCCGCGCGCGAGCGGCTGGCCACGACTCTTTCGCCGCAAGATTTGGCGCAGCTAAGTTACGATCCACTGGGCTTCACGCAATTGCCACAGGCTGGCGCGATGCCGAACATGGCCAGTGGAAATGGATTGTTTGCCTCGGCGGACGGAAAATTCCGCATCATGTTCGTCAAGCCCCGCGGCGATCTGGCGGGCTACCGCGAATGCGCCGATTGGCTCAACGATATCAAAGCCATCCTGCGCGGGGTCGGCTGCCGCGCCAGTTTCACGGGACGCCCGGCATTTGTCGCCGAGATTTCGGCGAGCATGAAACACGACATCATTCTTTCCGTGGTCGGAACATCGGTGATCATCGCGGCGCTGTTTTGGATCGCCCATCGGCGCCTCAAGCCGATGCTCTGGCTGCTGGCGCTTCTGGCCGTGATCCTCGCCTCGACGCTGGCGCTTGGCGGTTTGATTTTTGGAACGGTCAGCGTCATCAGCATGGGCTTCGCGGCGATTCTTCTGGGATTGGCGGTGGATTACGCGGTGGTGCATTACCAGGAGGCGCTGGCGCAGCCGGACTTGACCATCCCCGAAATTCGACGCGCCATCGCGCCGAGCATTTTCTGGGCGGCGGTGACGACGATCTCGGCCTTCTTCGTTTTGAATTTCGGCGGCTTGCCCGGCCTGGCGCAACTTGGCTCGCTCGTGGCGATCGGTGTGGCGCTGGCGGCGCTCGTCATGATTTTTGCGTTTCTCCCGCCGCTGTTTCCCGATCGGATGCGAGCGGGCGCCGACCGCGCGAAATCCAATCGATCCACCACGACCGAGCCGCTCAATCCGGCCCATGCCCGGCGCGTTTTTATTGGCGCAGCGCTCGCGCTGATCGCGTGCGTCATTGCTTTGCGGGCGGGGTTTCCGGGAATGGACGCGAGCACGCGCGCGTTGGAACCCCGCGACAGTCCCGCTTATGGCGCTCTCGAATCCATCAAGGCGCAACTGAATCAGAAACACGAGCCGCTGTGGCTGGTGGCCGACGGGAAGGACGAAACGGAAGTCGCCCGCAAGCTGGACGCCATTGAGCCAGTGCTTGAAAACGCAGTCTCGAATCGCTTGCTGACGGGATACAATTCTCCCGCGATTCTCTGGCCGCGTCCTGAAAACCAAATTGCGAACAAACTGATCCTGGCAAAAATCATTGGCGAGCGCGACGCGCTGCATCGCGCGGTTTTGGCCAATGGATTCTCCGAAGCAGCATTAGGTTTGACAGACGAAGTGCTGAAAGTCTGGCAGCAGGCGGAAGCAGAGAAGGGGACGTTTTGGCCGAAGAAGCATCTTGGGCAATGGATCTTTTCCAAAGTGGCGGCGCGCGACACCAACCGAATCTACGCCGCCGCATTCCTTTATCCCGCCAGCGCGGCGTCTTCTGTCTCCGCGCTCGAATCAAAACTGCCGCGCGGCGGAGTCTGGCTTTCGAGCTGGGAAACGCTGGGCGAGTCGGTTCTCCGCACTGTCAAAAGTAATCTCTGGAAACTCGTCCTGCCGATGGTGTCGCTTGTGTTGCTCTCGCTCTGGCTCGCCTTTCGCGGCTGGCGCGAAATTGCCTTGAGCCTGGCCGTGCTCGCCTTCAGTGGAATCGCATTGCTGGCGGTGATGAAAATCCTCGGTTGGTCTTGGAATGTTCTGAACTTGATGGCGGTCCCGCTCATTTTGGGGACGGGCGTCGATTACAGCATTTTTATGCAACTCGCGTTGCGCCGCCACCACGGCAGCCTCGCCGAAGCTCGGCGCTCCGTGGGCCGCGCGCTGCTGCTGTGCGGCGGAACAGCCGCCGCTGGATTCCGCTCGCTGGGATTGTCGAGCAACGCCGGGATGGCGAGCCTCGGCCGCGTGTGCGCGATTGGCATCGCGGGAAACGTTTTGCTTTCGGTGCTGGCGCTTCCGGTTTGGTGGAAGTCTTTCTGCGGGCGCCGCGGGGCGTCCTGGGCGCCCTCGCAGCTTTATAGCGCGCCATTGTGGCGTGTGGGCCTGCTTTTGGGGCGCCGGCTCAATCCAACGGCCGCCGCCGCCCTCGCGCGGATATGCGGGGCGATTTATTGGCGCGTGGCTCGGCGGCGGCGTGAAATCCTGGCGGCGAATTTGCGCCCGATTGCGGGCGGCGATAAAGAGGCGGAACTGGCGGCGAAGGAGTTGGTGCGTCAATTCATGCTCAAGCTGGCCGATCTCTGGCGCTACGAGAGTGGTGTCAAAGAAAGCTGTTGGTTTTCCAATTGGCGGGGCTGGGAGCATTTCACCGCCGCCCACCAGCGCGGCAAAGGTGTTTTGCTTGTCACTCCGCACTTGGGGAACTGGGAATTCGGCGGCGCCTTCCTGGTGGAAAAAGGCTGCCGGTTATTAGTATTGACCCAAGGCGAGCCTGACGAGCGGCTGACCAGGATTCGGCAGGCGTCCCGCGCCCGCTGGGGCGTTGAAACGCTGGTCATTGGCAGCGACCCTTTCGGGAGCATTGAAGTTGTGAAGTGCCTCCAAGCCGGGGCAGCGGTCGCGTTGCTGATAGACCGTCCGCCCGCCCCGGCCGGGGTGATGGTTGAGCTTTTCGGCCGGCCATTCCAGGCTTCGATAGCGGCGGCGGAATTGGCCCGCGCTTCGGGTTGCGCTATATTGCCCGTCGTGATGGTGCGCCGTCCTGACGGTTATTCTGGGGCCATTTCTCCGGAAATACGCTACAATAGGGCGGACATCGGCGACCGGGCGGGTCGCATCCGTTTGACACAGGAAATCGTGCGTGCCTTCGAGCCCGCCATTAGGCAAAATCTAACACAATGGTATCACTTCGTCCCTATCTGGCCCTCGGCAGAATAGCGCTTTGCTTTCTCTCGCTGGATTCCGGCGCGGTTCTGGATGCGTGGTTTGCCGCGCAAGGCAAGCTTCATGGATGGTCCGCTGATTTTACGCAGACGCGGACGTTGAAAACGCTGACGGTTCCGCTGAAGTCGTCAGGCCAGCTATGGTTCCAAACGCCTGGCGATTTTCGCTGGCAGCTTGGCCAGCCGGCCCAGACCATCGCGCTTCGTGACGGAGAGAATTTGTATGTCATTTATCCGATGCTCAAGCGGGCCGAGCATTATCCGCTCGGAGCGAGCGCGCCGCGCGAATGGCGCGACAGCATGTCGCTTTTGAGCGCGGGATTTCCGAAGAACCGGCAGGAGTTTGAGGCGCAGTTTAATTTGCTGTCTGTCAGCGAAACCAACGGCGTCTGGCTGCTCGCGCTGCAGCCGAAAAGCAAATTTGCCAGGCAAATGATGCCGGAACTTCACCTTGGGCTGGACACCAACGACTATTCTTTGAAGTCGACGGAAATGGTTTTTGTCGATGGCTCGTCGATGCGGAACGACTTCACCAACGCCGTGATGAATCCCGCCATTGACCAGAATCTTTTCCATTGGAAGCCCCCGGCTGAATTCAAAGTCACCGAACCTCTGTCGAAGTGATGAATGATTTGGACCAAGCGCTGAGTTTCCTGCCGCACGGGCCGGAGTTCCGTTTCTTGGATCGTCTGACCGCGCTGGAGCCGGGAAAGAGCGGGACGGCGGAGTACAAAATCCGTGGTGACGAGCCCTTCCTGCGCGGGCATTTTCCCGGCGATCCGATTTTTCCCGGCGTGTTATTGGTGGAAGCGGCGGCGCAATTGGCGGGAGTCATCGCGCAAAGCGACCCGTCGATTCCGCCGATGCCGGGGCTGAAACTGACGGCGCTGCGTCAAGTAAAAATACTTGGCGCGGCGCGGCCTGGCGACGTTATTTTAATTGACGCTCGAATCACGGGCCGGATGGGAAACCTGGTGCAGGCGCAAGCGTCGGCTTTGGTTGGGGATTTGAGAATTCTATCGGCGGAAGTGACTCTTTCCGGGATGATTGTTACGCAGTAAGTCGACATTCAGACGTCGGCTTCATCCCCCTTCCAAACTCGACACAGCCACCAAAGCAGCGCCGCCGGGATCAAAACAGCCGCCGCGATGAGCGCACCCCAAATAAAATACACCCGCCACGCAGGCACATAGTAGACATCCGGAGTGCCGGTATGCACAAAGGGCGGGATGAAATCAAAAATGCCAAGACTATCGTCGCAAAGGTACAGAACTCCAGACACCTGATAGGCCCAGATCACAGCGGCTACTACCAGCGAGAACGGGAGCAGCAAAAAATAAGTGACCGCTGCATGCGCCATCAAAGGGACTGAAGTCTTTGGCGTCAACGTTGGCCAATCGCGATTGCTCATAAACTGATTGCATCTCAATTTGCCACCAAGAAGTCACCAGGCAAGCGGTGATTCTTGCAGAATTCGCCGCCGCCATTCGGCCCGGGAAATTTTCCCGCGCGGACCAGCCGCAAGGGAAGGCACGAAACGCCATTCCCGCGGCACTTGCCACGCGGGCAGGGTCTGCAAAAGAAATGACTTCAGTTCCGATTCCGTGGCCGTTGTTGACAGCACTGCCATCACGGTTTCCGCCCGCTCCTCCTGCGAGGAAGGTGCGCCGAAGACTACACATTCACGAACTCCCGGATGCGCCAGCAAGGCCCGCTCCACCGTTTCCGGCCAGAGCTTCCGTCCCGCCACATTGATCTGATCGCCCAGGCGCCCGCGCAGATAAACTGCTCCGTCACGAAGCTCGGCCACATCGGAGGTGTCGAATTTTCCAACCCCTAGAGCGTCGTTGACATGCGGCCAATAGGTTTCGCCCGCCGCCTTGCTGTGGACACTTAGGCAGCCTTCGTCATTAACGGAGAGGCGAACACTTTGCATGGGCGATCCGGCCAGAGTCGCGTCCTTGCGCGGAACCTCGGTCGCATCGTAGGCGATGCCGCCGCATTCCGATGCGCCGTAAAAGTTGTGAATCTTCAGTCCAGACGCCGTGAAAACTTGCCGCTCCAGCGCCAGCGGCAACGGCGCCCCCGCAGAAATCGCGAGGCGGACGCTTGCGGTAATGGCGCCGACTTCATGCCAGGAGCGCCACATCGACGGCACGGCCGCGAGTGTCAAACTTTTTTCCGAAGCCGCCGATTGCCGAATGGCCTCCGGCAGAACCGAAGGCGCCAATATCAGCGGAATTCCGTGCAGCAGGAGTGGCGTGACCAAATTGGAAAATCCGTAGGAATGGGCGAGTGAAATCACGCCCAAGTTTGGCTGTTCCGGTGTGAGGCTCATGGTCGCCACGATATTGTCCGCATCCGCCGCCAATTGTTCCGCCGTGAACGCCGCCATGCGCGGCTCGCCGCTGGTGCCCGAGGTCGTTTTGAGATGCGCGCAGTTGGACGGAGGCGCAGGAATGGCGGTCGGCGGGCAGCCGGATTCGAGCGGCCAGACGATCTTGCGATCCCGCCAGGCGGCAAGCACCGTCAATACGAATTCAGGGCTGTTGCCCTGCGGATGCGCAAATCCTTGGATGGCAGGATGCCGCTCGGCCTCCGCCGCCAATTCGGAAAAAGTCCAGCGGCGGCCTGATACGCAATCTCGCAGCGCAAGCTCACCCGCGCGCGCTTCCGCTATTTGCCGCCACCGTTCATAAAGCATTTCGAGTTTGTTACTGTGCGGCGCGCGGCTGGCGCAAGGGGAAACGCAGGGAATACCCAGATTGCAAAATGACCGGGGTGTGGTAGGTAAAACGTCAAATTGTGATTGAAGCAGAATTAATGACGGGCGCAGGGGTATCGACTTCAAAGCGCTTCGTTTTCGGGCGCGATACGTTCGCCTACTCCAACGAGCTGGTATGGGATTACACCTTTGTTCCCGAGACGGGCAAAATGATCTGCAAGCCGCGCGCGCCGAAGCCCGCTTACACGCTTCGATGCTTTGTGGTCGCGCGGGCCGCCCGGCTGTTTTTCTATCACGCGCGCTTCGATGCGGCCAGGCCGGCTGCTGATGCTGGAAGGTGCCGCGCGCTTGTCGGAAAGGTCCTCGCGCGCAATCCGCGCCGCGCTGCCCGGCCCGGCGAGCGCATCGTGATTCCGGGTTAAGATTGCCTCCACTCGTTTAGCTCCGCCCATGAGGAAATGCTGAAGCGCGAGTGCGGTGGGGCGTGGCGATCCTACGTCTTGCGAAGCCATTGGCGCATGGTCTTGCCAATTTCACGCCAGCACCAGCAGAAGACCGCGGAGGATCTGGCAGCGCAGATAAGAGCCGGCGGCGCGCCCATCGTGCATCTGGTGAATTTTCCGGCCATCACCATCAATCACGGAGTGGCGCTGTTCGACGCGACCGAAACGGCAAACGGATGGAATTTCGCGGCCTACGATCCCAACGATCATCTGCGGCCAGCGGTTATTTCTTACGACACGCGGGAGCGGCATTTCTCAATGCCGGGAAACGGTTACTACATCGGCGGACAACTCAACGTCATCGAAATTTTCACGAGCTGGTGGATGTAGGCCGGGGCTTTTTTGGCTGCGGCTTGTAGAACAGCGGCCCGAAGAAAACCAGCCCGCACAAGTTGATCCCGGCGATGTATCCAATCTTGTAGAGCCTCCCGGTGTTAATGGTGGAGTAGATCGGGACGTCTTTTCCCACGATGAGGCTGGGCAGGGCAATCGGCATCAGCGCGCCATGCAGCATGCCGAGGGCAAATCCCGGCGGCGGCGACGTTGGGAAGGCCCTTGGCGCGGCCCAATTGTAAAAGTATCCGAACACGACGGTGACCACGACCATCGTAATGCCCTTGCGAATCCAACGCTTTATGAAATCAGATCGCGCGGCGGCTGGCTCCATAAGCTGGCTATAAAAAACATTGGCCGTCATCATGCCGTTGGCTGCGCGCAAATCAAGTTTTGGCAGGAGACGCCTCGTTTACCGGGATGTGATTGAAAGTGGGTGCTGGACGCAGGCCGACAGGCGGCGCCGGGCGGGGGGGGGTCGGAGAGGCAGCCGCCGACGCGGACAACACACACCCAC
>VFSW01014418.1_pt1 | contig 10923 bp, 9 predicted proteins | sample 5358111 | NCBI WGS metagenome assembly VFSW01 (sample SAMN11554181, study PRJNA540505) | mine drainage metagenome | isolation source: sediment from site ElyBrook_90M | place: USA: Ely Copper Mine, Vershire, VT | collected 2017
CACCTCGCCTGAGTACCGGTTCGGGATGAATCTGCAGATCAATCTGCGCAACCGCGCATTCAAGGCGGACCAGTTTCGAGCCGGCCTGGAATACCGGCAGAAGCAGATCACCTACGAGGAACAGAAGAAGAACATCCGTTTCGACGTACGCAACTCGCAGTTTGCACTACAGCAGGCGCAGGCCCGCGTGGATGCGGCACAGAAGGCGCGCGACCTGGCGCAGCGTACCTTCGATATCACCAAGCAGGAGCAGGATCTCGGCGCCAAATCCAGCTACGATACGCTTGTTACTCAAAATGCACTTGCCCTGGCGGAATCCGCGCTGGTAGCCGCGCAAACGCAGTATGAGAAGGACAAGGTGGCACTCGACCAGTCCACGGGGACAACCCTGGAGCAGATGGGTGTATCGATTGACGACGCGAAATCGGGTGTGGTGACGCACGCGCAATAAAATCACAGGGAAGGCCGATGCCTGCAGAGATACAACTCGTATGGACGATAGTGGAGGAGAGCCATCCCTAAGCAAGCGCCTAAAATCCGAGTTCTCGTTGCCGACGATCAACCGCACATCCTCGAAGCAGTGGAATTGTTGCTCAGTCCCCAGGGAATCCACGTCGACTCCGTTCGTTCGCCGCAGCTTGCCCTTGAGGCTCTAGGCCAAAGTGAATACGACGTCCTGCTCATCGACCTGAACTACACGCGCGACACCACTTCGGGCCAGGAGGGGTTGGATCTGCTGGCGCGCATTCAGGAGATCGATTCTCGCCTTCCCGTCATCGTCATGACGGCGTGGGGCAATATCGATCTCGCCGTCGAGAGCATGAAGCGAGGCGCCCGTGACTTTGTGCAGAAGCCGTGGGAGAACGAGCGGCTGGTCAGCCTGATCAAAGTCCATGCGGAATTGCACCGGGCCCTGCGCCGTGCGCGGCAACTGGAACTGGAGAACCGGCTGTTGCGAGCCGATGGCATGCCCGAGTTCGTGGCTGGGGCTCCCTCGATGGCTCCGGTGCTGGAGCTCAATGCGCAGATCGGCCCATCCGACGCCAACGTCCTGATCACCGGAGAGCATGGAACTGGCAAGGAGATCGTCGCCAAATTGCTCCACGCAGCTTCGCCCCGTTCGCGGATGCCGCTCGTGGCCGTAAACGCGGGCGGCTTGCCTGAAGGCACTTTTGAGAGCGAGATATTCGGCCATGTAAAGGGCGCTTTCACCGACGCGCGCACCGATCGAATCGGCCGGTTTGAACTGGCCAGTAACGGCACGCTCTTTCTGGACGAAATCGCCAACGTTCCTCTGCGCCAACAGGCCAAGTTGCTGCGAGTCTTGGAGACTGGCGAACTGGAACGCGTGGGATCGTCGCAGACGCGCCGGGTTGATGTGCGCGTGTTGTCGGCGACCAACGCCCAGCTGCATGAAGAAGTGGCTGCGGGGAACTTTCGTGAAGACCTTCTCTTCCGTCTGAACACCGTGGAGATCCATCTCCCTGCGTTGCGCGACCGGCGCGAGGATATTCCACTTCTGGCCATGCATTTCCTTAACCGATGCCGCGCACGGTATCGCAAGCAGGTTGCAGGATTTTCACCCCCAGCCATGCAACAGATGATGCAGTATCCGTGGCCAGGCAATGTGCGCGAGTTGGAACACACGGTGGAGCGAGCGATCCTGCTTTGTCGCGGTGACGAGATCGATGCGGCAAACCTGGCGATCACTACCGCGCGTTCCTCCGCTCAGTCCTTCGATAACATGAGTATCGACGAGGTCGAAGCGCTTCTCGTACGCAAGGTGCTTCGTCGATGCGATGGCAACATTTCGCAGGCCGCGGAAGCGCTGGGATTGAGCCGCGCGGCACTCTATCGGCGCATCCAAAAATATGGCCTATGAACCGAAGGCGGGCAGGCGGCGCCAACGCTCGGCTGTGCGCCGGGCGTGGATCCATTGTCTGTGGCTCTCGCTTCCAGCTCTTCTTTTCGCCGCCATCCTTCTTTATCGCGAGAACATCGGTGCCGCGCCTGCGCTGCTTTTGGCTTGCTGCCTGCTGCTCTACCTGTTGCTAATGGCTGCGTCCATGGTGGAAAGCCTGGTTCGCCCACTGCAAACTCTGTCCAACGTAGTAGCCTCGCTCAGGGAAGGGGACTATTCCTTTCGCGCGCGTGGCGCAGGTTCTCGAGATGCCCTGGGAGAGCTCGCTGCGGAGGTGAACGCGCTCGCCGACCTGTTGCAGCGCCAGAGGGTGCGGTCGCTGGAAGCAACCGCGCTGCTGGCGCGCATACTCGAAGTCATGCATGCGCCGCTGTTTGCCTTTGATCGCGCAGCTATACTGCAACTTGTCAATACTGCCGGCACGCAACTACTGGGACGTCCATACGCGCGCTGCTTTGGCCACTCTGCCGCCGAGCTTGGCCTTGAGGATCTGCTCAAATCTCCCGATCAAACCATTCACTTGTTTGGAGATCGTCCCACCCGGTGGCTGCTGCGCAGGGCATCCTTCCGCCAGGAGGGAGTGCCGCACACCCTGCTTCTCCTGGCCGACGTGAGCCTTCCGTTGCAGGAGGAAGAACAGGCAGCCTGGAAGCGTCTAATCCGCGTTCTAGGTCATGAGCTTTCCAATTCTCTGGCGCCAATCAAATCGATCGCGGGTACTCTTCTGGCCCGGGTGGACGCCATGGAAGGCGATCCCGATACCTTGCGCGACTTTCGCCGCGGACTTGGCGTGGTGGAGAACCGCGCCGATGCGCTGCACCGGTTTGTGCAGTCGTATCGGCTGCTCGCCCAGTTACCGCCGCCACACCTCAAACCGATATCCCTCGCCCCTCTGCTGGAGCAGGTTGTCTTGCTCGAACAGCGGCTGCCCGTGGAAATCGAACCTGGTCCGGCTGTCATCCTGCTCGCGGACCCCGACCAACTGGAGCAAATGTTCATCAACCTTCTCGCCAATGCGGTGGACGCGACACTGAACAATCATGCGCAATACGTGCGCGTGGCTTGGAAGGTTGCGGATTCTTCTATCTGGATCAGCATCGAGGACAACGGTCTCGGTATCGCGAACAGCGACAACTTGTTCGTTCCCTTCTACACCACCAAGCCCAAAGGCAGCGGCGTTGGCTTGGCCCTCGCGCAGCAGATTGCGCGCGCGCACGGTGGCGAAATCCGCCTGGTGAATAGGGAAGAGGAAGACGGCGCGCGGGCTACGGTGCGTTTGCCCCTGGCGTGAACTACGAGCTCTCAGCCTCCTCTGGCGCAGAAGCGAAATTGAACAGAGCATCGATGTGCGCAGCGCTCGTATTGATATAGAGAATCCCGTCTTTCTCGAAACTCGGTAGCTCCTTCGAACTGGGGAAAGCGAGAGGCAGCTCGGTGCAGGCAAGGCAAACCGCCGCGCCGCCAACAAACTGATGCGCGAATGTCCTTTGTGCGATCTCCCGGATTCGCTCGGCAGCGCCCTCAATTCTCTCTGCATGCAACTCGGCGATCAGATCGACTACCATCGACCGCGTCCTTGCATCAGACGGGCTGGCCGCTTCCATCCCGCGCTTCAGGAATGACTCCGGATACATTGGTGATTCCATGGTTAAGCTTGTGCCCAGAATCAATGCGCGTGTTACGCCTCTCCGGGCTGCTTCGGTCGCTGCCGCCTCAAGGATGCTGAGAACTGGAATGCCGATTCCACGCAAAATGCTGGCCAATCGGTGATGCGGCGTGTTGCTCGCGATCGCGGCAACATCCGCGTCGCTCGCCTGCAGTCGCTTGAGCGCGGTCCGGTGATAATCGTCGAAGCGGTGCCATGATGCCTCGTCATCGTCGCGCCCCAGTAGGGCAGTTGCCATATTCAGGTCGAGCGATTCAATGCAGATCTCCGGGGTCAGCGGCCCATCTCGAAGATTCTTCGCGGCGCGACGATGCTCGCTGATCCGGCAAAGTCCCGCGTAGTACTCCACGGTCGATTGCCATCCCACTCCGCCCACAATCCCGATTCTCTTCATGGCATTGCCTTGGCCGCATCCTTCCAAGCCTGCAGCAGCGGAGCCAGCTGGGTTGATGCTGCCGCGCCTTGAGACACAAAGCCAAAGGTACCCCGGTCGACCATCTCCTGAGCTGCGATCAGGAATCCCCCTATCGCCGCGCGCGATAGTGCACTGCCCGTACTCAAGCGCCGCACGCCCAATGCGGAGAGCTCCTCGACACTTAGGCGCATCTCCGTCATGCCCACCAGCACATTGACCGGTCGGTCGACAGCATGGACCACGGCATGAATCTCTTCTCGCGTCGTGAGGCCGGGCGCATAAAGTACGTCCGCCCCAGCGTCTTGATAAGCCTGCAGGCGACGGATCGTATCGTGTAGATCGGGCCGGCCGTGCAGAAAGTTCTCTGCCCGCGCGCACAGGGTAAATGGAAACTGGAGCGAATGCGCCGCCTCCGCCGCTGCTCGAATCCTCTCCTTCGCGTGGCCAATCTCGTAGATCGGCGCGGAATGGTCACCAGTGAAATCTTCGATTGAACCACCGACGAGCCCTTGCGCGGCCGCCATCCTTATCGTCTCTGCCGCCGTCTCCGGCGCATGGCCGTATCCGTTCTCCAGATCTCCGCTCAATGGCAGGTCGGTTGCCGCGGCCATCTCGGCTATATGCCCCAGCATCGCTTCCCGCCCCACTTCGCCATCCAGCAATCCCCGCGAATAGGCGAAGCCGGCACTGGTGGTGGCAAGGGCCTCGAATCCAAGTTGCGCCAGAAGCCGTGCCGTGCCAACGTCCCATGGGTTCGGCAGGATGAATGCTCCTTCGCGCTGATGCAATGCGCTGAACGTTCGTGCCTTTTCAAGCTGCGTGGTCATTACAGGTCACCGGCTCTCCTTCATCTGGGATGGATGGTTCAACGTTCCCTCTGCGGCCTCCAGAAAAGTGCGCTCTTCTCGCAGGATAATGCGCAACCGCTGTGCAGTGCGGAAGTTCTCCATCGCTTCCGCGTCCCCTCGCAGGCGTGTGCGGTAGGTTTCGTATGCGGCAAGGCTGGGAAATGAAATCAATCCCCACGCGATGTCGTTGGTGCCTTCCGCGGGGAGGAAGTATCCGACAAGATCTCCGCCGCATCGAGGGATGATGCGACCCCAGTTCTCTGCATACTGTTTGAATGCGTCACGCTGAAAAGGATCGATCTGGTAGCGGATAAAGCAGGTGAGGGTCATTTGCGTCTCCGGATCTTCCGAGTGGACTCGAATGGGACCGATCGCCAGTGCGGCAAGCGTCGCAGCCATCCCGCCCACCACGGTTCGGCGGGTCAGGATGTCGGCTGGTGCAACGGTCCTCATCTTCAACAGTATGATGGTTGCTCTCCCGGGACAATTCGGCTAACGTAAAACAATGAATGTCGACTTTCCCGACGCCGCAGTCGCACGCGTTGCTTCCGCAATCGGCGAGCCCGCTCGCGCCCGGATGCTCTACTGTTTGCTGGATGGGCGCGCCAGGACCAGCACCGAGCTTGCGATGGTTGCCGGTGTTGCGCCACCCACGGCCAGTGCTCACCTGGCTCGACTGAAGGCCGAAAATCTGGTTGCGATGCACCCGCAGGGAAAGCATCGCTATTACGTCCTGAGGACCGTTCACGTGGCGCGCGCTGGAGGGACTAAGTGTGGTGGCGGGTGTGCCGCACCAAGGCTTCCAACCGTCGGCGCCTCTTAACTATCGCCTGGCGCGCAGTTGTTACGATCATTTGGCAGGCAGGATTGCCGTTCAGATACTTGAAAGATTTCGATCGCTGCGCTGGTTGCGAGCAAGCGCCTCGGATGGCCCAAACTCGTTTGATCTCGCGCATAACGGCGCCATGGAGCTGGCGGCTCTGGGTGTGGATGTGAATTCCGCACGCGCGGGCCGCCGCAAATTCGCTTTTGCCTGCCTGGATTGGAGCGAACGGCGCATGCACCTTGCCGGCGCCCTCGGCTCAGCCCTGCTCAAGGCGCTTCTGGCGCGCCGTTGGGTGGAACGAGAACTCGACAACCGCGCCCTTGCTATCACCCCGAAAGGCCGTCGCGAGCTGCGTCAGCGGCTGCAGATCGATGTCTGAGCCTTGATTACTCCTTGCCTGTGCTGAATCGCATCGTCCGGTAATCGAAGGTATAGCTCCGAAACTGGTCCAGCACGTCAATGCCCAGCACTCCGTACACATCGTCGAGCGCAGCGCTTCCCAGGGGTTGCGTCAGCACCTGCACGTAGTGTGCGTGCACGGCTATCCCGCCCACGTTCAGCGGTACGGTCTCTGCAACGTAGGCCCGCTGCGGGGCAATCGAGGAGTCAGTCGGAATTGAAAACGTGACCGTTTGCTTTCCCGTGAAAGCTTCCGCGTGCTCATCGAAGTAGCGCGATGTGAGATAGCTTTGTTGTCCACCGGCATCCACAGCGAACATTCGCTCGTTCCCCTCCGGTCCCAATGCCACTATCACCTGGTCGCCGTCCAAAAAGAATCGCGTGCCTGCCGTCGTATCCTTTGCGCTGATGTCACCGTGCAAGTTGTTCGCAGGCGGATCGGATTCTTTTCTCGGTTGCACTTCAATCGTCGCCTCAGACGAGACCTTTATGCTGCCCAGCGCCTCCAGCGCGGCGTATCCCAGCACACCCTGCACCTGGTATTGCGTCCGCGGAAAATAGTAGTCCGCATCCTCAAAGACGAACGCGGTCATATTGTGAATCGTCAAGCGCCCCGCGATTGTGAATCGCGGAATCACCGTTGCGTGCATCTGCATCGGTTTGCCCGTCAGGGTGTGAATCGTCACTGCCTCGTCTGAAACCTTCAGCCCTGCTTCGCGCGCCAGCGAGCGCGCAATCAAGTTGAACGGAGCCGTCGGATCCAGCATCCAGCTATGGGGCATGGCGTCTACAAAAACCGGAATGTCTGTTAGTCCCAGCGGAGCTTTGCTCACCTGCATCACAAACGGTTCGCAGGGGTCAATCGTCATCGGTGGATTGCCGGCGGCTAGGGGCAGCATCTTCAGCGGCATCTCGATCTCGTCCTGCTCGTCAGGCGTAAGCTGGTTTCCAACTCGCGCTTGCAAAGCCTCGTATGCCTTGGCCGCCTTTTGCCAGTCGCCTTCCCGCAGATAATCTTCGGCCAGCGCCTTTCGCAGCAGTTTCTCGTGGGCTGTATTGCCGCTGGCTTCCACACTGTCAATCAGTGGTTCGAGAAGTTGAATGGATCGTTGCGGATGATTGTCGCGATTCGCCAGGATTCCGCGATAAAGCTGCGCCTCCTCGGGCGGCAACTGGCCCAGTTCGTCGGCCACACGGAAATACTGATGATCGGACAGGAGATTCTGGATGCGCGCATCCGCGTCCAGGCCGCTGCTCGTCCCCGTGCGAACCTGGGCGCCTGTGCCCGGCTGCGGCGTCTGCGGGCTCTGCTGCGCGCCAGCGCGCAATCCACTTGCAAACGTCGTTGCCCACCCCACCGCCAGGCACAGGCCGCTCGCCCGCGCCTTTCTGCCCAGACTGCTCATGGTTACTTCGAAGGTAACAGATTCCAGATCGCTGCGACCTTGGTCATTGCCTGTGCAAAACGCGAAAGAATCCTCTCCCCGTTACACTGGAGACAGCATCGCAATGGCGCGAAGAACGATCGAACATTACGAGATTGTCCGGCGGCTCGGCGCCGGTGGCAGCGGGGTCGTCTACCTGGCCAACGACATCCTTCTGCAGCGCCCTGTCGTCCTCAAAGTCCTGCGCGCCGGCCTTACTTCTGTCGAGCAGGTCCGCCGCATCGTCTTGCGCGAGGCACGCCTCGCCTCCGCCATCGAGCACCCCAACGTCTGCGCCATCTACGAGGTAGGCGAAAGCGGGGACGAAGGCTACATCGTGATGCAGTTCGTCCCCGGCCAGTCGCTTGATCGCCTCATTGCGCGTGGCCCGGCCAGCCCGCAACTCGTTCTCTCCGTCGCCATTCAGATCGCGGATGGTCTCCAGGCCGCGCACTCGCTCGGTATCTTCCATCGCGACCTCAAGCCGCAGAACGTAATGCTGACTGAAGGCGGCCTGGTCAAAATCCTCGACTTCGGCCTCGCCCGGCGCCTGCGGCCGGAAGATGCTGCCTTCGATCCCGCCACGCCCGCTCTCGCCAAAGACGCATCCGTCGCGGCCACTTACACCGCCCGTGGTGGCACCATCCGCTACATGGCGCCCGAACAATTCGTTACCGGTCAATCCAGTGTCCAGTCCGACGTATGGGCGCTCGGTGTCATTCTCTATGAACTCGCCTCCGGACGCCATCCCTTTGCGCGTCCTGATGCCGAAGACTTCCAGGTTATTCGCCTCATCCAGTTTTCCGATCTGCCTGATCTCGCTGAAATCGTCCCGGGTATCTCTCCGGAGCTGAAAAGCGTGATCGCTACTTGCCTTGAGAAGAATCCCGCAGCGCGCTACGCCTCGGCCGCCGAGGTACGTGAAGCGCTGAAGACCATTATGAAAGCGCTGCAGATCGAGACTGGAAGCATTCCCGGCGAAGCCGCGGCAAACCTTCCCAACACCGGACCGGAAGCGGAAAAGCGCGCGACCGGCTTTCTCTCCATGCTCGCCGAGCGCTTTCGTGAATCGGGCGGAGATCGCCCGCAACAGAACTCACTCCTGGTCCTTCCATTCGCCAATCTCGGCGCTGGAGAAGTTGCCCCTCTCTATGGATTTGCACTCGCCGACGCCATCGCTGCGCGCTTGGCGCGCATTCCTTCGCTTGTGGTCAGGCCCTCCAGCACTCTGATGACCCTGCCCATCGCGCAGATGGATCCCCTGCAGGTGGGCCAGCGGCTGCTCGTCTCGTTCGTGCTGGTCGGCAGTTTCCTGCGCAGCGACCATGGCTTTGACCTCAATTGGCAACTGCTCGATGTCGCCTCTCAGAGTGTGCGCTCCGGCGGCGCCATTCGCGTTCCCTCCCTCGACCTGATCGCCGTCCAGACCGAGATCTCCAACGAGGTATTCGCTGCTTTGTATGGCCTCAGCACTGCCGAATCCTCTGACCCTTCCCGGCCGGCCACCACAGCCGCCTCATTGCCCGGCCCGGTCAGCGAAGAATACCTCCAGGCACGCGCTCTCCTCAGCTCCTTCATGTTTCGCACCGGCTCCCGCGCCGATCTTGATCGCGCCCACGCGCTCTTTGCCAGCGTCACCAGCAAGGATCCTGAATTCGCGCTTGGCTGGAGTGGTCTCGGCATCTCGGAGCTGCAATACACTCGGCACGGCTTCGGCGGCCAAAGCCATCTCATGCTTGCCCGGCGCGCCTTTGACGAAGCTCTCAAGCTCGATCCTGCCGCCACCGAGCCCAATCTCTATCGCATTTATATGCTGCTCTCCCGAGGCGAAAAGGAGTCGGCCCGCCACGGCATTGCCAATCTTCTCTCCTCCGCCGCTAACGACTGGAATGTCCACATGGTCGCCGGCCTCGCCCTGCGCGGAGACGGTATGTACCCGGAAGCGATCAACCAGTTCAACCGCGCTCGCAAGCTCAATCCCGCCAACGCCGCCATCCTTTACAATCACCGTGCCCGCGTCTACCACTACCAGAACCAGCTTGAGCTCGCCGGCGACGAGCTGGATAAAGGACTCGCCCTCGAACCGCGCCACCCGCTCCTGCGCACATCCTCCGGTTACCAGCAAATGCGCCTCGGCAATCTCGGCGATGCCATCGACATTCTCGAAGGCGTCATTCGCGACGATCCTTCCACGCGCATCGCTGTGCCCACGCTTGCCCTTTGCTACGTCCAGGCCGGCGAGCGCGCTCGGGCCGCAGCATTGCTCAAAGACGACACGCTCGCCGCCGCCGAAGCAGACAGCGAGATGGCCTATCGCCTTGCCACCTACTTCGCTGTCGAGGGCGATTCCACGGAGGCCCACAACTGGCTCCGCCGAGCCATCTATCTCGGCAATGAAAACTATCCTTGGTTCCAGATCAACCCGGCGTGGAACAACTTCCGCACCAACTCGGACTTCGAGCGCATCCTTGAAGATCTGAAAAAATCCTGGCGCAGAAATCAGCGGACCTGGAAGCGGCTCCTCGAGCAGCTACCCCGCGAAGGGGAATAGCGGCCTCTAGCCCCCGTCCTGGTGATAGGCCAGCCCGCTCCGGTCCCACTCTCCGCAGGTACACGCCGCGTCGTAGGTGGATTGAAGAAACTGCATCAAGGCATCGTCTGGATCGGAAGACGTTCGCATCGCTTCGTAAGGGAACACGAACTCCCCAAACTGCGTGTCGTAACCCGCGCTTGCGGGAGCGATCGCATACTGCGCGTACCCACGCGGCTCCGGATACGCATAGCTGTAGAAAAACGGCTCGATCCCCGGCGCTCCCGGCCAGAATCCGCAACTGGATACCTCATGCGAATAGGCGTCCCGCGTCACGCGATCCGGCAGCCCCGGCATGCTCGGATGGAGAGGCGCGGTGCGGCCCGAAAATCGAGTGCATGCCAGATCCATCGCGCCCCAGAAAAGATGGACCGGGCTGACCTTGCCTGAGAATCGCGCGCGAAATGTGCTGAAAACTCGTGCGGCCTGTAAAAGAATGCGCCAGAAGCGCTGCGCATATTCCGCGTCGTAGCTCCTGTGGATCGAGTCCTGCTCGAACGAAACGGGATCCGTCACCTCGCACGGCACCGGCCAGATACGCACCGGCGTCCCCAGGCTCTCAAGCGCCGCCATTACCTGCTGGTAGAACTCTGTAACCGTCATAGGCCTGAGCGGAATGGTCCTGCTTCCGGCATCGCCGGCGTCCACAATCAGAACATGCTCAACAAAATCAAAGTCGATCTGCACCATGCGATTCCCGTAAGGCATGGGAGAAGTGGTCAGTCCCCGCACAGTAGGGTAAAGCGTCACCTTCCACGTATGATTCACCGGCGTCGTCCGCGCCAGACGCACCTTCCCCACCATCTGCCACCACAGTTGAAGCGTGGCGCCCGT
>VFSW01014419.1_pt1 | contig 10922 bp, 12 predicted proteins | sample 5358111 | NCBI WGS metagenome assembly VFSW01 (sample SAMN11554181, study PRJNA540505) | mine drainage metagenome | isolation source: sediment from site ElyBrook_90M | place: USA: Ely Copper Mine, Vershire, VT | collected 2017
TTACTTGGCGGAACACTCGCACGCTGTTGCCGTGTGCTTTTGCGCCGTATTGCAACAGCCCATTGCACTCTTGGAACTGCTCTTAGCATCACTCAGCTTGTTCTGCTCGTGACAGGCCGCTGCCGTGCGATGGTGTTTGGCTGCTGCTTCATGTTCGCTTGCAGCCTGTTTATGGAGACCGCTAGCTTCATTGGTATTTGACATGATGTATGTTCCTTTTCTAGAGAATATGTATGAACTAAATTTCAAGGTGCATGGCGCAGAATTGGCTTGAGCGTCATGGTAGGTGACAGTAGGCTTTTAAGCATCGTTGAACTGTGCGTCAGCGCGCATAGGGTGAAAAGCGACGTGAGGGTTTGCCGCCATTCACTTGCGCTTTTTGCGTGACAATCCGCGCCATGAGGCCGACAATCACGATGACAAGCAAAGTCGGCACCCATATAGTACATACGCCACCGTCACCGTGGCACCTCAATTGGTTGGTTCCGATACCCGTCCGGTTAAGTTTCGAAGTGCGACTTCCGCAATTTCCAGGATGCCTGATTCCGACGGAAATTTCCGCAGGAGATAGCAAGAGATGAAGCCGTATCAACGCATGCTGCTACAGGTCGAAGACAACCCCGCCAATGTGCTCTTGGTCAAGGAATTGCTCGCGCGGCGCAACGATTTGAAATTGGTGACGGCCGTCAATGGCTATCAGGGCATCGAAATGGCGTGCTCGCTTATGCCCGACGTAATTCTGATGGATATAAACTTGCCCGACATTAGCGGTCTCGCTGCATTGAAAATATTGCGCAAAAATCCTGCGACCGCGCATATTCCGGTCATAGCGCTCTCATCCAACGCCTACCCGCGCCAAATCGAGGAGGGGCTGGAAGCCGGATTCTTTCGGTATATGACCAAACCGTTCAAAGTCGACGAGTTTATGGATGCGATTGACGTTGCGTTGCGGTATGTGGCGGAAAATCGCTTAGCGAAATAGCCTTGCTTCATCATGGGCTGTGCGAGGGCTTCTTAACGATGCGCCGACGTTCAGCGTCTGCTCAGACGCTAGTGGTTTAGCTTGTTTGGCCGGAATTCTAAAAGCAACGCCATTGGCAAAGTAGAAACCGCCCAAGTTCTCAATTACTGATGAGTTGAGGTTCGGCGAGCCAAGTTCGAGTAAGCACACATACTCCTCCGTATCCTTAGAGAAGAGTATGCGGATGTTCTCTGGGCTGCCGAAGGGCTGGCACAATGCCTCAATCGAGCGCCGAAGTTCTTCGGCGTCCGGCGCTCGGGCTAGTTCTTGCAGATGATTTTGGTTCATCGTGATTCACCATTCGAAGTTATGAGTTGCGCTTGGCGCATTTTGCTCGGGCCGCCGCGCCAAGAGTGGGCTACTTCGGCCTTCGCCCGCCCTTGACTCGGCTACGAGGTATCAACAGCGCCGGGTAACGCGCGATGGTGATGCCCGAAACATCCGGGCCGCCATACTTGCGCGGATATCGACAGCTATTAGCCACCGCGTCGCCTGTTGGCGACCGACCCCGGGCTAGCTCTTCTTGTAATCCTCAACAGCCTGCTTGACGTCGCCCAGGCCCTTTTGCGCCTTCCCGGTAATCTGTTTCGAAAGCCCCTTAATTTGTTGTTCCTTGCTTCCAACCAGTTTGCCCGCTTCTTCCTGGACTTTGCCGACAACGTCCTTCGCCGCGCCCTTCACTTGGTCTTTGTTCATGTTCACTTGCTCCTGTTGTAAGCGCTACACTCAGCGCGATGGAAAATAAGGGCTATATCTTGCCCAGCACGAATAAAATCAACACAATAACCAGTATCAAGCCGACTCCGCCGCTCGGACCATAACCCCATTCCTTGCTGTGAGGCCAGGTTGGAATCACGCCCAACAGCATCAGCACCAGGATGACCAGAAGTATCATTCCAATGCCCATTTGGTTCTCCTCTATTGGTTTTGCTGCCACACTCTCTGAATCTCTGAACACCGTTTTGCATTGCCCATGCTAAGACTTCGCGCGATGCGCCGATGTGCGGTGGCGTACATAAACGTGCAATTTTTGAGGACTATTTGCGTGCCTAGATTGCGGATTCCGAACGACTTGCTCCGAGAGGGCCGAGAAGTCACCGAAGTTGTTGCGATACCGCAAACGACATGTGTATGCTATAAATAACTAATAGGGTAGTTTTAAGGTCAAGTTCATTGACTCGGAGGCCGCTCATGCCTAGCCCCCATGACCCGCGCCAGAACCACCTTCTCGCCGTCCTGCCGGCGGACGCACGCGAGCGCGTCTTTCCGCATCTCGAGCTCATTCCACTGCCACTCGGCGACATTGTTTACGAATCCGGCGTTCATATGAGCTACGTCATTTTCCCCACTACGTCTATCGTTTCCCTGCTTTACGTCTTGGCCGATGGCGCACCGGCTGAAATCGCCATAGTCGGCAACGAAGGAATGGTCGGTATCTCTTTATTCATGGGCGGCGAAACCACGACTAATCGGGCGGTTGTGCAAAGCGCCGGCCACGCCTACCGGCTGCCAGGGCAACTGCTGAAGAATGAGTTCAACCTCGGTGGCCCGATGCAGCATCTATTGCTGCGCTACACCCAGGCGCTGATAACGCAGATGGCCCAGACAGCTGTATGCAACAGGCATCATTCGCTAGACCAGCAGTTCTGTCGTTGGCTGTTGCTGAGCTTAGACCGATTGTCGACGAATACTCTGGTTATGACGCAGGAGCTCATCGCCAACATGCTTGGAGTGCGCCGCGAAGGAGTCACAGAAGCCGCCGGCAAGATGCAGCGAGCAGGCTTGATTGAGTACAGGCGTGGCCACATCACCGTGCTCGACCGAGCGGGATTGGCGAAGCGCGCATGCGAGTGCTACGCGGTGGTCAAGAAAGAGGCAGAGCGCCTGCTCCCGGAAATAGTCGCTCAGTAACGCTCGCTTCGTATTATCTTGCTTCTATGTACGCTAACGTACAGAGCAAGCGGACGCGACAGCGAATAATTTGGTTTTTTCCCCCGCCAACCGTTCCTCCTCCTCCTTTATCGTTTGGCGGATTCCAGCCCCCGGTTATGCTCATTTCCGGGGGCTGTTTTTTTGCGCCGGCCAGGATGCACGAGCGCATTCGCTCTAAATGCTTCCCCTTTCTGGCGAGCGCCTCCACTTGCTGCAGTGCGACTAGCTCGGAAATTTTGGTGGCAATAACTGCCATTGAGTCTTCTGCAGTGTCCAAGCCGCTTCGGGAGGCGAGCAAGGGACTGACATTGCGGAGAGCTTCATACGTCGTGTTGTGCACAATGGGAACAAGCCTATTGCCCGCCAGGAGGGCCGAAAGCTCCTTATCGGCGACGCTCTCCTTGGGGAGGCGGGCTAGCAGCGCAGGGGTCACCAGGACGAGGCCGATGCGCGAAGCCGCCAACCCCTTGTCAATGGCGCGCATCATCGGCACACCTAGGCCAAGGTCCTTCTCGCTGAACCAGACTTTGACACCCGCCGCCTCGAGCAAAGCCGTGCGCCTTGGTGGCATCGACCTGTTGGACAGGTTAGCGGTTATTGCACCCTAGTCAGCGGTGTGTGCTACTCGTCAGCCGGCATTGCCGGCGCTTCGGTCGCCGTTTTCCCTTGCTTGGTCCTGGTCCCGTCTCGGATGATAATAAGACCGGCCTTCTGCAGTTGTCCGTAAAGGCCTGGTGCCCCTGCTTTGTGGTCGGGCTCATATGCGAGTCGAATAGCATCGACGAGTAGCCGCAGCTCTTTGTCTGGTCCTTGGCCGGCGCGCTTGAGTTCTTCGGCTCCCTCGATGAGGGCCCGAGCCGTGGCCTTCATCTGCTCGGGCAGGGCGCGCGCCACATCGAGCAGGCTGGGCTCGTTAGGCTTCAGATGCCGCTGCAGCTGTTCGAGTTCCTTATCAGTGAGGCTGAATCCCATGCCGTCCGGACCCCTTGCAAATTTGATGCTGGCTGGAACTTCCGTCGGCGCTGCCTCGCCGTTGATTTTCCCGAGGTAAACCTCGCGGCACCGCCGCGATGCCGGGTCGTACACACTACGAACGAGTGTGAGATTGCCGGACCCAGGGCCGACTTTGATGTCAGTGCGTGTGCGGATTCGCATTGTTATCTCCGAATGGTTAGACAAGGCTTCAATGCCTAGTCGGAACGTATAGGAACCGACGCCGGACGCTGACAGTCCGCTGTGATGGTTGGTCGGTACAAAACTTAGCCGACGCCGGACAACGCTTGGCCGCGTCGGAGCAATGCTGTTCCGACGCCGGACGAAGTCGCGCCGACATCGGGATAGTGCGCTCCAACGACGGGTCAATGCTGTCCGACCACGCCTGACGGCACACCCGCCTTTGTTCCTTCTGGTTGAGCTGGATTTGGGGGCGCTGCAGCGAATCCCTCACCAACAAACGAGCTTGGGTTGCCTGATTGGATTCAACAAGGGGGCCTTCCTTCACACCCGTCTTTGACCTTGACCTTCGAACCCGCTTCGCTGGGTCGGCACGATTTATCGTGCTGACCCTGCGGGGCGTGCCCTTACTACCCCCCAACGTGGGGGTCGCCCCGTAGGGGTGCCGACCCGGAGGGGACGGCATTGCCGATTGCCCTAGCGCAGCGACGGGCATGCTCGGCAACGACACGGGGACGGGGTTCGCGGGGGATAAATCGCAGGTTTATCGCGATTTACTTCCCCTGCGACACCCCGCCTCGTGTAGATAGGAGCCGCAAGCTTGTCGCGTCGAGTAAGGCACGGGTGTTTTTCCCGTGCCGCACCGAGACCGACAGGCGCAGTGGGCGATAGCCAGCTACGGGCGCCAGCCGTCCACGGGAACCCCCTCCGAGTCTGCCTGACCAGTTTTTCGGTCAGGACAGACCAAGCTCCCGGTGCTTTTCCGGGAGCGTAGCTGACACTGGACTCGACGGGCGGCATGGGGACGGCACAGCTTTATCGTGCCGCCTCATGCTGACTGGCGAGCCTGTGGCAGTCCAGGCCTGGCCGCTTTTGGCCAGCGCCGAGAGTAGGCACGGCTTCATCGTGCCATTGCGCACGGGACGCGCTTGCGCGCCTGTGCCATCCCCCGGCGACGGCTTTATCGTCGCGTTTCGGGGGGGGAGACAGACCGCGCCAGCGGGCAGTCGGAGGGGGTTTCCGCGGGCGGCGCAGCCGACCGTAGCTGCTGACCTTGACAAAAAGCAGCTTCGCTGCGGCCCCCAAAGAACGGCGCCAGCCGGGCGTCTTGGGGGATTTGGCGGCCTTTGACCGAACCCGCTTTTGACGTTTTACCCCGCTTGAATCCAATGAAGTTAGGGGGTGTCGCGACCCCAGAAGCGAGGTTGCTATACGTAGTATCACAACCTAACGCAACGGAGTTCGTCATGACCAAACCGAACCAAGCACACTGCCTCGCCAAAAACGTTGACGGTAGAGCCGTCCGCGACGACTACCTCAAGCAAGCCGCCGAGCTGCTGGCCCGGCACGGGCACCTCCGCAACTTCGGCCTCGCGTTCGGCCTTTTCTCGCACAAACCGCAAGCCGCCGCGCACGCTGCAGCGCAGCGGGTTATCGCCGCCGGCGTCCAGGAAGGCTACTTCCTCGCCGCGACCGACGAAATCACTCGTCGGCGGTTTTACGCTCTGACCATCAAAGGCGCCAAGTTTTTGGCCGGCGACTCTGACCGCGAAGTGAAGCACACCACGGCCACCCTTCGCTACCTTACGGCTGGTCCAGGGGACCCGGACCAGCCGGCGCGGAAAAAAACGATGGTGAGGTGGGAGCACCGGGAATGGTCCAGCCTGATTGCCATCGCCGCAGAAAAGCGCGGACTCCTTGGCCTGTCCGAGCACGAGGCATGGGGAACCTACAAGTCGGACCTCGAAAAACGCTACGGCCATATCCCTGACGCGCTCACATTCTCGCCGGACCCCGACCCCAAGTCGCGCCTGGCCGTGTGGCATGAGGTTGAGTTCTCTAGGCGCAACAGGTCCTATGGTAAGGACAAGGACGGCAAGGCCATCACGGAACGCGTCGTTAAGCTGCCAAAAAAACCTGCCTACACAATCTACACGGGCGAGCGCACGTTGCTACGCCTAATCGAAACCCTGCGCCTGGACGAAGCGCCCCTCACCCACGAAGGCAACGGCTACGTCCTGAACATGCTAGTGCTCCACGTCCGGGACAGCGGAATTGAGAAGGAACTGCGCACGCTCATCGAAACCCGAACCAATGCCAAGAAGCAGGACTCGGACACCTACACGCTCGCGCGCCCGAAGGTTGCCGGGGTGCGGCCTGAAGTGCTCTACATCATGCTCAACACTATTCCCTCGAAAGTCGAGGACGCGTGGCCCGTGCCGGGCACGTGTCAGGGCTGTTTGCCCATTGCCTATAGTGTAGGGACGCCGTGGCCGGCCGAGGACAAAACGGGCTACACCCGCCCGGCCAAGGCAAACGCGGGTGCGCACAAGCCGAAGCTCGGCGGTCGTCGGATGGACGTCGTTGACCAGCGCGTGTTCGACGAACTGCGCAAGCGCGCGGCGATGGCTAAGCACGAGTATTTGCGGGTGCCCCTGGACGTCAGGGACGAGTACACGGAACGCTGGCTGGCCGAGGTTGAGGCCGCGTGGTCTGCGGAGCACGCAGAGCCCGCCACGGAGAAGCCGTGGCTCAACGCAGCTCCGTGGCCTGTGCTCATCCCGGCAGAACTCCTGACCACGAGCACCCTCACGCCCCCTGCCTTCGACGTCGACAACGACATCGCCGCCGGCATCGAGTCCGCCTAAGCGGAACTGGCGAGAATCAAGAAGCGGCCGCCCAACGACACAGCTTGCCGGCGCGCCGCTTGCGGCGCGTCCGTGTGAGCTGCGGGGTTAGGCGACAATTCGCTCATGAAAAAAGGGCGGGGTTCTTAAAGGCTGCGGCAATGTGAGACTTGACCTCTTGCTCTGCGCCCCATAGCTGTTTGAGTTTCCATTGTCGGCCGAACAAGGTGATGCTCGCGTTTGAGTCAATTCCCTCACTCTTGCATTCCGGTGCGACGATATGCGCCGTTACGCGTTATGTTTCGTGCTTATCGAGCCACGCACCGCAAATCGGCGCGTCAAGAACCCCGCGGCCCAGGGCGTGGCGGCGGCACCAGGAATAAAACGCATCTCTTCACTACCCAGATAGCAATCATTCTGGGGGTGAACAATGGAGTTGATGAACAAGAAGGAAGTCGCTGCGAAGTTCGGCATTTGCGAGCGCTCGGTCGAACTGCTGGTCAAGCGCCGGCAATTTCCGCCGCCGCTTCGCCTCGGTAAAAGCGCCCGCTGGGCGAAGCCAGCGGTAGAAAAGTGGTTCCTGGCGAAGCTGCAGCCACAGCTCGATTGGGCGCCCCCGGGCCGCAAGCCGCGAAAATCTGCAGGAACCCCCGAGCTGCCACAGCAGGGCTGATGCGGGCCCCCGAGGGGGCCAGCAGCCGGTCCAGCGCGCCCTGCAGCGCGCGTGAATTTACTCGCGCCCGCCTTTCGCAGCAGCCTTGGTAGCGCCTGCAGCGTCCGCCCCGGGCGGGGTTGATGGGCTCTCCGCAAAAAGCGGCACCACATTCGACTGCCCGCTGCTTGCGCCGCCTGCAGCGGCGCCCTCGTCCGGGGTGGCGGTCGATTTTCCGTACTTGCGGCGGATGGCTTCGATGACACGCTGCGCCTTCTTACTCGTGCCCCCGGAAACGACCCGCAGGCCTGCAGTGGGCAGCGGGGGCTGAAAGAGTTTGCGCGCGTCTTCCGCGAAATCCAGGTCCGCGACGAGGTCCTCTTCGGTCATGTTGATGTAGACCTCGGCCATATAAATGGTCTGATGCCCCAGAATCTGGCGCAGCACGTGCGCGTTTCTCACCAGTCGCGCGTAGTAGGTGCCGCCCAGGTGGCGCAGGTCCCGGAACTGGAGTTGCGGGAGGTTCGCCTTTTTGCGCACGCCATCCCAGGCGCATTTGACCGCGTTGGGGGTCATCGGAAAAACCTTGCCCGAGGGGTCGCGCGGAAGCTTGCTAAGGAGTTCCACCACGCGCCGGGAAAGCGGTACGGTGACGGTGATGGTTTTGGTCTTGTAGAGCACTGCGCAGCGGCCCTCGAGGTCAAGGTCGGACCAGCGCAGTTTGAGCAGGCTTTTTCGGCGCGCGGTGAGGAAGATGGCCGTATCAACCAGGGGCCAAAACCAGGGGTTGTCGCACTGTTCAAGCGCCGCATAGAGGCGGCCGTACTCTGCCTTGGTGAGCCGCACGAAACGATGCTCCGAGCCGCCGAGCTTCACCCCGAGGCAGGGGTTTGAAAATTTCGTCCAATACCAAGCGGTCATCGCGGTGTTGAAGAGCGATTTCAGCAGCGCGACCTCCTTTTGTATCGTGCTCGGAGAAAGCCCGTCGAGCACCATGGTCGCGAAGAGTTCGTCGATGTGGGTGCGGCGGATGGCCGAGACGCGCATGCAGGCAAGTTTGCCGATGAAGGCGTAGGTGCGTGCCGAGTGCTCGCGGCGCGCGTTGAGGTGCGCCTTCCAGCCCTCGGAGACGCGTTTTTCGATGTCTTCGGGCTGCCACTGGATGAGCGCGGCTTTGCCGGCATCGTCCGACCCGAGGCGCAGGGGCTGCAGGCCTGCCGCCTGCAGGTAATGCCCGATGCGGTTCAGTTCCTGCACCGCGCCGCGTTTCGTGACGGTGTAGAGTGTCGCGTAGTGCGCGAGCGCCTGGGCGAGGTTTACCTGTGTCGGTCCGCCAAGTTCCGGGGCGTGTTCGCTTGTTTTATCCGCCTCGTTGTCGGCGGCCCATAGTTTCGCTTCCGCGTGCTCGCCCAGGCAGAATTGCCGGGTCACCACGTGACCGGAGGCGTCGCGCGCTTCGGCGCGATAGCCCCCCCGATACTTGAATACGGTTGCCATGTTGCTTCGTCCTTTGTGTTGCAGACGAAGCCGTATAGAGGATGCGTTTATACCGTTGCCGGAAGGGCTGTGCGCGGCGCCAACTATCAGCGCAACTATCAACGGCAGCACTTAGGGCAAATACAACGCACGCCCGCTGAGAAAGGCTTGGGAAATCAGGCTGTTTGCAGTGGCTCCCCGACCAGGGCTCGAACCTGGGACCTGCGGATTAACAGTCCGTCGCTCTACCAGCTGAGCTATCGGGGAACGGTGAACCCGGTTGAGCCGGGTTCAGGAAGGCGCGTATTTTAATGGCTGGGGGTGGGCGGGTCAATTGATATTGAGCTGCGCATAAGGCGGACGACAATTTCCGCCCTGGAAACGCGATCGCCTTGTTCGCGCTGTGCGCCTGTCGCGGTGAACGCGTGTGGGGCTCAGCGTATCACCTTGGCGATGGCATCGGCGGAGTAGTCGATGTTCTTGGTGTTGAGCGCGGCCACGCAAATGCGCCCGCTCTCGATCGCATACACCGCGAATTCCTCGCGCATGCGCACCACCTGCTCCTTGGTCAGGCCGGAGTAGGAGAACATGCCGCGCTGTTGGGTGATAAAGCTGAAATTCGCGCCGGGTACGCGGGCATGAATTTTCTCGACCAGCAGCTTGCGCATCGACTTGATGCGGTCGCGCATCTGCCCAAGCTCCTGCTCCCACAGGGTGCGCAACTCCGGACTGGCCAACACGGCGGCGACGATCTTGCTGCCATGGGTGGGCGGGTTGGAGTAATTGCTGCGCACCAGGCGCTTGATCTGCGACAGGACGCGCGCTCCTTCCTCGCTGGTTCCGGCAATCACGTTCAGGCTGCCCACGCGCTCGCCGTAGAGCGAGAACGACTTGGAAAACGAGTTCGCCACGAGCAGCGGCATGCCGCTCTGCGCAAACAGGCGTACTGCGCTGCCGTCGGCGTCGATGCCATCGCCAAAACCCTGGTAGGCGATGTCGAGGAAAGGCACCAGGCCGCGCGCAGCCATGCTCTGGGCTACGCCGGCCCATTGCGCTTCGCTCAGGTCGACCCCGGTCGGGTTGTGGCAGCAGGCATGCAGCAGCACGATATCGCCGGCCGGCATCGCTTTGAGCGCGGACAGCATGCGGTCGAAGTCAACGCCGCGGGTCTTGGCGTCGTAATAGGGATAGGTATTGACCTTGAAACCGGCGCTTTCAAACACCGCGCGGTGGTTTTCCCAGCTCGGGTCGCTGATCCATAGCCCGGCATTGGGTGCGGTGCGGTGCAGAAAATCGGCGCCCACCCTGAGACCGCCGGTGCCGCCCAGCGACTGAACGGTGATGATGCGGCCCTCCTTCAGCGCCGGGCTGTCGGCGCCGAACACCAGGCCCTGCACCGCTTTGTCATAGGCGGCGAGGCCGTCGATCGGCAGGTAATTGCGCGCCACCGGCTGCTCCACCAGCGTGCGCTCGGCGCGGCGCACGCACTCCAGCAGCGGCACCTTGCCGTCGTCCCCGGTATATACGCCTACGCCCAAATTGACCTTTCTCGGGTTTTTGTCGGCGTTGTAGGCTTCGGTCAGGCCCAGGATAGGGTCGCGCGGCGCCATTTGCACGCCGGCGAGCAGAGAGGGGGAGTGAGGGGCGTTCATCGTGCTAGACTTTCGCGTTTTGTTGAAGCTCCAATTGTACCCCTTGATCGTCACTTTTCCCAACAGTCCGTTCCGCTTGCACCAGCAGTTCGAGCCTGCCGGCGACCAGCCCGAGGCCATCGCCAAGCTGGTCGAAGGCGTGGAAAACGGGCTTGCCTACCAGACCCTGCTCGGCGTGACCGGCTCGGGCAAGACCTACACCATGGCCAACGTGATCGCGCGCCAGGGACGGCCGGCGCTGATCATCGCGCCGAACAAGACGCTGGCGGCGCAGCTGTATTCCGAGATGCGCGAGTTCTTCCCCGACAATGCGGTCGAGTATTTCGTCTCCTACTACGATTACTACCAGCCCGAGGCCTACGTGCCCTCGCGCGACCTGTTCATCGAGA
>VFSW01014421.1_pt1 | contig 10920 bp, 7 predicted proteins | sample 5358111 | NCBI WGS metagenome assembly VFSW01 (sample SAMN11554181, study PRJNA540505) | mine drainage metagenome | isolation source: sediment from site ElyBrook_90M | place: USA: Ely Copper Mine, Vershire, VT | collected 2017
CAAGCCCAAAAGCAGGCTGAGCGCGAAAGTATGGTGAATACCATTAGTCAGAAAATACAAAGCGCCACCACGGTGGAGGCCGTGCTTCAAATTGCGGCTCGCGAACTGGGACATGCGCTCGGTGCTCCGCTAACCATCGCCCAACTTGGCATGAAAGACCATGGAAATTAATGGAAACCTTTCAAGCAGGTAATCACTGATTAATGGCTCAGGAGCCAGTGACTTATGTCAAATAACCAATACCGCCAACGGCTTGATTCCCTGTTTGCAGATTTTGAGCGTCTTGCCGCGGATCCGGCCTGTGTATCCCCTTCAATAAATCATCAGCTTGATGAACTGCGTGCGCGCCTGATTGAATTGGAAACACAATTTTTGGAAAGTGAAAATCACAACTCTGTGCAGGAAAGCGTTCCACAGGAAGCGTCTGATAAAACCATAGAGCGCCCTGTGACACCCATTCTGTATGAGAAAGAGAATGTGGGTTACGCATATTCAAAGGCCGGAGTGGAATCTTTGCAGGCTTCACTTCCTGAAATAACCGAAAGTGCTGATGTCATTACTGCTCCATTAACAGCCAGCGGGCAAATGATCGGGAAAATGAAGATCGAACCGGCCTCTGATCACCCCTGGACGAAAGAGGAAGCCAGTCTGGTCGATGCTGTCGCACAACAGGCCTCGCTCCAAATCCAAAACCTGCGCCTGCTCGCTGCAACGGAACGCGCCCGCGCGGAAGCGGAAGCGGCCACCCGTCAGTTCATGCACGAAAACTGGGACGCTTATCTGGACGCCATTCACCACAGCGAACGTGTCGGCTTTGCCTATGACCAGACTTCCGTCACGCCGTACGCAGGGAAATCACAGAATGATGATGGTATCAGTGAAGAAGTGAACGTCATGGATGAACACGTTGGCACATTGTATCTAAAGCCCGATCCTGCTCATCCATTCACGAACGATGATAAGACCATGGTTGCAGCCATCGCCAATCAGATTGCGCAACAAGTGGAAAACATCCGTCTGTTGGCTGACGCCTCACGCGCCCGCGCCGAAGCTGAGGAGGCTACCCGTCGCCTTACTCATGATAGCTGGCAAACTTATACTGTTGGCAAAGACCTTTCTTCATATGGCTTTGTTTATGATTCCAATCAGGTTACCTCCATCAAAGAATCGCCAATCACACAGGATGTGAATTTCACACAGCCCCTCATGGTGCGCGGAGAAATCATCGGCCGATTGGCGGTGGCGGGTCTAAAAGATGTTCCGCCGGAAGCCGTTGAACTGGCTATTTCAATTGCCGAGCGGGTCAGCGTCCATCTTGAAACCCTCAGACTTGCAGAAGAACTTCAAAAGCGCGCCTCGGAACTTCAAACAGTTGCCAAGGTAAGTACCACCGCGTCCACCGTGCTCGACCCGGATGAATTGCTTCAATCCGTTGTGGACCTCACCAAGGAACGCTTCGGCTTATATCACGCCCATATCTATCTTGCCGACGAATCCTGGAATACCCTGCTTCTTGCGGCGGGCGCAGGCGAGGTCGGCAGACAAATGGTGGCCGACCAACATGCAATTCAACTTGATTCGCAAAAATCAATCGTTGCGCGCGCTGCCATGGAACGTAATCCTGTCATTGTGAATGACGTATCCAGCGATCCTGATTTTCTCGCCAATCCCTTGCTTCCCAAAACACGCTCCGAAATGGCAGTCCCCATGATCGTGGGCGACAAAGTCCTCGGAGTATACGATGCGCAATCAGAGATGATGAATCACTTTACCGAAGAGGATGCCAATATCTATCTAACCCTGACGGCTCAAGTGGGAGTTGCGCTGCAAAATGCCCGTCTATATGTGGAGCAGGCCGCGACGGTTGCTCAATTGCGCGAACTTGACCGTCTCAAATCTTCCTTCCTCGCCAATATGTCTCATGAACTTCGCACACCGCTCAATTCCATCCTTGGCTTTGCCGACGTGATTTTGGAAGAATTGGATGGCCCATTAACTGTCAACATGAATAATGATCTGCTGCTTATTCAAAAGAACGGACAACATCTTCTGCACTTGATCAATGATGTGCTGGATATGGCCAAGATCGAAGCTGGTCGCATGAATTTGAACCCCGAAAAATTTGTAGTGAATCTACTGTTTGAGGAAGTGACCAGCATTACATCCACATTGGCAAGCGAGAAAAATAATGCCCTGTTCATCGAAGAGGCCTCGGATAGGAAGCTTGAGATTTACGCCGACCAAATTCGTCTGCGCCAGGTGATGATCAATCTCGTGAACAATGCCATCAAATTTACCGAGCATGGCAGGATAAGTATTTGTGCCCTTCCGAAAGAAGGCGGCCGCGTTTTGATCTCTGTAAAAGATACCGGCATCGGTATTCCGCCTGATAAATTGGAAGCGGTCTTCCAGGAATTTACGCAGGTGGATACGTCCACCACGCGCAAGGCGGGCGGCACAGGGCTTGGACTTCCAATCAGTCGCAAGCTTGTCGAAATGCACGGTGGCCGCTTGTGGGCCGAAAGCAGCGGTGTTCCGGGCGAAGGCTCCACATTCTTTGTCGAATTGCCGGTCGAAGCCCGCATCGTTGATGTTGTTGAAAAACAGGTGGCCTAAAATGTCCATGCCAAAATATCTCGAATGTAATATCTGCGGCCAGCAACAGCCATACGAGCCGTTTGTTCCTGCGACCTGCATTCATTGCGGAGCGCAATGGATGGAAGCGCGCTATGATTACGATGCATTCAAGCGTGAGATTTTGCGAGGTCTGCCCGGACGCCCGCTCAATTTGTGGCGCTATCAGGATATTCTTCCGCTCGACGCTTCTTCGGTGCTGGACCTCTATCCGGCGGGCGGGACTCCGCTCTGGCTTTCACAGCGCTTCGCTCCCGGACTGGGGCATGATCACGTTTACATAAAAGACGAACGCTACGGCCCGACCAGTTCCTTTAAAGACCGCCAGGCCGCTGTGGCTGTGGCCGCGATGGTTCAAGGTGGCGTGCGCGAGGCGGTCATTGCATCCACTGGAAATGCTGCGGTGGCTTACGCTGCGGCGTGCGCCCGGGCCGGGATCAAGCTTTGGGTTTTTATGACCAGTCTGGTTCCGCAGGAAAAGTTGCGCGAGGCGGCGCTTTTCGGCGCAGAGGTGATTCGCGTCAGCGGCAATTATGACCAGACCAAGCAGATTGCATCCCAGTTTGCGCAGCGCCGCCATCTCCTCCTGGATCGAGGCGCAAGTTCTGTCCCTGCGCGCGAATCGATGAAGACCATTGCCTATGAAATCGTGGAGCAACTCGGCTGGCGCTCACCAGATTGGTATATTCAGGCCGTGAGTGGGGGCCTGGGTCCGCTGGGCGTTTATCAGGGATTCAAGGAATTGCACACAATGGGACTGATCGACCGGATTCCGAAACTGGCCGTGATCCAGGCCGAAGGTTGTTCGCCGATGGTGAAGGCCTTCAAGGCAGGCAAAGACACAGCCGAAGCCGTTATCCCAGATACGGTCATTATCATTTTGTCCACCGGCGACCCTGGAAAAGCCTACACTTATCTCTGGAACTTAATACAGCAATACGGCGGCCTGATGGAATCTGTCACGGACGGCGAAGCATTTTCAGCCATGCGTTCACTGGCAAAAAGTGAAGGCATGGCGGTGGAGCCGGCTGCGGCAGTTGCGTTTGCAGGCCTCGAGAAAATGATCCGCAATGGCGACATCAGCAAAGACGAGACTGTGGTCGTCAACTGTACCGGGCATACTTTCCCGGTTGAAAAACATGTGCTTGGCGACCAATTTGCCGTCGATGTGCATTTGAGCGAGAATCAAGAGCCTGCGCCACGCGAGGGTTTGCAGGCTGCTCTGAAGAATCTCGATGAAAAAACCACTACCGTCTTGTTGATCGATGATAATGATGATGACGCGCTGCTTATTCAACGTTTGCTGGAAAGTCATAAATCATACCGGCTTTTCCATGCAAAAGATGGCTGGGAAGGACTTGCCCAGGCGCGTCAAAAAATTCCAGACTTGATCGTGACTGATCTGACCATGCCCGGCATCGACGGTTTCGGCCTTGTCGAAGAACTGCGCCTTGATCCGCGCACGAAAGATATTCCGATCGTGGTCGTGAGCGCCAAGGATATTACACCCGAGGAACGGAAAAGATTGAACGGCCATATTCAGGCTGTATACCAGAAAGGTTCGTTGCCTTCGCGCAGATTCGTAGACCAAATGATACAAGTCATTGAGGAAAAGAAAGATGGAGAATAAGAATAATAATAAGGATAATAGGAGATAATCATGGGATTCAATATACTTTACATAGAGGATAATCCAGACAACATGATGCTTGTCAAACGCGCATTGGAATCTCGCGGCTATCGTCTGCTTGAAGCGTTCAATGGGTTGAATGGAGTACAGATCGCCGAGAAGGAGGATGTGGATTTGATCCTGCTTGACATCAATCTTCCTGATATTGACGGTTACGAAGTTGCGCATCGCCTGCGCCATAGTTCGAAGCCCGTTTTGGCGTCAACGCCAATCATTGCGGTCACGGCCAATGCCCTCAAGGGCGATGCTGAAAAAGCACTTAATGCAGGCTGCGATGTGTATATGTCCAAACCCATCAATATCCGTGAGTTATGGGCGCGTGTGGAAGCATTTGTTCCGTCACCAAGATAAAAATTAAATCGAAAATTATGGAGGCGCGATGATGTGCATTGGCTTTATCCATGCACACCTCAGCTAAACCTATGATCACATCTGCCTTGTCAGTCCTGGAATGTTCTGGGTGCGGACTCACTTACAAGTTCAATATAATACATACTTTTTGCCCGGTCTGTCAGTCGCCGTTGCTGGCGCGATATGACTTGGAGAAAGTAAAAGCCCATACGGACCGGGACGAGATCGGCCGTCGTCATAAGGGAATGTGGCGCTGGCATGAGTTACTGCCAGTGCTGGATCCGAAGAACTTTGTCTATTTGGGAGAAGGGGACACTGCTTTGTTGGACATTCCCAACGTGGGCAGTGAACTTGGCCTTTCCAATCTTTTTGTGAAGGATGAAAGCACAAATCCCACTGGCTCGTTCAAAGCGCGCGGACTTGCGGCGGCTGTGTCAAAAGCCAAAGAATTGGGAATTGAAAAAGTAATTATTCCCACGGCCGGAAATGCAGGTGGGGCAATGGCTGCCTATGCGGCGCGTGCAAAAATAAAGGCGCTCATTTACATGCCAAAGGATACGCCGCGTGCCAACATAATCGAAAGTCGCATTGCGGGCGCGGAAGTTGTTCTCGTGGATGGTTTGATCAGTGATGCGGCTGGCATGGCTGGCGAAAAAGCGCGCGCCGAAGGCTGGTTCGATCTCTCCACATTCAAAGAACCGTATCGAATGGAAGGCAAAAAAGTCATGGGTTATGAACTTGCCGAGGCTTTCGATTGGTCCCTGCCGGATGTCATTATTTATCCAACAGGTGGCGGGACGGGCCTGGTCGGTATGTGGAAGGCATTTGAAGAACTCGAAGCATTAGGTTGGTTGCAAAACAAAAAACGACCGCGTATGGTGTCAGTGCAGGCGGATGGTTGTGCGCCGGTCGTGAAGGCTTTTGAAGCAGGCGCATCATTCTGCGACTTCTGGCTTAATGCTCACACCCTTGCATCCGGTTTGCGCGTGCCGAAAAGTTTTGCTGATGCTCTAATCCTAAAAAATATTCGTGATAGTCAGGGCACGGCGGTGGCTGTGAGTGATGAGGAAATTACCAGCGCGCAGAAAAAGATTGGAAACCTGGAGGGAATATTCCCGGCACCCGAAGGAGCCGCCACATTGGCTGCGCTTAATAAGCTGATTGAGCAAAAATGGGTACAACCCGATGAACGTATTGTCTTGTTCAATACGGGATCAGGTTTGAAATATTTGGATTAGTTGAACTGACGCACATAGGTTGTTGAGTTCAAGGAGCATGGTCAAAGGAGTGTCAACCGACTTTTATCTGTCAATTATCCCATCAATTGGATTTATATTGACAGCGCTTATTGTTGCCACCACACGGCGGCACAAGCCAACCTGGAAAACGGGGTTGGTTTTGCTTCTCGCTTGTGCCGAAATAACCTTTGCGCATGCTATGCAGGCAATCAGTTCAGATTTCTCAAACAGGGTCTTTTGGTACAAGATGACGCAGCTGGGATTTACGATTTCGCCCGCCGCATTTCTCTGCCTTGCAATACGGTACAGTGAACCTGAACGAGGACTTAGACTTCGCACATTGATCTTGCTCAGCGTTTTCCCGTTGACAACCAACATATTGATCTTCACAGACGAGTTCCATGGTCTGATGTGGAATCCTGCGAAAACAGCGGTCATCGTGAATACGATGGCTTTTTTGTCTGTGGCCGATGCAGGAGTCTGGTATTGGATCTTTGTAATATATTCTTACTTCGTGATGATCCTTGGCTGTGTGATCATTATTCGCCTTTTTATTCGCTCGCAAGGAGTCTACAGTCGCCAGGCCATTGGCGTTTTAACGGCAGCCATCCTTGCCTTGCTTGGATGTACTTTGGATATTCTCAGGGTGAGCCCTCTTCCGCCATTTGCCGGGAGTGCTTTGGGTCTTGCGATAGGGACTATTTCTGTCGCTCTCGTCTTATCGCCGCTTCGGCGGAACGATGTGCTCTCAGTATCGCGTGGGACGATCATCAGCAGTATTAGCGACGGTATCATAGTCGTGGATGAAGACAACCGAATCGTGGAACTAAATCCGGCTGCTGAAAGATTCTTAAGGAAACCCGCATCCCGTGCAATTGGTCAACCTTTGCAATATATTGCGCCGGAATTTAAATCATCCCTGACCCAGGCCATGGATGAATCTAAAGAAATTACAGTGGCCCACGAAGGTGCTTTTTACACATTTGGCTTGCGTGTTTCCGCCATTCAAGACTGGCGGGGGCGTACGATTAGCCGGGTCATTGTTATGCGCGATGTCACCGAATACAAACGGACGGAAGCCAAACTGCTCCGCTCAGAGTCCAATCTGGCCGAAGCCCAACAGATCTCTCATGTGGGTAGTTGGAGATGGGACTTGAAGAGGAACAGGATCCATTGTTCCGAGGAAATGTTTCGTATCGCGGGCTTGTTGCCCCAGGATGAGGAGATGACTCAGGAGGCGTTCACCCATCTTCTGCATCCGGATGAAGCGGAAGAAGTGATCCGAGAAGTATTCCAGAGAATCCAACAAAACACAGATTATCCAACCACGAATATCGAGCATTTAATACTGCGCCCGAACGGTGAGCTTAGAAATGTATACAGTCGGATAAAAGCGTATCGGGATGAAAATGGCAAACCACTTCTCCTACTTGGATCCACGCAGGATATTACAGAGCGCAAGTACGCAGAAGAAGAAATTAGCGATCGCGCAGGTCAACTGATCGCGTTGCATGCGATCGATTTAGCGATTATTCGCCATTACGATCTGCGAAAGATATTGAGCATTGTCCTTGAACACGCGTTGGCGCAGTTGGAAGCGGATGCCGCATCCGTGCTAATGCTCGATTCGTCTGCACAGACATTCAAAATCGCCGCCACGCAAGGCTTTCGTACGAAGCACAAAGGGAATAAACGCCTTCGTGTGAGAGGGGAGTTTATAGATCGTATTGTCCAGGAACAAGAAGCATTGACGATCCTTGATCTGCCGAAAGCTGCTGCTAAGTCGTCTGCGCGGTCTGAACTATTGAGTGAGGAGGCATTTGTCTTTTATTGTGGCATGCCGCTTACGGCAAAAGGGAAGGTCATTGGTGTGCTCGAAGTTTTCAAGCGCGCCACTTTTGATCCGACTCAGGCTTGGCTGGACTTTTTTGAAGCGCTAGCAACACAAACAGCAATTGCGATTGAAAATGTGAAACTAATTAAAGATCTTCAAACATCAAATACCAGCCTGATAAAGGCCTACGATGAAACACTCGAAGGCTGGTCGCGGGCGATGGATTTTCGAGACAAAGAGACGGAAGGACATACGCAACGAGTAACAAAAATGACTTTACAATTGGCACGGGTTATGGGCGTGGATGAGAACAATTTACAGTATATGCGTTGGGGCGCACTCCTGCATGATATTGGCAAAATTGGTGTTCCGGATGCCATCCTTTACAAACAAGATGCGCTTACCCCGGATGCAGAACAGATTGTTATGCGTAAACATCCGGAAGTTGCATACGAAATGCTCGCACCTATCAGTTTTCTGCGCCCGGCATTGGATATCCCATACTGCCATCATGAAAAATGGGACGGCACAGGCTATCCGCGCGGGCTCAAAGGCGAACAAATACCGCTGTCAGCGCGGATATTTTCTGTAGTGGATGTATGGGATGCTCTCCGTTCTGATCGTCCCTATCGCAAGGGCTGGCCTGATGAAGAGGTATATAAATACATTATTGACCAGATGGGGAAGCACTTTGATCCACAAGTGGCAGAAGCATTCCTGAGATTAATGTGGCAGGGGACCATCAGGCAATCACCAAGTGATTCTGGAAGAAAAATTGATGAAGCGCACCGAGCCCGTTAATCATCTCAGTTTGTTGAAAATCAAGGTCTATCAACGTACCCTTGTTATAGGGATGTTGATCATACTTTTTGCATGGATTCTATATTTTATTAACGGGGCAAAAATACTTTTGGACGCTTTGGTCTATTCGTTCTTTTTTCTTTTCGCTCTTGTGTCCTTGCTGTTTTTTAATAAATTTGGAGCACGATTTTTAAAACCTTTTGAATATTCAGCGTTTGCCATAGTTTTTACTTATTTTGTGTTGCAATTCGTACAGGAGGTGGTCAATGCCGCCCATGGCTCCGGCCTGGATTTTCGCAGGTTTCCGCTCTGGATCCCGATACTTTATGCCTTTGCTTTTTTGGTATTTTCATCGCGTAAGGCCTTATATTGGTCTTTAGTCTTTCTCGCCTGTATCTTTATCGTTGGAGTTGGGTACAGTAGCCAAAACTGGAAAAAACCCGGGATAGGCGAGGATGGTATGACGCTGACGCAAATCTATTCATCTGGTCTGATTTATATCTCACTGTTTTATGCCATTGCCATGCTCAAGGATCAATGCGCCGAAGCTGAGATCCGCTCGGAATTGATGACTTCACTTGCCAATATAGATACTCTAACTAAAGCCTACAGTCGCAACAAGACCAGCGAACTGCTTTCGTTTTATATTGCCAATGCTCGAACCTATGAGCATGCTCTTTCCATAATAGCGTTGGATGTCGATAAATTGAAACAGGTTAATGATACTTATGGCCATAACGCGGGGGATTACGTTTTGCGTCGAATGGTTGAACTAATGCGCCCAAATATTCGAGAAAACGATCTTCTCGGGCGCTGGGGAGGCGATGAATTTCTGGTCATCTGTCCAAACACTGGCGCAGATCAAGTAATTTTGCTGGCAGGCCGATTGGAGCAGGCAATCGCGAATGGAACATTTGCCGACTTAGGCAGTTTATCGATCAGCGCTGGTGTTGCAACTTATCAATCAGGTGATGCTCTCGAAGCATTATTGAAACGCGCCGATGATGAGATGTACCGTCAGAAGCAGAGAAAACGCCAGATTACATACCCCCGGAAATAATAGTTGTTCTTGCTATAAAAGCCAGCAGGATGGTTTCATCATTTGTTGTCTGCCAGTTCAGGTGAGGAAGAACCGGGAATGGATGAAGCAAAATTGAATGGACTTTCCTTTTCGAAATCAGGCAGGCAGCTCTCCTGACTTCCAAGTTCCTGAATAAACGCATTCTCAAGACCAAGATCAAGTGCGTAATCCATGATCTCATCGTATTCAGTTTCAGTTAGGGTTCGATTTATCTCGGGATAATTACATGCCTTGTATTGAGGAGAATATTGCGACATGATGCTGACAAAAATATTCGGAGATAAATCTGCAAGAAAACGGAGACATCTTCGGCTGTCATCCAGGTGACCAGGCAATACCAGATGGCGGACCAATAATCCCCGTACTGCAATACCATCATCGTCCATTTCCAGATGACCTACCTGATCCAGCATCTCTCTGAGAACCCCTGGGATGACGGCTGCATAATCACGCACTTTTGAAAACTGCCTGCCAAGTCCATTATCCTGGTACTTGATGTCCGGAAGGTAGATATCCACCAGACCCCGGATCTGCCGCAGCGCATCCACTGAATCGTATCCGTTGGTATTGTATACAACAGGAATAGCAAGTCCCTTACTCTTCGCCGCCTTAATCGCGTCGGCCATTTGGAAAATCATGTGAGAAGGCGAAACAAAGTTAATGTTATGGGCGCCTTCATCTTGAAGGCGCAGCATTTCAGATGCGAGTTCATCTATAGTCAACGTCCGGGTGTGGCCCTGGCGAAACTCTTGGCTGATCTGGTAGTTCTGACAAAATACACAGCGAAGATTGCATCCGGCGAAAAAAATAGCTCCTGAACCCTTTGTTCCTGAGATGGGAGGTTCTTCTCCGAAATGAAGACCGGCATGAGAAATCTGAATCCCGGCACCGACCCTGCAAACTCCGACTTGCCCTTTAAGTCGGTCCACTTTGCATTCGCGCGGACAACATTCACATCTTGTAAGTTGATCTGTAAATGACTGATTCATAATGTTGAGCAGTTGAACCCGGGTCTTTGGTGGTTAGGGTGACTTTTGAACAAGTGAGTATAACAACACTATTATACTTGCCTTGGCCGGCCAATCTGGATGTTATCCGCAGTGAAGGTGTAGTTTGCGAATTGTGCCTTCAGTTGTGCGATAAACATCATCGAGCTCTGGGCATCTCATTTAGATTGACCATCCATGCGCCGTTGGGGCGACGAATAATCATATCTGCTCTCTTTCTGGTATTGGAAAGAGAGAATTTGCTGTCGGACATTGGCAGAAGACACATCCTAAAGTGACCTGAG
>VFSW01014422.1_pt1 | contig 10920 bp, 10 predicted proteins | sample 5358111 | NCBI WGS metagenome assembly VFSW01 (sample SAMN11554181, study PRJNA540505) | mine drainage metagenome | isolation source: sediment from site ElyBrook_90M | place: USA: Ely Copper Mine, Vershire, VT | collected 2017
GGGGTGGCCGGCATAGAAGAGGCATCCGCCGGCCAGCTCAGCTTTGTGGCCAATCCGAAATACGCGCAGCTTGCCCGCTCTACGCAAGCTGCCGCAGTGCTGGTGACGGAGGATTTTCCAGCGATAACCGCAGCGACTCTGCGCACCTCCAACCCATACTTCGCGTTTGCCCGGGCCCTCCGGCTCTTTTACCAGGGTCCTGTTTACGCGCCGGGGATACATCCAACGGCGGTGATCGACCCGACGGCGGTCATCGGCCAGAACTGCCACATTGGAGCCTATGCGGTGATTTCAGAAGGTGTGCGCATTGGCAGCAACGCCGTGATCCTGCCCCATGTGGTGATCTACCCGCACGCCACCATTGGCGACCATTTTTTTGCGCATTCGCACACGGCTGTTCGCGAGTATTGCCGGGTGGGCAATCATGTAGTTCTGCAAAACGGGGCTGTGATCGGTTCTGATGGCTTTGGTTTTGCGCGGGATGGAGCGACACCAAACAGCGGCGACTGGTACAAGATTGTGCAGTCTGGACCGGCGGTGCTGGAGGATGGCGTTGAGGTGCAGGCAAACTCCTGCATCGACCGCGCCAGTATTGGGGAGACCCGCATCGGACGCGGCGTGAAGGTGGACAACCTGGTGCAGGTGGGCCACGGATCGCATGTCGGCGAGAACACGCTGCTCTGTGCCCAGGTGGGACTGGCTGGATCGAGCGTTGTTGGAAAGAACGTAACGCTGGCCGGGCAGGTGGGCGTGGCCGGCCATTGCACCATCGGCGATGGTGTGGTGGTGACAGCGCAGAGCGGCACACACGGAGACATTGCCCCCGGCAGGATAATGAGCGGATCTCCCGCCATCGACAGCCGCCAGTGGATGCGTGCAATCGCTGCGTTCAACAAACTGCCTGAGATGGCTCGCCAGCTCCGCAAAGACAAGAACACCTGAGGAAAGGTTCCGCCACCTGGGCAGGGTGGACAAAGTACGCATAAATCACGCCGCACGCGTTTTCCAGACTCAACTGAAACGCGGCTCGATGCATCTTACTTGTCTGGAAACCTGTATGAGCCTTATTGAGCCACCCGACCAACCGCCGCAAGTGCGTACGGCTGATCCCGACACAATTCCATTTCTGGAACAGCCGACGATCCGCGTGCTGCTGCTGGATGACGACCCGGAGAACCTATTGCTGCGCTCGACGATCCTGCGCCAGCACGGGTATGAAGCGGTGCCGACGGCAACTGTGGCCGAGGCCAGGCAGGAACTGGACAGCATCGACGTCGCTGTACTCGATTACCATCTTGGCGCGGGGCAATTTGGGACCGCCATTGCCTCCATACTGCGACAGCAGCGTCCAGAAGTACCGATCATTATCCTGTCGGCAACGCTGGAGCAACACTTTGGCGGAGTGGAGGACATGCACCTTCTGAAGGGGCAAAGTTCTGTTGACGACCTGCTGGCAGCCCTGCGCAGCCTTGAAGCCAAACGCAAGGGCAGACCCGTGGTGGTGGACGCGCGCGACTTCTACTACTCACGCATCAGCATGGCCATGGGCCCTGATGTGGTGCTGCAGATAATGGACGGCGATGGCAACTGGCTTTATGTGAACGAGTTGGCGGCGACTCTGATGGACCACCCGCGCGAATGGTTTCCCAGCCGGAACATGTTTGTTGAGCTGCCTAACTTCATGGGCGGCTGGCAAGAGGTGATCCGAAACGTCTCGAACCGGCGTGAGACCTATATCGACCGCACACGCAAAGGGCTTCTGAGCCTGCCGTTACAGAGGGAAAATTCCGTTTGGAGCGTGGTAGCCTTTCCGCTGCGCCTGCACGATGGCCGCACCGGCGTGGTGCTGAGCGCACGAGTTTTATGACCTTCCGCAAGGCTGCTGGATGAAGTTCCCAGGCGCATACCGTTACACTGGCTATATATGCACAGGATTCTTTCGGCCTTCGCGATTGCAGCATGCACACTTCTTGCCGGTTGCCATTCCGCTTCAGTAGAAGCCACCATCAGCAACCACAGCGGCTCGGCTATACGCGTGCTTGAAGTGGACTATCCCAGCGCCAGCTTTGGCACATCCCTGCTTGCGAACGGAGCGGACTTCCACTACCGCTTCAAGATTCAGGGATCCGGCCCGATCAAGCTCAGCTTTATGGATTTGCAGGGCCACGATCACCAGGCTACCGGGCCGGAACTCAACGAGGGCCAGGAGGGATCCTTGCGGGCAGACATCCTGACTACAGGCGTAAAGTGGACACCCTCGCTGACGACGCCACGCTGAACAGGTTTCAGATGCGGGAAAGATACGCATTACGCAGACAGGGCGACCCGAAGATCGCCCTGTCTGCGTAATGCGTTAGGTTCTGCTCCGCACCTAGCTGGAGTGTTACCTCACGACTGACTGAAAGAGGCTGGACTTCAGCAGGCTGGCGAACTGACTATCAGAGGATGAATACTTCACCTCAAGTGTGCCGGCATTGGAGTCAATGGTGGTGGCATCGAGCGCCGCCTTCTCGGCAGGGTCTCCGCTGACCTTCTTGTACATCACGGCTCCCTGCATGAGCGTTGCCATGGTGGCAGCCGTCATGGTGTCTCCGGTCAGCACCTCCATGTCAAATTTGACGCCGTTACTGAAGTCCATGGTGTAGCGCGAACTCTGCAACATTTTCTTCACAGTGTCGAAGTCGGCAATCTGGGCAGCTTCGCCCAGCACGGACTTCATCATGATCTGTGTGCCTTTCTGGTCAAGAATGCTCCAGACAGCTTCCTTGTCGACTGAGTTCATCGTGTCCATGGCAGCGCTGTTTGAAAGAATATTCTGCGTAAGACCGTCACGGGCGGACAACGCGGCCAGAACCGCGTCCTTTTCCCCAAAGACCATCGTGGTCTGGTTCAGGAACGCGACCTGCATGCCGGAACTGCCGAGCGGGTAGATGCTATTGTTGCGCACGACGAGCGGCTTTACCTTCTGCTTGGCAAACTTGGCCAGTATGTCCCGCACCTCAAACTGTCCCTGCGCGACTCCGACGGTTTTGGTCTGATCGCCGCTTGCACCTGCGCGGAAAGCGGCAAATGCGAGTACGTCCACATCCTCGCTGACGTTCAGGCCGGAGGTCTTCAGAGATGTCTCCAACCTCTTCAAATCCGGCGGCAAAACACGGTCTTTCAGATCCATGGCCGCGGGCGAGTTCTGCATTGCCCGGTAATCCACTGAGATAATCTGCTGCAGATCCCTGGGAATGGAGGCCTTTGCGTCTCCGCTCAACTGAGCCGCATTTGCGGCCGGTGCGGCAAGTATTGCAGCCGTGGTGAGCGCGGCAGCCATCATCCAGTTCCTGGTGGTCAAAATTGTCATTTTCAAAACGGTACTCCCTCTGCTGGCACAACTTTGCCAGCCTGCTTCTATTTTACGCGGCCATAGAACGTTTAGATGGCCGGATACATGCATTTCCCATGCCCGTTCAGCCGAGCGAACAAAAAAACTAGCAAACACCAATAGGTTTCGATGCGCAATCTACGGCGTTGGCCATTCCCTGGGGTGTTCCAGCACCCTTTCAAGCACTTTCTGCTCCACGTTAAAGGCTGGCTGCGACACGTCCGTCAGAGCGCCATTGGAGGCATAGGCATCTGAATTGCGGGACGTGACACCTATTTGACGCGCCCACTCGCTTTCCGGCTCAAAGGCGTCCTGCGGAATCAGGCCGATCAGTTCACCAGACACCGGTTTGGCGCCTGAACGAGACGCTAGCCGCCTTACCGCCTCGTACACCGCTCCCACAGGAGTTGCCCTGAAATCGGTGATGTTCATGCTCACCTGCGCGATCCCATTCGCGAGCACACCCATGGCTTTAACGCCTTGCATTCCGCCACTTGAGGCGCGTATGTCCCGCGCAATGGCACGTGCTATGGCCACGTCCGCAGTATCCAGATAGACGTTGTAGGCCACCAGAAATCTGCGCGCACCAACGGCGCAAGCGCCGGCGGTGGCATGCAGTTCGGGTCCGCCTACGTCCGGTCTACGAGTCACGTCTTTGCGCACGGCCTCGCGCAGCCCCTCAAACTGGCCGCGCCTGACATCCTCCAGCAGGGCGCGATCAGGCCTGGCCGCGGCGGCTTCATAAAAATAAACCGGGACACCGTAGCGCTTCCAAATCTCCAGACCTGCCTGACGAGCGATGAGGGCGCACTTATCAAGCGAGACACCGCTGATGGGAACAAAGGGGATGACGTCCGCAGAGCCGATGCGTGGATGGACGCCTGTCTGCCGGGTCAGGTCAATCAGCTCGGCTGCCTTGCCGGCGGCACGGATGGCTGCCTCGCGTACGGCATCAGGATGACCGGCAATGGTGACGACAGAGCGGTTGTGATCAGCGTCCATAGACCAGTCAAGCAGCGAAACTCCGTCCACGCGCATTGCGTGGATGATCTGCCGTAACTTGCCTTCGTCCGCACCCTCAGAAAAATTCGGCACGCACTCGACGATTTGTTCCTCGCTGCCTGTCATTGAGTCGCCACCTGTTCCCGTCAATTTACTTCCACCACGTATACCCAAGCGAGAACTGCACGCTTGCGTTCACACCTGGGTTGCGGTCACCAAGGCTTGCGCTGGAGATGTGGACCGCATTCGCACTGAAGTCGATAGACCGCTTCTGCTTCAGAAAATAATGGAATCCTACACCGAACTGTGGAGTGAAATTCCACACGCTTGCATCGGTGGCCGGCCCGTCGTTCTGGAGCGACACTTGCCCTTCGCCAAAGCCCGGATATTTGTGGTTTGTCCATATCAGGCCCCCTGCACCCTGCACCCAAGGCATCAGTTTAGCCCCGCTGACAAAGTTCCAGCGCAGAATCATCGGCGTGACACTTACGCCGGTGTAGGTTCCGCCCGATGTAAAGGGTTGAGAACAAGAGATGAACGGCGGAGCAGCAGGCACGCAATTGACCCGCTGAAAGGTGGGCGTGTAAGACTGCCAGAACTGAAACAGTTCCACTGCGTATTCAAACTGTCCGCGTATCAGGCCGGGCAGGTAAGGAGCGGTCATGACCTTGCCGAGATGTGCACCGGCCAGGAAGAACTTGAAGTCACTGCGTTCCTCGGTCACTCCAAGACCGCCCTGCACGAGCGCGCCCATTTCCCAGGGGGTTCTTTGGGCTACCTGCTGGACCGGAGATTCGGTTGCTCCAACGGACGCCGCCGCTGGCGTTCCCGTCTGCATCCCAGCCTGCGAAGAAGAGCTTTGCGCCCGCCCAGCTACTGTTGTCAAAGTCATGCACATCACAGCGCCCACCACAATCAAACCATTGCCAATACGCACAGAACCTCTCTCAAAAGAAATTTGACTATGAATTAATATTTCTGATTTCAGTCTGAATGATAAGACTGTTCCTAGTCACAAGAAGAACGCCGCCGGTATCGGCGGCCCCTCGGACTTCACTTGAATCCACCGTCTGCTATTTCGCCAGTTCTTCCATAGTGTTGGCATCCATGTCCAGATTGGAGTAGACATTCTGCGTGTCGTCCAGGTCCTCCAGCACCTCCAGCAGCCTCAGCATCTGGTTGGCAGCGGTGCCTTCCAGCTTTGTCTGGGTTGAGGCGATCATGGTTATCTCAGCATGCTCAGGAGTGATCTTGGCCGCCTTCAGGGCTTCCAGCACGCCTTCATAGGCAGCAGGGGATGAAACAATTTCCCACATCTCACCAACATCATTCAGGTCGTCCGCACCTGACTCCAGCACGATCTCCATCAGCTTGTCTTCATCCGCAGCGTACTTCGGGATGATGATCAGGCCCTTCTTGGCGAACATCCAGGAGACAGAATTCGGCTCGCCCAGGTTGCCGCCGTTCTTGCTGAAGGCGAAGCGTATCTCGCTTACTGCGCGGTTGCGGTTGTCGGTCAGGGTTTCCACCATCACGGCCACACCGCCCGGCCCATACCCCTCAAAGGTGATCTCTTCGTAGTTCACGCCCTCAAGCTCGCCGGTTCCACGCTGAATGGCGCGCTTGATGTTGTCCTGCGGCATGTTCTCCGCCTTGGCCGCAAGAATGGCTGTACGTAACCGGGGATTGCCATCGGGGTCGCCGCCACCGGTTTTTGCCGCGATGGAGATTTCCTTGATGAGACGGGTGAATATCTTGCCGCGCTTAGCGTCCAGCGCGCCCTTCTTGTGCTTGATCGTCGCCCATTTTGAATGGCCGGACATGGAGTACCTCTATTGCGGATTTTGAATGCGGCATGCGCGGCAAAACCATACAGAAATCGCATGAATTCTCTGTTTTGCCAACGCGAAGTATAGCACGATGAGGCGGCATTCATCTTGCAGGCGAAGCTCGGACCCGCTCTGCGAGTCAGCGCGCCCAGGCGAGGCCATCTGCGCCCTTGCCAGCCTCAATCAACTGCTTCACCTTCCATTGCGAAAGGTCCACGACGGCAACCTGATGGCTCGCGCCGCAGGAGATGTAGGCTGCTTTGCCGTCGGGCCGCATGAGAATTTCCGTTGGAGCAGCGGGAACGTCAATGGTATGGGCAACCTTCATTGAGTTCAGGTCAACCACGGCAACTTTGTGAATGGATTGCATGGTAACGAGGAGCCAGCGGCCATCGATCGTGGAGGCTGTTCCATAGCCAAGAGCCGGGAGCGGGACGCGCGTCTTGATTTTGTTAGTGGAGGTGTCAATCACCACAAGATCCGGCTTCGTCTGGTCTGAGGTGAAGACCATGCTGTCATCCTTCGAGATGGAGATGCGTTGCGTCATGCTCGCAATCGGGATGACGGTAATGAGTTTGCGCGCCTTCATGTCGAGTACAGAGACGGTGCCGGCACCCACGTTTGCCGTATAGCCGCGCGACCCGTCGCTCGACAGGACCAGCATGTGCGATTCGGCCTGACCGGTGGGTATTGTGCCGACAATTTTAAGCGTGTGCGGGTCGATGACAGAAATAGTGTGGTCTAACTCTGTGGTGACATAGAGCAGGCCGCTATGCACGTCATAGATGGGGCGGTGCGGACGTACGCCATGGCCAAAGTCAACGTTGCCGACCACTTTGCGTGAGGGTATGTCGATGACGACCATGTTGCGGCCGTCCGTTCCCGGCTTGCCCACGCCGGAGTTGCCGTAGATTGGCACGTAAGCGGTATGGCCATCGGGAGATACGGCAACCTCATGGCCGGTGATGCCGTCCTCTGGCACAACCGCCACCTGCCGGGCTGTGGCCACGTCGATGATGCTGAGGTTACGGTCGCCCTGGTTTGCAACGAGCAGAACTGCGGCGGCAGCAGCGCCTGTTGCATGGGCCTGGTGGGCATATACCGAAGGTTGAAGGAGTGTGAAACTGGCTGCGGCGAATGCTAAGAACAAGGACTTCAAACCGTTTGTCATAGGCACCCACTATAACGTCAACCCATAGCAGGCGTCCCTATTTTGTGTTACTTCGCGAGCGCTGAGGAGCTTTTTTTGAAGGCGTAGACCACTGCCAGCAATGGAGGCGCGAGCAGAACTCCCCAGAACGGAATGAGGATGCCCAGCAGAATTGGCACGAAGAGTGCGGCCCAGAATGGCACCCTGGCCATGCGCTTGAGAACGTAGGGCTGCAGCAGAAAGCCATCCACCGCCATAATGACTGCATACAGACCAAGCAGGAACCAGAGTCGAGGCAGGTGCTGCTCACTGAGCAGCACACTCAATACAGGGCCTATCAAGGCAAACAGGGCGCCATAGTTTGGGATGAACTGCAGCAGACCGGCCAGCACCGCCCACAATGGCGCCAGCGGCACATGCAGCGCCAGCAAGCCCGCCAGCCACAGCAGGCCGACGATCAACGCATCCAGCGTCATGGCGCGCCACCAGTTCCACAAAGCCTGGCCTGCCGTTCTGATTACAGGTTCGTTCATCGGATACAGCCTCGTTCGTTGGAGTTGGCATCTGATGTTTTGGATGCATTCCAAATACTTAAAGCCTGACACGAGGAGATTTTCATGGCCGTTATGATGCAGGCGTTCTACTGGGACTGCCCCAGGGCGGAGAACCAGGAACATACCTGGTGGAATTTTGTTGCCGAGCGCGTACCGGATCTCGGCAAGGCTGGCTTCAACGCGCTGTGGCTCCCGCCTGTCTCCAAGGCATCCAGCCACACCAGCATGGGCTACGATCCGTATGACTACTGGGACCTGGGCGACCATGACCAGAAGGGCGGCGCCAAGACCTGGTATGGCAACCGCGCAGAGCTGGAGGCCCTGGTAAAGAAGGCTCACGAGAATGGCATAGGACTGTACGCGGATATGGTCATCAACCATAACTCCGGCGCGGATGAGGAGGAAGTGAACCCACTGGACGGCCAAAAGCGCTGGACCAAATTCAATCCCAAATCAGGCAAATTCCCCCGCGACTGGAACTGCTTCCATCCAAGCAGGTATGAGCAGGTGATGGTGGAGGGCGAAAACTACGCGAACTTCCCTCACCTGTGCCATCGCAACCCTAATGTCTACAAGGCGATGTACGAGTATGCCCGGCTGCACATCGAAGAGCTTGGCTTCGACGGCTTCCGCTTTGACTTTGTAAAGGGCTTTGGCGCATGGATGATCGGCCTGCTGGCCAAGTACCGCTACGTAAAAGACGGCAAGGAGTTCACGCCCTTCATCGTCGGCGAATACTGGTCGGGCGACCAAGACATCGAAAAGTGGATCGACAAGGTCAACAGCCAGACAGACAACCAGATCGCCGCCTTCGACTTTCCGCTGCGCTACAAGCTGAAGGACGTCTGCGATACGCCCAACTATGACCTTCGCAACCTTACCGACGGCGGTTCCGTTGTGATGAAGCGGCCTTTGCATGCCGCCACCTTTGTGGACAACCACGATATGGGCGACAACACCATCGTGAACGACAAGATGATGGCCTACTCCTTCATCATGGTGCATGAGGGCTACCCGTGCGTGTTCTGGTACGACTACTACAACAACGGGCTGGCCCGCTCCGGCACGCCGAACGGGATCGATGCACTGATCCAGACCCACCACAAGTATGCCGGAGGAGACTCGCAGATACTGCATGCCGACCCGGACCTCTACATCATGCAGCGCATCGGCTTCAAGGCGGATGGGGCGGACCAGCCGGGCCTGGTGTATGTGCTCAACAACCTTGGCGACAAGTGGAGCGGCACGTCCGTTAAGACCCAGTGGCAGAACCAGAAATTCAAACCTGTCGCCTGGGACGGACATGACACAGCGTACCCTGACGAGCGCACCACGGACGGCGACGGCAACGCCGAGTTCCCTGCACCGCCACGCGGTTTTGCCATCTACGCGCCAGTATTCGATTAGGCAGCAAACCGTGGTTGCCCATGCGGACCGAACGTTATAGTAAAAACGCGGCGAATGCTAAACTTTTACTATGAAATTCGGCGTGCTTGTCTTCCCTGGTTCCAACTGCGACCACGATACCTACAACGTCATCGCTGAGGTTGCGCAACAGCCTGCGACCATGCTGTGGCACGCCTCTGAAGACCTGGAAAACTGCGATGCCATCGTGATCCCGGGCGGCTTTGCCTATGGCGACTACCTGCGCACGGGGGCCCTTGCCCGCTTTGCTCCCATCATGCAGTCGGTTACGAAATTCGCAGCCAGCGGCGGCCTGGTGCTCGGCATCTGCAACGGCTTCCAGATCCTGTGCGAAGCCGGCTTGCTCCCCGGAGCGCTCATGCGCAACGCAGGCTTGAAATACATCTGTAAACAGGTTCATGTGCGCACGGAGACGACCGATTCCGCCTTCACCAATCTGCTGAACAACGGCCAGGTGTTGCAGATTCCCATCGGCCATATGGATGGAAACTACGTCTGCGATGACGCGACGCTCGCGCAGATGCAGAAGCAGGACCGCATAGCGTTCCGCTATTCCACGCCGACGGGTGAGATTACGAAAGAAGCCAACCCCAACGGCTCACTGGACAACATCGCCGGCATCCTGAACGAGGGCCGCAATGTTCTCGGCATGATGCCCCACCCGGACCGGTCCAGCGAGTCGCTGCTCGGCTCTGCAGATGGCCTGCTCATCTTTCAGAGCATGGTCGCCGCATTGGCCGTCCGCTAGCGCAATGGCCGGGATGTGAACCCGCGGCTCCCGTCATAGTCGAACTTCACCAACCCGTCCCGATAGTCGATCCTGACTGTCAACTGGGCCAGCGTGGTCATCCCGATGCCACCTGCGAGTTCGATCCCCGTTCTCCTGCCAACGCCAGAGAAGTCTATCGTCACAACATCTGCGCTCTTCTGGGAAATGTTGGCGAATTCGAAGGTGATATTGTCAGATGAATAGACGTTCGGAACCGTCCCGCCAATCCCCTTCACGTGCGTCCGCGTGTCTGCATGCACCTTTGTCACCTCGCGCGCGGCCTCAGGGGAGATCATGGTCGTATAGTCTCCTGGAGCCAGCGCGAAGAGCTTTCGCGGCCCCTTGTTCAGCCGCACCGGCAGCAGCAGCCCTCCACCCGCACGATACATTGGAAGCCAGTCTTTCATCGCCGGCGCTATATACCGGTTTTGCTGGCCGCTCTGTATGGAACTGTTTGGCTGCTCTGCGGTACTTGCAACCTTCTCACCCGCGTCGCTGCTGCTTCCGGATTGGAGTGCCAACTGCTCTGGCGCAGCGCCTGTCCGCGGCGGCAACGGCTCCAGGAGCATCTTCCGCATTGGGTAATCAAGCGTGAGCAGGAAACGCGAAAAAATATTCAAGCTGATTATTCCATCCAAACCGTTGACGCTTTTGCTGTTCAGAACGTCCACCACGCAATCGTGAAATTCCATCCCACCAATCACGATCTGGTCTACATGTGCTGCATAGGATTTTGCGCCCGCCTGCATCTGGTCAAGTGGCTTAAGTCCCGCCTTGTCGGCAATGGACCGATTGATAAGCAGGCGGTAACTGCCTGT
>VFSW01014423.1_pt1 | contig 10920 bp, 10 predicted proteins | sample 5358111 | NCBI WGS metagenome assembly VFSW01 (sample SAMN11554181, study PRJNA540505) | mine drainage metagenome | isolation source: sediment from site ElyBrook_90M | place: USA: Ely Copper Mine, Vershire, VT | collected 2017
CCCCCCCCCCCCCCCCCCCCCCCCCCCCCCCCCCCCCCCCCCCCCCCGGGGGGTGGGGTGGGGCTCCTTTCAGTCTAGAGACCTATCTCCCACATGCCGAACACCATCCCAACAGACCATGACCACCATTGCCGAACCTCGACCACCCGCCGCCCCCCCGCCTGACCGGCCGCCGCGACGGCACTACCTCAACGACGGCTATTCCGTGCGCTCGTGGCTCTTGACCACCGACCACAAGCGGATCGCCATCCTGTACCTGCTTTCGATCACGTTCTTCTTCGTCATCGGCGGACTGGCGGCCGGAGTCGTGCGGCTCGACCTGGCGACGCCCGAAGCCGACCTGGTGCTGACCGAGACCTACAACAAGCTGTTCACCGCCCATGGCGTGATCATGGTCTTCTTCTTTCTGGTTCCGTCGATTCCGGCCGTGCTGGGCAATTTTCTCGTGCCGCTGATGATCGGCGCGCGGGACCTGGCGTTTCCCAGGCTGAATCTGCTGAGCTGGTACGTCTACACGCTGGGCGGGCTGTTTACGCTCTACGCCCTGGTGGCCGGCGGCGTCGACACCGGCTGGACGTTTTACGCCCCCTACAGCAGCACCTACAGCAACACCCACGTGATGGCCACGGCAGTGGGGATCTTCATCACCGGCTTCTCGTCGATTCTCACCGGATTGAATTTCATCGTCACGATCCACAAAATGCGCGCGCCCGGTCTGACCTGGTTCCGCTTGCCGTTGTTCATCTGGGCGAGCTACGCCACGAGCGTGATCATGGTCCTCGGCACGCCCGTGCTGGCGATCTCATTGTTTCTGGTCGGCATGGAGCGGCTGTTGAAGATCGGCATCTTCTACCCCAAATTAGGCGGCGACCCGATCCTGTTCCAGCACCTGTTCTGGTTCTACTCGCACCCCGCCGTGTACATCATGATCCTGCCCAGCATGGGCGTGGTCAGCGAAATCGTCCCCTGCTTCTGCCGCAAGCGCCCGTTCGGATACGCCTTCATCGGCTTCTCCAGCTTCGCCATCGCCGTATTCAGCTTCTTGGTCTGGGGGCACCACTTGTTCGTCAGCGGACAGTCGGTTTACGCCGGCCTGGTCTTCTCGGCCCTGAGCTACCTGGTGGCCATTCCCTCGGCCATCAAGGTCTTCAACTGGACCGCGTCGCTGCACAAGGGCACCATCAGCTTCGAGACGCCGATGCTGTACGCCCTGGGCTTCGTGGGGCTGTTCACGATGGGTGGACTGACCGGGCTGTTCGTCGCCGCGCTGGCCGTCGACGTGCATGTTCACGACACCTACTTCATTGTGGCCCATTTCCACTACATCATGGTGGGCGGCGCCGTGATGGGGTATCTGGGGGGCATCCACTTCTGGTGGCCCAAGATGACCGGCCGGCTCTATCCCGAAGGCTGGGCGAGGCTGTCGGCCATTCTGATTTTCGTGGGCTTCAACCTGACCTTCTTTCCGCAATACATCCTGGGCTACCTCGGCATGCCGCGGCGCTACCACGTTTATCCCGAGGAGTTCCAGGTGCTCAACGTGATGTCGACGGCCGGGGCCTCGATCCTGGCCATCGGTTATCTTTTTCCGCTGACCTACCTGCTTTGGTCGTTGCGGTGGGGCAAGATCGCCACCTCGAACCCCTGGCGCGCGGCCGGGCTTGAATGGCAAACATCGTCGCCGCCGCCCACCGAGAATTTCGCCCAAACGCCCGTGGTCCGCGACGAAGCCTACGACTACGCGAAGATCGACGGCCACGCGGCGCCCCCCATCAGCTCCAAGCACGGTGAGGAGACGTCCCATGGCTGACGCCCACTCGATTCACGCCCCGTCCGCACTGGCCCACCAGTTCGACGACCTCGAGCAGCAGCACGCGGCCGACGAGCTGGGCATGTGGCTTTTTCTGGCCACCGAAGTCATGTTTTTCGGCGGCATGTTCCTGGCGTACGCCATTTACCGCCATCAGGACGAACGCGCCTTCGCCGCCGCCAGCGGAAAACTCGATTTCTGGCTCGGGGCGATCAACACGGCGGTGCTGTTGTGCAGCAGTGTGACGATGGTCCTGGCGGTCCACGCCGCCGAGACCGCCCAGCGCAAACCCCTGGTCGCGTTCTTGACGCTGACGATGCTGCTGGGAACGGTGTTCCTGGGGATCAAGGGCTACGAGTACCATCACAAGTACGAGGTCGGCCTGATGCCGTTGGCCGGTTTGCCCTTCGACCGTTTGACTTTCGAGAGGGAAGGTCTCTCGGAGAAGGAAGCCGGCCATGCCCAGATGTTCTTCAATCTCTACTTCCTCATGACCGGCGTCCACGCGCTGCACATGCTGATCGGCCTGGGCGTGATGGGCACCTTGTTGGTCAAGGCTTGCCGCGGTGGATTGCTCGGCGAGTTCGCCGCCACGGTGAACATCACCGGCCTTTACTGGCACTTCGTTGACATCGTGTGGGTGTTCTTGTTTCCGTTCCTGTACCTGGTCGGGGCCCACTAGCCATGTCGCACGCGCGTCCGACGATTCGCACGTTCGTTATCGTGTTCGTGACCCTGTTGCTGCTATTGGCCGTGACCGTCGAGGCGGCGCGGCACGATCTGGGGTCTTGGAACTTCGCGGTGGCGACGCTGATCGCCGCGGCCAAGGCGCTCTTGATCATTTTGTTCTTCATGCACGTGCGCCACAGTGCGCCCTTGACCAGGCTCGTGGTCTCGGCGGGCTTTGTCTGGCTCGCGATCATGTTCGCGCTGTCGTTCGCCGACTACGCCACCCGAGGTTGGCTGCCGACGTGAACTAGTACTAGTAGGGTGGGACAAGATCGCGGAGCGAGCGCCGGCCCACCATTCCCGCGAGCGAAGTTGGTGTGCCGGGCGCCCCTCCCAAGGCGAGCTTGTCCCACCCATCAGACCTTCGCTTGGCTGCGTCCGAGGCAAGGCCGCTAAACCACGTTGTGGGCCGGGCGAGGCCCGCGCGGACAAGATCGACACGCGCTCGGACGCCTACACCTTGGGAGTGATCCCGTTCGATGCTTCGGCCCAGATGACTACGCAGGCGCCCGCACGGGGCAGATTGACGAAGACTCCGGTTGCAAAGCGGGCAGGGACGCCAGACAATGGAACCAGTCGGGCCAGAACGCGACCTTGTCGGCAGCGGCGCGGTCCGCAAAGTTCGCTGGATTTGAGACTTATGAGAAACGTGATCCAAGAAATCGCATTGACCAGCCGCGAACACTTTGGCAAGCGGCTTCCACCAGAGGCGACGGGCCGCGCATTGATCGGCATCCCCGCCGCAGTCCGGGCGGCGGTCTCCATGGCGTTTCGTGGACGCAGCACGTCCAAAGGTCCCCGGCCGCGTTGGCTTGAGGCCGCAGCCGACCTGCGATTTCTCGGCCACACCGGAAACGACGATTCCATTTTGCGCTTCGAGGCCCCTTGCTTGGGCCATGTGGCGGAGGAGGTCTACCAACAAGGATTGGTATGGGATGCGCGGCCGGCGCCATCCGACACGGGCGTTGACCTGTTTGCCGACGTCCTGGTCGATGTGGCGGCCGGAAACGTAGACAGTGGCCGTTATGACGCGGCCTTGTTACGTCGCCTCGTCCGCTTCAAGAAGGTCGTCGGTGGGACGTTCCAGGAGATGCGCGTCCGGGGTGGGCGCTATGCCGACAACGACGGGGCGCGGCTGAATGCAGATGTGATCGAGAGTGCAAAACGCCTGTTTTCGTCAACCCCCGCACCACAGCGAGTGCGGTTAGTCGGCACGCTCGACATGGTGCGAGCGAGCACACAGAGCTTCGCGCTGCGCCTCGACGACGGCCAGGAAGCCCGCGGCGTGCTGCTAACCGGCTTGATCGTGGATGCGGCGCGGCTTTTGCGGCAACGCACCCTGGTGCTTGGAAAGGCGGTTTACAGAGCGTCCGGCACTCTCCTTCGTATCGACGCCGACGAGATTTTGCCCGCGGTCGACGAATCGCCAATCTGGTCCAGGTTACCGCCCCCCGCGGACCGAAAACTCGATCTTGCCGCGCTGTACAGGCCGCAGGGGGCCAAGAGCGGTTTGGCGGCGATCATCGGGCAATGGCCGGGCGACGAAACCGACGAGCAAATCGAATCTGCCCTGAAGGAACTGTCGTGAGCTCCCTTGCCGGTCGCCTCCTCCTGCTCGACACGAGCATTCTCGTCCACCTTGTCCGCAACGACGCTTTTGGAATGAAGATCGAAGCGGACTACGCCCTCTCAAAGCGCCCGGAACGCCCGCTCTACTCGACCCGCACCCGACGGACGATACTCACCCCTCAACCAATTCCATCGGCTCGGCGCCGGCGTCACCTAGTATTCGCGACGCCGTGGCCAGCCGTTGCCGCTGCGCCTCGCTGTGATCTTCGGCGGCGACCAGAATCTTGCCCCGCGTGACGGACTGATCGTAGAAGTTGGCGAGCGCCTTATCCACCCTCCGGGTCGTCATCGCGCCGATATAGCCGCCGACGATTCCACCCGTCGAAGCCGCGAACGCGCCGGGGACCAGCAAGCCCACTTCACCAGTGGCCGCCGTGCCGGCGATCGCGGTCAGCCCACCCAGCGCGGCGCCAATAGCATGGTAAGTTCCTTTCACGTTGGCACGAGCTTTCTAGCGCTCGGAATTTCCGATACCGGGTCCTTCATCGACCCAGACCACGGCGCCGGTGGAGGCGTTGAAGTCGAGACGTTCCAATTCCGCCCCGTGCAACACTTCTACGGACACCATCAATTCATTCTACTGGAGATTGAATGGGTCATCCTATCTTTGTCGCTGGCCAGCGATTCAACTGGTTTTTGTGCATTCACCGTGCCAATGTGAACGCTCGCCAGTTGGCCGTTTTGCGACCACCTAGCACCGTAATTGACCACTTCCACCACCGCGCGGCTTATCTCAACGTTGTCGATTGCGGCTTGCCCTGACGGGCCAACTCCAAAATGGACGTCAGGGCCGAAGTCAGCCGCCGCCGTGACTCGACGTCGTTCGTCGCGTCACCCTTTGCCTCGATGGCATCGGCAACGTCGTCGATCTCGGCGGCGTGCTCGGTTACCACTTCGGCCAAGGTGCGGATCGCGGCGGCGCTCATCGCGGCACCCATTGGATCGGGCGGCTTCGACTCCGCGGCGATCACGTCCACCAACGGATCCACGGCCTCATGACCCGCGCGCTTGATTGCGGCGAAGCACATGTCGAAACCCGCGAAAACCCAAGCATCCCATCGACCACGGGCCGGGTCCCATAGTTGCCAGTCCAGGAGCTCCATGTATCGCCAGGCTTCCGGCGACGTGTGCCGGTTACCCACGATCGTCGCGCGCACGCGCACGGTCGTGTATTCGACGCCACGTTCCGCGAGCCGCACCACCTGTTCCGCCAATCGACGGCCCCTTTCGCGAAGCAGGTACAGGCCCGCGTTTTCCGTCGCGGCATGACCGTCCGCCTTCTTGAGCGGCTTGAATTGGAATGCGTAGTGCGTTTTTTCGGCGTCCCAGTAGCCATAGTTATAGTGGTCCCACACCCGAATCATCCCGCAAAGGGTGAAGGTCTTGTCGATATAATCCGGCGCGCCGGCCTTGACGCGATCCAACGACACGTCGTCCCCGGTGCTCGGAATTCGACCGTTGGCGTTTCCTTTATCCGAAGGCGCGGCGGGCTCGAGCGCGGCGGCCAACTCCGTTCTCGCCGCGCTCAGCAGTTCCGGAATCGCCTCGACCGGCACCGACTCCGCGGCGGCAAGTCGCTCGATCGCGTAACGTCGTGTTTCACGCCGTGTCGCTGAAAGGTGTTCGATCGCTTGCCGAACCGTTAGCTCGTCTCCGGTTTGCGGCGCCTGCCCGCCGACGACCGTGAGTGCCAGAATCATAGCCATAGCCTGGATTCCGACAAACCCCTAGGCGAGATGATTCATGATCCGGGCTGTTTGGGTAAGGGCCAATCCGCTATAATCGAGCGTTTGTTGCGCCGCCCCCCCCGCGGAAGGAATGCATTGGATGAGTCACGCCGAACTTGCGCCCCCCACGACCCAGCCGCGTTTGCCGAACGCAGGTGTTGGCACGGCAACACCTTACGACAAGTGCCTGGCACTCGCCAATAACCTCTGGTGGAGTTGGCAGCCAGAGGTGGTGAACCTGTTCCGGGATCTCGACCCGATCCGTTGGCGGCAGGTCGACCATAACCCAATCGCACTATTGAGCGAGTTTACACCCGAGCGGCTCGATATGCGGGCCGCCGAGTTGGTGCTCTATAGCCGTATCAATCATGCCTACCGGCTGCTCAAGGAATACCTGGGGAGCACGCAAACCTGGGGTACAACGCACGCGGGGGTGTTGGGTTCAAAGCCTGTCGCTTATTTCTCGGCCGAATTCGGCATCCATGAATCGGTGCCGATCTATTCCGGCGGTCTGGGGGTGCTGTCGGGCGACCACGTGAAGACGGCGAGCGACCTGGGCGTTCCGTTCGTCGCGATCGGCTTGTTCTACGACCAAGGCTATTTCAAGCAACACTTGGACCACGAAGGTTACCAGTTGCAGGAATACCTGGATACGAAGGTCGATAACGTGCCGATGGTCCCGGCGTTGGGGAGCGACGGAAAGCCGGTCCATATCACCATCGACACCCGCACCGGCAAACTGGTGACCAAGGTCTGGTTGATGCGGGTTGGCAGGGTTCACTTATATCTGCTCGACAGCGACGTCGACGGCAACAGCCCCGAGGACCGCGACCTGACGAGCCGGCTCTACGGCGGCGACCACCGTACGCGCATCCGTCAGGAGCTGGTCTTGGGGGTCGGCGGCGTGCGTGCTTTGAATGCTTTGGGCATTACGCCGGGCGTGTACCACTTGAACGAAGGGCACAGTTCGTTCGCCACGCTGGAAGTGATCCGCGACATGATGCAGTCCGACGGCATCAGCTTCGACGAGGCGCTGCGCGATGTGGCCCAGCACACGGTATTCACAACGCACACGCCAGTACCGGCCGGTCACGACCGCTTCGATTCGGGCCTGATCGAAGAACACCTGGGTCCGTTGCGCGACCAGTTGCGCATCTCGCACGACCAGCTCATGGGACTGGGCCGGGTCGAGCCGCACAACGGCGGCGAAACGTTTTGCATGACCGTGTTGGCGTTGAAGCTTTCGCGAAAGGCCAACGCCGTCAGCTCGTTGCATGGCTACGTCAGCCGCCGCATGTGGGCCCATCTCTGGCCGTGGCGGGTCGAGGAGGAGATTCCCATTGGCCACATCACCAACGGCGTCCACACACCCAGTTGGCTTGCCTGGCAAATGCAGCAGCTCTATGACCGCAACTTCGAAGTCAACTGGTTCAAGCGGATCGGCGAGCCGGAGGTCTGGCAAGGCATCCACCACGTCGATCCGGGCGAGCTGTGGGAAACGCACTACGCGCTAAAGAACCTGCTGTTGGCCTTCGTTCGCCGCCGCATCAGCCGGCAGTGCCGCCGCCGCGGCGAGAGCGACGAAACCGTCGAAGCCGCCCGCAACATGCTCGACCCGAACGTGCTCACGATTGGATTCGCGCGGCGTTTCGCCACCTATAAGCGGGCCGACCTGCTCCTGGCCGACATGGAGCGCCTCTACGAGCTGGTCAACGATCACCAACGTCCGATACAGGTCATCTTCGCCGGCAAGGCCCACCCTGCCGACGAGCCGGGCAAGCAACTCATCAAGCGAATCGCCAATTTGCGGCACGACCCAAAACTGGCCGGCCGCGTGGCCTTTGTCGAGGATTACGACATCAACGTCTGCCGGCACCTGGTGCAGGGGGTCGACGTCTGGCTGAACAACCCGCGCCGGCCGCTGGAGGCCTCGGGCACCAGCGGAGAAAAAGTCGTTCTCAATGGCGGATTGAACCTCTCGGTGCTCGACGGGTGGTGGGCCGAAGCCTACGACGGCGCCAACGGCTTTGCCATCGGCAAGGGAACCAGCCATGTGTCCGACGAAATCAACGACCGCCGCGACGCCGCCGATCTCTTCCGGGTACTGGAAGAACAAGTGATTCCGCTCTTTTATGACCATGACGTCGACGGCCTGCCGCGGCATTGGATCCAGCGGATGATGAACTCGATCAGTTCGCTCGCTTGGCGATTCAGCGCTCACCGGATGGTGATGGACTACGTGAAAAGCGCGTATCTGCCGGCCGCGGGCGGCATGAGCTGCGATATGAGCGTTCGGTGATCGATTGCGGATGTCGGATTGCGGATTGGAACCGTGGATCGCGTTGCCGCGATTCATGCTGGAGCGCGAACACAAGACCGGACAATGGCATCATCGCGGACTCACGACGTGGGATTCGTACAGCGGCCCGCGGAGCGGCCGAAGAATCGTTACCACGCGGAGCGTGGGAACGAGCAGACGGGCTTTTCTCCTGACTCCTGACTCCTGACTCCTTGCACTCATGCCAAGCTGCGTTCTCGCCTACTCCGGCGGTCTTGATACGTCGGTCATTCTCGGTTGGCTCCAGGACGAGGGCTACGACTGCCACGCGGTCTACGTCGACCTGGGCCAGCCCTGCGAGGACCGGCAAGCGATCCTCGACAAGGCCAAGCGATGCGGCGCCAAGTCGGCCAGGATCGTCGACGTCCAGGAGGAACTTTGCCGCGACTTCGCCTTCCCCGTCTTGCAGTGGCAGGCCAAATACGAGGGCATCTACTTGTTGGGCACGTCGATCGCCCGGCCCTTGATCGCCAAGGCCTGTTTACAAGTCGGTCGTGAAGTGGGGGCCGACGCTTTCGCTCACGGTGCCACGGGTAAGGGCAACGACCAGTGCCGCTTTCAGCTCGCCGCCGAGGCGCTCGAGCCGGCCATTGAGGTCATCGCACCCTGGCGGCGCGAGAAGTTTCGCACGCGGTTTCCGGGCCGCAAGGAGTTGATCGCCTATTGCGAGGAAAAAAAGATCCCCGTCAAGGCGTCGGCCGCCAAGCCCTACAGCTCCGACGAAAACTGCCTGCACATCAGCTACGAGGCCGGCAAGCTCGAAGAGCTCACGGTGAACGGCGTCGAGCTGGTCGAGTTCGGCATGACGGTCTCGCCGCAAGAGGCTCCCGATGAGATCGAGCCCGTGAAAATTGCATTCGAGTCGGGGGTCCCGGTCAGCGTGAACGGCCGCCGATTGAATGCCATTGAAATCGTAAAGGAGTTGAACGCGATCGGCGGGCGAAACGGCGTGGGCCGGGTGGATGTGGTCGAAAACCGCTTCGTGGGAATGAAGAGCCGCGGCGTCTACGAGGCACCGGGCATGACGATCCTTTACGACGCCCACCGCGTCGTCGAGCAGATCACGCTCGACCGCGACCTGACCCATCTCCGCGACCGGCTCGCCCCCGAGGTCGCCGAAATGGTCTACTACGGTTTTTGGTACCATGCCAAGATGGACGCCTTGATGGCCTTTATCCACGAGGCCCAAAAACACGTGACCGGCGAGGTGACGTTGAACCTCTACAAGGGGAACCTGATGGTCGCCCGACGCTCGAGCCCGCGCAGCCTGTACGATGAAGGGATCGCCAGCATGGAAGGGGGCGGGTCGTACAACCAGACCGATGCCGAGGGCTTTTTGCGGATTCAAGGGCTGCCGGGACGAGTGCAAGGCAGGATCAACCGGCGGACCTATTAGCAGTGGCACCATGCACGCCTGGCGCGATATTTACATCGACGACGTGTGCGTGGCACAACGAGGCGATCAACGCATTCGCGGTGGAATCGAGCACGCTGACCCAGCCGCTTTACATTCTGGCGAGGAACGAGGAGTGGTGCGGGACCACATCAGAGCTTCTGGATGCGATCAACGAGATCGCCACTGCCGCCGAGCGCCGCCGGGCGGACTGGCCGACGACGATTTTCAAGTTGTCGAACGCCTTGCGGCGGCTGGCGTCCAGCCCGCGCGCGTTTGACATCCTGGTCGAATTCACTCGCGTCGGTCACGTGCGCCGCCGCATTATCCAAGTCCGACGCGTGAGCTACCCCACGCGAGAGGAAAACGAAGAGTAGTAGGGCCAGGCTCTGCCCCAGCCACCGCGAATGTGTCATTTGTCGGCCCCGTGACGTACACCAAAAGCACGTCGAATGGGTGCTGCGGAAAATCGCGGCGGATGCTATAATTCGGATTGCCCGCAGGGAAACGAGCTATTATATGCCGCACCCGCTGCAACTTCAGATCGGCGCGGTCCGCCGTCGCGCGAGGAAGCTGGTTCTACTGCACGCGCTGGGATACGTGGCCGGCGTCGTGCTGACGGCCGCGATCGTGCTGGTTCTGGCCGACTACCTGATCCACTTTCAGGATCGCGGCGTGCGGATTCTGGCCCTGGCGGTCCTGGTCGGCTTGGGCGGATGGGCCGGCTACCGGTTCTTATGGGTGGCGCTCGTCGCCGGTTACTCCGATGTGGCGCTGGCCTTGAAGATCGAGCGGCGTTTTCCCGAGCTCGTGGACCGACTGGCCAGCACGGTTGAGTTCCTTGGCCAGCGCGAGGACGACCCGCAAGCCGGGTCGGCTGTTCTGCGGCGGGCGGTGATCGCCGAAACGTCCGCGGCCGTTGAGCGGCTCGATTTGTCGAGAGTGTTCGATCCTCGCCCCGTCTACCGCGCTCTATTCGTCTCCGGCGGCGTGGCCTTGCTCGCCTTGCTCCTGACGGCGTGCGGTCCCCGCACGGCGATGATCGGCATCTCTCGGCTCGTTAATCCGTTGGGCCGCACATCCTGGCCCAAGTCGAACCATCTGGCATTCAAGCGGCCCGTCGAGCGCGTGGCCCTGGGCCAGCCGTTCGAGATTGAAGCGATCGACTCGGAGGGCGCGCCGCTACCCGACGAGGTATTTCTGCATGTTCGCAACCAGGGCGACGGCTCGACAGGGTCGGAACAGGTCGAACCGATGCGGTTTCTCGACGGCGCCATGACGTATCGCAAAGACG
>VFSW01014424.1_pt1 | contig 10919 bp, 8 predicted proteins | sample 5358111 | NCBI WGS metagenome assembly VFSW01 (sample SAMN11554181, study PRJNA540505) | mine drainage metagenome | isolation source: sediment from site ElyBrook_90M | place: USA: Ely Copper Mine, Vershire, VT | collected 2017
CTCCACCAGAACGATGGTGAAACCGTCACAAATCTATGCCCGACACGCTCCTAGTGACCAGCAAATATCTGACTTTGGGGTCAGCAAGGCGTCTGGCGGCGGACACCCGCGGGACCGTGCCGAGGTTCGGTTCGGTCCGCTTTCTCTGCGCCTTGATCCCGTAGACTTGCATGTCAATGGGTGCGGGTTCAACTCACGAGGTGATGTTCCATCTCCTTGTCCTCGATATCCTGCGGCTTGCCTTCAAACAGCGCATACAGGCAGGGAACGACGATCAGCGTGAGCATGGTAGAGGTGACCAGTCCGCCGATGACTACAATCGCCAGTGGCCGCTGGATCTCAGAGCCGGGGCCGCGGGCGAAGAGGAACGGCACCAGGCCGAGTGCGGCTACGGTTGCCGTCATCATAACGGGACGGAAGCGCAGCCGGGTTCCCCGCTGGAGGGCGTCAATCTCACCAAGCCCATCCTCTCTGCGCTTGCCAATATCGCACCCGCGCACGACTCCATTGAGCACCGCGATGCCACAGAGAGCAATAAAGCCGACGGAGGCCGGGACGGAAAGGTACTCCCGAGAGAGAAAGAGGGCGAAGATGCCGCCCATGGAAGCGAGCGGCAACACCGTGATGATGAGCGCGGCAAAGCGCACCGACCGAAAGAGCAGAAAGAGCAGAAAGAAGATAGCTCCAATGGTGGCTGGAACAATGATCATCAGGTGGCGCATGGCGCGCTGCATGTTCTGGAATTGCCCGCCCCATTGAATGAAGTAGCCGGATGGTAACTGAACTCTTTGGTTGACGGCTCGTTGCAGTTCCGCGACGTAACCACCGAGATCCCGGCCCTGCACATTGACGCCGACCACAATGCGGCGCTTGGCCATGTCTCGATTGATCTGCGCCGGGCCCTCGATGACGCGGATGCTTGCCAGATCTTCGAGGGGCACCTGGGGACCGCTGGGTGCCGAAACCATGATTTGCCGGATGTCCTCAATGTTGCTGCGATAGGAGGCAGGCAGTCGAACAACGGCCTGAAAGCGCCGCTCGCCTTCGTAGATCTCGGTGGCGCTCTTCCCGGCGATAGCCATTTCGATGGTGTTATTCAAGTCAGCCGCATTGAGCCCGTAGCGTGCAATCGCGGAGCGGTCGATATCGATGACCAGGTATTGCTGCCCGCCGACGCGATCGACGCGCGTATCCTGGGTGCCGCGGATGGAAGACGCCACTTTTGCAATCTCCTGCGCCTTGGCAATGAGGAGACCGAGATCATCGCCAAATACCTTGACGGCAACGTCGGCGCGCACGCCAGTGACCATCTCATCCACACGATCGGAGATGGGCTGTGACATCACCAGATTGATTCCCGGAATGCCTGCGAGTGCGTCGCGCGCCTGCTCGGCGATCTTCTCTTGCGTGAGGTTTCGTGGACGCTTATCGACGGGTGTAACGCTGGCCATCACATCGGCTTCGTTGGGACCAGCTGGATCGGCTGGAGACTCTCCGCGACCAAGACGGGAGACGACGTTTTCGATTCCCGGAATGTCGCGCATACGGCGTTGCATCTGGAGTTCCATCTTGATGGACTCATCCAGCGAGATATTGGGAACGCGATCTGCGTTGGGGCTGAGAGTTCCCTCTTGCATCTCTGGGATGAACGCCGTGCCGAGAAATGGAAAGAGGCTGAGAGAGACGACAAACAGGAGCACCACGGCAGCCACACTTATGCCCTTGTTCCGCATGGCCCAATCGAGGACCTTTTGATAAGGCCCGCGCAGCCAGCGAACGAGCCGCGTGTCTTCCTCCGATCCGCCTTTGAGCCAGAACATGGAGAGGGCAGGCGAAAGCGAAAGCGAAAGGCCCAGCGAGAGGATGAGCGCAATGGCGATGGTGTAGGCAAGCGGCGCAAACATCTTGCCCTCTGTGCCCTGGAGCGTCATGAGGGGAAGGAAGACGAGGACGATGATCATGACGCCGAAGATGACGGGCGTGGCGACTTCGGCGACCGCGTCCCGCACCAAGTGGAGGCGTGTTTCTTGAGACCCATGGCTCAGGCGAGCAAAAACGTTCTCAACCACAACGACCGAGCCATCAACCATGAGACCGATGGCGATGGCGAGGCCACCAAGGGACATGAGGTTGGCCGAAAGACCGATCTGGTTCATGATGAGGAACGTGAGCAGAGGGGTGAGAACCAGATTGGCGCTGACGATAAGACTGGAGCGAAGGTCGCCGAGGTAGAGGAAGAGGACGACGATGACTAGAAGGATGCCTTCGGCGAGCACCTCGGTGACGGTGCCAATGGCGGCATCCACCAAGCGGGAGCGATCGTAGTACGGTACGATCTTCAGGCCGCCCGGAATCGTGTTCCGGCTATTGATCTCTGCCACGCGCTCTTTTACAAGCGTGACAATCTCTTTGGCGTTACCTCCGGCAGTCATCATGACCACGCCACCGACAGCTTCAGTGTAGCCACCCTTGACCATGGCGCCGTAACGGATTTCCTCTCCGATACGGACGTCGGCGACATCGCGGATGTAGACGGGAGTAGCCGCGCTCTCTTTGAGAACGATGTTGCGGATGTCGTCGACGCCGTGAATCAGGCCGATGCTGCGAATGAGGTATTGCTCAGCGTGTTGCGGAAGTACGCCACCGCCCGCATTCTCGTTATTGCGCCGAAGGGCTTCATACACATCGCCGATGGACAGGTTATAGTAGCGAAGCTTCTGGGGGTCGACGAGAGTTTGATACTCCTTGACATAGCCGCCGGTGGAATTGATTTCAGCAACGCCGGGGATGGAGCGGAGCAGCGGCCGCACCACCCAGTCCTGCACCGTGCGACGCTCGACGAGCTCATCGTGGGTAAGCGGTCGTTTGCCGTCGTCGGGATTCTCAAGCGTGTATTGGTATACCTCTCCGAGCGCATTGGACACGGGCCCTAAAACCGGCGCTACCCCCTGCGGCATACGGTCGCGCAGCTCAGAGAGCCTTTCACTCACGAGCTGACGCTCAAAGTAGACGCCCTTACCGTCTTCAAAGACGAGGGTGATCAGGGAGAGGCCCGCCTTGTTGAGCGAACGCATATCGGTGAGGCCGGGCAGACCGGTCATCCCAATCTCGATGGGGATGGTGACGAAGCGCTCGACTTCTTCGGGAGATTTTCCCGGCGCTTCCGTCGCGATCTGGACCTGCACGTTGGTGACGTCGGGGAATGCATCGACGGAGAGGTGCCGCGCTGCATTGACGCCAAAGGCGAGGAGGATGAGAGAGACGACGAGAATGACAAGGCGCTGGTGGAGAACAGCGGCGATGATAGCGCGCATCATTCCCCTCCCTTGATCTGGTCCTGCTTGCGCTTGTTGTTCAGGTGGAAAGCGCCGTCGAGCACAATGCGGTCGTTTGCCGACACACCGCGCAGGACCACGCGATGATCCGCGACATCGGCACCCAGTTCTACCTCGCGCAACAAAAATTCATTTGAAGACTTCTGCACAAAGACCTGATCTTTGTTGTCTTCCCGCACGACGGCGGTGGTGGGAATGGTCAATCCTTTCTCGGGACGACTCTCAAACGTCATGGAGGCCAGCATCTGGGGTTTGAACAGCCCCATGGGATTGGGCAGATCCATGCGCGCTTGCACGGTGCGCGTGTTGGGATTGACGACGGGGCTCACGAAGGAGAGCCTTCCGGTGACAGTCTGGCCGGGCAATGCGGGAATTGTAGCGATGACGTTTTTCCCGATGGCGAGCGATCCAGCCTGTTGTTCCGGCACTTCAGCGACAAACCACAGATTGGAGAGATCAGCGACGAGAAACGCCGGATCTGCTGGCTGCACCACCTGGCCAATGGTGACGGTGCGCTCGATGACCGTACCGGAGATGGACGCAACGATGGGATACTCCGAATTCAGCTTGCGAGTGGATTCGAGCCTCTGGATGGCGCTCTCCGACATGCCGAGCCCGTATAACTGGGCGCGCAGAGAAGCCACCTCCGTGGCGCTCTGCAAGACTTCCGCCTCGCGCTTCTGCAACTCGGCTTTTCCGATCACATCGGACCGTACGAGCTGCCGCGCGCGTTCGGCCGACTGTTCGGCGAGTTGCGTCTGCGATACGGCCTTCACAAAAGCGAACTGGGTATCAGAGAGAGCGTTGCTGTGAAGCATGGCCAGTATCTGTCCCCGGTGAACTCTCTGTCCTTCAAACACGAGCACCCGGGTGATGCGCCCCTCAACGGGAGAGCCGATGCGAGCCACGCGGGATGCGTCGGTCTCAATGCGCGCGGCAACTCTCTGCTGCGTTGTCACTTCCTCCCACTGTGGATTGCCGATGGAGATGGTCTTGAGGAGATCAGGGGAGAGCTGCACCTTCAATGGATCGGTTGCAGCGGCGGATTCGGCTGCTTGCTTTTCGGCGGACTGCTTGCATCCGGATACTGCAATCAGTGCGGCGGCCGCGAGGGAAGCTGTAAGTAGAAATGCTCTGCTGTGCATGAAATGAGTCCTCACTGTTGCGTAACTCCAAGCTCTTCAAGATCAGTCATGGCGGACTCCCGGGCGTAGAGCGCGTCGAGCAAATCACTGCGTACGCCCTGCAGGACGCGCTGCGCATCCAGGACCTCCACGATGCCGCGCTCTCCAAATTTGTATGCGGAGCGCGCAGCTTCAACCGCAGCCTCTGCCTCGCGCAGCGAACCTGCCTGCAAGCCCTCTACCTGCTGATTGCTGATCTGGTACTGGTCGTAGGCGCGCTCGAGGGCGGCGGTGACCTCCAGGCGGCGTTGCCGGGAAAATGCCTCGGAGCGCCTCACCTCGGCGCTGGCTTCAGAGATAGGACCCTTGCGGCGATTCCAGAGCGGCAGCGGGACCGACACGCCGAACCGGTAGAACGAAATATCGGGTTGCCACTCGTACTCTCCGTAAACGGTTGGCTCAGGGATGCGGAGGGCGCGCTCGTGATCCACCACGGTGCGAGAGCGCGCGATGAGCGCGTTGGCTTCAGCGAGCGCGGGATGGTTGTTGAGCACCTGCTGGCGAAGGTCGTTCAGCGGCTGCAGCTGGATGGTTTCTTCCAGGGAGCCCTGCGCATCAAAGGTTTCATCCGATGTGGAGCCGATGACCGCCTTGAGAACGGCGCGGGCGTTGGCTAGTTGCACATCGGCGCTTCTGATGGCTGCTCGGGCTCGCGCCAGCTCCGCTTCAGCACGCGTAAGCTCAAGCCTGCCCTTTTCTCCAACCTCGACCTCGATGCGGACGCGGCGGCGAAGATCCTCAACCAGAGACAGGTTATCGCGCGCGTTAGCAAGCTGCTCTTTGCGCCGGATCACGTCGTAGAAGGCGCGCTTCACATCGGCTGCAACGGACAGGCGAATGCCCGCCAGCCGGTGCTTGTTGCCTTCAAGCTCGAGTCGGGAGACGTCAATGCGGCTTCTACGCTCTTTTGGAATCTCGACGGTCTGGCTGGCCGAATAGTGCAGCAGCGTGCCGGGAACGCCGGGCGTGAGAATGGGCCGCGCCGACTGCTTCCCGGCGAGGAATTCAACGCTTGGGTTGGTGTAGGCTCTGGCGCTCCGGATGCCCGCACGGGCACGATCGACGGAGGCGTTGGCCTCCTGAAGCAGGGGGCTGTTCTGCTCCGCGAGCGACAGGGCCTGGGAGATGCTGAGCGGAGTGGGAGGCGTGGTGGACACCTGCCCGGCCAAGCCGGACGCAACTACCTGTGTGAGAAGAAAGGCGAAGATGGAGATGCGCACGCTATGACGGAATGCACGTGGCGTTCCACTGCGCAATGCCCGTATTTAAAGAAGCCGGGGCACGGAGTCGCTTGATTTGGTACATGCCTGACACGCCGGTTGTCCCAATTGGGACAGCCGCGGCTGGAATCGCCCCTAAATCACGGTCGGCCGTTTGGCCTGTGAGTTGCTGAATGGAATATCGTGCACGATCTGAATGCGTTGCTTGCGAGCCATTCCAGGTATCCTCTTGTTATGACTGAATCCAGGCGAGCCTGGGCATGGCGACCGCAACTCAGCGCATGGCTGATTGCCGTCCTTCTCTCCTCGCTTGCCGGCCTCAACGCAGTCGTTCCGGGACAGGATTTCTCCACTCACAACATCCTGCACCATCTCAACTTTCTGCCGCTGATGATTGCCGGCATGCTGTTTGGGTGGCGCGGGGCGGCGATTGCTTCTTTGTTTGCCGGAGCAATGAACGGACCCTTGATCGCCCGGCACTGGGCTGAGTGGCCTCTTGATGCGAAGGACCAGATTGTGGAGCTGGCGATCTTCAGCGCCGCCGGCCTGATTGCCGGCTACCTCTCTGATCGGGAGCGCATGCAGCAGCGCAAGCTGGAACAGACCAGAGAAGAACTGGAGGGCGTCTATCTGGAGCTGCGCGAGAACATCACGGCGATGAAAAAGGCAGAGCGGCTCTCCGCGGCGGGACAGCTCGCCGCCAGCCTGGCGCATGAGATTCGCAATCCCCTCGCAAGCATCTCGGGCGCAGCCGGCATTCTGCAGCGCGGCACAGCTCAGCCAGAGTATCTGGAGGACAGTCTCGAGATCATTCAAAAGGAATCCCAGCGTCTCAACAAGCTGCTGACTGGATTTCTGAACTTTGCCAACCCACGTTCTCCCCGCCTGCAGCGCACGGTTGCAGATGAACTGCTCGCCTCGGTTGTGACTCTGGCTTTGCATCGGGCAGAACAGGACGGCATCCGGCTGGTGCATACGCGTGCATCATCCGATGACGTCATTGCGTGCGATCCGGAGCAACTCAAGCAGGTGCTACTCAATCTCGTGATCAACGCCATTGAGGCCTCGCCCGCAGGGTCCGAGGTCTGGCTCAAGACGCACAAAGGCAACGGCTATACGTCGATTGAAGTGGAAGATAGTGGGAGCGGCATCTCAGACGAAGCAGCCGAGCGCATCTTCGATCCCTTCTTTACCACCAAGCCGAAAGGAACGGGGCTGGGGCTCGCCATATCATCCATGATTATTTCGCAGCACGGTGGAAGGCTTTCGTTCTCCAAGAGTCCTCGCGGGGGAACGACGTTTCGCATCGAGCTGCCCACAGTTCAAGAGACCACGTATGACCAATGACTCCATACTCATCGTCGACGACGACAGCAGCGTGCGCCGCGTACTAGAGATGCAGCTCTCTGAGGCCGGCTACCAGGTCCGGCTGGCTGCAACGGGCGGTGAGGCTCTCCGCATTCTGATCGAGTCCCACCCGAAACTTGTCATCACCGATTTGCGCATGCCCGATCTCGGTGGCATCGAGCTGCTGCGCCGCATTGCAGATGACGAGATTCAGACCACGGTGATTGTGATCACGGCCTTTGGCTCTATTGAGACAGCGGTGCAGGCAATGCGACTGGGGGCCTACGACTACATTACGAAGCCGATCGACTATGAGGCGCTGCTGCTGGCGGTTCAGCGCGCCATGGAGCGCCAGGACCTCATCGACGAGGTTCGCTCTTTGCGTTCGGCGCTCGATCGGCGCTATGGATTCGAAAACATCATCGGGCATTCGAAGAGCCTGCTGCGCGTGTTGGAGATGGCTGCGCGCGTGGCGCAGCACGACAGCACCGTTCTGATCAGCGGCGAGACCGGCACGGGAAAAGAGCTTCTGGCCCGAGCGATCCACTACAACAGTCGACGGCGCAACCAGCCCTTCATTACGATCAACTGCGGTGCGATTCCCAAGGACTTGATTGAAGCCGAACTCTTTGGCTATGCGCGCGGAGCGTTTACAGGCGCGAATGCGAACAAGCCGGGGAGGGTGGAGTTGGCGGATGGCGGCACACTCTTCCTCGACGAAATCGGTGAGCTACCGCTGGAGTCGCAGGTCAAGCTTCTGCGCCTCATCCAGCAGGGAGAAGTGGCGCGCGTGGGAGCTACGACCCCGAGGACGATCAACGTGCGCATCGTTGCGGCCACCAATCGAAACCTGTCCGCAATGGTAGAAGATGGCACATTCCGCGAGGATCTTTTTTACCGGCTCGCCGTGGTGCCTCTCATTCTTCCGCCGCTTCGGGAACGCAAAGAAGATATTCCTGAAATCGCCGAGTTTCTGCTGCACAAGGCGAAAGACCGGCATGGAATGCAGAGCCTGCGGGTGGCGCCCGCCGTCATCGCCCGCCTGTCGGCGCACAGGTGGCCTGGAAACATCCGCGAGCTCGAAAACGTTGTGGAGCGCATGCTGGTGCTTTCAAATGGCGCGCAGATCACGGAGGACGATTTGCCGGATGAACTACGCCGGCTGCCAGGTGCGCCCGAGACCTCATCGCTGGTGCTGGAGATTCCCGACGAAGGCATCAGCCTGGATTCCGTTGAGCGCGAGCTGTTGTTGCGCGCACTTGAGAAGGCGAACGGAAATCAGACCAGGGCGGCCCGGTATCTGGACATCAGCCGGCGGACTTTCATCTACCGCATGGAAAAGCATGGCTTGCGCCAGGAACTCGGCGAGCTGGACTAGCGGCCTGTCGCCAAGTAAACGTTACTAGTCGCGATCCCGTCTAAACTGATGTGATCAGCGACTCCCTTTTAGTTTCCGAAGATCAGTAGGCTGAGCTCAGCCGTATCGCTCAGTCCCGATCCCTGCCTGCCGGTTACGTTTTCCGCGCCCGGTTGATCCTTTTGCTGGCCGAGGGCGCCTCCTATAGTTCAATCAAGCAGCGGCTGGGAACGACAGCCCCGACCATCAGCCGCTGGAAGCAGCGCTTCCTTGCTTTGGGACTGGACGGATTGGACACGGCTCATCCCGGGCAAAGGCCTTTCGTGCTCACCGCCAAACTGCGGGCGCGGATATTGGCTGCGACCCGCAAGCCGCCAAAGGACGGCTCGACCCACTGGAGCTGCCGCAAACTGGCTGCCGCTTTGGGCGTCAGCAAGGATGCCGTGCATCGCGTCTGGCAAGAAGCTGGCCTGAAGCCGCACCGGCTGGCGCGGTACATGGCCAGCAACGATCCGGACTTTGAGACCAAGGCGGCTGACATTATCGGCCTGTATCTGAATCCGCCCGAGCATGCTGCAGTATTCTGTGTTGACGAAAAGACCGCGATTCAGGCTCCCGATCGGCTCGATCCCGTCTTGCCCCTGTCCCCGGGACGGATCGAGCGCCACGGTTTCGAGTATTACCGGCATGGAACGCTCTCTCTCTACGCTGCCCTGGAAACTGCCACCGGCCGTGTGCATGGCAAGACCACCGCTCGTCATACCAGCCAGGATTTCGTAGCCTTCCTGGAAGAAGTAGTCGCTCATTGTCCGGCCAGACAGCAGATCCACATCATCCTCGACAATCTCTCCGCGCACAAGACCCGGCTGGTTGACGAGTTTCTCCGAAACAATCCACGAGTTCGGTTCCATTTCACGCCGACATATTCTTCCTGGCTTAACCAGGTTGAGCTTTGGTTCGGCAAGATCGAGCGTGACCTCATCGCCCGCGGTGTCTTCACCTCTGTCCAGGACCTGGCCCGCAAGATCGCACGGTACATCAAGGCTTACTCGAACAACGCCAAGCCCGTTCAGTGGAAGTACTCAGACCCCAAACGTCGCATCCGCAGTAACGAATTCACTGCGACAGGCCACTAGTTTGAATTGGTCCCCAAACGGCCTTTCGAGGATGCTGATGCCGGATCAGTCTGCCGAGGCGTGAAGAAGTGCAAATCGTTGGATACTCCGGCGTTTTCCGATACCTATTCTGCTTTCGGGACGAAAGTCATTCTCGATGCGTGCTTTTAGCCCGAAATCGGCATTCGAGACTATGCCAGCCCGGCGTATGCGGGTGGTCAAAGACATCCCGATGTCTGGCGAACCAGTCTACCACTTGGAAAATGGCTGGGGGGGATCGATCAACTCTTATGAACCACTTCGAACGAGTACCCGTCGGGATCCAATACATCGGCCGCATAATAACCCGGATAGTATTCTAGTCGGGCCCGCGGCGAAATGTTGTCCCTCGCTCCGGCTGCTATCGCAGCCTGATAAAACTCGTCGACTTGAGCGTTGTTATCGGCATCGAAGCCCCAATGGATCGAACCTGGATCGGGCTTTCCTTGCTTGAGCCAGAAGCAAGCTCTCTTTCCGTCTCCGAAACCCCAGAGGTCCGGATGGCCATTCTCACCCTTGTAGGGCAGGAAGAACCGGATCTTAATGGGCTTCAGAGCCGTTTCGTAAAATGCTAACGATCGCTCAACATTGCTAACGGTCAAGATGATGTGGTTGATCATCGTTTTCTCCTTCATTTGTCTCTTCTTCATATTGCGAGTGATTCGATGGTCTTTTCGCCATCGGGAATTGCCCGGCCGGAAAGGGCGGGGATATTCATACCCTGGGCGCGTACAGTCTGCACGTCGGTGATTCCGATGAAGCTCAGGATCAAGCGAAGGTAAGGTTCCTCTGTATCCCACGCTTTCCAGGGTCCCTCAGTAAAGACGCCACCAGAGGCAAGCACCAGGATCGCCTTCTTTTCACGGGCAAGCCCCTCGGCTCCCCCTGCTGTATAGCGGAATGTCTTTCCGGGACGAACAATGTGGTCGATCCATGCCTTCAGGGAGGACGGAAGGCCAAAATTCCACATCGGCGAAGCGATAACCAGAAGATCCGATGCCAAAACTTCTTCGGTGACTTGGTCCGAAAGTCGAAGTGCTTCCCTCAGTGCCTCAGCTTCCGAAAGATCCCTTGTGAAGATGGCCTTCACCGTTCGATGATCCAGATGGGGTAGAGGGTCTTTCGCAAGATCTCTCTCCACAAGTCTCGCCTCTGGATACAACGCTCTCAGGCGCTCTGTGAGCCTGCGTGTAAGCTGGCGGCTTGCTGATTCAGTTCCCCGCGGGCTCGACTCGATTACCAGAATCTGCTTCATTGATGTTCTCCCTTTCTTGATTTCATTGCGCGACTACGGCAAGGAAGCCGGCTTGAGATTCAGGATG
>VFSW01014425.1_pt1 | contig 10919 bp, 8 predicted proteins | sample 5358111 | NCBI WGS metagenome assembly VFSW01 (sample SAMN11554181, study PRJNA540505) | mine drainage metagenome | isolation source: sediment from site ElyBrook_90M | place: USA: Ely Copper Mine, Vershire, VT | collected 2017
TAAGGAATCTGTAAATGTCACGTGTACTGTTATCGTTAGGCCTGGTTGTCGCAACCGTATTCGCTATCCCGTCGGCCCGGGCCGAAACCCCCGCAGAAATACTCGCCACGTTTACGGCCAGCGCGGCCGCCGAGCCGGGGTTCCAGGGCTTCTCCGCCGCCCGTGGCGAAAATTTCTTCAAGGTCAAGCATGGCGGCGAATGGAGCTGCGCCTCCTGCCACACCGACAATCCCGCCGCGCAGGGCAAGCACGCCAAGACCGAGAAAATCATCAAGCCCATGGCCCCGGCCGCCAATCCCGAGCGTTTCACCGATGCGGCCAAGGTGGCGAAATGGTTCAAGCGCAACTGCAAAGACGTGCTGGAACGCGAGTGCAGCGCCCAGGAAAAAGGCGATGTGATGACCTATCTGATGGGCGTCGGCAGCAAATAAACCCGGGGCCGTCAGCCGTCATTTCGATGTAAAAAATACCAGGAATTTATGCTTGAAAATCACTTCTAGTTCTACTGCATCCGTCTTTTGAAACCGATACTTTTCCCCTCGTCCCCGCTGGAACTGCTCGACACTACCGAGGCTCCGGAAGACTTCCTGGCCAAATACCCGTTAGGTGGGGATTTCTACCGTGCGGTCGGCTCAGACGAGATACCCGGCTTTGATTTTGGTTATCTGATCGCCAGTCGTGGTGGCGTTCGCGAAGCGGTGGTTCCCTACTTCGTCACCGATTTCAAATTCAGTACCATGTTGGACGATGGCTGGTTGAGCCGTGCGATGGGTGACCTCGGTCTGCGTATCGCATGCGTCGGCCATCCGAGCGCGCCCTTCGGATGTATCGATGGCAAGCCCAGTGCCGAACTGTTCGAACTGGTGTTCGCCAGACTGAAGACACACGCGCCGGTGGTGTCCATGAAGGGTTTTGGCCCGGACTTGCCGATGCCGGGTTTCGTGCGCGTCGCGGGTCTGCCGGTAGCTGTCCTGCAGCTCCGTGAGAACTTCTGGGAGACGCTGAAGAGCAACCGGCGCAATTTCCGGCGCAAGCGCAAGGCGGCCTCCAAACTAAGCTATCAGGTGGTCGAAGGATTGCCGGAGCAGCATCTGGAGCGGGTGTACCGGCTGTACCTGAACTCGTACACTCGAGCCAAGGTGCGTTTTGAATGTTTGTCGCAGGCCTATTTTTCCGCTACCGCGCATCTGAGCCATTACCTGCTGGTGTTTATGGGCGAGCAGATGGTCGGTTTCGTCCAGATGATCCGCAAAGGGTCTAGCATGATCGCCTTCTACATGGGGCTGGACTATACGGTGGACGGCAAACACGGGGTATATTTCGCCATGGCCTTGCGGGCCGTGGACATTGCCATCGCCAACGGTTGCAGCGAGATCGAGTTGGGCGAGACGAACTATTCGTTCAAGAAGAACCTGGGCAGCGATCTGGTCGATACCTGGGTGTATTACCGTCACCGCAACCGCTGCGTAAACTGGTTGCTGGCGCGCGCAGCCTTTCTGCTGGCACCGAGCGCGCAAGCGCTGCGCTAACGATTCGCAACGATAGGTGCTCCGCCGAGCATCTCCAATAGGCGTGATCGCCCCACGGCGAAACGGCGAAGTTGAGTTATGTCGGCAACCCAAGTAGAATCGCCGACCCTGCGGGTGTAGTTCAATGGTAGAACGGCAGCTTCCCAAGCTGCATACGAGGGTTCGATCCCCTTCACCCGCTCCAAACCATGCTCTCGCGCGTCACTTCCTCCCTCCCGAACGTGGCTTCACCCCGGTGTTCCTTGCGCTGCATCGCGCCAAAAGGATTTGCATAACTTGTTTGTTTATTTCAACGCCACATCCGGCACGACCACGTGCTGATCGTGCATGGCGATGCGTGCGACGAACCAGATCGCCACGGCGTTTGCCAGCAGCGCGATATAGCCCACCGTCGCATAATTGACCAGTTTCCCGGCGCTGTCCTGCGTGATGATGAAGCCCGCCAGCGTGCTGGCCAGCGCCATCGCCAGCGATTGCACGGTGGCGTTGAGCGACATGAACGTACCGCGCAGTTTGGGTTGCGCCGCGGAGGTGATGACGGCCATCGCGGGAATCATACGGCCCGAGACCAACACGAAGAATATCGTGGTGTAGAGCAGCCACAACCACAGCGGTGCGGCGGTGACATGCGTGAGCAGCAACAAGGGCAGCGAAGCCGCGGTGGCGACCAGGCGATAGACTTTGATCTTGCCGTGCCTGTCGGCCCGTCGACCGATGAATTGTGCCGAGAATAGCGTGGCTGCGCCGCCTGCCAGATAGATGAACGGGATGTCGTGCTGGTGTATGCCGATGTTGTGCACGGCGTATAGCGTGATATAGGGGATCACCGTGAAGCCGGAAAAAATGATCAGTGCCGAGAAGATGAGCGCGCGTCTGTGGTTAGGGTCGCGCAGCACGTCCAGCATCGGGACGAATGGGTGGGCGCGTCGAGCCTGTCCCGGCCCCGCGACTGTGCCCAGGACTAAAGGTCTTGTCGATGGGCTGATATGGTGGCGCAATTGCGGCAAGACTTGCCGTCCGACGAGTGCGAACACCACGGTCAACAGCGCGACCAGCACGAAGGGCGCGCGCCAATTCAACCAGTTCGCCAGCCACAACGATACCGGCACGCCGGCGATGGTGGAGAAGGAGAACGCGGACATCACGATGCCGCTGGCGCGCGCGCGGCGTTCAAAAGGGATCACATCGCCGATGATGGTTTGCACCATCGCGCCCATCACGCCACCGAATGCACCGGCCAGCGCGCGTGCCACCATCAGCGTGGCGTAACCGGGTGCGAGGCCGCAGGCGAGTGTAGCTAGGCCGAATAAGACAAGCACGGTGAGCAACAGGCGTTTGCGCTCGAACCTGTCCACAAAGGTGGCGGCCAGCAAGCCGGACAAGGCCGCGCTGAAACTGTAGCTCGCCACCAGCAGACCGAACTCGTGGGTGCTGATGCCGAAGGTCTGGATCAGGATAGGACCCAGCGGCATCATGATCATGAAATCGAGGATGTGGCTGAACTGGATCCCGGCGAGGGTGAGCAGCAGGCGGCGTTCAGACAGTTCCCCGCCGCTTTTTGGGTGTGCGAGTCTCTTGGCTGCGTGTTGCGGGGGCGGAGCGGGTTGCATGGTGAAGGCCGTTCTTTGCGGAGCCGCATTCTACCAGTGGCGGTTAGGAAAAAAGCATAGGGTGTCCGGTGGCAAACATGCTTGCACCCCGCTATCTGCGGGGTGCAAGCAAGCGGTGTTCTATCCCGATACAAATGCCGGTTGGCGTGTCATGGGCCAGAACGTAAGGTGCGGGCAAGTTGCCTGGCTTCTTCTTCCTTGAGTGTGTCGTTGATCTCGCGCATCACGCTGCGCAGATCGACGGGTTTTTCGTCGTGTTTGAATCGGCCCGTCAGTGGGCTGTCCGGGTGCAGCTCGCTGCGCTGATACAGCGACCATATCTCGTTGCCATAGTCGGTGGACAGCAGCTCGGGTGCGAACTGACCGAAGTAGGTAGCCAGGTTTTCAACATCGCGCAGCAGCATTTTGCAGGCTTGGTTGTTGGCCGCCGCGTCTATGGCTTGGGGCAGGTCGATGATGACGGGGCCCAAGCCATCGACCAGCACGTTGTATTCGGACAGGTCTCCGTGCACGATCCCGGCGCACAGCATGCGCACCACTTGCGTGATCAGGATACGGTGGTATTCGCGTGACCGTTCTGCGGTGAGCGCCACGTCGTTGAGGCGCGGTGCGGCGTTGCCCTCGCTGTCCGTCAGCAACTCCATCAGCAACACACCCTCATGGAAGTTATAGGGTTGGGGTACTCGCACTCCCGCTGCGGCGAGTTTGTACAAGGCATCCACCTCGGCATTCTGCCAGGCTTCTTCCTGGGCTTTGCGTCCATAGCGAGTGCCTTTTTCCATGGCGCGGGCGCGGCGGCTGTTTTTCACTTTGCGGCCTTCGGTATAATCCACGCTCTGGCGGAAGCTGCGTTGGTCCGCTTCTTTGTAGACTTTCGCGCAACGTATCTCGGTCCCGCATCGCACCACGTAGACCGTAGCTTCCTTGCCGCTCATCAGCTGGCGGATGACCTCGTCGACCAGACCATCTTCGACCAGCGGCAGAATTCTTTTGGGCGTTTTCATGGCCGTTTAAAAGCGTTCATCCGACATCAGATAACGCCATTGCCCGGACGGCAATTTGGCCATCGACACGCGCCCGATGCGGATGCGTTTCATCGCCACGACTTGCAGCCCGACCGTCTTGCACGCATGGGTGATCTGGCCGGGGGTGACCCCTTTCAGGGCGAAGCGCAGCCGGGTCTCGTTTTGCCAGCTGACCTTGATAGGAGGCAGCGCGCGCCCATTGAATTTGAGCCCGTGATTGAGCAGTCTGAGCCCTTCGGCGGACAACGCACCCGCGACTTCAACGATGTATTCCTGCTCTATCGTGGCGGCATCATCGGTAAGTTTGCGTGCCACGCGCCAGTCTTGGGTAAACACCAGCAAGCCGCCGGCCCCCTTCTCTAGCGGTGTGACCTGCTCGAGCCGGAAAAAATGTTGCTTGAGCAGGCGGATGCCGGAACAGTCGTCAGCGGACCGTGTATTGGCGCAAAGCATCGGCTGTGCAGCGCCCGCATCCCAGTCTGAAACGGGCGGTTGGTGGAACACGATAGTCACCGGCTCAACGGGGGCGAGAGTCGCGTCGGGATGGAGTTCGATCCGTTGCCCAGTCACCATGAACTGGGGCTCTTCCACCGCTACCCCGTCGACCATGACCCACCCCCCCGCGATATAAAGTTCGGCCTCGCGGCGCGAGCAGGAGATGAGTTCGACTATGCGTTTTGCGAGACGAACGGGAAGGGTCATGACAAGGAGAGGCCGGAAAAAGTGCGCCATTGTAAAGGCTCAAGCTGTCCTGAATAACGCTATTGTTTAATAGCCAGTACGAATCCGATCCGGCTGGTGCGGGGCGCAGGTCTCCGCGTACTGTGCGGGCCGGCGAGCCGGTTGCCGTTGCGATTGCGCAAACGCGCCGGCGGACGCGTTCCCAGACAAGCAGGAAGACCAACGATTACTGCGGAATCGCTACGGGTTTTTGTAGCTGTTCCATCAGATCGTTATTCCATTCTCCTTCGACTCTGACTTGGGCGATCGCGCCAAGCAACACGGCTTCTATCAGGTTGTGGTTAAGGTAGACATATGTGCCTGGCTGCCTGAATTGATACATCATTGCCACCGCAGATCCACCCGCCACGAACCATGTTTCCAGATTGCTTGCAGGTTTGTCGCCAAAAGACCCGCCTTGCCACATCAGGTCAGCGTGCCCGCCAATAAGATGCGGCCTAGAGTCTCTGTTGGCTTGGGAATGTATAAACAATACCTTGTCTCCGACCTTGGCCGTTAATGCATTCTTGCCGGTCAGTGCATCCACGGCCCCGTTAAACACTATGTGTGTAGGAGTCAGAGTCCTCATCACCTCAAGCATGTCCGTCATGCCATCTATCGGTGTCGGATACGCCTTGTACTTGCCGTTCGCATCCTTGGGGAGGTAAAAGTCCTGTTCGCCGATGTAGTACGCCTTGTCGTATGTAATTTGCTTGCCCTGGGCATCCCTCAGGCCGTCGCGCGGAAGAACCATGATGGCACCATTCATCCCAGAGACAACGTGCCACGGGATCATGTTTCCACCAGGGGCGCAGTGGTAAACAAATACGCCTGGTTTGATTGCTTTGAATCGCAACATAACTTGCTCGCCAGGTGCCACATGCGTCAGTTCACCGCCGCCCAAAGCGCCTGTTGCAGCATGAAAGTCGATATTGTGCGCTAAAGAGTTCGATTTTGGATTCACCAGCGTCAGCTCGACGTAATCATTTTGATGTACCACGATGATCGGCCCGGGCACGCTGCCGTTAAAGGTCATTGCCCAGATAGATTCACCATCCGGACCCACCTTCATAAGCTTTTCTGCGATCACCATACGCACCTGCACGACTTTGGGGTCGCCCTTTGCAATCTGCTCGTGTTCAGGCAAAAAAGGAGGGGCAACAAGTTTCTGGGTAACGCGCTCCAGCGTATCTGCCTTGGATGCGATCACCGCCCCTGCATTCGTCGAGCAAGTCAGCAAGAAAACAATAGTTAGAAGGATATTCGGCATTGTTCGCATACGATTCTTCCTTTCGTCCAACGCCCTCGAAGAGGGCCGTTTTATGTGGCTAGTGATTATCTGAAAGATGTTTTGGCTTGCATGATCCATGTAGTGGCCTCGGTCGCCGACCAGGCATACACCGCCAGTATCATCAACACGATCAATGAACCTCCCTGCCCCCAGATGGGACGTCTTGCGCCAGAATGGTTCGGATGCCCAGTACTGATTTGTCGCCACGGTGTTCCCCCTTGTACAACGTTAAGAGCTCTGGAACGTTATCGTCTCTGCGTTTTTCCGCTTTGCGGCATGGGTAGTCACGCACAGATGCCAGACTGCGCGCGGTGCAGGCAGATATCCCGCCAACAGAAAGGCGACGATGGCTGCCCATGCCGGGTGCTCCAATGGATTTGCTGCGTCAGCCAGAAATAGCGTGGCGGCGAGAAGGCCTGCATAAGCAAGGCAAGGCATCAGGCGCGGGTCATCCCTGACGCGGGCAAAGGCGGGTAACAGCACGTATAGCGCACCCAGCATGATTGCCATCGCGGCGGAGAATAAAACGGTGAAGAAATTGGCGAGACTGGTCTGCTCGGTCATGCGGCCCCCTGATGAATTGAGCACCCAATGATTTGGCCGGGCCGAATGTATTCCCATTCCATAAAAAATTCAACGACAGAAAATGTAATATGACTGTGTTAAAGCGGGGAGCGGATATTCTCCCCACAGGCCTGGCGCAACAGGAATGGCTATCCGGCACGCAACTTAATCTATCCGCCGGCATCGCCATTGGCGAGGTATCCGAGGCTGACTATTCCACAAGCAGATCTGATGAAAGCCGCTATGGGGCGTGTCGGCATGCGATACAAATCTTGGCAGAAGAGTCGGCAACGCTGATTTAGAATGCTGTGACTTATCATTCATGCGCAGTGCATTCTGAATTAGAGAGCCGCATTCAAATCCAGGCGCAAGCCCTATTTCAGGCGCGCATCCCAAATACACGAAAAAACTACGCGCGGGTCGGTGGTAAAATTCACGCCGAAAAATTACACTCCCCCAACATGCCCCAGCCCTCTTTCGTTCATTTGCGTCTGCATAGCGAGTATTCCATTGCCGATGGGATAGTGCGCATCGCCGAGGCCGTCGACGCGGCACACGCGGACGCGATGCCCGCGCTGGCACTGACCGATTTGAGCAATCTGTTCGGCCTCATCAAGTTTTATAAAGCCGCGCGCGGCAAGGGCTTGAAGCCTATCGTCGGTTGCGACGTGTTCATCAGCAACGAGGCGGATCGCGATCGGCCGCATCGCTTGTTGTTGTTGTGCCAATCGCGCGAGGGCTATTTGCTGCTGTGCCGTTTGCTGTCGCGTGCCTATCTGGAAAACCAGCATCGTGGCCGCGCCGAACTGCGCCGCGAATGGTTCCATGCATCGGGCACGGCGGGGCTGATCGCCCTGTCCGGCGCGCACCTGGGTGATGTGGGTAGCGCGCTGTTGGCGGGCAATGCAACGCTGGCTAAACACTACGCCAGTGAATGGGCGGCGTTGTTCGGCCAGCGTTATTACCTGGAAATCCAGCGCGCGGGTCAGGCCGATGAGGAGCACCACATCGCGGGCGCGTTGCTGCTGGCTGGCGAACTCGCCTTGCCCGTGGTTGCCACGCACCCCGTGCAGTTTCTGAGCAGCGCGGATTTCAAGGCCCACGAAGCCAGGGTGTGTATCGCTGAGGGCTATGTGCTCAACGACAAACGCCGCGCCAAAGCATTCACCCCGCAGCAGTATTTCAAGACCCAGGCCGAGATGGCCGAGCTATTCGCGGATCTGCCGGAAGCCTTGCAAAACAGCGTGGAGATCGCGCGTCGCTGCAATCTCTCGCTGACCCTGGGCAAGCCGCGCCTGCCGGACTTTCCCACGCCGAACGGGCAGGGGCTGGACGACTATTTGCGCGAGCAGGGTCGGCTCGGTTTGCGGCAGCGCATGGAGTTCCTCTATCCCGATGAGGCGGAGCGCGCCGCCAAACTGCCGGAATATCAGGCGCGTCTGGATTTTGAAAACGACACCATCATCAAGATGGGCTTCCCTGGCTATTTTCTGATTGTGGCCGACTTCATCCGTTGGGCAAAAAGCAACGGCGTGCCGGTCGGCCCGGGGCGGGGTTCGGGCGCGGGCTCGTTGGTCGCGTACAGCCTGGGTATCACCGATCTCGACCCGTTGCGATATGAGTTGCTGTTCGAGCGTTTCCTGAATCCAGAACGGGTTTCGATGCCCGACTTCGACGTGGATTTTTGCCAGGACGGGCGCGAGCGTGTCATCGAGTATGTGAAACAGAAATACGGCGCGCAGTGCGTGTCACAGATAGCCACTTTTGGCACTATGGCTTCCAAGGCGGTCATCCGCGATGTGGGCCGCGTGATGGATTTTCCTTACGGTTTGTGTGACCGATTGTCCAAGGCCATTCCGCTCGAAGGGGTGAAGCCGGTGTCGCTGAAAAAAGCGCGCGAGATGGAGCCGGAGATCAACGCCATCGCGGACAGCGAAGAGGGCGTGGAAGAGTTGCTCGAGCTGGCGGGACGGTTGGAAGATCTGGTGCGGAACGTCGGCATGCACGCCGGTGGCGTGTTGATCGCGCCGGGGCAGCTTACCGATTTTTGCCCGCTGTATAGCGCGGAAAATGTGCAGGCCGGCGAAGACGGCAAAGCCGTCAGCCAGTTCGACAAAGATGACGTGGAAGCCATCGGCCTGGTGAAGTTCGACTTCCTGGGCCTGCGTACGCTGACCATCATCGATTGGGCCGTGCGTCACGTTAACCGATTGCATAATCAATCCTTCAATATCGAAACCATCCCGCTGGATGACCGCGCGACTTACGATCTGCTGAAGAAGTGCAACACGACGGCGGTGTTCCAGCTGGAATCGCGCGGCATGAAAGATCTGATCAAGCGGCTGCAGCCCAGCACCTTTGAGGACATCGTCGCGCTGGTAGCCTTGTTCCGCCCCGGCCCGCTGGAATCGGGTATGGTGGAAGATTTTATCAACCGTAAACACGGCAAGGCCACGGCGGATTATTTTCATCCCGAGCTGGAGGCCTCGCTCAAGCCGACTTACGGCGTGATCGTTTACCAAGAGCAGGTGATGCAGATCTCGCAGATCATCGGCGGCTACACGCTGGGCGGCGCGGACATGTTGCGCCGCGCGATGGGCAAGAAAGACCCCGCAGAGATGGCCAAGCAGCGCGACATCTTCGTCGGCGGTGCGGTGGCGCGCGACATCAACAAAGACCTCGCGACGCGATTGTTCGATCTGATGGAAATGTTCGCGGGCTATGGCTTCAATAAATCGCACTCGGCGGCCTACGCCCTGGTCGCCTATCAAACGGCGTACCTGAAAGCCCATCATCCCGCCGCTTTCATGGCGGCGACCCTGTCGGGCGATCTGGACAACACGGAAAAAGTCAGCACCTTTTACGCCGACACCTTGCAGCAAGGGATACGCGTGTTGCTGCCTGATGTGAACAGCTCCGGCTATGCGTTCTCACCCGTCGATGAACAGACCATCGCCTACGGCCTGGGGGCGATCAAGGGTACGGGCGAGGCGGCGATTGCCAACATTGTGCAGGCGCGCCGGAGCGGCCCGTTCAAGGACCTGTTCGATTTCTGCCGCCGCGTGGACAAGCGCGCCGTTAACCGCCGCACCGTCGAGGCCCTGGTCAAGGCGGGTGCGTTCGATGCCATCAACGCTCATCGTGCCGCCCTGATGGCCAGTGTGGATGCGGCTCTGGCGAGTGCCGACCAACAGGCGCGCGCCGTCAACCAGAATAGTCTGTTTGGCGAGGATCATGCCGATGCGGTGTTGATCGTGCAGACCCAAGACCTGCCGCGCTGGACATTGCGCGAACAGTTGGCGTTCGAGAAAGCCAGCTTGGGTATTTATCTCGGCGGGCATCCTTATCAGGAATATGCCGCAGAATTGGCGAATTTCATCAAGGTGAGATTGAGCGATCTCACCCCGCAATTCGTCGGAAAATCCAACAACGGTTCCGGGAAAGGTTCGAGGCGCGGGGTGCCGGTGCTGCTGGCGGGCATCGTATCGGCGTTCCGCCTGCAACAAACGCGACGCGGGCGCATGGCCATCATCACGCTGGACGACGGTGCGGGGCAGATCGAGCTCACCGTGTTCAACGAGATCTACGAAGCCAACCGCCCGTGGATAGTCGAGGACGAGTTGCTGGTGGTGCAAGGTCGCGCCAGCCTGGACGAATATTCCGGCAATGTGCGCGTCAGCGGTGAAGAGTTGTTCGACTACGCGCAGGCGCGTTCCAATTTCGCCCAGCAACTGACACTGCGCTGCAACGGCAACGCCGACATCGCGCGACTCAAGGCATTATTTACCCCGTATCGCGAGGGAAAATGCCCGGTACATCTCTATTATCACAACGCGCAGGCCAGTTGCCAGTTGCGCCTGGGCGAGACGTGGAACGTCACGTTGCAAGACGAGCTGCTGCGCGATTTGCAGGCGCTGTTGCAGCCTGAAAACGTGCAGGTGGTATACGGCTAACCGCTATTTCCAAGGCCTCCCGATAGGCTTCAAACAGACGGATAGCACAAACAAACACGCCACCTTGCGGTGGCGTAGAAGCACACGTTCTATGTCTGGTGTTTATCTATCTTCGTGCACGGGTGTCGGCGAATTCATCATATCGCCCAGGGCAAACCCCGGAATGATGATGCCCAGTACCACGAGAATGATGCCTATCGAATTGTTAACAACGAATCCACCTATGA
>VFSW01014426.1_pt1 | contig 10919 bp, 10 predicted proteins | sample 5358111 | NCBI WGS metagenome assembly VFSW01 (sample SAMN11554181, study PRJNA540505) | mine drainage metagenome | isolation source: sediment from site ElyBrook_90M | place: USA: Ely Copper Mine, Vershire, VT | collected 2017
CCACCTGCGGTGGGGCCAGCAGCTCGCGTTTCGCTCGCACGGAGTTCGTGCTGCTCCCTGTTCATTCCCCTGCCACCTGCGGTGGGGCCAGCAGCTCGCTTTTCGCTCGCACGGAGTTCGTGCTGCTCCCTGTTCATTCCCCTGCCACCTGCTTCTTCCGCAGCCCCGCGAATTACACTTTATATATGATCCTGGACGACCCATTTGCGCCCCAGCTCGGCCTCAGCTTTGAAGAGACACGGCATACGCGCCGCATCTGGCCGGTGCGTGAGCTGGTCGGCCAGGTGCGCGAACTGGTGGAGCAGGAGTACGGCGACGTCTGGGTAGAAGGCGAAATCTCCAACTTCCGCCCCGCTCCGTCCGGCCACGTCTATTTCACACTCAAAGACGCCGACGCGCAGTTGCCGGTCGTCCTCTTTCGCCGCCAGGCCATGCTGCTGCGCTTTCGCCCTGAAGACGGCCTGCACGTGCTGGTGCGCGGCCGGGTCAGCGTCTACGAGCAGCGCGGGCAAATGCAATTAGTCGCCGAGACCATGGAGCCGGTCGGCGCGGGCTCCTTGCAACTGGCCTTCGAGCAACTGAAGGCGCGGCTCAAGGCCGAGGGCCTCTTCGACGCCGATCGCAAGCAATCGCTGCCTGCCTTTCCGCGCACCGTGGGGATCATCACCTCGCCCACCGGCGCGGTGATCCGCGATTTTCTGAATATCGTCGCCCGCCGCCATTCCGGCCTCAGCGTGCTGCTCTGCCCGGTCTCCGTGCAGGGCGACGCCGCGCCCGCCGAGATTGAAGCGGCACTCGACGAGCTGAACGATTCCGGTCTGGTGGACGTGATTGTCCTGGCTCGCGGCGGAGGCTCTCTCGAAGACCTGGCGGCCTTCAACAGCGAGCGCGTGGCCCGCGCCATTGCATTGAGCAAACTTCCTGTGGTTTCTGCGGTAGGCCACGAGACCGACTTCACCATTGCCGATTTTGTCGCCGACTTGCGCGCTCCCACGCCATCAGCCGCCGCCGAGCTGATCACCGAGGCGCAGCACAAGATTGCCGAGCACCTGGCCCACCAATCCAACCGTCTCGACCGGGCCGCGCGCGTTCAACTCCTGCAAGCCCGCCAGCGGCTCACCCGCCTGCCCGGCAGCCGCGCCGAAGGGCGCGTGAATACGCTGCTGCACAGGCTTGCGCAGCGCCTGGACGATTTCTGCTTCCGCCTGGAGACGGCCGCCTGCGCCCAGCACCGTCAACAGCAGCGCCGCGTTGCCGATCTGGCCGCCGCCGTCCTGCGCCACGATCCGCGCCAGGCTCTGGCCCAGGCCCGCGAACGGCTGGTCGCCTGCCGCACGCGCCTGGACCGCTCTCTGGAGCGCAGGCTGCATGAATCCGCCGCCGGCCTCGGCTCGCTGGACGCGCAGTTGCACTCGCTTTCGCCGCTCGCTGTTTTAGATCGCGGCTACGCGCTGGTGCTCGACGCCGCCGGCGCAGTGGTCCGCTCCACGAATCAAGTTGCCGCCGGAGACAAGGTGGTCACGCGTCTGGCCGATGGCGCATTCATCAGCCGCGTGGAATCGGCTGCCGCCCATCCAATTCCCAAAAAGTTGGCAACCAGGAAATGAGATTATGACCGCAGCAACCGCACGCAAACTCTTCGGCACCGACGGCATTCGCGCCGTCGCCGGCCAGTATCCGCTCGACGCCGCCACCGTCTACGCCACTGGCCTCGCCCTGGGCCACTCCCTGCGCGGGATGGCTGCTGAACCCAAGGTCATTCTTGGCCGCGACACGCGCGAGTCCAGCCTGTGGATCGCCGCCCCGCTGGCCGCCGGATTGCGCGCCGCCGGCGTGCGCGTCGAGAGCGCGGGCGTCGTGCCCACGCCGGCCGTCGCCTTCCTTGCCCGCACGCATGGGTTTCAGGCCGGCGTGGTCCTCTCCGCCTCCCACAATCCCTGGCAGGACAACGGCATCAAGCTCTTCGGCGCGGACGGCTTCAAGCTGGCCGACGCGGTCGAACTGGCCATCGAAGACGATATCCTGCACCACGCCGCCAACTCCGTTGCGCCCGACCCGGCCACGCTGCCCGCGGTCGAGGACAACGCCGCGCTCCAGGGCGATTACATCCAGTTCCTTCTCGATTGCGTGCCCGGACTCTCGCTGACCGGTTTGCACATCGTGGCGGATTGCGCCCACGGCGCGGCGGCAGCGATTGCGCCCGAGATCTTCGCCCGCCTGGGCGGAGACGTGACCCTGCTCAACATCGCCCCCGACGGCCGTAACATCAACCTGAACTGCGGCGCGCTGCATCCGCAGTTTGTGGCCGGCGAGGTGGTCGCGCGCGGCGCGACGCTGGGCCTCACCTTCGACGGCGATGCTGATCGTTGCATGTTGGCCGGCGCGCGGAACAACGTCATCAACGGCGACGCCATTCTGCTGCTGGCGGCGCGCGACCTGCAAGCGCGCGGCCTTTTGACTGGCGATCTGGTAGTCGCCACCACCATGTCCAACATGGGCCTGGAGGCGGCGCTCAAGCGCTCCGGCATTCACATGCTGCGCGCCGCGGTGGGCGACCGCTACGTGCTCGAAGAAATGCAGAAACACGACGCGGCCCTGGGCGGCGAGCAGTCCGGCCACATTTTGCTGCCCCACCTGGCCACCACCGGCGACGGCCTGCTCACGGCCCTTTTCGTCCTGGATTTGATTGCCCGCTCAGGAAAGAGCATCGACGAGCTGACGGCGAATTTGAAGGTCTTTCCCCAGGTGATCGTCAATGTGAAGGTGCGCGAGCGCCGGCCGCTGGATTCGATCCCCCCGGTAGCCGCCGCCATCCGCGCCGCCGAGGAAGAGTTGAAGGACACGGGCCGCGTCGTCATCCGCTACAGCGGCACCGAAGCTCTGGCGCGCGTAATGATCGAGGCCGAAAGCGAAGAAGCCATGAAGCGCCACGCCAATGCAATTGCCGGCGCGATCCGCGCGGAGCTAGGGGTGTAACGTCACACCGCGAAGATTGATTACGGGCGGGGCGCCCGGTTGGGTTTGAAGGCGCAAGGACAAGATATTTTCTTCCTTGTTGATCCTGTTTGTTGTATGCTTTCGCTTGATCTGCATTCATCTCCCGATTTCACGGCGAAATGAGGGACTATGGCAAACTGGATAACCGCCTACAACTGGATGATGGACAACGAGGATTCCGGCCGTGCCTGCGCCGAGGCGCCCGATGCGCCGCCGGGAGCATTTGCCATCAGCGGCATCAACAGCGCCTCTTTCCCAGCGGATTATGCGGCCATTGCGGCCGCCCCCCAGGCCAACCGCGAACCGCTGGTCCAGCAGTTTTACGCGAATCACTTCTGGAACGAATGGTATGCGCAGGCGAACGCCGATGAGGTTTGCAAACGGGTCTTCGACTTCGCGGTGAACGCCGGCAGCAGTGCGGCGGTGCGCTGCCTTCAGCAGGCTTTGAACACTCTGAACGGATCGGACGGCGCCCAGCTCGTGGAAGACGGCGGATGGGGTCCGATCACGCTGGATGCGGTCAATGCGGCTGATCCCGCCTCGCTTGTCTCCGCATTTCAAGCCGCGCGCCTGGCCTATTATCAGGCCATCGTAGCCCGCAACCCCAGCGACGCGCAGTACCTGGCCGCGTGGACGGCGCGGGCCATGAAATGACTCCGCCGCTACCGCGCTGAACGGGCGGTTAAACTGGAACTGGGCCGGCAAAACATCCCACGCGCTGCCCAGACAAGGTTCCCATGCATTTCAATTTTGATTTTTCCGCGCGCCAGATTCTTTGGACGCTGACCTTTGCCGCTCAGTTGGTCTTGCTGGTGGTTTTGCTGGGCCGGGATCGGATAAGCCGTTATCCGTGGTTTACTGCCGGCATCGCCCTCTACGCCCTGCGGCTCATGGCCCAGGTGCTGCTGACGGGCCGGATCGCCGTGCTCAACCTGCAGGAGATCCTTATTGTATTCAACGATCTGGCGGCGATTGTGGCCCTGCTGATAGCGGTGGAGGCGGCGCGGCAAGCCTTTGCCGGAGCCGGGCGTTCGCAGTGGACCGTGAATGCCGTGGGAATGCTGGCCGTGGCCGCAGGCGTGCTGGTGGTGTGGGGGCCGTGGCCGGCGGCCAGCGAGCTGGCTCAGAATACGCTGCTGAGCAAGCTGCGCCTGATGAATCTGGTGGGGCAGAAGGGCGGTATATTGACGGATCTGCTGCTGGTGCAGTTGGGATTGCTGGTGGTGGTCTTTGGCAGGCGCTTCCAGGCCGCCTGGCGCAGCCACGCACAGATGATCGTCATCGGACTTTCGATGGTGGCCGTCGACGAGTTGGGAACCCAGCAAGTATGGCGAGTCCTCACCCGGTCAGTGCATCCTCAATCCCAGGCCGAATACCAGCACCTGGTCGATCTGGGCGCCCGATTGATGAACATCAACAGCGGGGTGTACCTCGCGGCGCTGATCTGGTGGATCGTGTGGCTGTGGCTGGACGAGCCGGGGACGGCCACCGCCGGGCCAACCGCGGCGGATCTGCGGACGGAATAATCGCACCCAGTCCAGATGTTGATTCCTTAAAAATGGCAGCTCGACTGACCGCGCTTTTCCAGGTAGCGCTGGTGGTACTCCTCGGCGCGCCAGAAGGTTTGCGCCGGCTCCAGCCTGGTGACGATGCGCCGGGGCTTATAGCGGCCCTCGGCGGTGAGTTGCTCGATCTTGGTGCGGGCCTCGGCCTCCTGTTCCGGCGAGTGAAAGAAGATGGCCGAGCGGTACTGCGTACCCCAGTCCGGCCCCTGGCGATCTTTGGTGGTGGGATCGTGGAGCGCAAAAAAGGCGTCCAGAAGCTGCTCGAAGCTAACCTTCTTCGGGTCGAAATCGAGTTCCACCACCTCGGCGTGGCCGGTGGAGTCGGTGCAGACTTCCTGGTAGCTGGGCCGCTCCAGCGAGCCGCCCTCATAGCCCACCGCCGTGGCCGTCACGCCGGGAATGGCCGCAAAGGCCGCCTCCACGCCCCAGAAACAGCCCGCTCCGAAGGTTGCTTTTTTCTCGTCCATGATTCCTTTGACGCGCGAACGGACCGCGCAGTGGCAGTATTTTTGAACGACTGATCCAGCCCATGCACCCAGGCGCAGCGGAGACACCCGGCTGACAAGCAGCATCCGTTTTCTGTTCCCTGTTTTTTATTCCCTGTTTTCCCCCAGCACCTGTTCGTAATAACGCACGTAATGGGGCACCACCAGCGAGGCACAGAAACGTTTCTTGGCAGTCATGCGGCCAGCCAGGCGCATGGCTTCCAGCCGGCCGCTGTCTCTCAGCAGGCTGACGACTCCGGCGGCCATCTCCTCCACCGCGCCCACCGGGTACAGCAGCCCGGTGACGCCGTCGTCGATCAGCTCCGGCACTCCGCCCACGCGCGTGGCGATCGAGGGCACCTTGCAGGCCATGGCCTCCAGCGCCGCCAGACCGAAGGACTCCAGTTCGCTGGGCATCAGCATCAGGTCGGCCAGAGGCAGCAGCTCGTTCACCCGTTCCTGCTTGCCCAGAAAGTGAACGCGGCAGTGAATGCCCAGGTCGCGGGCCAGCCACTCGGCCGCCGAACGGTCCGGCCCGTCGCCCACCAGCACCAGTTGCGCGGGAAGCTGGCGCGCCACCTGCGCAAAGACCTTCACCACGTCCAGCACCCGCTTGACGGGCCGGAAGTTGGACAGATGCATCAGAATCGCCTCGTCCGGCGCGGCCAGGCGCAGCCGCGCCTTGGCCCGCTCGGCCTCATCCGGGATGGTTTCCTCAATGGGCTGATAGACGTTGCAGTTGACGAAATTCGGAATTACCTCAACGGGCCGCGTCGCGCCGAAGTGCTCGATGGTTTCCGCGCGCAGATAGTCGGAGATGCTGGTCACGCCGTCGCTCTGCTCAATGGCATAGCGAGTGATGGGCAGGTAGCTGTGATCCATGCCAACCAGCGTGATGTCGGTGCCGTGCAAGGTGGTCACAAAAGGCAGCTTGCGGCCGCGCGTGGCCAGTATCTGGCGGGCCAGCAAAGCGCTGACCGAGTGTGGGATCGCATAGTGCACATGCAGCAGATCAAGGTCGTAAAGCTCGGCCACCTCGGCCATCCGCGAGGCCAGCGCCAGGTCGTAGGGCGGAAATTCGAAGAGCGGGTAATTGGAGACCGGGACCTCGTGATAGAGGATGCCGCCGTCGCGCCCATTCAGGCGGAAGGGCTGCGAATAGGAGATGAAGTGCACCTCGTGGCCCTTGGCGGCCAGCTCGATGCCCAGCTCAGTAGCCACTACGCCCGAACCGCCGTAGGTGGGATAACAGGTGATGCCGATGCGCATGATTTTTCCCGTTGACCGCGAAGAGACCCTCAGCATAGATGCGGATAGCCGCCGCAAGGGTTCTCAATTCCGCTTGCGAACCCCTCCATCTCAGTAAACGCCGGGAATCAGTCGCTTGGTCTCCTGGCTGTAGGCGGCGTACTCAGGCCCGAATGCCTCGTTCAACGCTAACTCCTCCACGTGTATCCGGTAAAGCAGCGCAGCCGTGACAGGCAGCAACAGGCAGAGGAATGCCGGCCAACTGTTCTGCGCCAGGCCGAGAGCCAGAAACATGAGCATCATGCCCGTGTACGAAGGATGACGGACAAAGTGATACAGCCCGGTGCGCTTCAGCTTCTGCGCATCGCGAATCGCTACATTCACGCTGAAGGCCTTGCCCAGCGAGAGAATCGCCACCCAGCGAACAATCAGGGCCGCAACCATCAGAAACAAGATTGCCCAGCCAAGCCAGGCTGCTCCGGGCAACAGCGTCCGCGCTGTCCGCCTGCTCATCCACTCTGCCGCAAAGATGGAAGCGAAGATCGCTCCCCACAGAATCAGCATCGATCCGCGGTCGCGCAGCTTGCCGCCGCTCTTGCGCGTCCGCGTGATGATCGCAAGGCAAATCTCTGAAGCCGGCCAGCCATAAAATAGAACCTTCAACGCAAAATACATGTCCATGTTGCCTCCGTTGCCTGGTTTGCGCCACCTGCGGTGGGGTCAACTTTTTGTGGGACCCTCCGCTCTCGCGCAGCGGCCTGTGGCGAAAGTCCGGTTTTGAAAGGGCGCGGCTTCAGCCCCTGAGGGATATTTTCAGCAATCTGGACTTTCACCGCAGACTGGCAGGGAAGAGTACGCATCTTCATGGCCGGTGGTTCCCGCAGACTTCACTTCTCGCCTGCAAGGGCCGCACGCACACTGGAAAAATTCACCAGCTTGATCGCATCTTTGTGCGCAATCGAGAGCAACGCCGCGTGCTCCGTCTCCCGCGAGGCCAGCAGCCGCGTGCGCGCCTGGGCCAGATCCGCGTCGTTGTAGCCGGGATGCGTGACCAACTCGAAGGCGCCACCGGCAGGCAGGCTTTGTACCAGCGAAGCGACCGTAGCGGCGTTCAAGGTCCCGGTAGCCAGCACGCCGAGAGCGCCGTCGGTGGTGGTAAAACCCTCCTCGGCCACGATGCGCCGGAAGCCCGGCTCCAGCAGCCGCAGCAGCCGCACCTCGGTCCGCCGCAGCAATGGCGCGCCGGGGGTGGCGCGGAGGCTCCACGCCGGTTCGAAGGGATTGCGCACGACAGAAATGCCCGCGGCTTTGGCTGCGCGCAACACCGGCCTGAGCACGGCGGGAAAGATATGCGTGTGCTTGTGGGTGTCGATGTGGGTCAGCTGAACACCCCTCGCTTGCAGCAGTGCAATCTGCGCGGCAGCCTCGGCCTCGATCTCGGCAAATCGAATGCGCCCGGCAAGCAGTCGCTTCAGAAATGCGCCCAGCCTGGGCTGGAATCGGCCCGTGCCCGGCTCGGCCCCGGAAACCGAGTCGGCCAGCGTGGGGATATTCTCGGCCCCAAGCACCGGCTCGCCGTCCACCAGCACCACGTGGCAGCCCACGCCCAGCGTCGGTGTCGCGCGGGCCAGCTCGATGGCTTCTACGGTGGCTGCGGCGCGCGCCATCAGCGTGGCGCTGGTCAGCACTCCAGCCCGATGCAGCTCAACGATGGCCCGGTTGACCCCGGCGGTCAGCCCGAAGTCGTCGGCATTTACGATAAGACGGCTCACCGGCTGAGTGTATCAACTCCGGGGCAAGACTTACGCTCCGAGCGATTCCACCAGTTCCTCGGAAAGGGGCCAGGGCAATTCGAAATCCAAATGCGATTGCCCTGGCGTGAGGCGCGATTACGGGATCGAGAAGCCCATCTCTGCTTAGGGTGTTCCACCTTGGATGCGGTTGTATCGCGGCCAGGGTGGGAGGCGCAACTCTACCCCAGGCGGTTTGCGTTCCGCCCACGGCGGAGTTTTCTGCAAGCACTTGTGTTAGCCGGGATAGGCGCCTGTGATGTAGCCTTCGAGGGCCTCGATGGCCTGTTTCTGGCCGGAGATTACCCATTTCACCAGGTCGCCGATGGAGATGACGCCGACCACGGCGTCGCCCTGCAAGACGGGCAGATGGCGGAAGCGGTGCTGGGTCATCAGCGCCATGCACTCATCCACGGTTTGCCGCGGGCTGACGAAGAGCACCGGGCTGGTCATGATCTCATGCACCTTGGTTTCCTTGGAGGGATGGCCCATCAGCACGCCTTTGCGGGCGTAGTCGCGCTCCGACAGGATGCCCACCAGCCGCCGGTTGGAGATCACCAGCAAGGCGCCGACGTCGTACTCGGCCAGCATCTGGATGGCTTCGTAGACGGACTGCTCGGGGGTAATCGAGAGGACTTTGCCCTCGCCCTTGCTCTTCAGCACCAATCCAATCGTGTCGGAAATACTCATCCGCGCCTCCTCGGTTGTGGCGATCAGGATCTTTGGGAAGTTTGCCGGCTACGGCGGAATCCGGTTCCTGCCGTTTCAGGTGTAGACACTATAGCCCATTCGCAGCGCGCTGGAATAGCCCGGAAAATAAATTCTGCCGTTTTACAACAAATCAGGCAATCTCCCGGATTGGAAACGGGTTCACGCTTCCCGCTCCGCCAATTGCCGCGCGCGGCGGAAGATTTCGAGAAACATGGGCCGGGTGAGCTTGCCGGTGTTGGTGTTTTGCAGCGAGGGATGGTAGCTGGCCAGGACCGCCAGGCCATTGGGCAGGACATACTCCGCGCCGTGGGCGAAGGCCAGTCCGGAGCGCGAAGGGAGCTGCCCACTGCGCACGGCGTGGGTCCGCAGGCCGTCAAAGGCGATTTTGCCCAGGCAGACGACCACGCGTAACTGGGCGAGCAGGGCGATCTCCTCGTCGAGAAACGGAGCGCAATTGCACTGCTCCTGGGGCGTGGGCTTGTTCTGGGGCGGGGCGCAGCGGACCAGGGCGCTGATCCAGAGATCGGTGAGCTTCATGCCGTCTTCGCGGCTGCTGGCTGTGGGTTGCGAGGCGAAGCAGGCCTGATGCAGAACGGGGAAGAGGAAATCTCCGGAGCCGTCGCCGGTGAACATTCTTCCGGTGCGGTTGGAGCCGTGCGCGCCAGGCGCGAGGCCCAGGATGAGCACGCGGGCCCGAGGGTCGCCGAAGGAGGGAACGGGACGGCCCCAGTATGCGCAATCGGCATAGGCGCGGCGGCGGACGCGGGCCATCTCGGCGGAGTGGGCGCGCAGCCGCGGACAGCGTTCGCAGGCAATGATGCGGGCATTCAGAGCTTCAAGCGGGGTAGAGGCGGACATAGCGAGATTCTAGCTTTTCCGGGTAGTGGGTCAGCTTGAAAAATTTTTCCTCGGGGGCTGAAGCCGCGATCATTTTGCAGAGTTGATGTACGGGCTGATGCCCGTGTCCTTCAAGCTGACCCGTTCCGGCCTTCCGCGCCGTCCGCGGAGCGGCGCTGTGCCTGTGCCATACTGGTTGGCGATGCAGGCTTCAGAAGATTCCGTCTTTTTGCGCCGCGCCATCGAGTTGGCCACGCAGAATGTGGTCAGCGGCGCGGGCGGGCCGTTCGGCGCGGTGGTGGTGCGCGACGGGCGCATTGTGGCCGAGGCGGCGAACTCGGTGACCGCGACCAACGACCCGACGGCGCACGCGGAGGTGAACGCGATTCGCGCGGCGGCGCGGGCGCTGGGCAGCTTCACGCTTGCCGGCTGCACGCTCTATACGAGTTGCGAGCCCTGCCCGATGTGCCTGGCGGCGGCCTGGTGGGCGCGGATGGATGCGGTTTACTACGGCGCCAGCGCCGGCGACGCGGCCCGAGCCGGCTTCGATGACGCGCTGCTTTATGCCGAGCTGCGCAAAGAATCGGCCGAGCGCAAGCTCCCGGCCACGCAACTGCTGAGCGAGGAGGCCTGGGCCAGCTTTGCCGCCTGGATCGCTTCGGCGCGGAAGATCGCCTACTGACCATCGCCGCGCCGCAGGTGTAACGCACTGTGGGGTACTTCCAGCCACGGCGGCCGGCAGGCGCGCTCGCGCGGATTTAGAGTCTTTCAAGATAAGATGAAGAGCAAGAGATGATGCAAACCTCCTCAGCGACTGACCGCCCGAACACCCCCGCAGCGCGGGAGAGCGAAGTGCGGCCGCGAGACGACTCGGCCAGCGGACAAACGCCGATCATTCTGGTCCGGGAGTTGGAAAAAACCTATCAGACGACGCGGGGCGCGCTGACGCTGTTTCGCGGCCTGGACCTGACGATCGAGGCCGGCGAGATGGTGGCGATTGTGGGCCAGTCGGGCGCGGGAAAGAGCACGCTACTGCACATACTGGGCGCGCTTGACACGCCCACGGCGGGAACGGTAGCCTGCGCTTCAACCAACGTGGCGCAGCTCTCGCAGCGGGAGGCGGCGGCCTTTCGCAATCGCGAGATCGGGTACGTGTGGCAGTTTCATTACCTGCTGCCGGAGTTCACGGCGCAGGAGAACGTGGCCATGCCGCTGATGGCCGGAGGGTTGCGCAAGCGCGAGGCCCTGGCTACGGCGGCCGAGTGGCTCGGGGAGGTGGGCCTGGA
>VFSW01014427.1_pt1 | contig 10919 bp, 6 predicted proteins | sample 5358111 | NCBI WGS metagenome assembly VFSW01 (sample SAMN11554181, study PRJNA540505) | mine drainage metagenome | isolation source: sediment from site ElyBrook_90M | place: USA: Ely Copper Mine, Vershire, VT | collected 2017
GATGTGACCGTTCCAGATGAGGAGTCCTTCGCCGAGGCCGGTGCCGGCAGCGATAAGGGCACGATTGCCGATCTGGCTGGAGTCACCTTCGCTCAGGGTATGAACCTGGTCGGGGGTAAGTTCGGCGATGCCGTAGCCGTTAGCTTCAAGGTCGTTGATGAGGAAGACGTGGGGGATGGCGAGCGATGTAACCAGTTCGCGGCTGTCGAGAGTCCAGGGCAGATTGGTGAGGCGGAGGCGGCCATCGCGCACCGGGCCGGGCACGCCGAAGCAGGCCGCGGTCGGTTTGTCGGCACCCAGGAACTCTTTGACAATCGCTTCGAGGCCGGAATAATCCTTGGCCGGAAAACGGTTTTCGCGGGTATATTTCAACTTTCCATCGATAAAGTCGTACAGCGCCAGGTGAACTTTGGTGCCGCCTACATCTCCGGCCAGAATCATCTTTCTCTCTCCAAAACCCCGCAGCCTTCTCCGTCGGTTGCGGGTAGAAGTGCAGCAGCAGCCTTATCCAAAAACAGAGTGAGTATACCGCTTGAGGGCCATATCAGTTGACTGGGCAGGCGCTCAGGATCGCGCGATCCCATGAAAACTTCGCGAACAACGGGAGCCTTTTCGGCGCCGGCAATGAGGAAAAACACCGAACTGGCGTGGTTGATCACCGGCCAGGTGAGCGTGATGCGCCACGTGTCTTTTTGCGGAACCTGGTTGGCGGTGACGAGGCGGCTCATTTCATGAATGGCGGCGGTGTGGGGAAACAGGGACGCGGTGTGGCCATCGTCGCCCATGCCCAGAGCGACCAGGTCAAAGCGCGGGCTCTCGGCGCCCTCAAGGCGGAAGCCATTGCGCAGTTCCGACTCGTAGCGGGATGCGGCAACTTCCGGATCGAGTTCGCCTTCCATGCGGTGGACCTGATCGGCGTGGAGCGGAACGTGATCGAGGAGGGCCTCGCGGGTCATGTGGAAGTTGCTCTCGGGATTATCAGGGGGAACGGTGCGCTCATCCACCCAGAAAAGGTCGAGCTTCTCCCAGGGCATGCGAGTCCGCCATGGCTGACCGGGATCGGCGAGCAACTGAAACGCCGCCCTGGGTGTGGAACCTCCACTGATGGCCACGCGGGCGCGTCCATTGGCTTCGGATGCCTCTGAAACCATCTCCACGAGGTATTGCGCCGCACGGCGGGCAAGAGCCGCCGGATCGGGTTCCACGTAGTACTTGATGCTTAGCTTTCTGCGCATGGGACGGGATTCCTTATCTGCCTAAATTCAAAGAAGGGTTTGAGAATGTGGCTACAGGATTGGATACGAATCACGTTTAGCCAGGCCGCCGATCGGCGGAAACAGGTCTTCAGGTTAGTTGAAAGGTGTGCAACCCATGCCGGCCGCTCTTCGCCCCGTGCTTTTCGCAAAGTGAGCCAGCGCTTAACCATAGACTACCTCAGGCGGGTAGCCGAGGCGATTTATTGACCAGCGTTGTCGTCGATCAAGCTGATATTGCACATGCCGACGTGGCACATTCACCGCTAAATGCCAAGCCAGAAGCGAACCAGAAGTGAATGCTAAAGCGAACTTAAATCCGCATTGAGAACAACATCTGTTTGACGGTTCTGGGGGAGTGCCGCAGAACAGGTATTTACTTACCTGGACCCTGCGGCTGGGCCACCATCTCGCAAGGAATGGATCCCGGCTTGCCGCATAGCGTTGTCGGTTCAACGGAACCATCAGGATTGACGACGAAGATCTTCTTTGAAGCCCCCACGTACTCCGGGATGGAAGGCTTGCGATTCAGCACGTAAAGCACGTCGGTATCTTCGGGAACATCGCTCAGCACGTGAGAGTGATAGCCGGATACCTGGCCGCCACCGGGCTTGAACTCCGTATCGAGGACGCTCTTGTGCAACTGGCGCCTGGTGATGATCTTTGTTCCGTCGGCGGAAATGGTGTAGCGGACGTCGCCGCCGAGCGGCCAGACGTTTTCTTTGGTCTGCCCGGGATAGAAATAAACATAGATATGGCCGTCGGGCGCAGGCAGAATAGCGCTGTTATAGGGGCGCTTGGGGTCTCCAAAATCCTTGGTGGCAAGTTCGAGTGCGCGTTCCTTTGCGATCAGGTCCTCTTTCGCGAGGGCCGGGCTATCAAACTTGATGGCCGTGAAACGACCACCAACCTCTTTAGCCTCGTAGACCACCATGAGCTGATCGTGAGTCTCGTTCCACCTGGGAAAGAACACTCTCCAACCGGAGGGGGTCTTGACGCAGATATAGCGAGTGAGGCCCCTGGTGTCGGGTTTGAGGGCAAAGAAGGCATCAGTACCGTGCCAGGCAGCCTGATCGTAGGCATATAGATCCTTGCCTCGCTCTGAAACTCCGGCCAGGTATGCCTTGAGATCGGCCTCTTTCAATTGTTCGGCGGAAGTCACGGCGGACACGCACAGGGAAAACGCCAAAATCGCACAGAATCGCTTCACGGCAACCCCCAAAGTCAAACTCAAACAGACGGTGTGTTGCCTTGATTTTAGACGAATACCGATGAAACCCGCGGAAATTCGCGCCGGGATTCAGCCTCAGTACGCAAATCGAGGGCGGAGGGCAACCAGATTGGAGACAGAAGGCGTTGAGGCGGGCCTATTTGCCGAGGTAGACGCGGTACTCCTGTTCGAGAATGCCGGCAGCGCGGGCCAGGGCAAGCTTGGAGACGTTGAACTGATAAAGGCTCTCAACCAGATTGCTCTGGGCCGAGGCGAGAGTCGCCTGCGCCGTGACCAGGGGAAGGTTGTCATCAACCCCGGCGCTGACGCGATCGGTTTCGTCGCTGAGGGCGCGGGTAGCCAGATCGACATTGGAGCGAGCTACTTCAACCAGCTGAGTACTGGCGTTCACGTCGAGCAGCGCGGAGCGAACCTGCTGATCGATATGACTGCGCAGGTCTTCGAGCTGCGCAGTCACGGCGTCAAGTTGGGCCTGGGAGGACTCAATGTCGCCGCGGAGGCGAGCTTCGCGGAAGATCGGCACGCTTAGTGTTCCCTGGGCGAGGAAGGTGCCGTGAGAACCGACGCCGCCCACGTCTGTGATGCCGTAGTTACCGTTGAAGCTGAGGGTGGGCAGGCGCTGGCTCCGGTACGCTCCATGCACGGCGCGAAGCTCCACCAACTGGTTCTGAAGATTTTGATAATCCTGGCGGTTTTTGTAGGCGACGGCGCGAACTTCTTCGGGTGTCTGGGCGGCCAGGTCGCTGTACGGGGTTCTGTCGGTGAGAATGATGTTTTGCCCGGGATCAATTCCGATTTCGCGCTTCAGCAGGATAAGGTCCTTATCGACGGTGGCCTGGGCAGAGATGAGTGCCTGCTCCTGCGCTTCGACCTGGACGCGGGCACGGAGTTCGTCGATGCTGGAGGCAGTGCCGGCCTGATGCTCCGCGTGTGCCTGATTGAGAAGCACCTGGTCGGCCTGCTCGAGGGCCTTGGCATTGTCAACTTCGCTGGCGGCAGCAATGGCATGTAGATAAGCGGTGGCGACCTGCTGGACGACTTCTCCGCGCGCCGACATTTTAGCGAAGTGGGCGGCACGCGTCGCGGCGCCGGCGGCGCGCCATCCCGCGATCACGGGACCGGAAAAGAGGATTTGGCTGAAGTGAAGCTGGCCCTCGGTCAAGGTGTCGCGCGTGATGAAGGAAAACGACCCAGGGGGAACGCCGCCGGGGAACAGGGCGGCGAATTTGCCGATCAGGCCCGGCCCGAACCCCTGGGCGGCCAGGTTGTGCTGATAGAAGCCACTGTCGGCAGTCAGGGTGATGGTGGGCAGGAACTCCTGCAATGCCTGGAGCTTTTGTCCCTGGAGCGACCGTTCGGAGTTTTCGGCTTCTTTGAGGCCGAGGTTGTTTTCAAGGCCGCGGCGAACGGCATCGTCGAGGGAGAGTTGAATGGCCTCGGAGGAAACGGGATGAACCGTGATGCTGCCATAAAACGGATTGGTAGCCGAAGAGGGATTGGCCGTCTGGGCGCGAAGCGGCGCGGCGGCCTTTGCGATTGCCAGAATTGCCAGAATTGCGCCTAAAAAACCGGAGATTGTGCGGCGCAACGACAGGCCAGGCGCCGCTTGCCCCGGATACCGGGAGGCAAAATGTCTCTTTCCGCTCACTAACATCATTCTCTCAGATGTTGGAAGGGGGCCGGAAGGTTCCGACGGTTGGCTGAAAAAGTGGGCCGGGAGCCGGATCTCTCGGGACTCATCAATTAGATTCTCTGGCGTTTCCAGCGCCCGCGCCGGAAAAAAACGATGGTTACCATTTCTTGCTTCGACGTAATTACGTCGTTGACATTTTTAGTGCTCCGCAAGAGTACTGGGGTTTATGATCCTGGCATTGGCTCTGCTTTTGTGGGGAGCGCGCATAGCCGACTTTATGCGACAATCATTGCACTAACCCGGGCATTTTCAAGCAATAGAAATGACAGCAATACCTCCCGTTTTTTGCTCTCTTCCTTTTCCCCGATCTGTCATGCCGGCTTCTCGTGCGTCTCTCGTGCGCAGAGCGAATGTTGGTGTGTTGAATCCACTCGGGCAAGTGAAAATGTCCTGACCTGGAAGCCGATGTAACGTTTGTCGTCGTGAATTCGGGTAGACAGATTGAAGGCAGGAAAGGTGCAAGGAGATGAAGAAGCTCAAGACGGAGCGCGGCCGTCTGACCCTGACTGGAGCAAGAAAATTCGTCGCCAGGACCGGGAGGTCCAGGGCATGAATGCTGTCGGGAGAACCAGATTTCCCTTCGCAAGGTCGGCGGGAGCGGCACTGACGCGAACGCTGATGATTGCATTGATGATGGCGGGCGCATGGACCGCGGCAAGCTGGGGCGCAGATACGGGCACTCTCACTTCGCTCCACGCCATCCGAGCCCTGACCAAGGCTGAGGCGCGGAGTGGCCTTCCTGTAGCATTCGAGGCCACAGTCACCTACTACAACCAGAGCGACATCGACCTGTTTGTTCAGGACGGCAACGAGGCAGTCTACGTCGAAACCAAGCCGAATGAGGGACTGGTTCCAGGCGATCGCGTGCTGGTGCGCGGGAAGACGCGGGACAGCTTCACCGCGGATGTGCTGAGCGAAAGTGTGACTGTGCTGAGTCACGGCGCACTGCCGCCGGCGGCCGCGGCTGACTTTGATCAGTTGATCGGCGCGCGGCGCGATTGCATGCGGGTAACAGTGCGGGCCACGGTGCGGAGCGCCGATACCGTGAACTTCGGAAGCATGCATGGCATCTACCTTAAGCTGCAAATGGACGGGGGCGCGATTGACGCATCGGTGTTCGACACCGACGCGAGCCGGCTAAAGCAATTGCTGGATTCAGAGGTGGAGGTCACCGGCGTCGTCTCAGGCAAGTTCGACAGCAAGATGCAGCTCATCGGCATTTTGCTCGAAGTTCCCGGTCTTGCTGACGTAAAGGTTTTGAAGCGCGCGGAGCAGAGCCCCGATTCGCTTCCCATCACGCCCATGGACCAGGTGCTTTCCAGCTCTTATGTGCATGACATGTCCCACCGGGTGCGGGTGAAGGGAACCATTACCTACTATCAGCCGGGGTCGGCGATCGTTCTTCAAAACGGCGATAAGAGTCTTTGGATTGCGACGCGTTCCAGCATTCCTGCGCGTATCGGCGATGTGGCGCTGGCCACGGGTTTCCCAGATGTGCGCGAAGGTTTTCTTGCGCTGAACGACGGCGAGATCCAGGACACAAATATCTTTGAGCCGATTCAGGCCCAACCGGCAAGTTGGCGTCAACTGTCCGTGTGGAACAGCGGCGACCCAGACGGTCACCAGAACGACCTGGTTTCATTTGAGGGAGAAGTGGCGACGGCCGTGCGGGAGGGAGCGCAGGACGAATTTATTCTTATCGCCGATGGCAAGCTGTTTACGGCGATTTATCGTCATCCTCCCACGCAACGGGCGCTCCGGCCGATGTGGAAGATCCCGGCGGGAACTCGAATTCGAGTTACCGGTATCTGCATGGTGGCGCAGGCAAATTCGATCGACCCCACCCAACAGGAGGTCCCGTTCAATATCCTTCTGCGCTCTTTCGATGACATCGCAATCGTCGCACAGCCTTCTTTACTTAACGTGCGCAACCTGGCCCTGCTGAGTGGCGTCCTGCTGCTGCTATTGATGGCCGCGGGCGTCAGGGGCTGGATGATGGAACGGAAAGTGCGCCATCAAAATGCCAAGGCGGCGTATATCGAAGGGCGGCGAAGCCGCATCCTGGAGGATATCAACGGCTCACGTCCACTGTCGGAAATCCTCGAGCAGGTAACGGAGCTGGTTTCGTTCAAGTTGGGCGGCGCCCCATGCTGGTGCCAGGTAGCCGACGGGGCGCAACTGGGAAACTGCCCGACTCAGCTGGCGTCGTTTCGCACGGTGCAGGAGAACATTCCGGCACGCTCCGGCGCGCCGCTCGGCTCGATCCATGCGGCCTTTGACCAGCTGACCAAACCGCGGGCATACGAAAAAGAGACGCTCTCGACGGCTGCGGCCCTTGCCACACTGGCGATCGAGACGCGGCGACTCTACTCTGACCTGCTGCGCCGTTCCGAGTTCGACCTGCTGACAGACATCCACAACCGGTTTTCGCTGGAAAAGCATCTTGATCAGAAGATCGATCATGCGCGATTGAACGCGGGCATCTTTGGATTGATCTATATCGATCTGAACGAGTTCAAGCAGGTGAACGATGTTTACGGCCACCAGGTGGGCGATCTTTACCTGCAGGAGGTGGCCAGCCGCATGAAGCACCAGTTGCGCAGTTTCGACGTTCTCGCCCGCCTGGGGGGTGATGAATTTGCGGTGTTGCTGCCGGAAGTACGCAACCGGGCGGAAGTGGAAGAGATCGCGCACCGGCTGGAACGGAGCCTGGACAAGCCGTTCACCGCTGAAGGAGATGTCATTCGCGGTTCAGCAAGCCTGGGAATTGCGCTTTATCCGGAGGACGGTTCAACGAAGGACACTCTTCTGAGCGCGGCCGATGCGGTGATGTATGTGAACAAACACGTCAGGCGGGAAAGGCGCGAAGCGCGTTAGGTGGGGGCCGCTTCTCGCGGCACGTTGAGTACAAACACAGGGTCCAGGCAGCGCGCAATCAAGTCGGATGGCTTGAAAGAACTTCCTTCCCTGTCGTTTCTGCGGCGTCGCGGGCTTCGTCAAATTGAGCGTTCGCATACATAAGGCGGAGCGCCTTCTTATCGAACTTGCCGACGCTGGTTTTGGGTACTTCGCGGATGAGACCCCACCGCTCCGGAACCCACCACTTGGCCACTCGGGATGCCAGGTGCTCGTGAAGGGCGCCGATGCTTAAGGTGGACCCCGGCTTAGGCACAACAAAGGCGAACGGCCGTTCGTCCCATCTCTCATCGGGAATGCCGATGACCGCCGCCTCAAGAACGTCAGGATGATCGATGATGGCGTTCTCCAGTTCGACCGAGGATATCCATTCGCCGCCTGACTTGATGACATCCTTGGTCCTATCGGTGATGCGGAGATAGCCACGCTCGTCGACCACACCGACATCGCCCGTCCTCAGCCAGCCATCGTGGAACCTGTCAGGCGCGGGATTGTCGTAATACGAGGCAGTGATCCACGGACCGCGCACCTCAAATTCACCGATCGACTCACCATCCCAGGGCAGAACCCTATCGCCATCGCAGACCCGCAGCTCGACGCCGGGGATTACCCGGCCTGTCTTCGTAGTCCAGTCGATCTCGTCGTCTTCGGGGCAGTTGCGGGGAGGCTGCGCCAAGGCGGCGACGGGACTGGTTTCGGTCAGGCCCCACCCCTGAATCACCTTGACGTGATACTTTTCGAGGAATCCCTCGGCCAGACTTCGCGGCAGGGCCGCACCGCCGCTCATGACCCTGCGGAAGATAGACAGATCGACAGAGTGGGATTCAGCGTAATGGAACATGGCGGACAGGATGGTGGGGACGCCGGCGACAAGCGTAGGCCGGCAGAGAGCAATCATTCTGCATAACGGTTCCGGTTGCAGATAGGCTGCCGGCATAAGAAGGTCGCTGCCCGCCAGCCACGCCGAGTAAGGAATTCCCCAGGCGTTGGCATGAAACATGGGAACGATGACGAGGCCGCGATCATTTTCAGTGAGGCCGACACACCAGGGAGCGCACACCGAGAGGGAGTGCAGATAAATGGACCTGTGACTATAGACGACTCCTTTGGGATCGCCGGTGGTGCCGGTGGTGTAGCACATGGCCGCGGCCGAGCGTTCATCGATGGCCGGCCACTCATATTCAGGCTTCTCGGCGCCCAGCAGTTCTTCGTAACGCAGAAAGTCGTCCGGCAGCCCCGCTGCCTCGCCGATCACGATAATGCGCTCCACGGTGCGGAGATCCTTCTCGACCTTTGCGAGCACCGGAAGCAGGCAGGCATCGACCAGGAGGAACCGGTCGGCGGCATGGTTGATGATGAAGGCGAGTTGCTCAGGGAAGAGGCGGAGATTGAGGGTGTGGACGACGGCTCCCATGGAAGAGACCGCGTAGTAAGCCTCGAGGTGTTCCTGGGTATTCCAGCACAAGGTGCCGACGCGATCTCCGGGGTTGATTCCGAGTCTCTCGAGAGCGCGGGCGAACTGACGGACACGGGCGCCTATCTCGCGGAAGGTGGCGCGCTTCACTCCGTCCCCGGTCCAGGTTGCGACTTCACTCTCTGCGTGAACGGAGACTCCGTGTTCGAAGATGGATCCGATGGTCAGGGGAAAATCAGACATCGTGGAAAGCACGCAGAATCCTCCGGTTGGGCCAAGCTCGGCAATTCTATGCTGGGGAGTCAAAAGGCTCAATCAAAAAGGGAACGGAGCGGAGAGAGCGCGGGCAATATCGATGCTTGATGAGGAACCCAGGTCTAAGAAGCGAGACCTGGGGCACCGCATTTGTCAGGTGACGGGCTATTCCTCTTCTTCTTCGATGGGGCGCTTGGCGTTGGCGAGTATCTTGTCGGCAACCAGCTGCGGGACGATGTCGTAGTGCTCCATCTCCATGCGGTAGCTGCCTTTGCCCTGCGTTATCGAAGTGAGAATGGTGCCGTATGTGAGCATTTCGGCCATGGGCACTTCGGCCTTGATGGCGGTAGTTCTGCCTTTTGATTCCATTCCCTGAACGCGGCCCCGGCGGCCGTTGAGGTCGCCCATCAGGGCTCCGGCGAATTCGTCGGGGGCCTCGATTTCCACTTTCATGATGGGTTCCAGGAGGCAGGGCCTTGCTGTTTCCATGCACTTGCGGAAGGCGAGGCGACCGGCCATCTTGAACGACATTTCATTGGAGTCGACATCGTGATAGCTGCCGTCGTAGACAACCGCTCTGAAATCGACCACCGGGAAGCCGGCCAGGTAGCCGCGTGCCGCACTCTCAATGATGCCCTTCTCGATGGCCGGAATGAAGTTCCGGGGGATGGCCCCGCCGAAGACTTCGCTGGCAAACTCGAAGCCGCTACCGCGGGGGAGGGGCTCGAGACGGATTTTGCAGTCGCCGAACTGGCCGTGGCCGCCGCTCTGTTTTTTGTGTCGCCCATGGCCCTCGGGCTTGGCGCGAATTCCCTCGCGATAGGGAACCTTGGGTGCTTTGAGGGTCACCTCGGCGTTGTAGCGCTTTTTGAGACGCTAGACGATGGTCTCGATATGCGGCTGGCCCGCGCCGGCGATGAGGAATTCATTGGTCATGGGGTCACGGTAGAAGCGGATGAGCAAGTCTTCTTCCATGAGCTTATGGATGGCGGGGGCGAGCTTGTCTTCGGCGGCGCGGGTCTGGGGTTCGATGGCATAAGTCATGGCGGGCTCGGGCAGCGGGGCGAGAGACACCTGAATTTCGGCGCCCTTCTGGCCAAGGGTGTCGCCGGTCAGCGTGTCACGAAGCTTGGCGACGGCACCCAGGTCGCCGGCGGGGAGTTCGAGAACTTCGACGGCTTTGCGGCCTTGCATCGCGGATAGGTGAGACAGGCGTTCCTGGGTGCGCCGGGTGTAGTTCTCAACTGTGACGTCATTTTTGACCACGCCACTGATCACCTTGAAGAAACTTATTCGACCGGCAAAGGGATCGGTCATGGTCTTGAAGACGACGAGGGCAGCGGGTTCGTTATCGGCCATCCTTCGAGTTGCTCCGGGGGCCGAGGCGTCGGAGGCAGAAGCGGCTTCGCCACTGGCCGCGACAGCCTGAAGGACGGGGGCGGAGACAGATATGGGGGTCCGCTCCGTCGGCGAGGGAGCGTAAACCTTGAAAAAGTCGAGAAGGTGATCGGTGGCGATGTTGGCCAGCCCGCTGGTGAAGAGAACGGGAAAGATGCGGTCTTCGCGGATAGCCTCGTGCAGCGCGGTGATGAGGTGCTGCTCGGGGATGGTGCCCTCGGCGAAGTATTCTTCCATGAGTTCGTCTTTGCCTTCGGCGACCAGTTCGACGAGGGCTTCATGGGCGGCCTTGGCCTGATGGGCGACGCTGGCGGGGATTTCGCCGGTGATCTTGCCGCGGCCGTCGCCGCCGGGGGTGTAATAGAAGGCTTCCATAGTGACGAGGTCGACGACGCCATGGAAACCTTCGGCGTCGGAGATGGGCAACTGGACGGGCACACAGTTGCGGCCCCAGCGGTCGTGCAGGTCGTCGATGAGGGCGCTCAGGCCCCCGCCACCGCCGGCTTTGGGGTGGTCCATCTGGTTGACCACGACGATGCGGGGAATGTTGGCCTCTTCGGCGTAGCGCCACACGCGCTCGGTGACCGGCTCGACGCCGTTCTGGGCGTTGACGACAATGGCGGCTGCCTCAACGGGCAGCAGCGCGGCGCGGGCTTCATGGCAAAACATGTGAAAGCCGGGAGTATCGACGAAGTTGATCTTGGTGCCCTGCCACTCGGTGAACGCAACGGCGTTCTGCATGGTGGTGCCGCGAGAGAT
>VFSW01014428.1_pt1 | contig 10918 bp, 9 predicted proteins | sample 5358111 | NCBI WGS metagenome assembly VFSW01 (sample SAMN11554181, study PRJNA540505) | mine drainage metagenome | isolation source: sediment from site ElyBrook_90M | place: USA: Ely Copper Mine, Vershire, VT | collected 2017
GACCATGTCGTTCTCCAACAGTCCGGTTAATACGTTCTATTACAATATATATAACCTCACGGCTAATTCGCTTCTTGTGCCCACGACGTCAGTGAGCGTGCCAGGCACATCGTTAAAAATAGAAATACCTCCCTCCGTCAACACTATCGTCAACCGTGCTGCGGATAATTCTGAGGACATACGATTCACCTGTTGGTACACCTTTGGGACTGGGCAACAGGCTCCAGCGGAATATATTTACAGGATCAAAAATTTAAAAGGGTTACCTTAATTAAAGGAGATTTTAAGATGAAAAAAGTTTTAGCGGTTTTGATCCTTGCTGTTTCTCTCGGGTTTGCGGCATTGGGCGGCGCGGCTTCCGTCAATTTCAGCCAACTTCCAACTGCATCGGCTCCGGATGGAAGCGAGCTTGTCCCGGTAGACCAGGCCGGCGCGACGAAGCAAATAACGATAACCCAGATATGGAAAGCCGTGCCGGGGGTAAAGGGCGACGGGATAACAGATGATTCCGGCGCTATTAACAATTACATCGCTTCATTGCCGGCTACAGGCGGTGACGTGTTTTTACCTGCCGGGAAATATCTGGTAAAAAGCACCATAAACATCAATAAGCACATTCATTTTTACGGGGTGGTGGGATATACACCTTATGGCGGGGATCCTGCCACGGAAATTATAAAAGACGCTTCTTTGAATGGCCCTGCTATTCTGGTTAGCGCCAGTGGCTGCATCCTTGAGCGCTTTTATATTAAGGGCAATGCGGGCAACGGCGGTGATGGTATCGTTGATGCCGGAACAAATGCCGATGAACCAACAATCCGGAATGTTATGGTCTACCTGATGGGTCGAGATGGAGTGCGCATAGGTCAAGATTCATCTGGTGGGAATGAAAATAATTGGCGGCTGGATACAGTTATTTCCCAGCAGAATGGCAGGTACGGTTTTAATTTTGACGATAACAATTCAAGCTGCTTGAATCCCGCGAACGACAACGCTGGAACTGCCACAAATATAAAGACCGAGCTGAATGGCAGTGATGGGGCATTTATTAATTCAAGCGGTTCTGACACTTTTATTGGGATGACTGCTGAACAAAACACCGGGAAAGGACTGCATCTGGGCGCGTGCGCCCAGTGGGACGCATTTTACGGTGGTGATTTGAATGAATCTAACACGGGAGGGAATGTTGTTTTAGACGCTTCCTATAATTCGACGTTCGGCGCAAACGGTTTTTACGGCGTCGATATAGGCACATCCTGGACAGACAATGCCCAAAGTACCACGAGGATTGATAATAGATATGTGCAGCTAAACGCTATATCCAACAGCATATCAATAAGCACTGGCCAAGGGAAACTGATTACTCTGGACAGTGCCAGCATTTCCATCGACGGCCCTATTTATTTCAATGGCATAAATGGGACTAAATCAACACTCCCCTCTTTAATCGCCAGGAATGGCACACCGGGAACGGGTTATGTAACCGGCACTATTTATTCAAGGTTAGACGGCACAGCGGGGAATACATTGTATTTGATGGAAAATGGAGTTTGGCACAGTGCGGTGACCAGCGGGTCAACAGCGCAGTCTATCCAGACGGTAAGCGGACTAACCACGCTTATGGGGGATTCCGCCTCGCCTGGAAATAACTATTTTTACGGCACAAATGGGAGTGGAACAAAAGGCTGGTATGGCTGGAACTCGGTAAGCCTCACATTGGCCCAGACCCCGCTGACAACTCTTGGAGACATTCTTTTTGTGAACTCCACTCCGGCCCTCGCGAGGCTGGCAGGAAATACGACTGCCACAAAAGAGTATCTGTGCCAGACGGGCACGGGCACAGTAAGCGCGGCTCCAGGGTGGTGCTCGATCTCGGCGGCCGATACAACTAATGGGGCCACGGGAAGCGGTCCTATAGTCCTTGCCACAAGCCCAACTCTTGTAACTCCGACTCTCGGAGTGGCTACGGCTACCAGCATCAATAAAGTGACGTTCACAGCCCCTGCTACGTCTGCCACGCTGACGATAGCAGACGGCAAAACCCTGACGGTCAACAACTCCCTGACGTTCGCCGGGACGGACTCCACGACTGTGACCTTCCCGTCAACAGGAATGACAATCCTGACAGGTTCGGCCTCGCTGACTTATACAGCGATTGGCGCCCAGAGCTGCCAGGAGCAGACGATATCAATCACAAACGCGTCAGCCACAAATTACGGAGCGTCATGCTCGCCAAATGCGACTTTAGGAAACACGAATCTGTCATGGTCAAGCTGGGTATCGTCAGCAGGGACCGTATCGGTAAGGGTCTGCAATCCCTCATCAGGCAGCATTACCCCGTCGGCGGTTACGTGGGGATGCACTGTCAGCCAATAAAAAAGGAGGCTTTGAACAATGACTATCAGCGCATCAGGAGTAAATGTAAAAGCGGCGGTAATCAAGGCCGCGACGTGGGGCACGGCGGTCGCCTGCGGGGCCAATAACGGCATCCTCATAAAGCCGCACACGCTTAAAAAGACGAGGCAGGCGCTCATAGACGACTCCCTCGGCCTGTATTTCCCGGCGGACTCTGTGAACGCGCAGGTAAAGTGCGAAGGCGATATCCCCGCCTATCTGCGCTATGACGGGCTGGACCTGCTCATCGCGCTGGCCATGGGCACGACAGGGGGCGCTCCAGTGCAGCAGGGGGTGACGACCGCATACGCCCAGGCGTTCAGCCTGGCAAACACCCTGGACGGCCTCATCGCCACGTTCATAGTGAACAATCAAATCAATATTGACGAGTACACGACGGTGAAGATCACAGGGTTCCAGATAAAAGGACAGGTGGGCAAGCCTCTGGAGATATCCTTCCATGTGGTAGCGATAGACAGGACGGCCAGCTCAACTGTGAACACGCTCGCGACGTTCGCTAACGTGACCTTCTTCGAGACGTCAAACCGGGTGCTCTACAGTCAGGGCGTCTTCAGGCTGAATACGGCATCCGGCGCGGCCCTGGGCTCCGGAGACATCGTTTACCCGGACAATTTCACGCTCGAATTCAAACGGAAAATGGCGGGCAAATACGGCACCGGCACTACGATGGACCTGATAGACGAGCCCACGAATGACGGACTTCCCGACGTGACGCTGAAGCTGGAATTCCCGCGTTATCAGGCAAACACCTATTTCGCGGACTGGGACGCGGACAGCAGGCTTAAGATGGATATGACATTCACCGGCGCGAACATCGCGAGCACGTACAACCGGAGCGCCCAGATCATGTTCCCGAACCTTAAAATAGCCAACGTGGAGCTGCCCATCTCCGCGGGGATACTGAAACACCCGCTGGAGTTCCAGTGCCTGAGTGCGGCGTCCGCTCCAACGGGCATGACGGTCACACAGCCGTTCGGTATCGACGTGGTAAACAGGGAAGCTACGGACGTATTGGCGTAGACCTAAAAAGAAATGTAGGTTGGGTTACGCTTCACCAACCCAACAAAACCGAATAAAAGGGAGGTTTTTAATCATGGAAATAGGCGGACTTAAAAAACAGGATTTTCAGGTATGGGTGCCGTTTGGCGAGGATGGCTCAAAAGTGCTCGTCCGGTACGTAAGCCGGGCGGAGCTGCAGGAGATAAGGAAAAAAGCGACGGTCGCATCCTGGGACCGGCATCATCAGAAAGAGGATCGGGTTGACGGCATCAAGGCGGATGTCCTTTTAGGCCGCGCGGCCGTGCGGGACTGGAAGGGCTTTACCATGGAGAGCGCGGAATATAATTATAGCCCCGAAAACTGCGATGAGCTTATGCGCGGGTGGTCTGAGTTCGCCAGGTTCGTAAACAGCATCTGCGTGGATCTCCAGGGCCTCCAGGAAGAGGATACAAAACAGCAAATAAAAAACTCCTCGAGCACATCCGGTACCGAATAGACCATCCGGGTGTGCTCTGTGAAAACTGCATCGATATCGAGGAACAAGATGGGATCCCGGCCCCTTGCCGGTCCCCTCGCCCCATGGGAGAGGGTCAGGGTGAGGGCGTTTGCCCTATTCCGCCTCTTACTCCGGATGAGCGGCGCATCCTCGAAATGCGGGGGATGCTTATTCAGCTTAAAGACCTGGTGGACCCGGGGACGGTGCTTATGATGCACGGAGCGGACATCGGGGACCTGAAAATACTGGCCGCGATCGAGGCCGGTTTAAAGGAGAAAAAATAGAATGCCTGAAGTAGTTATAACGGTCAGGTCGGTCGATGATACAGGCGGCGTCCTCGATAAGCTCAACGCCTCCGCCGGGCAGGTCCAGGAGCGCGTGGGTGCCGTGGCGCAGACCAACAGCGCCGTTGCGGAAAGCTCAAATAATGCGGCGGCAGCCACTAGCAATGCGACGGCGCAGATGGAGAACATGGCCGAGGGCGCGGGGGTTGCGGCCGCAGCTACGAAGGCCGTAGGGGAAAGTGCGGACACGGCAACAGCATCGGTGGCAGGCCTTAACGGCAGCGTGATGGATATGGGCCGCTCTCTGAAAACGATGGCCACGTTCATGGTCCCCATGGTTATAGCGGGCGGCTTCGTCAAGGCCGAAAAATCCGCCCTGGATTTCAACGCGGCCATGAACCAGGTTGGAACGCTTGTCCACGGCAACCAGCAACTGATGCAACAGTGGGGCGATCAGATAATCAAGATGGCGCCGGAATTGGGTCAGACGCCAACGGAGCTGGCAAAGGGCCTCTATGAGGTTTTGTCTGTCAACACGCCAGTTAATGAGGCCATGCAGATGCTCGCGGACTCCTCAAAGGCGGCGACGGCAGGGCAAGCTGATTTGTTTTCCACAGTGCAACTTTTAGGCGGCGCTATGCACGCCTACGGTAAATCGGTTAGCGATGTAACAGGCATAAGCGATACGCTGTTTGAGGGCATCAGGACGGGTTCGGTCCGGTTGCCGGAGCTGGCCCAGGGCTTAGGCGAGGTGCTTCCATATTCCGCGCAACTGGGCGTTTCGCTGAAAGACGTGACCGCGGCGATCGTCACACTGACAAATGCCGGATATCAGCCCGCGATCGCCATGACCGGCTTGAAAGAGCTGTTTGTGGATCTGATAAACCAGGAGAAAAAATTCCAGGCGGCAAATATCGATATTGTGGCTGACGCAAAATCTGGCGGCATTACGCAGGTGATAAAGGACCTGCAAACGGTCACAGGCGGTAGCATCGAGAAGATGAAGGAATTCGTCCCCAACATCCGCGCCCTGGGGCCCGCGCTCACGCTGGCCGGATCAAATGCGGGAGCCTTCAACAAGCACCTGCAAGACATGCAGAAAAGCGCGGGCGAAACGCAGACGGCGTTTGAGCAGATGATGCAGGGCTCAAGCGGGGCGATGAAACAGTTTGAATCGGAAAGCGGTGTTATGGCGGCGCAAATAGGGAAAAATTTTGACCCCACGGTAGTACTCGCCTTCGGGGAAGACGTGGAAAAGGCGCTGACGCTTGGCCTGCAGGGCTTGGAGTGGTTTGGGACTGAAATCGGCAAGGGGATGGAGGAATTTACCCATTCAGCGCTCGTCGCACATCAGGCGCTTCTCAACCTCCTTCACGACGTTGAAGACCTGCCGGAAGCTGTGCTTCATTTTTTTGGCACGGGCTCCGATAAAAAGCCCATTATGGACAAAATTTCCGAGATCAACTCGGCGATATCAGGCATGGGCGGCGAGACGGACTATACTGTCAATTTCACCGGGACAGGCTCCTCACAGCTGCCCATTATGGACAAATTGGGGCAGATCACTGGCGGCCTGGCCAGTCTAAACGGGAGTGCCGATTATAATGTCAATTTTACAGGCTCAGGGGCCGGGTCCTCGGGCGCAGGCATATCATCTTCCATAGAGGACCTCTTTAAGCTGGAGGAACAATATAAGGACACTGCGGATACCCTGAGCACGTACAGCACGGGGGTAGCGGCCTCTCAGCAGGAGCAACAATATAACCAGATGGCCGGACAGATAAGCAGCCTTATCAACAATTATGCCAATGCGCCCGGATCATCCGGAGGAGGCGGCGTTACTATCCAGGTGTCGGGCATAACGGTAAACGGCGCGGGCAATATAAATTCCAATAGCGACCTTGCAAACGAGCTGGAGACCTCCATCGCGCAGAATATCCAGCGCAACAGCAGCCCCATCATAACGGCGCTTAAACAGGCTGGAGTCCAGATAAAATGAGCCTTCTTTCCTGCTACACAAACATCCTTGAGTCCTCGACTGTCTCGCTTTCCGTGGGCGCGCAGAACAACTCCTATCCGCTTTACCGCCTGTACGACCGGGACATCGGGCGCATATTCGAGGCCTCCGCCGCGGCCACTCTGGAGGTGAAGGTTGACCAGGGAGCGCTCATCCAAAACGACGTTGACTCTCTCTTTATCCCCGCCGGCCATAACTTGGCCGGGATGAGCCTCGATATCCAGTACTCCTATGATGATGTTTCATACACGTCCGCCGTGGGAGCATGGACACAGCCCGACAACTCCTTGATAGTAAAAAGCTGGGCCGGGACGAGCGCCCTGGACCTGACAACGGAAAGCGGCAATATGCTCGTAACGGAAAGCGGAGCTAACCTGACGACGACTGTACCGCGCTACTGGAAATTCATAATCACAAACCCATCGCTGGCCCCGCAGTTTGCGGAACTTTTTCTTACGTCCACGTATACCTGGGAAAAGATTCCAGGCAGGCCCGGAGGGCCTTTTGACGATGTGTTTAACGTGAAAACAGACGTCACATCGAGCGGGCTGGACAGGTTTTTGATCTTCGGCAATTCCAAGCGGCAGCGGATATACAAAGTGGTGAACGCCGGGGCCACGCAGCAGACGAACATTCTGGCCCTCAATTCCGCGTGGGCCGGATCAAAACCCTTTTGGCTGTATGACCACGAGGGCAACTGGATATACGGGAAGCTGAACAAGCCGCTGGGCCTGAAAGAGACCGGCGCGGGCAAATACGAATTCGATTTCAATTTCCTCGAAGTGCTGGGGAGCTGATAAATGACCACTATCTCCCAGGCGCGGGACTCCTCCCGGATAAAGCCCGTCTATCTGGTCCAGATAACCCTGAAAAATTCCGGGCCCACTCTCTATTTTTCGGACAGGAATATCACGGTTTCCGGCCAGCTTTATGAAGATTATCTTCGAGACCTTTCCGGCGTCGCCCAGGAGCTGAAGCGCGCGGACTCCACGGCCATGAACGTTAACATCGAGCTTGCCTTCAGGAATGACAAGATAAGCTATAACGGCACCGATTACGCCAATCTTATCACCCTGGGCCAGACGTATCCCTTTGAGACTGCGGTCTGCCAGATCTACGAGACGTATCTGGATGACAATCAAAACCCCTCCGATACGGTCCTCATCTTCAAAGGCGTGCTGGACTGCCCGGCAAGCATTGACCTGATGGGCTTTAAGTGCAAAGTGAGCACGATGCCCACGTATATGGACGCCCGCTGGCAGCAGACGCAGCTTGATATAGTCGATTTCCCGGCCGCAACCGATGATGTGGGCAAATGGGTGCCCATCGTTTATGGCTCCAATATCCTCATGCCCGCGCTCAGGACGGAGTGGGCGAAGACTACGCTTGTTTACGCGCTGGGGACGACAGACACCAGCCTGGAGCTGACCGACGTGACAGGTTACGCCTCTTCCGGACAGGTGATAATAGACAGCGAGGTCATAAGTTATACGGGCCTGAGCGGACGTACGCTTACGGGCCTTACCCGCGGGGCATCCGGGACAACGGCCTCGTCCCATGGCGCAAATGCGGACGTCCTTCCTTATTTGGCCAATTATGACTGGGTGCTGGCCACCCATCCACTTGAGGCCATAGGCGATATTTTTGCCGAGATAGCGGGCAAACTCTGGTTGGTCACAAGCGGGGTAAGTTATCTGTGGGATACGTCCGTCAATATGGCCAAGCTCCGGGCGTCCTCTGTGATAAACGTGGGCGGCGTCCTGGACAATATAAGCGTCGTGGACACTATTGGGGTTAATGACGGGATCACCGTTAATGATGGAATCGGGATAAACGACGGGATAGGGCTAAACGACCCAATGCATACTCACCCGCTGAACAATGTGCAAAACGTTTTTCACACCACAACGACAACCCCTGTGGCAGGCGCGGCAGACGCTACTGTCACGCTCGACATACCTAACCCCGGCGGCACTTCGTTTACGTATGCGATATCATGGGAGGCAGTCGCGGTGGATACCATAGTGACCATTAAATATGGTTCAACCACACTTTATTCGGCCCAGCAAATGGCGGCCAGCGGCACGATCCACTTAACGGCCTCAATTTATTACGGCAGCCTGAGTGTTTCTGTCAATGCCCAATTCCAGGTTGACGATATTTCTGTGTCCAGCAACGGGGCCTCTATCACGGCCGCGACAACGGGGATTACAAAATCGGGCACCGTGACCAAATCCGGCACGGTGACCAAATCCGGGTCGGTCACAAAGTCCGGCGCCGCCAGTAAATCCGGAACCACCGTCCTCACCCATACGGTTGATCGCCTCCATGCCGTCGTAAACGGCTACCAGGACGATTCCCTCGGCACATACACGGGCACGGCGAATGCCGTCATCGAGCGGCCTGATGCCGTGATAAAGCACATGCTAGAAGTTACCTCGGGTATATTTACCAGCGGCGATATCGACAGCACGTCGTTCAGCGCCGCTGCCACCTGGTATGCGACCAACGGCTACAAGCTGGCCTTTGCCCTGGACAAGAAGGTAAAACCCTCCCAGTGGCTCTCACAGCTCGCCTACGAAAGCCGAAGCACCCTGGTCTACAATGCCGGTCTGTGGGAGCTGAACGTCATTCCGGACACCGCTCCGGCGCCGACAGCTACCATCGCAAAGGCGGACCTCGCCGGGAAAAACGCCATGTTCACATTCGGCAAGACGGACTGGAAGCAGATATCAAACTGGATCGTGGCTTCCTACGACAAGCAGTATACGACGATCCCCGGCAAGAGCCAGTCCGGATGGCTGGGGACCGCGACCGCCCAGGACGCCACAAGCCAGGGCGTTTACGGGATATTCAAAAAAGAGATACAGTTTGAGGCCGTCCGGCTGTCCGCGATGGCCCAGAGCGTGCTGAATCACATCCTCCTGGAGCAAAAAAACCCGAACCTGACCGTCCAGTTCGACATATTCTGGGACAATTTTAACCTTCAGGTCGGCCAGACAATCGCCATTAGCAACGATATCTTCAATGGCAGCGTCTTTTTCATCGAGGAGATCAAGCGTAAAGACGCGTTCAGGGCTACTGTAAAGGCTGTAGGATGGTGGAGTTAGGAAAGGACTGGGAGCACAGGGGCCCCGCGCCAACGGGGCGAAACCGAACCATGGTTCCACATGGCCCACAGGGTTAGCCTGCTGCGCCCCCTGCCGTCCGGAGACAGCGCAGGGATTATAGCAGGTGGCCGGGAAGGGCGTCAAAATGAATTCCTTTATCGCATGGATCGGCGGCAAACACATTCTCTCAAAGCAGATCGTCTCAATGATGCCGGAGCATAAAACCTATGTGGAAGTATTCGGCGGTGCCGGATGGGTTTTATTCAAGAAAAACTCGTCTAAAATAGAGTGCTGGAACGACCTTAACGGCAACCTGGCAAACCTTTTCCGTGTGGTCCGCTGTAATCTGGAGGCTTTTAAAAGGCGGTATTTCTTCCTTTTATCGAGCCGGGATGAGTACATGGCCTTCCAAAAGGCGCTCAAAACCGGCAAATTCAAGGACAATATAGACCGCGCGATCGCTTTTTACTATTGCGTAAAGAACTCATTTGGGTCTGGCGTGTATACCGGATTTGCTTTTTCACCCGAGCGGCCGCCCAGGATAGTTGATTTTGAGCACCTGAAGGAAATCCGCGACAGGCTTCAAAATGTCTATATAGAGAATGTCTCATACGATAGGCTGGTACCCAATTGGGATCGTAAAGAGACATTATTCTATTGCGATCCGCCATACCTGGTCTGCCTGATGAAGCCCGGAGCGAACAAATACTATCAATTCACGTTTGATAGTAAGGATCATGAGAGGCTCAGGGACATACTGAAGGGTATATCAGGGCGCGTTATCCTATCTTATGATGACCACCCGGATATCAGAAAACTTTATGCCAGGTTCAATATCCAGGAGACGAAGCCGGTCCTGTACACGATCGGGAACCGTAAAAGGTTGTCGACGAGGCGGATTTCGGAGCTGCTTATCACAAACTTTTGAGGGGCAACGCCGCCCGGAATCAAATCTGTTTTGATACAGTCGAAAAGTTTCTGGCGGCGAGTTATCGTATTTTCGGGGCCGGAGTTTTCGCGCTCGGCTACATATCCTTGCCGTCGCCCCTTTGTTCACCACAACGTCGTTTAAGACCGTGTATTCGGAGATGAGTTCGCCATACCTTTTTATGCTGGCCTTGAGCATCATCCGTTCCTCATACGGGCAGTGGCGCAGCAGTACTTTCTCCATTGCTTCCTTCAGACGCTCGGTCCCGGCTTCGGTTATGAACCCGAGTCCGCCCATATTGATGCCAAGGATGGGAACGCCCCTGGCGCAGACAAGCCTTGCGACCGACAGTATTGTGCCGTCGCCGCCAAGGGTAACGATGAGATCGGCGGCCTGGGCGATCTCCGACCTTGGGTAACCCGGCATTTTCAAAGCCCTTGCAGGGGCCGCTTCAACTAGGGGTTCGAAACCTTTATCCTTAAGCCATGGGACGAGGTCTTCAACGATCCTTACAGGCTCGCTCATCCCCTCTTTAACTATTATTCCAATCTTTCTCATCGATGCCCTCTATTATAATCTCTCTTGGGCCCTCACGGGCAACGGGAGCGCCGCGGGTCACCTTTATGCTTACTTTCAAGCCTGGAAGCGGGCCAGGCAACAGCCTTTCCG
>VFSW01014429.1_pt1 | contig 10918 bp, 7 predicted proteins | sample 5358111 | NCBI WGS metagenome assembly VFSW01 (sample SAMN11554181, study PRJNA540505) | mine drainage metagenome | isolation source: sediment from site ElyBrook_90M | place: USA: Ely Copper Mine, Vershire, VT | collected 2017
TCGCGGTCTGCCAATTGGCTCTGGTCTCCCGGGTACCCGAGACTGACCCGGATTTTTGAATCAACCGATAAAGGATCTATCGCTATCCAGTCAATCGCGAGGGATGAATAGCCGGGCATAAAATAGCCGGAGTATATTACTGATTTGTTAATTGTCAGAGAAAATGCTGTTCCCTGAAGGCTCCATTCTTTGTGGTTCAACTCCTGCATTTTTGAAGTCCCTATCAGGAAGCAATGATCGGTCGAATCATATGAAATAATATCGTTATAATAAATCAAGGGATTTTTCGAAAGTGTTTCGCTACCAGCGATAATCTCTTTCCCTGGTGATTTTGTCTGATAATCTGTCAATAGATAGATTTCCAGTCCGGATGCCGGGTCTTTTTCACAACTGACTGTAATGCTTAGGAAAACTGTCAGGATTACGAGGAATCTTTTCATTGGCGATGTCATTTAAGAGATTGATTACTAAAGATCTATAATGGTTGTGTCTTTCCCGCAAGAATAACGCCCCATTCTGTGACATAAAATCCGTTTCTTTGAAACTGAATAATATCACCCGGGATATTTATCTTATTATTAGAATCAGTATTGACCCCTTTAATCAGATAGTACAATCTTAATACCTCATCAGGCTTTTTGTTAATCTCAAGAGTTATCGCTGTATTGATAATATTCATCTCCTGGGGATAAATTTCGTAATATTCGTAATCGGTCAGTCGTGGTATCCAGTAATCTGTAAAGTCACTGATTTCCCTGCCATAGAATCCATGTTTCAACATATTATCTTTGAAAAAAGTTTCCAGTTCAGAGCTCTTAATTATCCAGCCATATTTTAGTTGCCATACATCAGGTTGTTTGCTTTCATAAAAAAGGTATTCATATTTATTATCAATTATTCCGGAAGTGTCCACAACAACACTCCAGCCATTTTCATATGCAGGAATTGAAGTAATAATTTTACCTCCGAGGGGGAAGCTCAGATTAACGCTTATTTGTGATCTCCCGGCAGGATAGAGGTAAATATTTGGCTTCATTACGACTGCTCCGCAGGTGTCACACATGGTATCATCCGGCTCACAACTTTGAAAAGGGACAGAAACAGATAAGAATAATGCGCCAATGATAATCGGAAAGATAACCAGGTTTAGAATTGTTTTTTTCATTAGTTCAGGTTTTGATTATCAATGCACAATTTTAATGCCATTATATTATTCAGGCTGGTCCCGGCTTCATTCACCCTGGTATCAAATGATTTTTTAATTGGTGTTTCGCCAGGGGTCGGAAAAACCTTATTTTCTTTCCTGACCTTAGTAGAAAATGATAAAATATATCTTCAGACCTTATTACCTTATTTTGGGTTTTATTGTTTTTTGGTAAAATTTTAAAATGAATTTTTTCTCTATATGTATGATTCTTATGATGTTCGGGTTGGCATAATTAATAAGCTAATAAGGTTGAACTCTTTTAGATATGATTTTTTCTACTAAGGTCTGAAGATACAAATAAGGTTTAAAAAAATCTTCATAGCCAACTGCCAACTGCCGACTGCCTACTGAATATAAAGATCGAAGCCAGAAGACAGAAATTGAACCACTCCTTCGCTACCTCCTTTGCTATAGCTTCGGAGGGCAAAGCCTGTGCTCTGTGCCCTGTGCTCTATGCCCTGTGCCCTGAGCCCTGAGCTCTATGCCCTGTGCTCTGTGCTCTGTGCCCTGTGCCCTGTGCCCTGAGCCCTGTGCCCTGAGCCCTGTGCCCTGTGCCCTGTGCCCTGTGCTCTGAGCCCAGCCTTCGCTTCCTCATTATGTAATTCCTGCAGGTAGTTTAAACTACGGCTGGCAAAGCCAGCCTTCGCTTCCTCATTATGTAATTCCTGCAGGTAGTTGAAGCTACGGCTGGCAAAGCCAGCCTTCGCTTCCTCATTCGATAATACTCCTCAGGTCATTGAAGCTACGGCTGGCAAAGCCTGAGCCCTGTCAGGTTTTAGCTCTTTTTAGCCTCCTCCTTCTTCTTCATTTCGTCCTCTTTCTTTTCCTGTCCCTTTATCTTGCTTTCCTTTGTCAGCCCCTCCTTGACCTGAATGATAATACCATCGGATAATCCCGTTTTAATATACTTTTTCTCAAAATTCTGAGGCGTGGCGGTTTCAATCTCCACGTAGGCAGAGTCGTGGTCAAATTTCAAAAGCGACTCCTCGATGCTCAGGACGCTGTCTGCCCGTTCCAGGACGATGTCTGCATTGGCGCTATAGTTTGCCCTTATAAACATGCTATCCTTAAGTGATACGGCAGCTCTTATCTCAAATTGTATTGCACCATTTTCCTCCTTTCCCTTGGGAGCGATGTATTCAAGTTTCGCGTCAAACTTTGCGCTGTCAATAGCGCCTATCGACAATACCAGCGGCATGCCTGTTTTCAGTTTCCCGACCTCTGTTTCATCCACTTTTCCTTTAAAGATCATTTCACCCATATCTGCTACACTTGCAACCGTGGTTCCTTCATTGAAGTTATTGGATTCAATTACCGAGTTACCGACTTCTACCGGTACATCCAGTACCATGCCTTTTATAGTGGAGCGGATGAGAGTATTGGTTACAGTCCCTGACTTCTTCGAAACGCCCTCCCTGATAAGCTGCAGGTTGTTTTCCGCTGATTCCATCTCCTCAACGGCATTGTTATAACTCAAACGGTTTTGCAGGAATTCGGATTCGGCTATAACTCCCTGATCATAAATCTTTTTCTGACGGTCAAAAATTATTTTAGCATCTTCAAGATTGAGCTGGGCTCTTTTGAGACGCGATTCGGCATTATTCAGATTTACCATATCAGGTATAATACGGATCTTGGCTATGAGATCTCCTTTATTCACATTGTTGCCGGCTTCAATAAAGATCTCTTCAATAATCCCTGAAACCTGGGGCTTGATGAGAATTTCTTTCCTCGGTACGACCGATCCGGTCGCCACTGTTTTTTTTATGATATTATTTATTGTTGGACTTTTCAGCTCATATACAACAGTTTTTTTCCGCGACTTGTTATATAAATACCCGAATGTAGCCAAAATAGCAGCCAGGAATATTACCAGGAGGCTGATCCGAAAAAACTTTCTCATCTTTATTAATGTTATTATAATTATTAAGGTTCACATACTTTCATTCGTACCGCAACGCGTCAACAGGTTTCATGCTTACGGCCTTTCTTGCAGGGATAAGTCCTGCCACGACACCCGAAATAATGAGTACAATCAACGCGGTGATCGCTACCTGGATATCAACCTCAGGGTTCTTAAGTACCTGGCTCTGCTCCGCGGACGAGGCAAGCATATTATTTATCATTCCCAGCAGAAAGACTCCCAACACCAGGCCAAAGCTGCCTGCCACAGCCGTCAGGGTTACCGATTCTGTAATTATCTGAGCCATTATTCTCCAGGGTGTAGCTCCGATGGCGCGTTGTATTCCTATTTCCTTTGTCCGTTCTTTAATTATGATCAGCATAATGTTGCTGACACCGATCACCCCTGCAAGCAGCGTCCCTGTCCCCACGATCCAGATAAGCACGCGGATCCCCAGGAACAGTCCGTTCATCTTTTTAAACTCTTTCTCGAGATTAAAATGACCGAATGCCTGTTCATCACCGGGGGCTACATGATTTCGCTCGGCCAGGAGCTTCATGCTTTTCTCCTCAACCACTGAAGCCGATTTGCCAGGCTTGGCAGTTACAAGAAAATAGTGAACATCATCACCCAGGTTGTAACTTACCTGCATTGTGGTGAATGGGATAAAAATGGACTTATCTTTATCACCTCCGATATTAATATTTTTATTCTTTGGTTCAAAAACTCCCACTACCTGGTAGTACACGCCATTTATGCGGATATACTCACCGATGATGGCCTCGTTGTTCTTGAAGAGCTCATCGCGGACCCGGTTTCCGATCACGGCAACCTTTCTCTTGTTCTGAAGATCGATTTCATTGAGGAACCGGCCTTTCAGGATGCGTACAGGATCAATTTTATTTATCGCCGGGAAATCTCCCGTAATATTATATGCCCCCGTTTTTATTCCATGCACGACGTTGTTCCCCCCGTTTCCTCCCCAGGGCTGCAAACGGGGCGCCAGCTGATCTATCTCCGGGATATTCTTTAAAAGCGCCTCCATATCGGAAGTATGGAATAACCATTGTCTTCCCCTTGGGAATCCTTTGTAGGGAATCGTTGTCTGGCGCGTAAACATTATGGCGCTATTGGTCGCGAAGTCGCCCATTCCGTCAAACACGGCATTACGCAGGCCATTTCCCGATCCCATCATTATGATAAGCATGAAAATACCCCAGAACACTCCGAAGGCAGTAAAGAAGGTACGCAGCTTATTGCTCTTAAGCGAACTATAAATTTCCTGCCATTTATCTCTGTCGAACATTGTAATCTATCTCTGTTATTCGTCACGCAAAGCATTAACCGGCCTGATCCTGGCTGCCTTGATAGCCGGGAACAGACCTGCCAGCATTCCTGAAAGGTCCAAAACGAAGGTAGCTGCAACTGCGATATTAAAATTTACCTCCGGGTTCCTGAAAAAATCACTTGCCGGCATGAACTTATTCACGAGTTCAAGCAATCCTATCCCGAAAACAAGACCGATATAACCTGCAAACGCCGTAATTATCACCGATTCAAAGATAATCAGAAAAATTACCGACAGCGGGGTTGCACCAACGGCCTTACGGATACCGATTTCCTTGGTTCGTTCATTAACGACTATGATCATTATATTACTTACTCCAACCACACCTGCAATGATTGTAAAAAGCCCGATTACAGTCACAAAAAGTTTAATGCCCATAAACATATTCTGGAATTGCTTGAACTCGCGGATGGTATTCCCGATATAAAGAGCAGATTTATCTTCACTGTTGAAACGGTGACGTTTCGCAAGTTTCGTGCGGAGTGTCTGTTCAAGAACCTCACTTTCCTTGACTGAAACATTAGATGTAATAGTCAGATTATGAATCTTGTTTCCTCCGTTAAATATCATCTGGGCAGTCGAAATAGGGAGATAAAGTCTTTGCTGGTCGCGGTCACTGCGGTCAGTAAAAACCCCGACAACCTTGAAAGGTACACCATTCACCCTTATATATTCCCCTAAAGGATTCTCCCCGTTTTTAAACAAAGCCGCTTTAACCGGAAGACCGATAATGACAACTTTCCTGTTCCTCTGCAGGTCAATCTGGTTGAGCATCCTTCCCTGGTCAATAGAGATCTTCTCAATCAGTTGCATATCGGGGTGTACACAGATGAGATCGAAGGAGCCAAATTGCTTCTTATATGATATTATCCGGTTTTCCCAGAAATAATACCTGGCCGATATTTCTTCAATACCAGGAATATTTTCCTTCACGAAGGTATAATCCTCGTTTGTGAAATTTATTTGTCTTCCGGCTTTCATCCCTTTATATGCCATTGTTGTGGAGCCGGGATACAACCATATTGTATTTGTGGCATCTGACTTAAACTGGTATTCTATGCCATTCTGAAGGCCATTACCCGAACCAAGCAATACTATAAGCATGAAGATCCCCCATGCAACACTGAAGCCAGTCAGGAATGTACGAAGCTTATTTTTCCTTATGGTTGCAAAAATCTCCTGCCATTTATCGAGATCAAACATAGATTTTTTATTAAATGGCTAATTTTTGTTCATTTTTTCCACAATGATATTTTCCCCGATCACACCATCCCTGATACGGATGATCCTGTCGGTAAGAGTGGAAATGTCGTGTTCGTGGGTAACGATGATCACCGTAATACCGGTAAGATTCACCTCACGGAGCAATTGCATTACCTCGATATATGTCTGGGAATCGAGTGCACCAGTGGGTGCGTCGGCGAGGATCACTTTTGGTTGTCCTATCAATGCACGGGCGATGGCCACGCGCTGTTTCTGGCCTCCCGACAATTCGCTTGGCAGATGGAGAGCCCAGTCACGCAGCCCGACCTTATCGAGGTATTCCATCGCGACAGTATTACGCTTCCTGCGTTTCACTCCCTGGTAATATAAGGGAAGGGCAACGTTTTCGAGGGCATTTTTAAACGCGATCAGGTTAAAACTCTGGAATACAAATCCAAGGGCCTTATTTCTTAGTTTTGCAGCCTGGGTTTCATTCAGATTCCTGATAAGTTTACCATCCAGGAAGAACTCACCTTCATCATAGTTGTCAAGTATGCCGATAACATTAAGAAGGGTCGACTTACCGGAACCTGATGCCCCCATAATAGAAATCATCTCCCCTTTTTCGATATTCATCTCCACACCTTTAAGCACATGAAGGCTGTTCTGACCTATATAATATGTTTTATGTATGTTTTTGAGGTGTATCATCGGGGAAGATTAATTAGCAAGGTAAACAATCGTTAAAATACTCATGGTCTTCAATCACACTCATTTATTTGAGGTAGCTAAATTATTCAAAATTAATATATGGTTTTAGTAATACCTGAAAAATGATTAATCTTTAGACAAAATCTTTATCATTCAGCAAGGTTACTCTGCGGGTATGAAATGAAAACTCAGCATAGTTCTTATAGATCTTTTGCAGATAATTTATCAAACCGTACGTTCCTTGCCCTGCTGCTTGTCACCCTGAAGCCCGCAATATTATTCTTATTATCCCTGACAAATTCAATCTGATTAAATGACCATCGGCCGCTCGAAAAGAAATCCTGTTTGACAGGTTTCAGCTCCGTATCACTCAAACGGGGATGTTTTGCAACAAGCTTTCCTCCATCCAGAACAATAGAGTAGGTGGTGCTCAGTTCCGGACTATAAAAATCACCCAGATATTCAGATAAATTGACAGCGTTGACATCAAAGGGTTTTACCCTTGGTATAACCCTTTCCTGCCCGGAAAAGATTAAATTAAATTTATTCACAACGCCATTTTCCTCTTTAAGGAATGTAAGCCTGGCGTTCATTGACGGTATTGTAAATTCTGTGGAAGAAACAGGATTTAACTGAGTCTTTGGCACCTCTCCTGATTCCACGAAGAGTTTACTACCCTCAAGGGTAATATTTACAATAATTCCCGGTTGGAATTCAAACTGACCGCAATAGGAGCTGAGCAGATCATTATCAACTATAACACGGTCACCTTCTGACGCGGAAGGATTGTCTTTCACTTTGGTTTCTGCAGATACCAGTTTGTCTTTCAAATAAATATCAGCAATTTTTAAAGCCAGTCCTCCGGGATTAAATGAAGCATCGTTGCTAAAAACAATTACTGAAAATTTCTGATCCGGGAATCTCCCCAGCCAGGTGCGATACCCCGCATCGGCTCCTCCATGGCTTATAAGCTTCAAGCCTTTATATTTGCCAATATCCTGTCCGAGTGCATATGAGATTGTGTCTCCATTGTTCAGAATACCCCGTTCATTCATCTGTTCAATAATTTCCCTGTTACCGGTTTTCGGTGATTCAAAGTTCATTGCCCACAGACTTAGATCTTCCACAGTTGTGAAAAGACTTGTTGCCCCGACATTTGCATAATTTAATACGCTTTTCTTATAACCATTGCCATCGGAATAAAAGGAGTAAGCCCTGTTTTTTACAATCTTCTCATGGTCGTCATAAAAGAGTGTGTTTGTCATTTTCAATGGTTCAAATATGTGTTCCTTCGTAAAATCCGCAAAAGTCTGGCCCGAAACCCTTGCAACAACTTCAGCAAGCAAAGTATATCCGGTGTTACAATATAAATGCTCATCTCCCGGATTAAAATTCAATTCTTTTTGTCTGCTGACGAGTTTCAGTATATGCTCAGTTGTAATAATATCATCCAGTCGCCAGCCTGCCATACCAAGCAGGTTCCATTGATCACGCAGGCCACTGGTGTGATGTGCCAGCTGCCTTAAAGTAATTTTTTTCCCAAAATCCGGCACCTCCGGAATATATTTCCTGATATCATCATCCAGAGAGAGTTTGCCCTCATGCGCAAGCAGCAATATTGAAAATGCCGTGAACTGTTTGGAAACAGAAGCAACATGAAAAACTGTTGAAGGAGTTATCGGAATTTCATATTCAAGATTGGAGCTTCCATAACCTTTTCTGAATATAATCCTGCCATTACTCACGACAGCAACTGAGGCGCCGGGAGTCTGTTGACTGTCCCAGGCAGTAAAAAGCTGATCCACCTGTTTCCCCGGAGCTGTCGCTTTAGGTTCAATTTTTACAATATTGAGTTCATAACTGCCCCGGGGTTCTTTGGCATCCATAGGACGGACTTCCAGCATATAGCTTCCTTTTTTACCGGAAACCATTGTTATTAATTCGGGGCCAAACCTCCCGTTGGGAGAGTCAAAATCTGCAATTTTTTTACCATCTGAATCATAGGTGGTAATAATAATGTCGACACCTTTTTGAACAAGCTTAATAAAAGCGAATTGTTCAGCTTTAAGGTTCAGAGAGTACTGATGCTTTTCGCCAGGATCAATTACAGTGGAAATATGTTTCCCAAAAAGCAATTCGCTTTGCTTTGTCTGAGCTGTCAATACCCCAAAATGAATGCAGCAAAAAAACAGAAAAGAAAGCGCGGTTAGATTTCTTTGCATCCGTTTCATAATCGATAAATTAATGGATTAAGACAAAAAAGGTAATGAGTTAATATAATGCAAAAAGTTACATTTTCGTATTGAATGCTTGCAATAAAACCTGCCGGGTTTTGCAATAGTGGTTCACGGTAAAACTGTCTTTCAAAACAAATCACAATTTATGTGCCAATGTGACATTTCTCTAAGCTGAATTTCAGTGTCTTGATCCCTGAAGAGGAAACACCGAAGTCCTCACCTCCGGAGCTTCAATAACAAGCACCCAGTCATTTGAAGTCTCGGCAGAATTATCCGTATTGATCTCATTATGGGCTATACCGGGAGTTGTGAATTCACGCGGTGCATTATTTTTAAAGGGTGATCCGCTGATGTTGATATAGTTGCCTGTAACCGGATCATACCATCTCGCTGTTACCGGTTCCGGCATCTTTGAAAGATCTATAGTCACCGTCTGGACTGCAGTACAGTACACTATCCCAAGTTTCCCGTTAACATTATCGAAAGCTGCAATGGTGCAATTGTCATTTTCAATATCTGAACCTCCGCTGAGTGTTGTCGATATCAGGAAAGTCCGCTTCCAGTCGGGTGTCAGGTTCCACCATGGACGATCTTTGAACAGGTCGCTGAAAAACTTAATATCCGGCCGGGCCCCCCGGTTAAGGTACTTGTCCCATGGCTCCGTGGATTTCTGAAGCCAGTCGCAACCGTATGTATATGCACCACCAAAACCGCCACCCAATGCCACCCTGTAGTTCAAACCGCGTTCCACCTGGTTTGTCGCAACCTGCCAGTTGTAATCGCTGAGCTTCTGATACGGCCCCTCACTCATTATTATCGGCATGATATCCTTTTTCATGTATTCATGATAGATAAAATGGGCTTGATTAAAGACCTGCATATCAGAATAAAGATTGTTGTAGGTTACCCATTTCATCGTGGAGTTGGGGATATGCTTAAAGAAATTTCCGGACTCTCCTCTGGCATCATCTTTAGGATCAGGTCCCCATTCCTTTGGATTGTAAACATGGATGGACATCAGATGATTATCCCCTGCACTCCTGATCCCCCGCGCAATCGGGCATTGCCTTGAAGAGTCGAGGTTGTCGTTCCCGAACAGCCACAAAATATTCCGCTGGTTTTTATACCTTTTGCCCAACCAAGCGCCGTAATTAAAGCATTTAAGGGGGCTGTTGGCGGTTATATTGGCCTGCGACCAGTAGCACTGGCTCATAGGCATAAGATTAATATAAATCCCAAAATTTTCCGCCAGTATAAGTATGCTGTCGATTGTCTGGGAAAAATACGCCGGATTAACCTGGCTGAGGTCCCAGTTCGAGGGAGTGCCTCCTGCAAAAAATTCAGGGTTCCCTTTCCTGTCAACGGGAGCATTCTCCACCGCCCTGTCCGTCGGCTGTCCGTCAATACAAACCCAGCACAGGTTGATCCCTTTGCTCCGGCAGTCGGCAAAGTAGGACTTCATTTGTGCAACAGTAAGTTTCTGTGGCAGGTTCTGTGGTGAATCGCCTATCAGAAGCACGGGATTTCCAAGGGTATCAGCGAAGTGCCTTGGGTTATCCCTGTCGACCTGCAACCGGGAAAGAGTATTCAGGGGAGTTGGCAGTGCCGGGTCTCTATATGAAACAGGGTGAAGAACTTCAGGGGAACCTGACCGGAACAAAAGGATGTTCAGCAAAAACAGGACCCCGGGAATAAATGCCAAGCTTGGTTTCATTTTATTTTATTAATTCAAAAAGTAATAATATGCTTAAGCCCGACTTCTAACTGTTAACAGGGTTTATGTTAAAAGACTGTAACTTTCCGGATATGCTGCGTGGAAGCAGAAACATGAATCTTTAGCTGACCGTGGAGTCTGTTTTATTTCAGAGGCTTCATTTTCAGGAACTCCAGCCGTTGTTTTACTGTCTCCTTATATACCGGCGAAATTTTCTCTTTGGAATATTTTGCATTATCGAGAAATTTCTGATAATAATAAATCGCTTTCTTTTTATCATTTAACTTATTGTCATAGAGGTTGGCTATAATCATGTACAAATTTGGGTCAGGCTTGAGATTCTGTGCCTTCAGATAACTTTTAATTGCCTGCGGATACCTACTGTTCGCTTTTTGCGATTCTGCATATAATACATACGTTAAACCAAGTTGTACGCTGAAGGGATTGAGGATATTAATTTCCCTGTTATAATAGTACAAGCTGTTTTGCATATCCTTCAGTTTAAAATATGATTGTCCAAGATAACTGCATGTCTCATAATCAAATGAGTCAGCTTCATAAGCTTTAAGAAGATATTTGATTGCCTCCTTCGGCT
>VFSW01014430.1_pt1 | contig 10918 bp, 8 predicted proteins | sample 5358111 | NCBI WGS metagenome assembly VFSW01 (sample SAMN11554181, study PRJNA540505) | mine drainage metagenome | isolation source: sediment from site ElyBrook_90M | place: USA: Ely Copper Mine, Vershire, VT | collected 2017
GTCCGTATGTCGGCGGGTCGGCGTATCAGAAGCTCGGCGTTGTGAAACCGTTGCCCAACAAATCCGTTCAGGGGGTCTACCAGTTGACCAAGGACGACATGGACAAAATGGTCTTCAAGGTTCCATCGCTACGCAATATCACAAAAACGGGACCATACTTCCATGACGGCTCGGTGGCGACCCTGGATCAGGCAATACGCAACATGGCCGTTCACCAGCGTGGAGTCACGCTCACCAACGCCCAAGTCAAGTCGATCGAAGCTTGGATGGACTCACTGACGGGACAGATACCGACGAGCTACATCAAGCCTCCGGAGCTGCCGAAGAGCACATCGCAAACTCCACACGCCAGCGGCGAGTAACAAAACTGGGGGCTGCAGCGCGTTCGGGGAACGCACTCTCACGCCGGCACGGCAGCACCGTCACAGCGCCCGAGTCCTGGCGCAAAGCCTACGGTGCTGCCGGCGGGTTGCAGACATCGTAGATTCGGACTTCGTTGTCCGGATCAATTCCCTTGTTATGCAGAGTGTTCTTAAGATCCAAAACGTGAAGAACGCCAAATTTATGCACTGCGCGGTTTCGCGGAGACTCTGCTCAACTTCCTGTGGCGAGTGCTTCGATGATTTATGGTAGATCACATTATCCCTTCTTTCATTCGCTGCGTCCGCTTTCAAGTGTTACAAGTGGCGCATAAAGGATTTCACTTACGTGACCGGAATACCCCGGCCAGAGCGATGATCAGCACGACCCCGAATATCCACCCCAGCCCATGTTCCATAGACCTCGAGAGCGTCAACTACTATGGAGGAACGGCCCTCGGCAAATGAGCTGTAGCAGCTATTGCGTGGCGCCGGACTGAGGCCCCAAGATGCGTTGCGGACGAATGAAGGCGCGTATCGGCAGCATGTGGCGAAGAAGAATCTGACGGACGACGAACTGCTCAAGATCATGGCTGAATATCCTGAGTTGTTGCAGAGGCCGATTGTGGTGGCGAGAGAAAAAGGCTGCACTGGCGCGCCCTGTTGACAAGCTGACGGAACTCGACATCAAGTAAGCAGAGATATTCGGTGCAGCTTGTTACACAATGCTCGTCGAGTATTTCGGCGCAAGTACTGAGGCACGCGATTTGATACCGCCCGAATCGCAGTTAGGTAATGTACTGAAATGTACAGTTTGCGGACTGGCTAAGCTAGGCGCCGGCCACGCCCGTGCTGCGCGCCGACAGCGTCAGCAGTTGCACTCCCCCGAACGCTTCGGCAAGCTCTTCAACTCCGCCAGACCCAGATGATTTCGTCACCCAGCACCAGAAACAGGTGATCTCGTTTCCTGGCTGAAACTGAAAACGCCTGGCAATATACCCCACCGCGAAAATGCTTGAGCAGCGTTTGGCGAAGCAGCCACCGCCGTCATCGGGCCTTCGAAAAATGGACAGACTCGACAGTAAGCACTCCAGCTACGCCTTGATGTTGCTGGAGACTGTTTCCCAGTTAAACCGACCCGGATCTTTCGGAAATACGGGTTTACGTTGAACGTTATCCGCATCCCGGTAGTTGTTACCGTCAACCAAAGAGCTGGCGGGTTGGGGTGTTCGGTCAGCGAACGCGACCGACTAGCCGATAATCTGGTCCTGGGACTATAGTACCCATTGCAGGATAATGGTTTCTCTGGTTGGCCTGTGGTATATGGGTGGCCATCAGGATCCGCGTACGGAGGTTGTTTATGCGCGATGACGATGAGGATCCGAAAGTTCCCAACGGCAATTCAGAAAGCTCGGGCGTCTCCCGGCGTGACTTCCTCAAAATTTCCGGAATCTCGGTTGCGGTGCCGCTGGTCGCAGGGCCGAAGATGGTCATGGCGGCGGGCCAAGAAGTTCCGGTGTATGGACCCGGCAAGGTTCCGATGCAGTTCGCCATCAACGGGGAAAGCTATAAGGCGACTCTGGAGCCTCGCGTCACCTTGCTGGATGCTCTGCGGGATCAATTTGAACTCACCGGAGCCAAGCGCGTCTGCGATCGCGCCGAGTGCGGCGCCTGCACGGTACTCATGGATAACAAGCCTGTCTATGCTTGCTCCGTGCTTGCCATTGAGGCTCAGCACAAGCCGATCACTACGATCGAATCGTTGATGCAGGACGGCAAGCTGCATCCCCTGCAGCAGGCATTTGTGGAGAACGACGCCTCGCAGTGCGGCTTCTGCACGCCTGGCTTTGTCATCTCCTGCAAGGCATTTCTCGAGAAGCATCCTCATCCTACGCCCGAAGACATTCGCCGCGGTCTGAGCGGCAATCTCTGTCGCTGCGGAACCTACGACGGAATTCGCAAAGCCATCGCGCAGGTCGCGCAGAAAGGAGCCTGACCTATGCCGGATTATGCATGGCCGGATGCTCAACACCGCACTTTGATCGGTACGCGGGTCACGCGCGTCGATGGTTCCGTCAAAGTTTCTGGGCAGGCAAAGTACACCTACGATGTGCATCGCCCCAGCATGCTCTATGGCAAGGTGCTGCGCTGTCCCTATGCGCACGCGAAGGTCGTAAGCATCGACACGAGTGCGGCTGAGAAGATGCCCGGGGTGAAAGCGGTTCACATTGTGCAGGGTCCGGGATCAAACATTCACTGGGCAGGAGACGACATCGTTGCTGTCGCGGCGGTTGACGAGGTCACGGCGGAAGACGCGATCCGCGCCATCAAAGTGAAATTGCAGCGACTTCCGCATCTGGTCAGCGACGCGGAGCCGCCCAAGGGCAGCGCGCAAGAGGAAGGCCCGCTCAGCATGGACGCCATCGATGACATGCTGGATAACCAAGTGCCCGCCCGGCAGATGGTGAGTGAGATTCAGCAGTACGGAATCACCGAAAGACCCAACGAAGAGCGGCTCAGCGCGCTCAAAGGCAATGGCGCCACCGACGATGTGCTGGCAGCCATCCGGGCGGCGGCGGTCCACCCTGAAGCGGGCAACAGGGCGCAATCCAACTATCAGAAAGCCGCGGCGCAGACAATGGGCGATCCCGACAAGGCTTTCGCCGAGGCTGATGTTGTGTCCGAAGGGCTGTATGGCGTTCCGGTCATTACACATTGTTGTCTCGAGAGTCACGGATCAATTTCCGAGTGGACGGACCCGGAACACCTGTTCACCCACATCTCCACGCAGAATGTTTCCGGCATCGCCGGCCAGATGGCCGAGCCGCTGAAGATGCCGGCCACCAACATTCGAGTTCATCAGGATCACATTGGCGGCGGTTTCGGCAGCAAGTTCTCGCCGGATCGTTGGGGAGTGTTTACTGCGGAAGTTTCGAAGAAGGCTGGCGGCATGCCGGTCCGTATCATGCTCGAGCGTGATACCGAGCTAAAAGTTGCGGGAGCCCGTCCTTCCGCTTACGCGCGCGTGAAGGTAGCGGCGAAAAAGGACGGTACGGTTGTCGCGTGGCAATCCAACTCCTGGGGTACAGGCGGGCCCGGCGGTGGCGGCATGCCTCCGATTCCTTATGTCTTCAGTATTCCGAACCAGCGGCAGGAGCACACTGCCATTCGCAACAACATCGGTCCCGCACGCGCATGGCGCGCACCGAACCATCCGCAGGCCGCGGTCCTGACTATGTGCGCTTTGGATGATCTCGCGGCCAAGCTGAACATGGATCCGGTGGAATTCTTCGGCAAGAACCTCAACTTGACCAAGCAGCGCGAGAATACCTATCGCGAAGAACTCGGCATCGCGTCAGAGCTGATGGAGTGGAAGCAGAAATGGCATCCGCGCGGACAGGGCGCTTCTGACGGAATGGCGCGCGGCGTCGGATTGTCGTTTCACACCTGGGGTGGACGAGGCCACGCGAGTAACTGCGATCTGACCATCCATCCTGATGGATCGGTCGACTTGAAGATGGGTACTCAGGATCTGGGGACGGGAACCCGCACCTGCATCCTTATTGTTGCGGCCGAGTCGCTGGGCATTCCGATGGACGCGATCCAGCTTCAGATCGGCGACACAACTTACCCCCCGTCGGGAGGCTCTGGCGGATCCACGACTATTGGCGGCGTAAGCTCTTCTACGCGCCGCGCGGCCGTGGATGCGCGCGACGCGCTTTTCGCCAAAGTCGCGCCCGCGTTCAGCGTTCAGCCGGATCAACTGGAATGCGTGAATGGGAAAGTGAGCGTGAAGGGTGATTCCAGCCGCTCACTCAGCTGGAAGGAAGCTTGCTCCAAGCTCGGAGCCATGCCGCTCACGATACGCGGTAAGAATCCGGACCGGAGCAAACCTCCCGACCTCACCAATAGCGGTGTTGGCGGCGTGCAGATGGCGGAAGTCGGAGTAGACACCGACACCGGCATCGTCAAGGTGAAGAAGATGGTCGCGGTGCAAGACTGTGGCTTGGTCATTGATCTTAAGACTGCCGAAAGCCAATGCTACGGCGCCTTGATCATGGGCATCAGCTACGCGCTATACGAAGAAAAGGTTATGGACGCCAGCACAGGCCGCATGCTGAATGCGGATATGCAGTTCTACCGGCTTGCCGGCTTGAGCGATGTTCCCGAGCTGGTCGTTCACATGATGATTACGGGCAATGGTTATGACGAACGCGGTGTCATTGGGCTGGGTGAGCCTCCCGTGATCTCGCCCGGCGCAGCTATCTCGAACGCCGTGGCCAATGCGATCGGTGTGCGGGTGCCGTTCCTTCCGTTCACACCTGATCGTGTGCTGGCCGCGCTGGAACAGAAGGGAGGTGCGTGACGCGACCTTTTGAATATCTCAGCCCGAACAGTCGAACCCAGGCAATCAGTCTGCTCGGCGCAACTTGGGGTAACAGCGAGATTCTCGCGGGCGGAACCGATTTGCTCGCGCTGATGAAAGATGATGTACTCGCGCCAAAGCGGCTGATCAATATTAAAAGCATTAAAGACATCCAAGGGGTTTCATCCAATGCGCAGGGGTTGCGCATCGGTGCGCTGGCTACGCTCGGGGACCTGGCTGATGATGAGAATGTGAAAAAGAATTACCCTGCGCTTGCTGAGGCTATGCTGGAAGCCGCGAGCCCACAGATTCGCAATCTCGCCACACTGGGCGGAAACCTGTGCCAGCGTCCGCGTTGCTGGTACTTCCGCAACGGGCTCGGTCTGTTGCCGAAAGACGAGGCTGGCAAGGAGTTGGTTGCAGACGGTGAGAACCGCTACCATGCCATTCTCGGCAATGAGGGGCCGGCCAAGTTTATCAGTCCTTCGACAATTGTTCCTATTCTGATCGCCTATGGCGCCAAGATACGGCTGGAAGGGCCGAAGGGAAAGCGCGAGCTTCCGCTGGAAAAGTTTTATGTGATCCCGAAGAGCGAAAGTGAGCGCGAACATGCTCTCCGACCGCACGAGATCGTAACGGAAGTGACGATTCCATCCGCCTCAGACGTGAAGGCTGCGCATTATGAAATTCGCCAGAAGGAAGTTTTCGACTGGCCGCTCGCGGTGGCCGGCATTGCTTTAAAGATGCGCGGCTCAAATGTCGAATCCGCCCGCGTTGTTCTAGGATACGTTGCGCCTGTGCCCTGGCCGTCGCCGGAAGCAGAGCGGGCCTTGGCCGGAAATCCTGTTAATAAAGATACGGCACAGAAAGCCGCGGAAGCCGCCCTGGCCAACGCCAAACCACTCAGCCACAATGGCTATAAAGTGAAACTCGCGCGCGTCGCCGTGACGAGAGCCATCATGAAAGCCGTATCGGGAGGTGCCGCATGATTCCGGAATCGGAGCGCTTCAACACCAATCATCCGAACTTGTGTTCGGCGCTGCGCTGGAAAGGCCAGTTCATTCTCGCCGAGCCCGATCCGACCGTGCCGGCCTGCAATGACGGCCTGTTCTGGTGCCTGCACACCCAGACCTGCATTGGCCCGGATGGCGAGTTGTCGGAGCCCGGCAACTGCAGTTCGAAAGACCGCGCGTGTCATGGGACAGGAAAATGTGGCTAGGCAACCGGTGCAGTTTTGCGCGTCTTTTGTCCTGACGCAGCATCTCAGACTATTAAACCCTGAGGAGTTTCGGTATGCGATTTAAGCTCTCAATCCTTCTTGTTTGTTTAACAGGTTCCTTTTCCATTTCGATGGTGGCACAGGGAATCCGCGGCGATTACCTGGAGACGCGTAGCGCTGACGTTTACACTGGCCAATGCTTTGCCAATGGTGAGGTCAATTTGGTGGGGAATGAAGCGATCCTCGCGTGGCACGTCCAGAGCGGAAGCTGGGACGGAGTTCCGTTGCAAGGCCTTACCGTGGCGGCCGCAGTTCGGGCCAATGGGACGTTAGGCGATCCATACGAGAATCCTTATCCAGCGAAAGCGGTGTTGCTGGTGGATGATCAGGCTAGCGCGAAGCAGCAGGCGGCTCTGCGGAATTTTGCCCAACAGATGGGCGGGGAGTTGCTGAGAAATGTCGAGCAGGTGATTCCCACTCAGATGGAATTAATAGTGAATGCGGAGCACCACGGCGCCGCGATGCTTCGGGCGGGTCACTTCGCCACCGTGCAAACGCGTTCCATCGGCGGGCAGGATCATCTCTGCGGAAATGAAGTGACCTTTTACTCCCCGCTGACGGATTTGGCTCATTCCATGCCTGCAGTGGCCCTGACCGATATGTACAGCGGGCCTGGACTGGGTGTGTCCTGGGACCTTCACGGCAAGCGCAGCGCCTTTGTCGGCACATTCGCCCGTTAATGACAGAACCGACCGGCAAGGCAGATTGCGGAATAAAAAAGAGAGGTGCGGAGAGTGCGTAAGGGTGCGGCTGTATCGTTCGCGATCGGTTTCATCCTGGTAGTCTCACTGCTCTGCGCCGCGCGGGCCGGCAAAGTGGAGAGTGTTGGTCCGTTAACTGACGACGCCGTTCCGCAAGCCGTGCGGCAGGCACTCGACACAAAAGGATATCGCCTGACGCTTGATGCCTCCACTCCAGTTTGTGATCTCTGGATACGCAGGAGTATTCCGGCGCAGATGAAGAAAGACGTAGAAGGCGTCGCCTATCCGCAGCTTGCAGAGTCCACGCTGGTCGCCGTCATTCATTTCCCACAAGCCGCGGCAGATTTTCGCGGCCACCGAATCCCAGCCGGTTTCTACACCCTGCGCTACGAGATCATGCCCAATGACGGCAACCATCTCGGTGCGGCTTCCAACCGCGATTTCCTGCTGGTCATTCCCGCAGCCTCCGACACAGATCCAAGTGCAACTTTTAAACCTCAGGAATTGGTGACGATGAGCGCACAAACCGCAGGCACAAAGCATCCCACCCCGCTAAGTTTGGTACAGACGGACTCAGTGCTCTCCACCCCGACAGTGTCCAAGGACGATCAGGACCACTGGATTTTTTCTGCCACTATGAAGCTCAACTCCGGCGAGGACCTCCCCTTTGCACTCGTGGTAGAAGGAACAGCACAGCAGTAGAGAACCCGTTTCCCGCGTGAAAGATCGCCCGCGCAAGATCCTTCGAGGCCATGCGACCGAAGCGTTCATGCAACTTGTTCCTGGTAGTTAGGGCTCAAACCAATGACCCAGCAGTTCTACAGAGGTTGGACCGCACACTGGGCGGGCCGCCCTATAACTTATCGCTCCAGGACAGGCTTTTTCTGCGCCCGAGAACGGGTTATGGGAGAACAATCGAAGACGACTTTGACTGGCACTTGCAACTTTTCCCGCAAATTGTCCGCGTGACCGGGTTCGAGTGGGCATCCTGGTTTTTCTACAACCCGGTGCCGCCGGAAATTGCCGCTCAATGCCTCTCGCCTTGACCCGAGCCACGGCTCCAGACTCCCCTGAGCTCGTGCCGCATATTCGATCACCCTAAAATTCTATGTATGGAATTTGTCCAGCTTCACCATCCGCCAGACGTGGCTCTGTTATGTGATCGCAATGGCTGCGATCAAGTGGCTGACTGCTTCTACTTGGAAGTGGATGATCACGGAAAAGAATATCGGGTCTGCGCTTCGCACACCGAGAGCAAGACGCATGCTTTGCGGTTGCCGACGCGGAACCAGCGGCCATCGTGCGCCAGTCTGTTCTTGGCAAACATTTCCAAGAGCTTCAGCAAAATCCTCGCGACTCATTTGTTCGAATTCGTTCATAAGTTCATCGAACACGGTAAGTCGCTGCGCGATCTTCTTGAGCGCCGGCAGCGCGTCATGCAACGCTGCCGGCCGCCAATGAGCATGTAGCGTCGAGGCTCGCACTCTAGTTTCGCAAGCGAAGAACCTAATCCTTCATAGCGCCCACTGGTGCGCCCCTTTCAACCGGCAGAAACTGGCGTGCGGGGTGTCCGGTATAGATTTGCCGCGGACGGGCAATTTTCTGCTCGGGATCCAGGAGCATCTCCTGCCACTGGGCCAGCCAGCCGACGGTGCGCGGGATGGCAAACAGAACCGTAAACATCTCCGGTTTGAAACCCATGGCCTGGTAGATGATCCCGGAGTAAAAGTCCACGTTGGGATACAGCTTGCGCTTGATGAAGTAATCGTCTTCGAGTGCAATCCGTTCCAACTCAAGGGCGATATCAAGCTTCGGATTGCGTCCCGTTACTTCGAACACTTGCTCGGCAGTTCCCTTGACAATCTTGGCGCGGGGATCGTAGTTCTTGTAAACCCGGTGCCCGAACCCCATCAGCTTGCCATGCCCGTTCTTGACCTTCTTTACGTAGGCAGGCACGTTGTCCTTCGAGCCAATCTCGTCGAGCATTTTGAGTACTTCTTCGTTGGCTCCGCCATGTAGTGGTCCTGAGAGCGCGGCGGCCGCGGCGGCGGTGGCCAGGTACGGATCGGCTTGCGAGCTGCCCACGGAGCGCATGGCATTAGCACTGCAGTTCTGCTCGTGGTCGGCGTGCAAGATGAACAGGATGTCGAGCGCACGAGCCAGCACCGGGTTGGCTACGTACTTGGGCTCAACCATCTTCCACAGCATATTCATGAAGTTCTCGGTGTAGCTCAGATCATTGTCAGGGTAGACATAAGGGAAACCCAGGCTGTGCCTGTAAGACATTGCGGCGATGGAAGGCATTTTGCCGATCAGCCGCTTAATCTGCAGCAAGCGGTTACCGGAATCGTGGATGTCTCTGGCTTCCGGATAGACGGTGGCCAGGGCTGCCACTGTACTAACCAGCATGGCCATGGGGTGGGCATCGTAGCGAAAGCCCTCCATGAACTTCTTCGTGGTCTCATGCAGCATGGTGTGGTGGGTGATCTCACCTACCCAGTTCTTCAGTTCAGACTCAGTCGGGAGGTCCGCGAAGAGCAGCAGGTACGCGATCTCGAGGAAAGTGCAATGCTCCGCCAAAACTTCTATGGGGTAGCCGCGATATTCCAGGATGCCTCGTTCACCATCGATGAAGGTGATGCTGCTCTGACAGGAAGCGGTATTCATGAAAGCGGGATCGTACGTCATGAGTCCAAAGTCTTCCGGGCAACTCTTGACTTGCCGGAGGTCCATTGCCCGGACCGTTCCTTTCTCGATGGGCAGAGTGTAAGTTTGGTTGGTGCGATTGTCAGTAATTGTGAGAGTGTCTTGTCTCATAAAGTTCCTCCTTGTACCTCGAAGCCCGATGGGTAGGCAACGTGCGCTGATCCTTAAATGCGGCTCTCCGCATTACTCTGTGGGTGAATATCTTCTCTTCAGCTCGGAGCCAGTCGTCTAGCGCCATCGCACCTGGTCGCGTTCTTCGTAGTAGGCACGGCCCCGGATGTTTTCTTCCAGTCCGGCGGGACGACTATGTGCATTGCTTGTCGCTTTGGTGGTAGCACCTCAGGTTTTCACAGAGCGACCTCCTCGCTGAAATCATTGTCCGTGCGCGGCCCATATGAGTCTGTGACCACTGTCACCAAAGGAGCAGTTACATTGCTCTAGCTTCCCTACCTTGACGCTACGACCTGGGAGTGAACAACTTCTTGGTGCTCTCTGCCGGAGCCTGCGGGAACCACCAACACCGAAATCTGACTGATGCGCACGATGCGCTCCGTAGTACGTCCGGCCGTGAGGAGATCCAGAAGCCTGCGGTGCTGCGCACCGACGGCGATCAGATCACTCCCGTGTCGTTGCACCTCTGTCACCGTCTCTTCTACCGGATCGCCCCGCTCGTCGGAGTTGTCTCAGTCCGAACCTTCTTCGTTTGGCATGTCTACGGCGCGACCGGACCCTGGGTTGTGCGTGAGACAGTCCCTGGCCTGTATCGGCCTCATGGCTTGAGTGCGCGGCACACTCATCCGAATCTTGCCTTCCGAAAGATTTCTGGACTGTCCACGAGCAGGGGGCTGCGGGCCCGAAATGCCTCGGCGTACTGTACTCCTACCAGGCTACCGACGTAGCGATCTTCGGCATTGTACTTGTCGACCAAGCTTGCTTGATCCCCGCTAAAAACGGATTCGTACACGCGAATGGCAGCCATCTTCAGCTCATACACGTCACTTACATCCACGGCAAAATCGAACCGGTCCCAAGCTGGTTCCATGCGGCAGTGTCCGAGGAAGAGGCGATCGATCTCGTGGGGCTCAGTACCTTGCAGCTGTTCCCCACCGGCGACTTCGTTCCATTTGGGGAGGCGGGCGTAGAACACGCCATGAGAAACAATATCCGTGACGGCCTTGTGGTCTGGATGCACGCCGGCACCGAGCGTCGTGAGCACCATGCTCGGCCGATGTTTCCGCAATAGCCTCGCGACCTGCAGTCTGGCTTCGACCGTGTCACTAATCAGTCGATCCTGCAGAGTCAATGTAGTGCGTTCGACTCCAAGAATCTCCGCTGCTTTCATTGCTTGAGCATGGCGCTCTCCCCGCGCGGCATGTCGGGCGGGCTCTCCCTCGCACAGGTCGACAAAGAAGACTGAGATGCCCTTTCGAACGAGCTTGACGATCGTTCCACCGATGCAGACTTCAAGGTGTTCGGGATGCGCGGCCTATGCGAGCACGTCGAATGT
>VFSW01014431.1_pt1 | contig 10916 bp, 11 predicted proteins | sample 5358111 | NCBI WGS metagenome assembly VFSW01 (sample SAMN11554181, study PRJNA540505) | mine drainage metagenome | isolation source: sediment from site ElyBrook_90M | place: USA: Ely Copper Mine, Vershire, VT | collected 2017
GGAATGTCCTCGAATTTCTTGTTTATGTAACTGAGCACTCCATTGACGTACTCGCCTGGGCAGGAAACGTCCCAGCTGTACTCCTTTTCCGTCTTCCAGACTCGCGTCGTGAAAGGTAGAGAGAGTGCGACGCTCCGGGCCTCGATGAGCGAACTTTCGTTCTTGGGCTCGTAGACAAACTTGAACGCCGCCCGAACCTCTTTTGACATGCTCGAAACCAACCTCAGATAGTAACCCTGAATCGCCCGGCGCGCGTGGTTCTTGTAGTGGTAGCGCAGGTTGTGCTGGTCCAGCCCCAGAGTCTCAGAGAGCTTTGACAGCGTACGGGGAACTCGCTTTCTCAATTCTTTCAATATCAATATGTCCTTGTAGTCGATCATCGGTAGCTGCTCGTCGTCAACTGTGTATGGCGTAAGAAGTGGCTCCCTGTTTTTCTCCAGGTCCCGCCAGTCGAAACTCCATCTGTGTTCCTTAAAGTCGTAAAATTTCGGGTTGAAGGAGAGGTGTCTCATCCACTCAACTTCCTGGAAAGAATAGCTCTCAACGACGCCCGAAGCCTCGAGATGGTCAAGCTGTTCTTTCAGCTTGTGCTCTTCGCCGAATGGGATCCCCAAGAGAGCGTATGAGTTGTTCTCGGGCAGAGTCCTTGCCAGATACATCATGCCCGTACCCTCTTTGATTGAAGCCTCTATGGAATCAGCATAAGACTTTCTCACTGGCTTGACCTCGAGCAGCCATCTCCCCAGACCTATCCTCGGGAGATTAATTGAAACGCCCACCTCAATTGAATGCTTTGGTAGTTCTTCCCAAATCATGTACCGCGCGGTCTCGACCGGAATGTCGATCCACTTTGAAAGAGTACTGACATTCTCAAGACCGTACTTTCGTATCCCGTCGAGAAGCCTCTGAATGATATCTTCTCGCATTTCCGTTTCTCGGTCTCTTTTTCCCGTGATTGCGTCCATATTAGCATAGTGGGATTTGACCCTTCTTGAAACTCCATGACAGCATAGACCTGTGACTGCGCGCTTCCAGAGCGAAGAAGTAATTCTGGGCTAGAATTTAGGAATAGAAAGAACCTGTTTCAGAACGGCATATATTACCAGTCCCCGCTTGACCCGCTGTCAGCGACCTATGGGTAAGGAGAATTTCGCCTTTTACGGCTTCCAGATTTCGATACCCGACGACTGGCGGGTGGAGATAAATCCAAAAGACACCCGCGAAAAGACGGACGTCGCGTTTCACACGCCAAAGGGAAACAGGTTCTTTGTGTCTTGGGGAAAGCTGGAGGATGCGACAAAGCGCTTTTCGAGCCTGAGAGAACACCGCGACGCAAGCGTGAAGAAAATTCGAAGCGGCCAGGTGACCAAGGTGTCAATATCGGATTCGCGAGACGACGTTGTAAATTGTCACATCGCTATTTTCTCGCGCGTCACAGCGGAACTCAACAGGGGAATGCTTTCGAAAAGAATCGAGGAAAAGGACATGTGGTCAGCCCATTTCTACTGCCCCGAGAGGTCAAGGTACTACGTCGTCTACTGCCTCGTCCGCGACCCCGCTGAGTACGAGGATATGAGCTCTGTCTTTACCGATATGGCAAAGTCGGCGGTCTGTCACTAGAACTACTTCGTGATTTGATCCTGACTTGGAACTTTGATCTTCTGGGAGAGATCTTTGTGTAACAGTGTTTCTCCCGGGACGACCCACATCTTGGTGTAAAGCAACGCGGCGGAAATCTTTCCATGTCTTTTTGAAAGCTCGCCGAATCCCGTTTCCTTGAACTCTCTTGAAGCAAAGAGCCTCACAGATTCCTCGTTGTCTTCTTCCACGCTGGCGTAGACCTCTTCCATTCCTCTTTGGAAAAAGCTCTCCAAAGAATCATCCAGGAGCTTCCCTGCTATTCCCTGGCCCCTGAACTTTCTCGCTACAGCAATGTAGTAGACATACCCTATCTTTTTTCCCAGTTCCTTTAGCATTACGAGCCCAGCTTTCTCTCCATTGACGCGAGCCGCTCTTACAGTTTCAATGTCTCGCAATGTCCTTTTCGAGTGCCTGAGGTACACTCCTTCGAAACTCTCCTCAAGCAGGGGAACGAGCGACTCCCTGTCATTTGGTTCCACATCTGAAATCTCAATCTGGTCTTTCCCGCTCAAATTGGAAACACCTTCCTAGCATTTCCTGAGAGTATCTTTTTCCGATCGGGCAATTCGACCTTGATCTTACTGACAAGCGAAATAGCGTCGGGAAAAGTCTCGACGGGATAATCTGTCCCGAAAATTATCTTGTCGGCGTTCCCTATGTAGTACACGGCCTGGGAAAGTTTCTGACCTAAATAATCCAGATATTTGCCTGAATACTTGGCTCCACCGGCAAAGAGCCCTGAAATGTCTGCGAATACGTTCTTGTGCTTGTACAGCAGCTCGGCGGTGTCCATGAGCCAGGGATTACCGAAATGACACGCGATTATTTTGAGGTTCTCCCTCTTGTTCGCAAGCGAATCCAGTCCAAGGGGGTGCGAGTGCTTGAGGCTGCCGTTGGAAGTGGCTGTGTCACCCGTGTGGAACAACACTGGAAGATCCGATGATTCAGCATAGTCGTAGAGCAGAGAAAATATCTTGTCGTCGGGAAAGACCTCGACATATCCCAGTCTGATCTTAAAGCCCTTGACATATCCTCTTCTTTCCTTTGCGAGTTCAATGCATTCGCGGACACTCTTCATGCTGGGCTCCGCGGTGAGAACTGGGAAAAGCATGTCCTTGCTCTTCGTGCAGAGGTCAATCGTCCTCTTGTTTGGAGCGGGAAGACCGTTTGAAAGCGGTGGGCTGAGAAGCAGGCCAGAATAGACGTCGTTTGCTTCCATGAGGCCCAGCAGTTCTTTCATGGTGTACGCAAGACTATTAGCTCTCGCAAAAGGAAGAAGCGAATCCTCGGAAAGTTCGGAGCAATGCATGTGCGCGTCGAATATTTTGCTCAATTCTTGGTCGCTCCTGAAACTAGTTGTTCAAGTTCGTTATCCCGGACAATTCAGCCTTTCTGCGTGCTCAGCTACTCGTCTTCTCATAAAAGTCCCAGAGAGTTCTTTCCCCTCGGGCGATGAAGGATTGTTGGATGCTCTGGAACCCAAGATGTCCCAAAAGCATCGAATCTTCAAAAACGAAAGCAAAATTCTACGCGTTGTGAATGGTTTTCACCCTGAAGGACCCAGCTTCAGGCTTTAACCCTTTGATTCCCCAGCTCCAAGATGTGTTAGGGGTGATGCGCAGATACTTTCCCTGACCAAACATGCCGTTGTGATCCACGACCTCCGCCACGCCTTTGATTTTGATTCCACGCGGGCGCCACGGGTCAATGGATTCCATGTCGTCAATCGCCATCGCCACCTCTTTGTTTCCGTCTCTGACATTCAGGTACTTGCGCGTCCTGTGGAAGATGTCTTGGTCATGACTCCCAACGTAGAAATGCTTGCCGTCGAATTCGAATCCGACAGGAACGACATCAGGGTGTCCGTCTCTCGACACGGTAGCGATCCTCGCTAGACGCTGGGTCTTGAGGTACTGTATTTCGGGTTCTGAGAATGTCATTTCGAAATCTCTTCCAAAGCCACCCACGATAAATCGGTTGTGATAATTTCGAGCATACTGTTAAATACGGTCCCGCGTAAAGTTGGACTGGTGCAAACTTGATAAAAGGTGACTGTCTTCATAGACGGTGTTTGCGTTCATCGTCCCTGAACTACGAACTCTGAAACTAACGCAAAGTATCGCACAAAATTCTAACTCAACAGGCAATTTCGAAAGTAGCGTCTTTTCTAGACCTTGTTCAGTTTCGTATCTGAACACGACCGGCAACAACTTAAGCTCTCCAGGTGTAAGGCTCTTTTCTTCAGGAAGGTTCGCAGACAAATGAGCCTCCAGCAAAAGACGATCAAACTCAGCCTCCCAAAGGGCTCTCTCGAAAAAGCGACATTCGCGTTCTTCGAAAAGGCTGGCTACAAGATCAGGGGACAGGACAGGACTTACAGGCCTCTGATCAATGACAGTGAGATCGAGATCAAAATCCTGCGACCGCAGGAGATTCCGCTCTTCGTCGCTGAAGGAGTCCAGGATCTGGGAATCACTGGTGCCGACTGGATCAAGGAGACCAAAGCACAGGTTCAGCCGCTGCTTGACCTCGAATACGGGTCGGTCAGGCTCGTGATGGCCGTCCCGAAAGCCCAGACAACAATGACGTTCCCTGAGATATGCCGCAGGCAGTGGGAAGCCAGAAAGAAGCTCCGGATTTCAACGGAGTACCTCAATATTGCTTCGGAATACCTGACCTCACTCCCATTCTACAAGGACCTCTTCGGGACGAAAAGCCCGAAACAGATCACGCCTTGGTGGACAAAGGGAGATAACGACCTAGCCAGCATTTACCTCTCGTTCGGCGCAACTGAGGCAAAGCCGCCGGAGGACGCTGATGCCATAATGGACGTCGTTGAGACAGGAACAACGCTGGAGCAGAACGGACTGGGAATAGTCGAGACAGTACTTCGGTCAAACGCCACTTTGATTGCAAACCCCGAAGCTCTCAATAACGAGAAAAAGAGGGAAAAGATTCTTGACATCATGTCGATGCTGAAGGGAGCGGTCGAGGGTGGGAAGAAGCTCCACATATTCGTGAACGTGAAAAAGGAAAATCTCCAGGAGCTTCTGGCTACTTTGCCTGCGCTCAAGAGGCCGACCATCAGCGAGCTCTCCGACAAGGACTGGTATTCTGTCAACACGGTGATTGACAAGGAATATTTGATCAAAATAATCCCGAAGCTTCGTAAACTAGCGCAGGGTCTTGTCGTCCACGAGCCAAGACAGATTTTGCCGTTGGAAGAGATTGAGAGTTTCGGAAACGGCTCAAGAGACCGGATCTAGGTAAGACTGCCTCAAATCTATGCTCTCGTCTAGGGGTACTTGATTTTGCAAGACAGGCGACCAATCGAAATCAGGCGGTTCGTTGTCACAAAGATGGACACCGTGTCCCAGATCGCCGATAAGGTCAGAAAGGAATCTGCTGATAGATCTAGCTCAGATCTTTCGGGCGCAGTCTCAAAAATTCTCTCGCTAGTGCGCAAGGGTGGGGACGAGGCTCTCATCAAACTTGCGAACAAATTCGACGGCTCGAACTTCAGGTCGGCAGCGGATCTGTTTGTAAGTAAGGGAGAGTTCGAACTGGCTTATTCGAAAGTCAGACCTCAAGACGTGCGTGCACTTGAAAAATCCTACGAGCAGGTAAGATGGCTAGCAAAAAAGCAGATGCAGAGGTTCAGGGCAAGAAAATTTCTCTCTCCGCTCGGGTTCGAGATAAATGAGAGATATGTGCCAATTGAACGGATTGGCGGATACATACCGGGGGGCCGGGCGTCCTACCCAAGCACGGTGTTGATGATATGCGCGCCGGCAACCGAAGCGGGCGTCAAGGAAACTATTCTCGCGACTCCTGCTCCGGGAGGAGAGGTGAGTCCTTCTGTCCTCGTTGCAGCCGACATTTGCGGAGTCAAGGAAGTTATCAAGGTAGGCGGAGCTCAGGCAATCGGCGCTCTTGCGTCAGGAACAAAGTCGGTCAGGAAAGTTGAACTCATTGCGGGGCCGGGAAACGAGTACGTCACCGAAGCAAAGAGGCAGGTTTCGTCCGTAGGAGCCGTCTCAATAGATTCGCTCGCCGGACCGACGGAGATTCTGACAATTGCAGACGCATCTGCCGATCCTAGGCTTGTCTTTGAAGACTTGATTTCACAGGCAGAGCACGGGAACAGGACGCTCTGCGGTCTGGTCAGCAACTCTGACAGGGTTATTAGAGCGGTCATGGATTTAGCCAAGAACGCTAAAGACCGGGAAAGGATTGAAAAGATCTTACAATCTACGATGTTTGCAGTAAGAGTCTCCTCAGTCGGACAGGCCGTAGAATTCGCCCAAGCGTTTTCACCAGAGCATCTGGAAGTCATGACTTCAAAGCGGCTCGAAGATCAGCTCACGAGATCTGGACTGGTCCTCTCTGGAAAGTTCACCCCTTGTTCAGCCAGTGATTACATCGTTGGCACGAACCACATTCTGCCAACGGGAGGAAGCGCTTCGCGAAACGCAGGACTATCTGTCGAAACATTTCTGAAACGGGTGACTGTCGTCCAGGGTTCGAAAAAATCCCTGAAGCGATCTCTGAATTTCATCTCAAACTTGGCAAATCTGGAAGGGCTTTCAAATCACGGGCTTGCCGCGCGAGCGAGGTTCGAGGCTTCAGAATCTTGAATCAGAAGATTCAGTACGAGCAGTCGCCCTTCAAGATTGACTACTCGCTTCCCGGACTCGTTAGGATGAACCTGAACGAGAATCTTGTGCTCCCGGCCGAGTTTGTAAGGAAGGCCATGAGGGATTGTGTGAGAGATATCGACTCCCGCTTTTACCCTTCGGAGCTCGACGACGGGGAGATGAAAGAATTGAAATCTCTTGCGGCGGAATACTGCAGCTCCAAGGAATGGATGGTGGAGCTCGGGTCCGGAAGCGACCAGCTCATCGATCTTCTATGCAGGATGAAGCTTGGAGGTTCAGGCGATCAACTTGTAACAGTGAAACCTACATTTTCGATGTACGCTCTTAGAGCGAGGAGGTGCGGAGCAAGGACAGTCGAAGTACCGCTTGAATTCACTCCTTTACAGGAGGATCCATTCCCCCTTGAAACGAGAAAGGTAGTAGAGGCGTGCAGGTCGCGCAACGCGAAGCTGCTTGTGCTTGCTTCCCCAAACAACCCGAGTGCTGTTCAATACGAAATTGAACAGCTAAGGGAGATTCTGGATTGCATTCCTTCCGGTGTCTTTGTACTTCTTGACGAGGCCTACGTTGAATACGCTAGATACAGCGCGGCGCGACTCTTGCAAAAGTATCCTCGCTTGATCATACTCAGGACTTTCTCAAAGGCCTTCGGACTAGCATCTCACAGGATTGGTTATATCGTTTCATCGAACCATTCTCTTATTGACGAATTCGAAGATGGCTTTCAGTACCCGTTCCCGCTGACTGCGATGAGCGTAAAGCTCGCGGGGAAATTGTTGAAGCAAAAGGGAGTCATCTTGCGTTATGCCGAGAAGACGAAAAAGCTTAGAAAAGATCTGATGGATTCGCTGGGAGATTTGAGCGGCGCAGGGTTTCATGTCGTTCCAAAATCCGACGGAAATTTTGTTCTCCTAGAGTCGCAAGATTCCGAAAAGACCGCCAAGATGCTCTTGACAAGGTACAGGATTGCCGTAAAGTACATTCCAAACATGATCTCAAGCCGCTCATTCATCAGGATAACCGTAGGAACAAGCTCAATGAACTCGACGTTACTCGAAGCACTGAAATCGATAGCCAAGAGGCTCTGATATCGTTGACAGTTTACAAGGCCTCCAAGAGACTTCAGGAGCAAGCAGATAAGGGGTTTGCAGGAATAATTTTCGATTGCGACGGAGTTCTGATCGACTCGAGCAGGTCTTATGTAGCCACTCTTGAGACATGCTCAAAGTCCTTTGCGGCTGTGCTTGGGTTCCGATTTGAAGAAAGAGATTACGAAAGAGCTGTCGGAGCTCTTCAGTTGCTTGGGACTTTCAACAATGACTGGGACACGCTCACAGTGTTGGTTGCATTCTTCTACGCCGAGTCGTCCAAGCGGGCCCTCTTGGACAAGATATCCGAGATAAAGTCGCTGCGAAAGAGAATCGCAGAATTTGAAGTGATTTCCATGGATTCCGAAAAGGATGGAGAGCTTGGGAAACTTGACTTTTCTCGGCTTGACCAGATCCTTTGCAACGCGAAGATGGGAACTAAAAGAGAGGAAATTGTCGAGACGATATTCTTGCCTGATAAGGAACTTGCCAAGCGCTTTGCACGAGCCGTGTCATATCCAAAGCCAGTCGGAAAGGGGCTTCTTTCGACTTTCTTTGACGAAGTAATGTACGGCGACCTGCTCTTTCAGAAGACTTATGGAATCAGGCGCTCGACTGGACTGCTCCCGAAAGAGGGAATGATCGCAAATGAAAGAAAGATTGCAAGCGATGAAACACTCGCATTTCTATCAAGGATCTCCTCTGGCAACCTGGGCATAATCACTGGCCGGCCCCAGGTACCAACAATCCATACGCTTGGAGAGCAGTTCCTGAATTTCTTTTCGAATCAGGAAACTTGCCTCTTCACAGGAGATTATCTGCTGGATGCCGAGGAAGTCAAACCTTCTCCGAAGCCGATGCTCAAAGTCGCAAGAGCTTTGAAGAATAAGAGACTTCCAATAATGTACGTAGGTGACGCAGCCGAGGATATTTTGATGGTAAGGAGGTCAAACGCCTCCAGTCTCCTGAACGGCCGAGTAATCTTTGCGGGAATCGCCGCAGATGAAAAGAAGGCAAGGTTTTTCCTAGAGCAGGGGAATGAAGTGGATTGCGTCGTCTCGAGCACGAACGAAATGGTTTCCGCACTCAGGGGATTAAAGTGAAATTAGTTATGAAGCAAATCAAACGGGTTGCTGAAATCAAGACAAAAACGAAAGAGACCACGGTCAGAGTCAATGTGAATCTTGACGGAACCGGAAAGAGCTCGGTTTCGATGGGCGTCAAATTCCTGGACCACATGATCACGAGCTTCTCTGCCCACAGCTTGATTGACATTCAGATCCACGCAAAAGGCGACCTGAAACACCACATCATAGAGGATACGGCGCTCGCACTGGGAAAGGCTCTTTCAAAGGCTCTTGGAAGCAGAAACGGGATAACCCGGTTCGGTAGCGCGTTTGCTCCGATGGACGAGTCTCTTGCGTTCGCCTCGGTGGACCTTGTGAAGCGAACATATTTTGTGCAAAATGGGGTGGAATTCAGGCGAAACTACGTCGAGGACATCGCGAGGGAAGATCTCGCGCATTTTTTCCGTTCTCTGTGCGACTCTTTGCAGTGCACCATGCACGTCAAGATAGAATACGGCTCAAACGACCATCACAAGGCTGAAGCATGTTTCAAGGCGCTCGCTCTTTCCATTCGGCAGGCAGTTTCACTCGACCCAAGACGCGGGCTCGCCTCGGTTCCAAGTTCCAAGGGAAAAATGTGAAGTCGAGTGACGAGGATTCAGATACTCGACTACGGTTCGGGAAATCTCTTCAGCATAGAGAATGCCTTGAAGAGATCGTCTGGGTCAATCGAAGTCAAAGTGTCCTCGAAATTCAGGAGCAGATCAGTTGACGGGCTGATACTCCCAGGAGTGGGAAGTTTCTCATCGGCCCAAAAGATACTTTCAGAGAACAAAAAAGCGATTTTGGAAGATGTAAGGTCGCGAAAACTCCCTCTCCTCGGGATCTGCCTTGGGATGCAGCTTTTGTTTGAAGAGAGCGAAGAAGGTCCGGGCGATGGACTAAAACTATTCAAGGGCAAAGTAAGGCGCTTTCGGGCAGTCAACGGCCTAAAGATTCCGCACATGGGCTGGAACACATTTCATCCGGCCTCTTCGGGTTCAAACTTCTGCAAAGGGCTTCGCATGAAAGAGTGGGCATATTATGTTCACTCTTATTTTCCCGCGCCGCAAGACGGAAGGATAGTCAAAGCTTGGACCAGGTACGGTAACGAGAAATTTCCCGCAATTATCGAAAGCGGCATAGTCTTCGGCACACAGTTCCACCCTGAGAAATCCCAAGCTAGCGGCGCGAAACTAATTTCGAACTTTGTCTCAATTTGTGAAAATACGGGCTCGAAGGGGAAATAGTTTCATCTTGATAGTCGTCCCCGCGATCGATATACTGGACAACAAGGTAGTTAGAGTGAAGCAGGGAAAACAAGAAACCGCAAAGGCCTACTCAGATGATCCGACGGCAGTCGCAAAGGACTTTCTCCGTTCTGGGGCCACTATTGTTCATGTCGTCGACCTCAGTGCGGCTATTGATGGAGACCTCCAGAGAAACATGAAAACGCTCGAGCATTTGCTCTCAAGTTTTTCTGGCACGCGGCTCAGAGTTGAGATTGCGGGTGGTATGAGGAACGAACAAAGGGCGAAGGAGTTCCTTCACCTGGGTGCTTCAAGGATCGTTCTTGGCTCCATTGCGTACGACAATCTGACTTCTGCGAAGTCGATTCTAGAATCTGCAGGAAGCCAAAGGGTTGTCTTGGCTCTAGATTACGATCAGCAGGGCTTTGTCAGAAGCCATGGATGGAAAAAGAGAGAAGCCGAAAGAATGGAAGAAGCGCTTCGGAGGTTCGAGTCGCTTGGCTTTACTCAGTTTCTGATCACTTCGATCAACCGAGACGGGATGCTCGAAGGGCCTGACGTCCCAACTCTGCGAAAGCTCAGAGCCGAGTTTCCTCAAGGAACAATACACCTCATTGCTAGCGGTGGAGTAGCTTCTGAAAGCGACCTCAAGACTCTTTCCGGAATCCGGGTCGACGAAGTGATAGTAGGAAAGGCCTTCTACGAGGGGACAATCGGAAAATCAGTCCTGTCAGTTCACAATAACTAGGTGATTTAGAATTTGGTTCTGGCAAAGAGAGTCATTCCCTGCCTTGACGTGAAGAACGGCAAAGTGGTGAAAGGGATTAATTTTCTGTCCCCCAAGGATGCCGGAGATCCGGTGAAGCTCGGTAAGGTCTACAGGGATCAGGGCGCGGACGAGCTTCTTTTCTTGGACATTTCGGCTTCCAGAGAGAAAAGGAAAACCAGAGTGGACCTTGCAAAAAGTGTTGCTAAGGTACTTGACATCCCTTTCACTATCGGTGGGGGTATCTCGAGCGTGGCTGACGCGAAGATGGTCCTCTCAAACGGCGCTGACAAGGTTAGCGTTAACACAAGTGCTGTAAGAAATCCAAAACTCGTGTCAGAGCTTTCCGACGTATTTGGACAACAGTGTGTCGTGGTCGCGATAGACGCCAAGAGAAGCAAGAGCAC
>VFSW01014432.1_pt1 | contig 10916 bp, 8 predicted proteins | sample 5358111 | NCBI WGS metagenome assembly VFSW01 (sample SAMN11554181, study PRJNA540505) | mine drainage metagenome | isolation source: sediment from site ElyBrook_90M | place: USA: Ely Copper Mine, Vershire, VT | collected 2017
GGCAAAATAGGACGGTCCGGGCCACTGCCAAGACCCGTTCTGGACATGCAGAAACGACCGGGTGGTGCTGACCGCCAATGGATTGCCGCGGTTGTTCCCTGATGAGGAGATGTGGATGATGGCCAGCCCGAAGGATTAAGGATGAGCGACATCAGGACTTTTTGTGCGCCGGAACCAGTGCTTCGGCCTTGAGAAGCTTGCCGCCCTCTTGAACGACATAGAGGCGGTTCACGTCGAGGTCTTTCAGGCTATCGACGGCGCCGGAGGGCCAGCGAATTTCGAGCAGATCGACTTTTTTGGCCTCGCCGAGCCCAAAGTGAATGCGGAGATCGCTGGCCGAGAAGTAGCCGTTGCAAGAGCGGACTTCTTCAATCTGCGTCAGTGGCGTTCCGGGCTTGGCGGTGAGCACGGGCGTGCCGGTTTGCGCCACCACCTTGATGCGGGCGCCTATGCCTGTGCGGTTGCTCTTTGTGCCCACGACGCGCACCTTGACCCAACTCCGATTCAGCGTGGAATCACAGCGCAGCAGCTGGGGTAGGGCGTTGACGCAGTTCACCACCGCGTCCATGTCGCCGTCGTTGTCGTAGTCGCCAATTGCAAAGCCGCGCGCTTTTGCGGCCGCGGTAATACCGCTGCCCCCGACCATGCTGAGATCTTCAAACTGCCCATTGCGCAGGTTGCGGTAGAGGTATTTGCGCTCGGCGTAAGCCGCGTCGACCTGGGTTCCATCCACCTCGGGATACACGTGTCCGTTGGAGACCAGGATGTCGAGCCAACCGTCGTTATCGATATCGATAAAGCTCACGCCCCATCCCAGCAGCCTGGTGTTGACGCCCAATCCGGCCTGGTAGGTGCGATCGTCAAACGAGCCATCCCCCAGGTTCATGTAGAGCGAGTCGGTATCGCCGGCAAAGTTGGTTTTGACGATGTCGAGGAGGCCGTCGCGATTGTAGTCGCCGATGGAAACACCCATGCCGGCTTGAGGTTTGCCATCGGGTGAGTAGGCGACGCCAGCCTCGATGGCCTGATCCTTGAATGTGCCGTCTCTCTGATTCTGATAGAAGGTGGCGGAGGTGGAGTCGTTTGCAACGTAGATGTCGGGGAAGCCGTCATTGTCGAGGTCGGCGACTCCGCAACTGAGCGCATAGGTTCCCAGGGTGCCCCACATGCCGGCCTTCTGGCTGACGTCGGTAAAGGTCCCGTCTCCATTGTTGTGGTAGAGCAGGTTCTTTCCGCCATCCAGCCCTGGCGGTCCGCAGGCGACCTGGATGCCCTTGTAGGTGCAGTTTGCATCTTCCGGCAGCGGCGCCGTCTTCACGTCAAATTCGATGTAGTTGCCGACATAGAGATCGAGATGGCCGTCCTTGTCGTAATCCAGAAATGCACAGCCGGAGTTCCAACGGAGCCGATCCTGCAGCAGGCCGGCTTCTTTCGTAACATCCGCGAAGGTTCCGTTGCCATTGTTGCGGAAGAGCGCGTTCTGTCCGTAGTAACTGACGAAGAGGTCGTTCCAGCCGTCGTTGTTGTAGTCACCCACGCAGCATGCCTGGCCCCAGCCGGAGCGCGCGAGGCCCGCCTTGATGGTTACGTCGGTAAACGTGCCGTCGCGATTGTTCTTGAAGAGACGGCACACCGGCTCATGCCCCTTCGGAAAGCCCTCAAGCCGCCATCCGTTGACGAGGAAGATATCGACCCAGTCATCGTGGTCATAGTCGAAGAAGGCCGCGCCACAGCCGGTTGTTTCGAGCAGGTATTTGTTGCGATGTTCGCCGCCGAAGATCATCTCCACATTGAGTCCGGCTTCCTTGGCCACGTCGACAAACTGGACGCCGAGGGGGGTTCCGGTGACGGGCGAAGCAGCTCCCTTGGGCGCGGGGCGTGCCGCGGCTTCATAGGCCTGGCGCGCGCTGCCTGTGGGCTTCGGCGGGGCCGGTGCCTGCTGCATCCCAGGCAGGGGACGGGCCAGTGCCAGCACATCTTGCAGCGATAAAACCAGTGCGGTCCGCGAAAGCGACTTCAAAAATCCACGACGGCTAAAGGGCAATGCAGGAATCTCCACATGAGCGCGCCACTGTTCTGTTTTCGCGACTGCGCCTGAAGACCGAGTATAGCGAATTGCGCTTCGCGTGGGGCCGGAACGGGCACCGGGCGCCCTCGCCGCTTAGTTTCCCGCCAACTGCTCGAGCAGGGTGTCAAAGTCTTCCAGCTTGGCGTACTCGATGATGACTTTGCCGCGGCCGTTGCGATCTTCAATGCTGACCTTGAGGCCCAGAGCTCGTTGCAGACGATCTTTGACGTCGCGGACGTTGGGATCGACTACCGGCTCCGGTTTCGGCTCCTTTTTGGAGCGCTCGGGGTGCAAATGGCCCTGTACATAGGTCTCTGTCTGGCGAACAGAAAGCGAAAGTGCGGCGACGCGCTGGGCTGCCTTCTCGATCTCCTCGGCGTGTTCGAAGGCAAGCAGGGCCCGGGCGTGGCCGAAGGTCAATTCGCCGGACTCCACGCGGGTTTGGACCGTTGCCGGCAGGCGCAGGAGGCGAAGAAAGTTGGCCACGCTTGCCCGATCTTTTCCGGTGCGCACGGCCATCTGCTCCTGGGTCATGTGGAATTCGCGCGAGAGGCGCTCGAAGGCCCTTGCCTGCTCCATGGGATTGAGGTCGGCGCGCTGAAGATTTTCAACGATCGTAATCTCCATTGCCTGCTCATCCGAGACCTGGCGCAGGATGGCCGGGACGGAGGTTTTGCCCGCGAGCTGCGAGGCACGCCAGCGGCGCTCGCCGGCAATGAGCTGAAAACGTCCATTGGCCTGGGGGCGCACCAGGATGGGCTGGACAACTCCGTTGGCGGCGATGGAAGCAGCCAGTTCGGCCAACTGGTCCTTGTCGACCTGGGAACGGGTCTGAAAGGGGTTGCGGTCGATTTGATCGATGGGAATTTCGCGCGGTTTGCCGCCCTCACTGTCGGGGTGATGCGCGGGGGCCACGGCAGCTTGCACACGGGGAAGGAGGGAATCCAGGCCTTTGCCTAAGGCGCGTCGTTTGGTATCGGGAGGGGCAGAAGGTGTCATCGTTGGTTACCTCATTCAATCTACGGACGGGGGTTGCTTGTTTCGCTGGGTTGACGCTTGGTTCCGATGGCCTAATTCCTTCAGGAATAAGGCCAGAAGCGGACGGCTTTATTCACGACAGGTTTCGCCGCCGCCTCTTTTTTTCGCGCCACGCTCCGCGGGCTTTCCATATTGTTCCGGGCCAGGAACTCGCCAGCGAGCTCGAAGTATGCCTCGGTCCCACGCGACCGGGGGTCATAGAGGGCGACGGGTTTCCCGTGGCTTGGAGCTTCGGCAAGGCGTATGTTGCGGGGGATTACGGTGCGGAAGAGCCGCTCCTGGAAGTATTCCTTCAGGGTTTCGGTCACCTGTTGCGCGAGGTTGGTGCGGTCGTCGTACATGGTGAGCAGCACACCCTCGATGGTCACCTCGGGATTGAAGGCAGCCTGGACTCTTTCGAGGGTCGAAATCAACTCGGAGATGCCCTCGAGGGCGAAGTACTCGGCCTGCATGGTGACGATCAGGGTATCGGCCGCGGACAGGACGTTCAGGGTGAGCAGGTCCAAGGCAGGGGGGCAATCGAGGATGACGAGGTCAAAATTGTCCCGCACGGCGGCAAGAGCAACGCGAAGGCGGAGGGCACGATCTTCCGCAGACGCCAGTTCAATGTTGGCGCCGGTAAGGTTTTTGGATCCGGGAAGGACTGACAGATTTTCGACGTCGGTGGGGAGAATGACCTGCTCGGCCGGCGCCAGGCCCATCAGGACGTCGTAGATGGAGTGGCGGGCATCGTCGCGTTGAAAACCCAGGCCGGAAGAGGCGTTGGCCTGGGGATCGCAGTCGACGACGAGGACCTTCAGGCCCTCGATTGCCAGGCATGCAGCGAGGTTAATGGCGGTCGTAGTTTTACCCACTCCCCCCTTCTGATTGACGATCCCGACAATTTTGCCCATGGCAACTCAGGGTAAAGGTCGGAGGGGGTGTTGAGGTAGCGGGAGCGGCTGTGGAGAACACGGCCAACCTGTGGAAAGCTCCCCGGCGCGGGGCGGTTGTGTTGCCCCTAAGTGGTGCGCCTGCTGGTAGTTGCGCGGCTGCGCCGTGCGAGGCGCGGAGGATGCTCAAAAAGCGGCGAGCGGTGGAAAACTCCCAAGATTATGGGGCGTTGGAGAGGGAAGATTGAGGAGGTTTTTTGGGTGTCGCGCAAGCAAATAGGGGAGTGTTCCACGTGGAACATTGCCGCGGACGGATGACAAATGTTCCACGTGGAACATGCCAAACGCGAGACTCACCATGCTTTTGGCCCTACGAAGGCAATGTCTGGATAGTCGATGTCGAGCGGGACGCTGTTTCCACCCTTGAGCCCGATTCGATCCGAGAGTAACGGCCGAGGAGCACTTACGGCGTCCTATTGTGGGATCGCGGAAGGTTTTCAGACCCGGTTACCGAAGAGCAGGAGCCGATCCGTGCTGAAAGGAAGGGGGAGTCCCTCCCTCCAGGCGTAGCCCGGCCCGGCTGCATCCCGAAGGGTTTGGGTTTCGCTTTGAGTGGTGAAGACTGCCAGCCACCCGCCCGGGGCGACCAAGCCCGATGCAATACGTACTGAATCGAGCATCCGATCCACTGCCCGCATCGCCACGCAATCGAACTGCACTGTCAATCCTTCGGCGCGCGCCGCGTGCACGGCGGAGCGAAGTTCCAGTACTCGCAAGGCTTCCTGTAGAAAGGCCGCCTTTTTGCCCTGTGACTCCGCCAGCGTCACCAGGATCTCCGGGCGGCAAAGCGCGATGGGGATACCCGGAAACCCGCCGCCCGATCCCAGGTCGAGCAATGTGCCGACCCCAGCAGGGATTGCAAATGCGCAGGCGATGGATTCGACGAAATGGCGCTTGAGAATCGAGTCTTCATCGCGGATGGCGGTCAGATTAACACGCTGATTCCAGCGAAGCAGGAGCGCGAGGTAGGACACGAACTTCGCCGTGACCGGCAGTGGCAGTAAAGGGAGTGCGGCTTCGGCAAGCAGCACGTTCAGTCTCTCGCCCGGGTCCAAAGGTAGTCCGGAGGCTGTTGCCGGTGTAGAACTCATGCCTGGGCGACCGACTCTTCAATTCGACGAGGCTGCCAAGCCCGCGCCGCACCAACGAAGGCCGCGAAGAGGACGCGCGAAAAAGCGCTGGAGGTATAGGTGCGCTCCGGGTGCCACTGGACACCCACAACGAAGTGTTCCCTCGAATCCAGCTCGACGGCTTCGATCACTCCATCTGCCGGCGAGATCGCGGTAACCAGCAGGTTGTCTCCCGCCGCCCGAAGTGCCTGGTGATGGCTGGAGTTCACCTGCACTTCCAATTCCCCATCGAGCAGGGAGGCTAACCGCGAGCCTGGGAAGATGCGCACGGGATGGGCATCGGCGATCGTTCGTCCAGGCGCATGGTTTACGGCCGTCTTGCCATCCTGCGCCAGATCCTGAATCAGCGTTCCGTTGCACCACACGTTTAGCGCCTGAACGCCAAAGCAGATGGCAAGGATTGGTTTGTGCAGGCTGAACGCGTCCTGGAGCAACAGTTCATCCACGGCGGTCCGTGCCGGGTCGGCCTCGCCGCATGCGGAGATGCGTTCCTGGCCGTACGCTTGCGGGTCTACATCAAAACCACTACCCGGCAGAAGAATCCCATGGACCCCTGCAAGTAATCGCGCCACCCGGTCCTGGCGCTCATGGAGCGGAACGACAGTTGCCGTCGCTCCGGCTGACTGGAGAGCCGCGATGTACTGCGGAAGGGACCGTGCATTGTAGGCATGGTCGCTGCTGGTAGGTTCGGGAATGGCGATGCGAACGGACATGGAAGCACCAGTGTAATGACAGACGCAGCGGAATGAACAGGGCTTTCCCGCCTTCCGGCTGCTGGCTCAGAACTCGACACGCACGGCAGACTCGGAGGCGGCCTCTCCAGCTCGCTCGGGTTGCACAAGAATCTCGATTGTTTCGCGTAACTTTAGCGTTAACGTTTCCATATCTCTGGGGGTCAATCCCCTGGTTTCGATCGGCGCACCGACCGAGAGGATGAGGTCCCCGGGATAGAAGTGCCGGGTATGCATGGGAAGCAGGTCATAGATGCCGTTGAGGGCAATTGGAACCAGGGGAACCTGGGCTCGGATGGCAAGGTAGGCGGCTCCGGAGAGAAAGTTTTGAAGTTCGCCGTTGGGTGTGCGCGATCCTTCAGGGAAGACGAAGAGCGGCATTCCGGCACGCAGGGCCTTAGCCGCGACCCCCAGGCTGGACAGGGTCGCGCGTGGGTTTTCGGTGTCGATGGGGATCTGGCCAGACCGACCTAAGTACCATCCTATGAACGGCATAGACCATAGTTCTTTCTTTGCCAGAATGCGGAATTGGAACGGAAGAGCGGCGAAGACCACCGGTGTATCCATGTAAGACGTGTGGTTGGACGCATACACGGCCACGCGCTCCAAAGGCAGGTTCCGCGCTCCGCGGACGATGAGACGTGAACCGGAAGCCCAGACGCAGGTCCGTGCCCAGACGCGAGCGATACGATGCTGCGCCCGGCCGCTGCTGTCGAACAGAGAAACCAAGAGCGCGATCGATCCGAAGAATGCGGTGGCCAGGAAAAAGAGGGGTGCCTGGATCAGGTTGGTGCGCCAGCGGTGCAGGCGCGGCACGGGATCGGGGCGGGGACTCACGACTTAACCTGTTCTATTTCAAACACTTGCGAAAGAATAAGAGTGCGCGCCTCGCCCACCAGGTACACCGAGCCGGACACTACCACGACTCCGCCCGCGGCTCCCTCCGCCGCCAAATGGAGAGCTTCCAACACTGATTTTGCCGCCACAGCGGTGGTTCCGGTCGCCGTCGCCGCTGCGAGCAGGTCTTCGATGGCAGCGGCGCGGGCACTATGAATGGGTGCAAAGATGACCTGATCGAAGACCGGAAAGAGAATCTGCGCCATCTCCGCCAGCGGCTTGTCCCGCAGGCAACTGAATATCAGTGTTCGCGGCTTCGTCCCGCCGGAGTCTTCTCCAATCGCTCCGCGGACGCCGGCCCGCAAGGCCCATGCTCCGGCGGGGTTATGCGCCACATCCAGAATCCACTCCACCCCGGCCCTTTTCACGTGTTCCAGGCGCCCCGGCCACATGGTAAGGCGAATCCCGGCGCTTATAGACTCCGGCGTGACCGGAAATCCATGTCGATCGGCCAACTCTGCGGCCGCAGCTATGGCCAAGGCGACATTCCGGTGCTGGTGCGCGCCAGAAAGCGGCGAAGCCACCACGACAGGTGTGCCCGCGACCTCCACCGAGTACGATTCGCCTGCGCCCACGCCGATCTGCGGCATGTAGGCCGTAGCGCTCACCCCGCGCACGTCCAGTTCGGCGGCCACCTCGCCGAGTACCTGATTGGCGTCAGCATGTTGCGGAAGGGTGATCAAAGTGCCTCCACGGCGCAGGATGCCGGCTTTTTCGCGCGTGATGGCGGCAATCGTGGAACCGAGCCACTCGGTGTGATCGAGAGAGATGTCAGTAATGATCGAAACCAGCGGATGGACAATGTTGGTGGCATCAAGCCGGCCGCCCATCCCGACCTCGAGCACGGCGATCTCAACCCCAGCCTCGGCAAAATGCAAAAACGCCATCGCGGTCAGAGTCTCAAAGAAGCTGGGCATCTGGTCCAGTTTGCCCTCCGCAACCAGCCCCTGGGCGGCCTCCTGCACCGCAAAGTAGCGCCGCGCAAAGTCGTCATCGGAGATCTCAACCCGGTCTACGCGGATGCGCTCGTTGGGCCGCTCCAGGTGCGGCGACGTGTAGAGCCCGGTCTTGACTCCGGATTCGATCAGGATCGAGGCCAACGTGGCTGCGGTTGAGCCTTTGCCATTGGTGCCGGCGATCAGTACGGACGGAAAGCGGCTCTGCGGATGACCGAGAGCTGTGAGCAGCACCGCTACCTCGTCCAGAGAGAACTTACGCCGGGGCTGACCGGGCCTGGTGAAAAGCTCCGGAACCATAGCGTTGAGTTGATCGATGGCAGCCGCGTATGACATGGATATTCCAGTATAGAAGAGAGGAAGCAGAGATCAGGCGCGCTGCAGGAACCGGTGGAGGCCGATGGGGGTGGATTAGTGGCGCAGAAGCAGTTGCAAGGCCTCGCGCGCGCTCTGCAGGCAGCGCCGGGCTTCGTCCTCTGACAGCAGCCCCTGGTGCACCGCTCTTTTCCCAGTGTCATTCACTTGATTGGCGACGCGCGGAAACCTGGGATCGATTCCGGTGAGTTGCAGGTTGTTGTTGACCTCATGGAGCAGATTGCCGAGGGTAGCGGTGTTGCGGTACCGGGTGCGGACGAGCCGAGCCAGCGTGGCAGGTAGCTTTTGCTTGATGGCCTCCTCAAGCACGGAGCGGCACATGACCGCGCAGGCCGTATACAAGCCAAAGAAGTAGCACCGGGTTGCCTCGTCCAGATAGCGATCGGCCTCCTCAGAGCTAGCTGTCGCCACCACACACTCGCGCAGGTGGGTTGCGCGCAGCACCGCAGGCTCAACCATCTCCAGCAACTCCATGGCGAAGGCAGTCCGCAACAGATCGTTTTCCTGGCTATCGAGGGCGCACTGAATCTCCTGCCAGGCTGGGGTTGAAGATGGGTCGCCGACCTGTTGCAGCCGTGTCAGCGAAGTGAGCCTCTGCCGGGAGTGCTGAATGAAGCCGTGGCGCATTTCGTGGGCCAGCCTGCGCCATCCGGCGATAAAGGCGTCAGGATCCTGACGATACCGGGTCCCCAACTCTTCGTAGACGATGCCTGGCAGCACGCCGCGCAACAGGGCAAAGCGGCCGCTCCTGGCGAGTTCCGCAATGGCATCGCAAAACTCACGACCGGGCGCATCCAGGGCGGACATCCGCAAAAGTTGCTCTTCCAGTTTTCGGATGTCGATTGCCACGGACCCCGCTCCTTTCTATCTGCCAGTGCACCAGCATCTGGCCAGTTTAGGAGTCCTGTACCGCTGTCGCCGCAGCAAACAATCTTTTGCAATGAATGCGCGTGCTGGAATGGGAAGCAGGCAGCGGATCGGCCCGGACGGGGACGGAAGAATCTGAGCCGGCCTGCCGGCTTTTCCGCACCGAAAACGGGCTCTTGTGGAAGGTGCGGAAGGCGCGTCCCTGTGCAGTACGGGTGTCTACAATCGCCTTTATTCATGCGGTCTGGAACGCACTTTTCACATCTGTACCGAGCTTTTCACAGGCCCTTTGCACCCGGCTGTGCAAGACGTGGGAAAACCGGGTGGGGTAAGGCATGAGAAGTCGTAGATTTCCAAAACTCCTGAATTGCACAGCCGGGTTTTAGAAAACCGGCACACACATCAAACCGCGTCGTAGAGGGAACTTCGGCCTCTTTTCCACTTTTCCTGCGTGAACTACGGGTACTACTGTCATTGTTCTTATATCAACTACACTTTTCCCAGTACCCGCAGCGCAAGGACGCCGCATGGGACACATCCACAAAAATCAGAGTCACGGAAAGCTGACCGCAAGGGGAAATGGGGGAGCCGTGGGGTGGTTTGGTTGGGTGCCGTGGAATCCAGAGAAGGTCCCCTGTTTTCCACGCGAGCATCCTTCCAGAAAGTGAATACAATCAGGGAGACGCAGAGACAGCGTTTTCGTGGGGCGGTAAGGTGTTGTAGAGTGTGGCCAGCGTAAAGTCGGCGGTTTTCCGGCTTTCTGTGGAGCAGCAGAGCGAGGGTAGGGCTATGTCGATCGTGGAAACTGAAGTGGAGCAACCGGCCGCGCAGGGGGCAGCGATGGAGATTACCGTAAGCCGCCAGGAACTGGTGAAGGAACTCACCGCCACGCAAAGCGTGGTGGAACGCAAGACCACCATTCCGATTCTCTCGAACTTTCTGATCGAGGCAGATGGCGACCGGCTGAACATCACGGCAACGGATCTGGACCAGGCTATCCGCACCAGCGCGGCGGTCAAGGTCAAGAAGCCCGGTGCCTGCACGATTCCCGCACGCAAGCTGTATGACTACATCAAGCTGCTGCCCGACGGCGACATCTCGATCAAGCTTCTCGACAACCACTGGGTGCAGATTCGCTCGGGCCGCTCCAACACCAAGATGGTCGGCATGGCGCGCGCCAACTATCCGCAGGTGCCGGAGTTCCCGACCGTTGCGGTTACCAGTATTTCGTCCGTGGCGCTGAAGACACTGATCGCGCGCACCATCTTTGCCATCTCGAACGAAGAGTCGCGCTACACGCTCAATGGCGCACTTCTGGTGCTGAAGGCGGAATCGCTGGCCATGGTGGCGACAGACGGGCACCGGCTCTCGTTTGTCGAGAAGCCGGGCGAATCGCTTGACGGCATCAGCGGCGAGAAGCGCGTGCTGATCCCGCGCAAGGCGCTGCAGGAGCTGCAGGGGCTGCTGTCGGCCTCCGATGCCGAGACGGTGGAGTTCGCCGATGACGAACACACGCTGTTCTTCCGCGTGGGTCATCGCACGCTCAGCACCCGCCGGCTGTCGGGCCAGTTCCCCAACTTTGAGGCGGTCATGCCGCGCGATAACACCAAGTTCGTGGTGGTGCGTTCGAGCGAACTGTCCTCGGCGATCCAGCGCGTGGCGCAGTTCGCGGATGAGCGTTCCGGCGCCATCCGGCTTCGGCTTGAAAGCAACGAGCTGAAGATCAGCTCCAGCTCCACCGAATCCGGTGAGAGCGAAGACACGATCGATACGCCTTACTCTGGGGATCCGATCATGGTGGGCTTTAACTCCGGCTATATCCTCGAGTTCCTCAAGGCGCTGGGCAATGAGGGCGAGGTACGGCTGGAGTTCAAGGACTCGCAGTCCGCCGGGCAGATGCGCCCCGAAGATCCGGATGCGGA
>VFSW01014433.1_pt1 | contig 10916 bp, 13 predicted proteins | sample 5358111 | NCBI WGS metagenome assembly VFSW01 (sample SAMN11554181, study PRJNA540505) | mine drainage metagenome | isolation source: sediment from site ElyBrook_90M | place: USA: Ely Copper Mine, Vershire, VT | collected 2017
ATGCCATGCATATCATTTTACTATACGTGAATTTTGACATTATTTTTATGAATTTGTTTAATAAGAAGAGAGAGGAATTTTTTAATAGAGCAATGAAATGAATGAGTTACTTATGCTTGTATTGTGTAGAAGAATAAGCACGGGTTACTTCAGGAGAGCGTAGGCTTTTATGTTTTGTTTTGCGTCCGGTAACGCGTTCTCGCCATATTTTGTAGGAGTTCTGCTTTAATTGTTGCCGCATCAGCGCTTTGACCTGTTTCTCCGGCATATTGAATTGTTTTTCAATGGCCTCAAAGGGGGTTCGATCCTCCCATGCCATTTCAATTATTCTTGATATTTCTTCTTCTGTCATAGTCATTAAGTTATGATAAACACAATTTACAATTGATGAATCAAATCTATTAAATTACTATGTTAATCATTTCACAGCCATTTCGTGCACTGGTGATCGGTTCATCAGGAACCCTCGGACACAGTTTCGTTAAAACTCTGCAACAGCATCATGACTGTAAGGAAGTTTTGGAGCTCAGTCGACAAACTGTTCCCAATATTGATTATCAAGAACACAAAACAATTGTTACGGCTTTTGACCATTTTAAATATCAACCCCCTTTCCAGCTAATTATTAATACCATTGGCGTGTTACATACATCAGAGTGGATGCCTGAAAAAAGACTCAAAGATCTTAACGAAGTTCAATTAAGAGAGCAGTTTTTAGTGAATACCATTGGACCTGCTTTAACTATTCAGCAATTTAGTCAACTAATGGATCCCCGAGGGGGAGTTTTTGTATGCTTGTCCGCGAAGGTAGGCAGTATTAGTGATAATCGCTTAGGGGGCTGGTATAGTTACCGTGCTTCCAAAGCGGCCTTGAATATGCTCATTAAAACTGCCGCTATTGAGTTAAAAAGAACACAGCCCAACATGGCGCTCGTTGCAATGCACCCCGGTACGGTGAAGTCACCCCTCTCTCAACCTTTTCGTGGCAACGAAATAGGGAGAGATCCTGACCAGGCTGCCCAAGAGATCTTGTCGGTTATACTGTCACTGTCCCTTGAAGACAGCGGATCATTTAAAAGTTATAGCGGTGAAAACCTGCCATGGTAGAGAGGTTACATGGTTTTGGTCAGGAAGCACATTAACGGATAAAAAGCAGATTATTATATTATTTAGGCGTACAATAATCGCTACTAACCAAAGGAAGTTAACACGGGAAGCAACCTCCCTCTTCCTGTTTAAGAGAGCTGTTTTATGGGTTCTCTTTTTTTTGTTAATTTCCCCAACCATGATGCAACAGTCTTCTCCAGACCAATTAGTTTGGTTGTTTAATTTCTATTAAAATTTCATTACGTCTAAACATGGGTAGTGTCCAGGGCGGGTTGTAACGCGCCAATTGAGGTAATCCCACCATTGTATAGTGGTGTTGGGTTGCCCAGTGAAGAGTCTCATTAATTTTTGTCTGAATGGTTGACTCGCTATTAAAACCAGAATAGCGATTGACCACATAGTAGCGTTGTGGCACCACTTTTAATTGAACGGCAGGATTGTTAGGTTGGGGAATGTTATCTAAGGTGTATGGTTGAGGCATGACAAAACTCACGTACCAAGAGGTAGTCTCAGTAAAGGTGTGTTCGCTGTCTTGCGGGGTCACAGTAACTGGGGCAGTCATGGTGATCTTTGCTGATTGAGGAGTAACAATGACTGGCGCTGTCATAGGGATTTTCTGGAAATCTTTGCCGTTGGGCAGATGGTTATTGCCGAAAATATAATCAGCAATTGTTCTAAAGCCCTGCCTTGACGCATCATTCATGGAGCCCGAAACGTGTGTTTCTGCAATCAGCATGGGACTGTACTGACGAACCTCGAAGTTGTCTTGAGTTAATCTCACTTGATAGGAAGGTTGCTCAGTGGCCATGACTAGCTCTATTCTAAAAAAAGTAAAACAAATGAGTAGTGTAAACAGTATTTTCTCATGCATAGGAACATTCTTTAGTGACTGAATACTCCTTTGACTTGCCTCAGTGAGAATAAGTTGCTGCATGATTTATGGCTTTATTTATTCCGTGAGAAAGCCCCCTTGTTAGTAATACACAGAGTACGCATTTTGATGAAGGTGATAGGTACACCAAAGGGGAAAAACACAATGGCACCAATCACCCAATAAAAGGAATTTTTCTTTAACAGATTAGCCAGTTTTGCCAGGAAAAATAAAAATACAACATTACTGAATATCATGACCACTATGTCTGCGGTGAGTAAGACTCCATCAACAACTAATATACCTACTAAGGGCAGTGTAAAAGCAATAAGAGAATACAGAAGATAACGATAAGTTTTCATTATTTCTGTTTGTTCTTGTCTATTTCTTTTAAACATTGCTTTTTTTACTCAATCTCAGTAAGACAATATTTCCAACTAGATAGTTAACTGCTATGCGTGAAAGCGTTTTCTAGTAAATGGGCATAACTAAGTAAACGTTTATCCTCATGCAAAGCACCAATCACCGTTAGACCCAGTGGTAACTTTCTGAGGCTATAGCCAATGGGTAAATGGCATGTGGGATTACCCAATAGCGTCCACAGACGGCTCATAATTGGGTTGCCGGTGTTGTCTAACCCATCGGGTGCTTCGCCAAGGGTGCTGGGTGCAATCAGAATATCCACTTCATTAAACAGTTGAGCCATTTTCTCCTGGCCAAGTCGTTGTTGTTCAAAGGCCGCTTGAAGCTCATCGTCTCCGATGGCCATACCCTTTTTAATATACTCACCGAGTTTTGGGCTGAGGCTAGCGCTTGCTTGCTGCCATTCAGGGGCGAGCGAGGAGGCCATTTCATGATACATAATCGTTTCTTGTGCTTGGGTGAGTTGCTCGCCCAGCTCTTTGAGGTGAATGGGCTTCAGGGTGAAACCCTGCTTAATTAAAATTTGCTTGGCAAGATCGAGTACTCTTTTTGCATCATAAGTAATCTCTGCCCAAAGCGGTTCTTCAAGAAAGCCTATAACTGGTGGGTTGATAGTGAAATCCATTAATTCATGACCAATTAGGCAGCCCACAGCATACGCCACATCATCCACCCTGAGCCCCATCATGCCCAGCGTATCAAGACTGGGGCTGAGGGGTTTAACACCCTGCATAGTAAGTAATCCATAGCTCGGCTTATAGCCCACTACCCCACAAAAAGCAGCAGGACGGGTAATGGATGCGGCCGTTTGGGTGGCGAAGGCAAGGGGGGTCATGGCGCAGGCCACTGCCGCAGCCGAGCCGCTTGAGGATCCTCCGGGGGTCACGGTCACATCTATATTAAGAGAAACTGGATTGATGGTGGGTCCCGGGTTTAAAAACGCAAATTCTGTAGTGACTGTTTTACCCAGGATAATGCCACCTAGGTCAAGATAGCGTTCAACGATGGCAGCATTTTCTTGAGGTTGATAGCCTTCGTAGAGACTCGATCCGTAGGAGGTAGGAAGATGCTTGGTATTAATGAGATCTTTCACACCAATTGGGATACCTGCTAAGGGGTAAGATTGCAAGTCCAGCGCTACTTCAAAGCGCTCTAGCTGTCTTTTAATATCCTCAGGGTTAAGGGTTTTCCAAGCATGAATTTTAGGCTCAATATGTTCAATACCAGTATAGTAGGCTTGAATAATTTCGTGAGGAGTGATGTCACCAGACTGAACCTGGGAGACTAACTGACGGACAGATAATGGAACAATGTCTTGAAGGGTTTTCATGGTTGGCTAACAATCATTATAAAAATTCAATTATATCGACTTTTATAGACTACTCATTTTATTTTAGTTGTAGTGCATTGATTTTTTTAATCAGGTTTTGTTGTCGATAACGAATGGCTCTGGGTGTCAGTAAATATAGTTCTGATAACTCTTTTATGCTTAACGACAGGGATAGAGACAGAAAATTCTTTTCCTTATCATTGAGCATTAATTGCATCAATTTCTGTTGTTGAAAGTTTCGCTGCTCTGAAGCGTTCTGATCTTCTTCAGCGATGAGTTGAACTAATGGATCATTAGTGAAGTCATGGTGTTGTTGAAACAAATAATCAAGATGATCGTTCATGTCATGATTTTCCGTATCAAGATGATGGGGTAAATTGGATTGGTAAGAGTGAGGATAACGCCGAGCGAGTCCCCACAGTTTTCCCATAATATAGGATTGAAAGCTACCTATCTTTCCATCATAGTTGGTGTGACCACCACAAATTTGCCAACATAACAGCCTGGCTTCCTGTTCAATATCGGATAAAGATAAGGTACATTGACGTTCAATCCTCTTAAAATCAGAGGGATTTAAACTGGTAAATAATTCTAGCCATAGCTCATTCATGCTTGTTTAATATCCTTTGTGAGTTGTTCATTGATGATTTTTTCAATGGCTTGGATTAAAGCTTTTTTAGTTACAAATCCCCTTAACCATAAGGGATTAAGAGGGATAGTGATGGTGGAGCGCGGTACTGGGGTGACTAAGCTCTCTCTATGGCTTGTGGTGATTGTATTTAATATAGGGAGTTCTCTTTGGGGATCAGACTCTTTATATCGCTGCCTTATTTTTTGGCACAGAGTGGACGTGATCGGGCAAGTATCTGTTAGTAATTGGCGTTGCGCCGGAAGAGGGAGACTTCTGAACACAAGTAATACAGAAATACTTTTTAATCGACCACTTTCAAAGAGGGATCTGTATGGAGCCGTATTAGCCAGAAGATGCGCTTTGACCCAATCATGACGTTTACCTAATACTTCGGAGAGTTGTTGAGTACTGATCCCATCTTGAATTAACTGAATAATGATATCAATACTTTCTATGGCAGTTAATTCTTCTCTAAAGACGTTTTCAGAATATTGCATTAAGCGGGTTAAGGACTGCGAATGAGGATTATCCCGAACGATAATGGGTACCTTTTCAAGGCCCGCATTCTTAGCAGCAATGAGTCTTCGTTCACCACACAAGAGTGTGAAATGTTGAAGACTATTTTGCTTGACTAACAGGGGTTGCAGTAATCCCAATTGTTTAATGTTGTGTGATAGCTCATGGATGGTATCAGTATTAAACAGTTTTCTGGGTTGTAGCGGATCAGGATGAATCCATTGAATGGGTATTTCTTGGGGTAAGGATAGGTGACTCATTGCATCTCTCAAAGAGTGGACTAAGTAATGATTCTAAAATCCTCAAGAAAGACATAGGTAGTGTTGGTCATCCTGAAGCACCTGGGAGAAGCGTCCTAAAATTGTTAGGACATTTATCCCGGGTGAGGGAGGAGTTTAATTATTCAAGGAGCGATTGCGGGCTACGATCATGGGGAGATTAAGTAGTCTTGACCAAGACTGACGACATTTTTCCTGAATGTCCGGGATAAGAGAAGAATCGGCCCACCATTCGTTACTCACAGCAATCAGTAAGTCTGGCTGAGTGATTAAAAATGATAACCAAGGCCATACCAGTAATTGATCGTAACAAATAATGGTGTTTACCTTTACCTGTTCTATTAGGGAAGTGGCTGGCCACCAATGAGCCGGGAAGCTGCTTGTTATGAAGGGATTCCACATAGCAAAGGGCACCGGGAACACCGAATAAAAGAGAGGGATCTTCTGGGCATGACTGTGTTTGATCATGGCCAGTGCATCTTCTGGTTGATGTTTGTGCCATGCTATGACACCTATTAATAGTGTCATCTGGTGAGGCATAATTTGCTCAATGGATAATCTTGTACCGGTAAACCAGTTATTTATAATACTCTCCGGAAGAATAATCATAGTTTTGTCCCGGGGAATTTGATGGAGTAATTTCTTTAAATAGTTAATCTGTCGCGTAGGGCTGACTGTGAGGGGTGTTTGGGTGTCAACACCTATCCAATTAGGAGGCACTCGAGCAGGTGTATAGACTATATTTAAAGACATGATGGTCAGCAGAAGTAAAAAGATCCCTTTAAAATCTGGTTTATCCATAATCCAAAAAGACATTATTGCTAGAACAATGGCGCTGAGTCCGGCTCCTGGAAACCAGAACCCCATGGCATCAATGGGTGAAAGCCAGCCGATCAGCCCCAGGGGTGGAACTGCTTCTAAGAGTAAAATGATTAAAAGATGATAAAAACTCCTATAGAAAATCCAAGGCCAAGCCAGAAGTAGACTACTTGATAACCAACATAAAATTGCCACTAAACTGTGGTGTACATGAAAGAAGTTTGCAAACGCGTTAAGTAGTCCAACTGACCCTACTGCAAAATAAATCAAGGCTAAAAAGAAGCGTTGTGTTGCGTTGATCCCTTTTTTAATAATGAGAATAATCAGTGGGGAGACAAGCATGCCTATTCCATGATAGAGCCACAGGCTACCGAGAATGAAACTAACTATTCCTAATAAGCTAATTCTGAATGATGCAGATTGCTTTAACAGTATGGAGCTAATCAAGATAGTAACCAATCCCATCGCCTGCGGGATAGCAGATCCGCTGATGCTGACGCACTATTAAGCGACTCTTGGAGCTAAACTGGCAGGATAATAAGAGGTTACTGCCCGTGGGATTCATTTGGTTCCAATGAGCTAACTGTGACAGGGAGGCTGATAAATTATTATTTTGTAATGGTCGATTTATTTCTAAGACAACACTTATCACGGACAGAGTCGTTACCACCATGAGTAATAGCAAGTGAAGGTTTGAGAAGGTTTTCTGCTGACTAGTTGGCTCAGAGTTATGATTGTGAGTGTCCATCTGAGAGGGCTTAACAAGCGTTAACTCTTTTAAGAGATGCAGTTGTTTCTCATGGAGTGCTTCTATCTGCTTAATAAGGTGTGGATGTGATGCGTTGGGGGAACCCCTAAGGGAAGAAGTATAATGATAAAAAAAGGCAATCACTCCCCAGAATGGGTCGTCATCATAGATTCTTAAGGTATCACGTAAGCGCAATTGGTCCTGTTGTTCTTGATCGGTTAACGGCCGGCCTAAAAATGCTTGCCATACTTCTTCTCGTATAGTCATAAGGATGGGATAGAATCAATAGCCAAAAGAGTTTTGTGGATTTGGTAGCGGAAAGTATTCAGCGACAGATGGTAGCCAAAGCTAAGATTCATGTCCTGAATGCCAAGTTCAAACCAGAGATTGACGGGTATCCCAGACAAGGTATCACTTAATTGAGGAGTGAGACAGGGGATGACGTGTTCGACCCAACCTTCTTGATGTATATGGTCTTCCTTAAATTGCGAATGATGCCAATAATAAAAATCTGCTGTTCTTCCAAAATATAGATTCAGTAAGATCACTCCCTGTTGATAATTGTTAGGCAACAAACGTTGTCGAGATTGAAGTTGTAGGATGCAGAGGGGACTTTTATTCATTAACCATAAGGTAAGTGTGTTAATTCTCCTCATGATGGCTCCAATTTCATCATAACGTCCTTGTTCCATGAGCCAAAAGCTATGACTAGGACAATGGATAATGGCGCGAGCAGATTGATTATTCTTTAAATAGCGATTGACTTTTCGTTCAATGAATTGCCATCCTTCAATAATGGATAAATCAATCGCATAACAAGGTACTAACTTACCAGAGGGTAAGCGAATGGGGTAGGTGGAAAAATCTTTGTTCGTTAGATCGGCATCAAACAATAGCAAAGGATATTCTTGTTCTTGTAATCCATTTGTCTCAGGGTGCATATAAAAGTCTACCAGTACATGACAGAGCAAAGTTTTCCCTAAGCCACCTTTTGCCCCATCAATCATGTATGTTTTAATCATGTCTGTTGTGAAGATTGATTAAGAGATAAGGATTCTTCGGTAAAGTGAGTTTTGAAAGGAAAGAAGGGTGGGTCATTAGTTATGAATTCTGGTAGAGGAGTGCCAGTTCTTTTTAGCGGTGGCAGTGGATGATCTATTCTTTTTAATATCGGTCGAATAGCAAGGTAGGCATCGTACCGACTCAATCCGGATAAGCGAAGATACCAATGATATATCAGTGAACTACTTAATCCTTCATGAAGCATTTTGATGAGTGTCGCGCGATGGGTGGGATGAATATAATTTAATGTTACCCACAGATCTTGAGAAAAAGAATCCTTGGGTAAATCCAGAGGTATAGAAGACAGTGGTTGTGGGTTGCAGTGTTGATTAGTTCTAGTCATGATTGTAGGGGGGTAAAATAAGAGTTTGATTAACAAGGATGGTCAATTCTGTGCCAGCACGAATCTCTAAAGTGGGGGCAATACTGAGGTTTTTTTGTAACAATTGACTGCCTACCATATTGAGTTCATTGGCCGCACTGCCCGCAGCCAATTGGCCGGTGTTAGGAGAGGTCAGCAATGAGCTGTTTTGTGGTTGTGAGAGTTGGGCACCGACGCCCAACACTGAGATCAGCAAAGCACTACTTATTATTCGTCCTGTATGATTATCAGTGAGATCTGTTAATCCAGATTGTCCTTGTTCGTCTGATCCTTCTAGTCCCTTGAGGTTAAAAGTAGAGCCATCGGGAAAAAGTAAACTATTCCACACTATAAATACTCTTCTTTGTCCAAAGGCAAGATGATTATCATAGCGACCAATAAGCTTGGTTCCCTGAGGAATAAGAAGATCATTGGGGTGAAGGGAATCAAAGATGTTTTCACTAATTTGTGCGGTGATGAGGCCTGGCAGATCCGAGTTAATTGCAGTGATTAAAGTGGCATTCAAAATACTTCCGGCTGACAGTTCATGCTTCCCTAAAGGTGGAATAAGGCGACTTGAGGAGAATGTTCCATCGCCAACTTGCGAACTATGTTGAAGAAATTGCTCTTCCTCTGACAGAGGTTTGTTGGGAGAAGCGTTTCTTGGTGTGCCATAGGTGGGGTTAACCGGCAAGGCTGTTATTGATGGATGATCGGTGACAGTGGTCGTTATAGGGGCTGTCAGAGCCTTTTCAAAACTTGTTATATGGTTTTCCAGACGTTGATCATTATGATGATTTAGCCAGCTTTGATGTTCTGTCGCCTTCTCAGCCATAGATGAATTGGGTTGCTGGATTGCGGTGTCTGCGGAATGACTATTTAGAGTATGATCAGATAAGGATGTGAAATCACTCACCACGGGTGGCGGTTGGGGCGGAGGTGCTGTCCCTATTAATGACGGATTGGTGAGGTTGATATCATCAGAAGTAATGGAATGTGTATGACCGGCGCTCACAATACCAAAGACCACAAGAGTGATTAAAATACTGATGATCGTTACGATAATCCATTTTGTACGAGGTAATAATCGCTTCCCCGTGTCTTTAGCAATGGGGATGACTCTGTCCAATTTGTCCTGGGGACCATTAATTAGTCGATTGAGCCAATTTATCATGATTGATCTCTAGTTTAACCAGCTTTCAAATAGGGGTCGCTTCCCTGCATGGATGGTAATAGTCTTCTGATTGTTGCCAGAACCGATGATGAGGTGTGCTTCCTTGAAGAGATGATTGACCACATAATAGTGATGGTTTAATTCATAATTGGTAAGAATTTCCTGACCATTTTCTACTATAAACAATACTGGAGCTTTGCCTTCAATCCAGGCTGTGGGTAATTGAATAAACACTTTACCCAGTGACGAAAATATTCTCTCAGGTAGTGTTTCAGATCCCTCACACCAATAATCAAAATTGATATCTTGGGGATTAACGGAAGGGAGAGTGGCAATATTATCTTTTTGTTGTTCAGTAATTTTTTCTTGTTGATCTAAGACATGCTTAATAATTTCTTCGGGATCATAGAATCCCACCATAGGAATATAATGGTTAGCTGTGGATTGCAAATTCAAATAATAAATTCTGCCGCGATTGGTGGTAATGACTAAGTTAGTGGTTAACTTGTCCTCAGTGGGCTTAATTAACACTACTGCGCGCGTTCCTGCTTCGCCTGTTTGGACTATCCAACGAACAGTATCCCCGAGGGATAGGTTATTAATCTTTTCATGGTCCATTAAATGGATGACGCATAGATGAAGAGGGGCACAGTCAATTGTCGGATGAGAGTGAGCATAGGGATAGAGAATCTCACCGGAGTCGGTGGTTAAGCTGGTGGCATTTCCCGTGTGTTGATAATTTAAAGAGGCACTCTCCTCCATGGTGCGAGGGTTATTTTTATTTACTTGAGCCTGGTTTGTTATAGGGTTTTCAGCATAACTCTGGCCAGGCAAGGCCGCGCTCACTAATCCCACAGTGATGAAACAAAGAAATGGTAATGTTTTTTTCATTTAAATCTCCCTAATTACTCAATACTTCAGTCCAACTGAACTGGTTAATAAAGATTCCCAATGGGTTGTAGAGCATAACTTTTGGTTTATTAGTGAGTTCTTGAGATTGGCCAGTGATAATATGGGCCTTCCAGTGACTCTCTTTAATTAACTGGAAATGATGGTAGTATTTTTCACTCCAGGTGACTTGCCAGGTGTTTTTACTAATGGGGAGTACACTCATAATGCTAGGATTAATCGTGAGACCGTCTTGATTAAATGGACTATGGGCTTTATACCATTCATCGAGCTGCTCCACTGCATTGGGGCCAATTTGTGCGTACACTCGCTCTAAAATAGCTTTTTGCGCGACGGGCTCGGGTAATACACTGCGTGCTTGCCAAATCCAATTGGCGACCATGGCTTCGGTAATTCTGTTATCAATGCTGTGTGCTGTAACGGGAGAAGCGTAACCGATGGGGGCACCTAATTTGTCTAAGGCAATAACATAGGGTTTAATTTGACTTTGACTGGCAAGCCAGAGAACGCCAAGTATACTTAACATACTTAAAGACACTGCAAAAAAAGCCAACCGTCGCCATTGGCTAGCATGGTGAATTGCATCACCATAGCGTTCATCCCATTCACGGCGGGCGTTTAAATATGGAATGGGGGAAGATGCCATGATGATTGACCTTATACTGAGAGATAGGTCTAATCGCGTAC
>VFSW01014434.1_pt1 | contig 10915 bp, 19 predicted proteins | sample 5358111 | NCBI WGS metagenome assembly VFSW01 (sample SAMN11554181, study PRJNA540505) | mine drainage metagenome | isolation source: sediment from site ElyBrook_90M | place: USA: Ely Copper Mine, Vershire, VT | collected 2017
CCCCTACCTCCCTCCCCCTGACCGTAAAGCCGTCAACGCTGGGCGCAACCTCCGCTTGCCGACTTAGACACGATGTCCTGTCACGTCGCTGGCTTCCGGTTTGCCACGGAGCCACCATCCGTTTCTCGGTTGGAGGCTACCGCCAAGGCTATCAGACGTTCGCCAGCGGGATTAGCGCTGGACGCCCACCAGTTCAACCAAGGCGGCTTTCCGGCTCAGCCAGGCCGCACACGACTGCGTAGCGAACGTGCGGCTATCCGGGTTCCTGAGATTGCGGGGTTGCGAACAGAAGGGCATCTTGATATGCTGGTTCTGTCGTAACAGTTTGGAGCAACGGGTTTCATTCGTAGAGGCCCGTTGCTCTTTTCATTGCTTCTCCTAATGTACAGCCTACCGGCTTGGAAGAATAGGTTACTTCCGCCGGAGAGCGGATTTCAGCTGGTTAATTCGAGTGGCGGCCTTCCTTGCTCTTGCCGGATTTGCCGCTCAAAACCTCTTCCTTTTCCTTGGGCGGAAGAGTGTCAACGGCCTTTGCGAATTCAGCATCGCGCCTGATAGTGGCAGCGGAAACGCCATGCTCCTCGGCGATGCGTTTGGCCGTCTCGCCGATCAATAGCTCATTTTGAACCTTTGATTTTTCTCCCTTACGGTCCCCGCCGTTCTGACACCTTCCCCCGATGCCCCTACAACCAGGGCAGACCCGGAACACGCTCGCAACGTGGTCACGGTAGACGGCTCGGCAGCGAATGCAGATGCGCCGGATCATACGGCCTCCGTGTTGAACAGCGGCGAATCCTCAGTCAGCAGCCGCCGGGCCATTTCCGCGTAGTCGGGGTTCAACTCGCACCCGATGAAATCCAACCCGAGGCGGCGCGCCATGATGCCGGTGCGTCCCGAACCCGCAAAGCAATCGAGTACCCTGCCAGGTCGCGGGGTGAAGTCGGCGGCTCCGATACAATTGCAGGAGGGACGCCAGCCGAGCGTTTCAACCTTCTCTTTTCTGAGGTTGGTTCCGAATGTTCCCCAGTTCCCATCATCACAATGTTTGTTCCCGATGTCGGCTCGCGGCGTTGTGCTTCCGCTTGGCCGATGTTGCGTGTACGTCGTCTCGCCTACTACCCGCACCCACGGAGCCGAACAACCGGGGCAGTAGCCTTTCAAGGACGTTCCGGCCATGAGGCAGCGGCGCACCAACTCTGTCGGGAACGCGGCATAGTGGTCCACTTTTACAATCTTTTGCGTATAATAGAGGCAGGTGCATTTCGGCTTTTCGGGAGTAACCGATGGCTCGCAAGGCGGGGATTCCTCTGGTTTGTCAGCAGTGCCAGCGGCCTTTTGAGGCGTTCGATCATCGACCGAACCGGCAGACCCTATTTTGTTCACGGGCGTGTTCGGCTGCGTCTCAGCGAACAAAGGTAACTCTGGTGTGCGTCCAGTGTCAGCAGCCGTTTCAGAGGAAGGCGTACCAGAAGGAAGGGTCGAAGGAACGCGGACCTTTTTGCGGGATGGCCTGCTACGGCGCTTGGCAGAAGGGGAGCATTCACGGCCAACTTCGGAGCCGGAAGGTGCGTTTTGAATGTCAGTGGTGCGCTCGTCGTGTTCTCGTTTATCCGCACCTTGCGAAGACTCGGAAGTTTTGCTCGATTGAATGCCGGTCGGAGTACGCGAAGGCGTGTTGGGCAAAGCCGGTGAGCGCCCGGAGTCGGGGAGCGTGGTATCGGCCGCGTCGTGATGCCCTGATTCGGGACGGCTGGCGCTGTACTCGTTGCGGGGCGACAGAGAATCTGTGCGTTCATCACCTAAAGCCGTACTCGTCTTTTGCTCACCGCTCTGACGCCCATGCACTGGACAATCTTCAGACGGTATGCGTGTCTTGCCATCGCAAACTTCATCCGAAGAAACAATGTGCCGCTTGGGGATCGCCACGGAACCGAGGGCTTCCGAACTGATTTTCCAAACATCTCTCAGGTTCGCCCCGTCGCATATCGTCTCGTGGTCGTGTCGGACGGCGAATTGCTCGTCGGGGTCGTCGATCATGCGCGTGTACTGATCGCGGCTCACCGTCGCGGCGGCGGGCGGTTGTTTGACCACTTCGCCGTCCGCGAAGTATTTGGCCGACTTCGCCAGCATGAGGATCGGTTCCCAGGATGAGGTAGGACGCCAGCTGCCGCGGCGCAGGACCAGGCCGCCGTTGGGAATGCACTTGGGGCAGCCTGGGCAATCGCGCCATTCTGCCAGAGGCGAACTTGCCGCACGGCCTCTGGCAAAGCACGTCGCGGCACGGCCCGCTTCCATGTTGTGCGACGGGTGCGGATGGTCCTTGTCCCAACCGGCCGTCACCTTCACCCTACACCGCCGCCACTCCCACCCCCGGACGCTGCTGGGCATTGGCGCGGGCTTGTGCCACACCACCACAGAGCGAACTATCCAGCCGTCGTCCTGTAAGGCAATGGCGAGCCGCTGGGGGATGAGGCAGAGGTTGCCGGCGTCCAATCCGCTTCCGACCGCGCCGTCGCGGTCGGAAGCGCCGCCGTTCTTCAACAGGTTTCCAGGCCGTCTGACCTTTGCGGCTTTGTCTGAATGCCCGCCGCCGGTGCCGTGTTTGATGCCGTACTCAGCTAGTCCACTTTCCCCACTGTTGCCGCCGCTGTAGGTGTCGCCGATGTTTACCCAAAAAGTAGCGTGGTCACTGAGGCACGTTCTGACCAAGCGGAGCACGCGCACGAGGTTGTCGATGAACTCAGCTGGTGTGCGCTCGCTCCCTAATTCCAAGTGTTTCAACGGATGATCTTTCGGAAGATACGAACGTAAGCGAAAATATGGCGGCGAGGTCACGGCGCAATCAATCGACGCCGGCTCGATGGTCGGCAACATGTCGAACACAGAGCCTTGCAGAATCGACACGCTCATTTAGCTGAGTATCTCCCGGATGGTGTCAAGCTCACTACCTCACTTCATGCACATGCACTGAAAGCGTGGCCGGCTTCTCGTCGCGTGTGTAGATCAGGTGCAAGGCCACGACGTGCTTGAGCGAATCGTTTTCGATGACCCCGGCCGAGACGAGTAGGTCAGTCACGGCCTTCTCAAAATTGGCAAGGTCGCGTTGCAGGTTCACCTTGCCGTCGAGGTAGATGAATACCTTTACCGGGGAGGCGACGCGGCGAACTCCTTGCACCATCACGTCCAGGGCGGCGGATTCGATCCAGGCCCGATACTCGCGGCTCTTGATCCGGCGTCCGTTCACCGTGGCGAATAGGTGATTGGAAGAGGGAGGCAAGGGCAGTGTGTAGCCGACCTGTTCGGCCGAGGGAGGCTGTTTCGCCTTGATGGCGTTCATCTCTTTGGTCATGCCGCGTCCTCCGGTATCAATCCGTAATCAACGGCCAGTTGCCGAATGACCGGGTGAGCCGCGATTTTGGCCAGGGCCGATTGTTCGAGCTGCCACACGCGGGCGCGGGTGATGCCGAGCAGCTTGCCTATTTCGGCGTGTGTTGCCAGGCCCCTCTGGACACGCGGTGAGGCCCCGTTGCGTCGCTGTTCTGACCTGTTCTCCCGCTCCCGCTCCCGATCCCGCTCCCTGTCCCGCTCCCGCTCCCGCTCCCGGCATTGGTCACAGAGATTGGCGTAGAGGTTCCGAGGCATAGCGCAGTTCCGGCACAAACCGGCGGCGATGCGGCGACGGTGGGTGACGTTTGAGTAGGCCATTACATGCCCTCGTTTCTCAGCTTGCGTACCGTGTCCCGCACATGCTCATAGGTCGTGCCCCGGAGCCTGGCGAGGACGATCTGCAATACGCCCATCGTGCCCACCGAATGGATAACGTCGTGGCAAACGGCGCACACCATCAGGCGGTTGAGGTCGTGTTCAATGGTGCGGCCTCCCTCGAATCCTCTGGCAAGAACATGATGCTTTTGGAGGCGTCTGAGGAAGCCGCACAGTTCACAAACGTCGGTGGTCACGCTCCACTCCCTGTTCCTGTAGCCCCAGACTCTTTCACGCCGCAGTTCCGCAGCAGCCGGTCGCGTGCTGCCGTGACGGTTGAAATGTCAGCCTGCAACGCATCTGCGGCGGATTCCAATACGTCATTTGACGACGTGCCGTTGCCGCAAAACCGGGCGACCGATCTGAGAGCGAGCAAGACCGTATCGGCGTCTTGCAGCGGGATGGTCAAGATTACTACGGGTTGCATCATGTCACCTTTCGGTGTGTGGTATTCTCTTCATCGCCCGACAGCTTCAACGACCCGCCAGTGCCAATAACCCGTTCACGCTGGAGACGGGCGGCATCATCCTTAGCCTGCTCGCTTACCAACTCCAGCCGCGTTGACCCGCACCCGTAGCATTTGGGCCGTGCCGCTCGATTTAGTTCTACCCACGCGATCCATCTCCGAGCGTGGCACTCTTGGCATTCGTACAGCCGACGATTAACCTGTCCGCCGGTTTTCTTTTTGCTCATCGCTTATACCCTATGGTTAAGGTGACGACGGGTTGCATGGGTACTCCCTTAGTCGCGCGGATCAGGTGTTCCCGGTGCCAACAGCAATGTCCCGGCCAGTACTCGGTCTGCAATGTTCGCAATTCGTTGGAGCGTGTCGGCTGAATCAACTTCCGTCATGCCAGCCAAAATGTTGCGGGCGATAGATATTCGTGTCTCAGCAGCCGCTAAGTCTGCCACGAAGTTGCGGCGTTTCTTGGTGGTAGTGCGGCGGGTCCGCGTCTTGGGCGCTTCGGTGGTTTGGCCTTCGCCGTCGTGTGGATATTCCTGCTTCTGGCCCATCGGCAGCTCACCGGGATCTTTGCCAGGGACCATGTTTCGATCAGGTACGTTTCGGCTGCTCATTGCTCAAGTCCTTTCGTTGGGGTTGCCCGTTATTCACAGGCTTGGTTTCCTCTAGCTGATTCAAAATCTGTTCCACCTTGGCAAAGCTCTGTCGGAGTGACAGGGCCAGGTCTACCCCGCGCCGGCCCGCAATGTGGGCGTCGGCGATGATGCCCTGCAATTCGTCGCGGGCCTTCAGTAGCTTCTCGGCTCTGGTCATGGCGATTACTCAGGGGCGGCATCGGTGGTTCACTCCTTCGATTTCACTGGCAATTTAGCCAGAGGTATGCCACGGCTCGCGCACTCGGCCGCGACCCATTCCGTGCAATACGGGCAGCCGTTTATGTGTGTGAACACCTTCTCGGCAAGCCTCCGACGTCGGTCTAACTCAGTGTATCCCAGGTGGTAGCGGGCGCGTTCGCAGGTCATGTGGGGTTACTCCGTGTTTGCTCCAAAGGGAAAATCATCTTCCGACTTCTGCGGCGAGAGGATTTCGATGATCTCAACACGCCACGCCCTCAGCGCTTCCAAGAGCGGTTCCGTCACCACGGAGCGGTCAACGTTGGCCGGCTTGTGCAGGATCGGCATGGGCGGCGGCCCCATGTTGATCTTCACTTTCAGGCCTCGCTCTTTCACCACCTGCAAAACGTCTTCGGCCGAGCGGATCATACGGGCCTCCATCCGTTGTCGGCGATGCGCTGAATCTGTGCAGACGCCTCGTCCGAGTTGAAGTTCCTGGGATCGTAGCCGAACTTGGCGAGCGTCTTTGCCTGCCGGTCCGTGCAACGCTTTTTCCTGAGCGAGTCGATAACCGCCCCGGCTTGTTTCTTCCCGTAGCCGACGGCCATTGCTTGGTCCACTCCCAGGTTGACGAGGGCGGCGACCTGGGCATCGGTCGCACCGCCGCGGTTTGTGGAGGGAGGGGCGGCGCCGTTCATCCCTGAGAACGAATCCACGTCGCCAAGGTGGTATTTCAACTGTACGCCTTGCACCGCGTTCCTGAGCGGGCGGCGTTTTACTTCGTCTGCTTCCAACAGCAGGGATGAATGGCTCTTTCTCAGGGCGTCCTGTACGTTGGCACTGCCCTTGGCCCTAACGATCTCGTCGGCGGCGGCCCGCACGTTCACGTCATAGTTGCCGCCGAGAACATCGGTCGCAGTCACCACGCCCGCAGCCATGCGCGTGTTGCCCACGAAATCAAGGACCGTGGCGAACGGCTTCGCACTGGCTGCTATCGCGTCTTTGCGCTCTTCGGGGCTGGACAGGCCGTCCACGATTCCAGGAAGGCAGCGCGTACAGCGCCCGAGCATTTGAGTGTAGACCAATAGGCTTTTCGTCGGCCGACCCATAATGACAAAGGCCGTCTTCGGGGCGTCGAATCCTTCTGTGGCGATATTGAAGTTGAGAAGGAATTGCAGCGTCCCGGCCTTGAACCGCTTAACGATCTCCGTCCGCTCCTGCCCTTCGCCTTTGGCCATTGTCCCATCGACCGCAGCCGCGCAAGCAGGCCGGTAGTGGTTCAGCACAGCGGCCCACAGGTGGGCGTGGGCAACAGAGGCGGTGAAGATGATTGCCTGTTCGCCGCTGGCCGTGCAATCCAGAACGGGCCGGCTCATGGCGTGCAAGGGGCCTTCCTGGGAGAGCAACGCCTCAAGGTCGGCGGCCTTGAAATCCGTCTCGCCGAACTCGTTTTTGGCACACTGGACTTTGGACAGGTCCAGGTCCTCGACCACGGCAAACTTCTGGTGAATGTCCACCAGCCAGCCGGAGTCGATGCCGTCAACGATGCCCATTTCAAAAGCGACTGTTTCATAGATCAAACCGAGTGCCGTTTCGTCGGTGCGGTTGGGCGTGGCCGTGACGCCAAGGGAGCGCATCTCCGGGTCCAATTCCCGGTAGCGGTCGATCAGCTTGACGTAGCTGGGCGACGTGGCCCGGTGGCACTCGTCGATGATGATGAGGCCGAACGGGTGGGCCTTGAACTTCCGCAAGCGGCTCTCGGTTATCATCGACTGGACCGAGCCGACGACGACGTGACCGGCCGCAAAGAGCGTGTCCGGGTCCAAACCTCTGACGCCTTGCTCCACGGAAGGCCGGTAGCCGAGTTCCGTTGCCAGGTGATCGGCCATTTGATCGACCAATTCGATACGATGGGCGAGCAAGAGGACATTGCCGCGGCGCCACTCGTTAGCGACCTTGGAAACGATGACGGACTTCCCCAGGCCGGTGGCGAGAACGGCCAACGCGCTCTTGTGTTGGGCGAGCGCGGCGTTGATTCCGGGGAATCGCCCGTTGCCTTCGATGCACCAGTTTTGATAGTCGCGGAGTGTCTTCATGGGTCGGTTACGCTCGCTTCGCCTTCTCGTTGTTGCCCGGCGTTTGGTGCCAAATGTGCTTTGCCGTCCAGCCCTGATCTTTGCAACACTCACAAGGCTTCTTGCCCTTCTTGCCGTGGCAGTAAGGGCAGACGTGCGTAGGACGATTGGCCCATAGGTTGCCCTTGGCGTCCTTCAACTGCTGCTTGACCGAATCGAATCGAATGAGGCGTCCCCCAGGACCGTTGGAGATTTCCTCAACGGAAAGAATGATGGCGTCGATCTGCTTGCAGACGGCGTTGATTTCCTTCGTGGCGGCGAACGCGAGGCGGGCGTGTTCGGGAACTTCCACGCCTTCCGCGTCGGTGACTGCTTCGGCGGCGGCTGGCGGCTTAGTCGGCTTGCCCTTGGAGGCGACTTCTTCCTTGCTCTTGCCGGATTTGCCGCTCAAAACCTCTTCCTTTTCCTTGGGCGGAAGAGTGTCAACGGCCTTTGCGAATTCAGCATCGCGCCTGATAGTGGCAGCGGAAACGCCATGCTCCTCGGCGATGCGTTTGGCCGTCTCGCCGATCAATAGCTCATTTTGAACCTTTGATTTTTCTCCCTTACGGTCCCCGCCGTGAGGCTTCTTTTCCAGCAAGAATTGCTCGCCCCGGTAGTACGCCTGTTGCGCGTCGGTGAGGTTGCGACGGTTCTTCATTTGGTTCTTGACAACCCACAAGACGGCGGCTTCGCGGTTCTCGAATTTGATAGTGCGGGTCGGGAAAATCAAATGCTCCGCTTGGCAAATGGGCAAGCGGCCGTGGCCATCGAGGAGGACTGGCCTGTCAAGGCATGGCCATGTCCCCACCACGCCGGGGTCTACATGCATGTGCTCCGCGATCTCGGCGCGGAGCGATTCCTTTTGCTCGTCCGTGTGGGACGGCAAGAGGCAGGCGATTTCCGGGTCAATGTCGAACGGCAGTTTGGTCACGGATGCGATCTCCTAGCTGGCGAAGGGGAACAGGGCGAGCTTTTATTCAACGACGTTGCTGTACCTGAATCTGCCGACGGCGCATCTCGCGCTCAAACTCGTCTTGCTCGCTGGATTTCACGTACACAATAAACCCGTGCGATTTGTAGACCCAATTCGCGCTCCCAGGCCCGTTGAAGTGACCACGGAGAAACAGCATCTCCTCGACCGACCGGCGCATGACCTGCACGGCCTGCATCGCGGCGCGGCCGAGCTGAACGTCTTCGCAAACCTGAAAGCCGAACCGATAGCCGGCGATCTCGTACTGCGATGCTGAGCCTACGTGTCGCCGGCCTTGGTGTCGGGCGGGCTCTGGACGCGGGGCAGGGCGAGATGTTGAGCGGTCATGCTGGCACCGCCTCATCTTTGGTTACCCAATTGTTCGCCTGCTTGTCGTATTTCAACTGGTTGAGGTTCGCGTACTGGATGAATTGCGGCTTGACCATGATCCATGCGTCGTGGTCCTCTTTGACGAGTGCTGTAGCTTCGACCCATAAAACCTGAAATGCGTGCAATCCGTCTGCCTTCTCGATGCGCTGCGACCACGACCAGGCGATTTCGTCCAGTTCCGCCGATGCTCGCGGCGTCTTCGGTTGCTCTTTCGGCTGTTCCTTCGCTGGCGTCTGGCCGTTGCTCTTGGCCTTGATTTCGGGGTGCGTCGTATGGTCGGCGTCTTCGGCTACGCCTTCGGTGGGAATGGAGAAAGCCATCATGGCTGCGTATTTATAGGCCGCGCTCATGGCTTTGTTGGTGGCCTTGTCCGCGCTATCCATAGCCTCTCCGAAGGTGCGTACGGTGTGCTTGCTGCCGTCCACGGCAGACACCAGATCAAACTCCACATCCACCGTCACGGAGAAGAGCACGCCGCCGCTCTTGGTCTGGCGCTCCGTCACTTCGCGGCCCAGGACGCGGGGCAGGAGGCACAACTTGTGCTTGGCCAGGGCGGGGTTGAGGACCTGATAGAAGTCATCGACACCGCGAAAGGAGTAGCCCTGTTGCTGGTTCTTTCTGGTTTTCGATACGCCGGTGATTCCGAGCTCTTCGGTCACGGCGCAAATGGCTTCATACACGGCATATTCGGACATGGGACCACTCCTTTAGGACACTCTGAGATGATTTCCACGGGGCAACAGCCGACAGCCGGGCACCAGGACGCCAGCCTCCAGGTCGGCACGGATCGTTTCTTCGTTGGGCTTGTACTCGCAGCGCTGATAGCGTTCGGGCAATACAGCGGCGTGACAGGCTACCTCGATGGGCGGCTTGCCGCCGTTGTTGCAGACGGACACCCTGTACCGATCCGTCTCAACCGAACGCAGCCCCTGTTGTTCCATGAACAACTTGACCCGATCCTTGAGCGAGCGTTGCAGGTTGTCGTCCACGCGCCAGCGCTTGGCAAGGCGCTCTTCCGCCTCTTTGCGGACGGCGGCGCGGAGTTTCAATTCCTCGACCCAGGCGAGCATGGCGTCCAGCTTGGCGTCGCGTTGGTCGGTCAGGTTGGCAAACCAAGCGTCGAGCCGGGCCGCGTCATCGGGCTGTAGCTCGCCGTGTTCATCGACGGACGATTCCAGGGCGGCGCGGAATCCCAGGTATTGGTCGCTGATTTCTAACAGGGAAAGACCCATAGACATTTCTCCTTAGTTTGGGACAAAAATGCCGGCCTCAATCTCACCCCGCGGACCGGCGCACGGTGTCTAGGCTAAGTGAAAAGCCTTGGTGATTCAAAACCTCCCCGGTCGGCGTTTGCGTATTTGCACGGCCGTCGGGGAGGGGTCACGGGACCGCCCACAAGGGCAGGATCAAAACGGCTCCGGGGTCAGGTCGGAGTCCTGTGGTACCACCGTGGGCGCGGCGTCGTCCGTGTGCAGGTGTTGCAGGGCGGCGGCGAGAATGGCGTCGGCCAGCTGGAGGCATTGCTCCGGGGTGATGCGGTGAATTGTCACGCCGGCGCCGATGCCGCGATTGATGCTGAGCATGTGTTCGGGATCGTCCAACCAGTAATCCCGCAACTCGACGCTGAAGTCAGCCGGGTCGCCATCCTCACAATGCAGGTCAATGTGGGAAATAAACATGGTGCTACTCCGCAATTCGGACTCGGATCGGGTTATCGCCCTCGTCTTGGCAAGCGCCGCTGTGCTGTTGGTCATACAGTTGCTCCCACGTTGTCACCGGCTCGTCACAATCGGGGCAAACCGGCGTGGTGAGATCGTCGCCGCACGAGGGACAGCGGCCGATGGGCTGGGTCATATTTCCTCCCTGGCCGGTGCGCCCGCATCGTCGTCAATGTACATCTCTTGCTCTTCCCGCTGTGCGTCGTCTCGTTGCCACTGCTGAATGCTCCGGTGAATCCGCATGAACGCGGTTCCGATGCAACCCAGGGCGACACACCAGAGAATCCAAAACGCTACGTCGTCTGCGGTCATAGGGTCCGTCCTCCGTGATTGGGTTATTTGCAGGGCACCTCGCATATGATTTCACGCTCCAGCGCGCCGAGCTTGTCTTCGGCGCGCGCAACCTCTCCGATGAGGGCTATGATCCAGAGGCGTTCCCCACGCCACTTTGCCGGATTGAAGGTGCCGTGCAGTGTGCGGGGCGAGCAAAGAGAAAGCGGCCCTTTGGTGCGGTCTATCAATCCGGGTGCGGCAGCGTGTTTGGAACTACCGCCGTTGGCCGGTTTTCCTTCCGCATTGGAACGCCAGAAGGCATAGACACAGTCGGGTCTGAGATTGGATTGAGAAACGCAACCACGAAATACAGATTGCCAATACCCGTC
>VFSW01014435.1_pt1 | contig 10915 bp, 7 predicted proteins | sample 5358111 | NCBI WGS metagenome assembly VFSW01 (sample SAMN11554181, study PRJNA540505) | mine drainage metagenome | isolation source: sediment from site ElyBrook_90M | place: USA: Ely Copper Mine, Vershire, VT | collected 2017
ATGACGATGCCGTAGCCGAGCATGACCACCACCAGGGTGAAGCTCAGGATGAGCAAGTTTTTACGCTGGTCGTGAAGCATGGCGCACCTTCCATTCAAAGAAAAACCTTGAACAGGAATGAAGGGGATAAAGGGGATAGGAAATGAGATTTACTTTCCTTATCTTCCTCTTATTCCCTCCATCCCCTTCATCCCTGTTATTTCTTCTCAGGCTTCGTGTTCGAGGATCACCGAGCCGGTGCTGCCGTCCACAGTGATGCGCTGGCCGCTGCGGATGCGGCGGGTGGCGCAGCCGGTGCCGAGCACGGCCGGCAGGCCGTACTCGCGGGCGACAATCGAGCTGTGGCTCAGGGGCCCGCCGATGTCGGTGACGATGGCAGACGCCATGGCGAAGAGCGGCGTCCAGGCTGGGGTGGTGATGGGAGCGACCAGCACGTCGCCGGGCTGCATCTGGCCGAAATCCTGCGGGCCAAGCAGCACGCGCGCCGTGGCGGTCACTTTGCCCTGGCTGGCGCCAAAGCCCTTGATTACATTGGCGTCGTCGCTGGCGCGGGCGGCCATCAGTTTTTCGAGATTCAGGCCCAGAATCTTCGAGCCAGGCGGCAGCAGCATGGGCGCTACCAGGCGCTGTTCGGCCCTCCAGAAAGCCTGGCGATGGCGGATGGTTTCCATCACAGGCTCGACCGGCTGGCCCTGGTCGAGGGCCGCGGCAGCCCGTTCCAGCTCGTTCACTTGCAGCCAGAATACGTCGTCGGCCTGGGCGAACATGCCGGCGCAGGCCAGGCGGTGACCTAACTCACGCAGCATGCGGCGCAGCAGCGGGTAACCCAGCCCCAGGTCCGCCAGGCCATCCTCGCGGAAGGGAGCCGCCTTTTGAGCGCCGCGCAACTGCTTGAGGAAGATCGAGCGCAGCGGCCAGCGCAGCCGCTTCAACATGGCCTCAGTGGCATGCTCGCGCCGTTCGGCCAGGCCCTGCAGGCGGGCGTAAGGGCTGCGCGCTTTGCCGAGCAGGTACAGCCGGCAGGTTTCCAACATGGGCGCAGGATCGTCGGCAGCGACCGCCCTGGAAAAGTCCATGTCGTAGGTAGAATGCCCGTACTTTGCCAGGTGACCGGTAAAACGGCGCTGCCATTCGCTCCACACTTCCGGCTCAATGCCATCCGGCAGATTGGGCGCGGCGCCGGCCAGCTCTTTCGCCAGTTGGGCGGCGGGCGCGGCGGCCAGGTGAGCGGACAGCCCGGCGTGCGATTTGGCCCACTCGGCCAGGTCGTAGAGGGCCAGGTCGGCGCGGATGGGCGTTGATTCGAAGCCCATCAGAAAGACCGGAGCCTCTGGGTCGCCGGATTTCTTGATCAGGCGGTTATAGGCCTGGGTGAACATGACCTCGCTGGAAGAGGCAGCCGGAATCGCCCCGGTTTGCAAAACGGTATACAGCGTAACCGCCTGGAGGGTCAACTGGCGGGCGCCCTCCAGCAGCTCGACCGACCGGTAATCCGCCAGCGGGCGGGCCTGGTACTGCTGCACCACGTCGATATAGCGGGCGCGAGCGGCGCGCAAGCGCGGCTCGGCCTCTTTCAGCAGTTTAATCATGGTGAAAGAACCCAGGATCATGCCGATCGTCATCCACTTGCCAAAATTCATGTTCAGGTAACCGTAGTCGTTGATGGTCTCGAACATCGGCCCCTTCCATTTTTTGACGCCCATAAACTCGCTGAAGACACGGCGAGTTTCCCCGTCGATGATCGGGCTGCCCAGGCTGGAGAAGAGCGGGGTGAGCGGCTCGGGGAACTGCTCGGTGATGCTGCCGCGCCCGTAAATGCCGTTCGGATCAGGCAGCGTCCACCCGGACGGCGGCTGGATTTCTTCGGCAGGCAGGGCGGTAACCGGCCGGGCCTGGACGATGGCGAACTCCCCGTCAGCCAGGGTCCATTCGATGTCCATAGGCATACCGTATAGGGCTTCGATGCGCCCGCCCAGGTTGGCCAGGCCGGCGGCTTGCCGGTCGCTGAGCACCGGTTTATCGCGCAGGTCTTCCGCCAGGGGCTGCTCAACCGTGCCAGCGCCGGCGCGGCCTTCCAGCAGCACGGTTTGCACCTCTTTACGGGCGGTCTGGCGCTCGATTATCTGCCCGGTGGCCTTATTCACAGTGATTGTATCTGGCGTGACCAGCCCGCCGACGATGGCTTCGCCCAACCCCCAGGCGGCAGTGATGATCACCTGGTCGCGGCGACCGTTGGCCGGGTTAGCGGTAAACATCACCCCGGATGCCTCGGCGCGCACCAGCATCTGGACCACGACCGCCAGGCTGATATCCTCCGGCAGAATGGCATGCTGGGCGCGGTAGCCGATGGCGCGGGCCGTCCACAGCGAGGCCCAACAAGACTTGACCGATTCCAGCACAGAGGCGGCGCCGTGGATGTTGAGATAGGTCTCCTGCTGCCCGGCAAAAGACAGGCCCGGCAGGTCTTCGGCGGTGGCGGAAGAACGCACGGCCACCAGGGGTTCCTGGCCGGGCAGGCCCGGCAGACCGGCGTAGGCGCGCCTGATAGCCTGTGCGATGGCCGCCGGCATGGCGGCCTGCTGGAACAGTGCGAGGATGGCCTGCGAAGCGGCTTCGAGGGTAGCGTAGCGAGCCGGATCGACCGGCGCCAGGGCGGACAAAATTCGTTCCTGGAGGCGGTTCTCGCCGACAAAATCCAGATAGGCGGCGGTGGTCACGTGAAAACCGTCCGGCACAGGCAGACCGGCCCGAGAGAGGCGGGCGAGGTTAGCGCCCTTGCCGCCGGTAAGCGCTAAAGTCGCCCGAGAATCGGATAGGGTAATAATGTATTCGGTTTCCATAGTTGCCTCCAAAAAAATTCGAAAGTATTCACTTTTTTAGTGGTGAAAAGCTGCGCTTTTCACCACTAAAAAAGTGATTTCCGGGTCACTGAAATCAAGGTCAGGTTCAAATCCCACAGGCGGGTGAGGATACCGCGCAGCGAAGCCTGGTCAGGCAGCCTGCCGGTCAATATGGTGATGGGGTTTCCATCCGCTCCGGAGGCCTGGGCCAGTTCCATCTCGCCGAACCAATCCGACCAGCCTGGGTCCAAACATCCCTCAAGGGTGATTTCGTATATCATACGCTATTCCTCGGTAAAATTTCACTTTTTATATTCAAAAACCTGCGGTTTTTGAATATAAAAAGTGATTTCCTTATGCATAGAAACAAATATAGGCCGTTTGGGTACTGGTGTAACTGTACCTAAGTCGGGTTAAGTTAACAGCCCCAATTCCCTGGCCCTGGCGACGGCCTGGGTGCGGCTTTGCACACCCAGCTTGGCGTAGATGTTGGTGGTGTGCCATTTGACCGTGCGCAGCGAGATGAAAAGACGCCCGGCGATGGCCTGGTTGGACAGCCCTCCGGCGACCAGGCGCAGCAGCTCGAGTTCGCGTGGGCTGAGCGGCTCGACCAAAGCCGCGTGGCCGGCCGAGGCGGCGGGCACTCCCGCGCCGGGAGTGGTAGCCAGGCGCGTTTCACTCGCAAAGGCGTCCAGCAGCCGGCGAGTGTACTCCGGCACCACGCCTCTGCGCAGGGCCTCGGCCAACAGGTTGGCCATGTCCGGCCCCTCGTCGAGGAACAGGCGCAGGTAGCCCTGCGGTCCGGCCAGCCTGAGCGCATCGTCCAGGGCGGATAAGGCCTGGGGCAGGCCGCCCAATTTTTGCTGCGCCAGGGCGCTAAGCAGATAGGCTTCGATGGCCAGGCGCAGGCGTCCCTGGGCAAGCATGCGCGTCAAAAGCGCATCCAGCACCGGTAGGGCCCGGCCGGGTTGACCGCAGGCGATCAGCCAGCGCGCCCACACCAGGCATTCGTACTTGCGCAGGTGAAAGGTGAGGTAATCCTCTGCCCGGTCCAACTCGGCCGGGTCGAACGAATCGTCCAGCCGGCGCTCCTGAACCCAGGCGGCGGCCGCCTGAAGGTCTCCCCAGCCGATGTGCAGTTGGGCGCGCACCATTTTGACGGCCAGGTCGTCGCCCACAGTGGATTTTGTGTCCTCGGCGAGCTGCCAGGCCTGTTGAATGTACCCATCCGAGGCCGGGCGGTCGCGTTGGGCCTGGTACACCCTGGCCAGGGTGATATATCCGCCGATAGCCAGGTTGGAGCGCACGCGCCCGGCCAGTTCGATCCCCTCGGTGCTGTAGCGCAGGGCGGCTTCCAATTCGTTGGTCTCCCGGAACACCTCACCCAGGCCCAGCAGCGGGCGGGTGGCGATGGGCAGGCGCTGTCCGGCGGGATCCGTAGAAATGACCAGGGCGCGCTCGAAATCCTTGCGCGCCTCAATCAACTGGGCCTGGCGGACGTGCAAGTCGGCCAACTGGCAAAGCGAGCCGGCGGCGATGAATAAGTCGCCTTTGTGCAGGCTGGTGCGGACGGTCTCTTCCATGGCCTGCGTCCCGGCAGCGAAATCGCCCATGGATACGAAAGAAAACGACAGCAGCCAGCTGGCAATATGGCGAAAGAGCAGTTCTTCTTCCGGCAGCCGGGCGGAAGGGCCGCGCAGCAGCTCTACCGCTCGGGGCACGTCGCCCTGCAAGAAAGCCAGGTAACCACGAATCACATCTGCCCGCTCACGCAGCGGATGGGCAGAAAGGTCGGCCTGGCTCAAGCAGGCTTCCACCTCGCCAGGGGGCACGTCTGCCAACACCAGCACCCAGGCAAAATATAGCAGCAGGTCAGGGTGGGATTGGAGCAAGCCAGGCGGCAGGCGCTCGATCCAATTGTGGAAAGTGTCGACCTCGCTGCGCATCAGGGTGGCCTCGGCGACCCGTTCGATCAGGCCGGCGGCGCGTTCGAAATCACCGGCGTGCAGGGCATGCTCGATAGCTTCGCCCGGCCAATGATTGGCCTCGAACCAGGCGCTGGCCTGGCGGTGCAGAGTGGGAATTTCACCCGGCAGGGACTGGCGCAGGCGCTTGCGCAGCAGGTCAGAAAACAGCCGGTGGTAGCGGTACCAGGTGCGCTCCTCGTCGAGAGGGATGATAAACAGGTTGCGGCGCTCCAGGCTTTCGAGGATGGCCTGGCTGTCGACGGCGCCGGTGACCGCCTGGCACAGCGGCCCGTTCAGGCGGTCGAGCAGAGCGGTGCGCAGCAGGAAGGCCTGGATACGTTCCGGCTCGCGCTGGAGCACTTCTTCCAGCAGGTAATCGAGGATAAAGCGATGGCTGCCCGAAAAGGATTGGATGAAGCCGGAGTAGTCGGGCTGGCCTTCGAGGGAGAGGGCCGCCATCTGCAGCCCGGCGATCCAACCCTCGGTGCGCTCCGCCAGGGCGCCGACCTGCTGTGGGTTGAGGGCCAGATGCATGGCCTGGTTCAGGAACTGGCCGGCTTCCTGAGGGGTAAAACGCAGGTCTGCCAGGCGCAGCTCAACCAACTGTGAACGCGCTCGCAGACGCGCCAGGCGCAGCGGAGGGTCGGCCCGGCTGGCGATGACCAGGTGCAGCGCCTCGGGGAGATGGTCTAAGAAGTGGATCAGGCTGTCGTGGACTGCCTGGGCGGTGACCAGGTGATAATCGTCCAGGACGAGCACGCACGGCCGCCGGAATCGGGCGGCCTGGTTGACGAGGAGATGTAAAAATTCCTCCGGGTTGGGCACGCCAGAGGCGAGAGCAATCTGAGACACGCCAGAGGCGAGGGCGCCGCCGGGCGAGATTTTTTCAAGCCCGGCCGAGAGATAGGCCAGGAAACGGGCCGGGTCGTTATCGCCTTCGTCCAGCGCAATCCAGGCGGCCGGGCAGCCGCACTGTTCCGCCCAGGCGCTCAGCAGGGTGGTTTTCCCATAGCCGGCAGGGGCGCAGACCAGGGTCAGTTTGCGCTCCAGGGCCTGGTTGAGACGCTCGACCAGGCGCGGGCGCAGTACCAACCCGGATCCATGGCGGGCTGGCGGCCGGTTTAGCTTGATCGAAAGCAGGTCGACGGGCATGTATACCCCACAAGAAGTGAATTGAATTAATTATACACAGGGAACCACTGCGAGGGATGAGGAAAGCTGATGACACTGAAAAACAAGAATTAAAACAAACTTTTCCTTGACCGTGAGAGGTACTTGCCCAATAACGTAGGGGAGGGTCTGGACAAATTATCGCGCCGGTCCATTGGGGCTCAGACCCTCCCTGGTAGCGCGACGCAACCAGGGAGGGTCTGGGTAGAGGTAAAACAGAATAAGTGATTGGGACAGACCCTCCCATACGAAGACAGCTTAGAAGGATATTGGATTTGATCACGGTTTGATCGCCCGGGTGGCGAGGAAGGGTGGCAGGTAGCGTGACAGGAGATCGTCCGCGGCGGGTGGATAGGCATCTTCATAAAAACCGGCGATGATAAACCCGGCGGCGATCTGCCCTCCGATTTGGTCGGTGAGGGTATGGCTGAACTCAAGCGGTACGCCGGCCTCCAGGTATTCCCGGCGTTCATCACCGGTGAGGTCCTTATCATCGGAATAGGGCAAAGCGTACCTGACCTGGAGGATATTTTGCTTGCCTAACTCATGGTCGAAAATATAACCGACCGGATTGGCAAAACCGGATAGGAGCGCTCCGCCGTGGCGCAAGATGCGGAAGGCCTCGCGCCACACTTTGAGCACGTCGACGGCAAAACAGTTGGATACGGGATGCACGATGAGATCAAAGCTCTCCGCGGAAAACATCGACAGGTCGGCCATATCGCCCTGCACCGTGCGCAGGGTCAGGCCATCGCGGGCAGCCACGGCAAGGTCCTGCTCCAACTGGCGCGGGGAGGCATCCAAAACGGTTACAGTGGCGCCGGCCGCAGCCAGCACCGGGCCCTGCTGCCCGCCACCGGAAGCCAGGCAGAGCACGTCTGCGCCGGGTAAGGCAGGATACCATTCCGGCGGTACAGGCCTGGTGGGGGTGAGGATAATTTGCCAGCGGCCCAAGCGGGCCTCGGCGATCACGGCGCGGCTGACCGGCTGGGACCATGGGTTGCCTTTTTCGACTTCACGGTCCCAGGCTTTACGGTTGTAGTTATAAATATCCATGAGAGGTTCCGCTTTCTTGGGAGTTGATAAACGTATGGTTATTATAATGAAAAGCGCAGATTCATGCAGGCCGCGCGGCAGGAATGGGTAAGCCACTGAGAAATTCGGACTGGCAACGGTTGTATAATCAAAACAAAGAGTGACTATAGTCTGCTCAAGGATGTGGGAATGCTAAACAGTAAAGATACTGAAATCGCTCTTCAATTCAAAAATCGCCTATCTCAAATTACGCCGGTGAATCAGTTTGTGGTTTTCGGCTCACGGGCGCGTGGAACGGCGACTGAAGACTCGGATTTGGATGTTTTTATTGAAGTGCCAGCCCTCACACCCCAACTTCGCCGCTCAATCAGCGAAGCAGCCTGGGAGGTCGGTTTTGAGAAGGACGTAGTGATTTCAACGTTGGTTGCCACGCCATTCGATATTCAATATGGCTTGTTCGGCGCAAATCCGATTCTGAATGCAATTAAGAAAGACGGGGTGCGTGTATAAGTGATAGTAGAAGCAGCATTGAAAGATGCTGAAATATTTGTAGAAACAATTGCACAATATTTACAGAAATTATACGACGAAACAACGTAAAGATTACTTTTTGGGGTAAGGAAAAATTATCTATGCTTGCACAAAAATTATCTCCCGGCGATATCATCGGTATCGTCTCACCTTCCACCCCGGTCGAACAGGAAAGCCGGCAGCTTAAAAATGGCATACGCTTCCTGATCAGTATGGGATTTGGGGTTGTTCTGAGCAAAAATGTCTTCGCCAATTCGCTGGGCTACGCCGCCTCCCCCACCGAAAAGGCGGCCGACTTGATGGAGATGTTCGGCAAACCGGCGGTCAAAGCGATCATCTGCTCGCAGGGCGGGGACACCGCCAACGCCTGCCTGCCTTACCTGGACTGGCGGGTGATCCGCGACCACCCTAAGATCTTCCTGGGCATCAGCGATATCACCGTGCTGCTGAACGCTATTTACGCAAAAACCGGGCTGGTCACTTTCCATGGAAACGATGTGATGTGGGGCTTCGGGCGCCATCCCACCGCCTATGACCGGCAGGAATTCCTGGATCGCCTGGTGGAAGGTAAAATTGGCCGGGTGAGCGCTGCGGCTGCCGGGTCTCGTACGGCTATACGCAACGGGCGCGCCGAGGGGCGTTTACTAGGCGGCAATCTGCGCTGCCTGCTCAAACTGGCCGGCACGCCTTATTTCCCCGATTTTGACGGGGCGGTGCTGTTCGTCGAATCGCTGGGCTTTGAGCCGCCCGCCTGCGACTGCATGTTCCGCCAGCTCCAACAGATGGGCGTGTTCGACCAAATCCGGGGCGTTATCGTCGGGTACATCGACGGGGTAGACAATCTGCCGGAGGCCACCCTGCACATGGAAGACGTGCTACTAAACGTCACGCAGGATTACCATTTCCCGATCCTGAAAGCCAACGATTTCGGGCACAACACCCCCAACACCACCCTGCCGGTGGGCGCACGCGTGCGCATGGACGCCGGCGAACGGGAGATCGAGATTGTGGAGGAGTGCTTGAACCACTGAACAATCTGCCGGACGCGCAGACAATATTTCTTACAACAAACGACCTCCCATGTATGTGGAAGGTCGTTTGTTTGCATCTACTTTCAATTACTACTTTTTCTTTGGACCTGCGTTGGTGAGAGTGAAGGAATAGGTATAATCTGCGTAGTGGGTGAAGCCTTCGGGGGCGTCAAGTGTAACCAACATGGCAGCCTTATCGGACCATTTAAGCACCTTGTTCAATTCGAACAAGCCTGCTTCGGTCTTGTCGTTGAGCTTCACGTGGGCGATCTTGTATTGAACGTTTTTACCGGTGCCCTTATAACCCACAAAGGTCACAGTGAAATTGTTGTCGATGGGAAGGACCTGGGTAATATCCTTGAAAGGCGTCATGCTCGAACCATCGGAAATGAGGGCGCCATCTACTGAGACATTGTCGATAAACCACCCAGCTTCAGAAGTGGCCCAGTCTGTTACATAGCGGAAGGCGATCAAGACATTTTTTCCGGCGTATGGGCTTAGATCATAGCTCATATTAACCCAGTTACCACCTGTGCTGCCGGTAAGGCCGGGTAAATTCGCCACTGCCGTAGGATAAGCGGATGGGTCATGGTCCGAAGTGGTATAGGCATTTGCCAGGCTGGTCCAGGTGTGACCGCCATCGGTAGAAACCTGCACAAATCCAAAGTCCCACAATTTCTCAATGTCGAACTTGGTATCAAAGGTAAGGGTACCGCCCCCGGGCGCTTCGAAGATTGCCCAATTGTCGATCAAGTCTCCTTGGCCGCCCCACAAGGCATTATCAACCGATGTCCACGCGCTGGGAAACATCGAATATGGCACGCCGTTGAACGTAAATTTACCCAGCTTTTTGGGGTCACCGTTGACCCAGATATAGTCAGTGCCCCATGGGGGCGCCCCGGCTGTACTGAATGCCTCAGGGTTAGGTGCAGAGGGAGTACCTATGTTGAGAGCCTTGAAGTAGAAGTATAGATTTGGATCTACATTTTTAAAGAGATAACGCATGTCCGCAGGTAGCCCGGAATTGATCAACATTCCAACTGACCAAGCATGGTAAACATCCGCAAAGGTTTTTTGGATGTTGAGAGCCGCCAGGGTAGAATTTATTCCCAAGATGCCGTGAAGTTGGTTGTGGAATAAAGCCTGGATGAATGGCCTGCCATACTGCTCCATCAGGTAATATTGGAACAGGTAAGCTTGGCCGTAATCTGTCAGAATTTCCAGGTCACCCTGATCGCCCCACACAACCAGCGAATTCTCCGGGTTGGAGGCAGCCGCATCTACATGACCTTTGGTGCCAACCCCATAACCGGTCAGATATTCGGCCAGGTCTGCCATACCTTCATTTACAAAAGTTTCTTCGCCTGAATCGTAGTCATCATGCAGCAGATGCTGGTATTCGTGGGCAAAAGTCCCTTCGTAAAGGTACGGCCTGGCGCTACTTGGCCCGGTTCGATTTGCCCAATCGTAAGCATCGATACTGATGATGTTTCGATCGAAATACATTTCGAAAGAGCCAGTATAGAAGCCGGCAATATAAATCGGGTAGGTCGAGTCGTAGTAATTATCGTCCCGGATATTTTCAACGAGGATAATTTGCCGGCCGGTTGCATCAACATAATAATCTGCCGGAAGGTCCAACATACCAGGGAGGAGTGCGTTGGCGCCGTGTAAAGGATCGGATGGACCAAAAAACGAAGTCTCCTTGGGGAGGATGACGTTGTTGAACTGGCCCATCATATAGCCGACCTGGTCGCAGGTAATTACCGGAGTAGCACGCGGATCCCCTGGAGGCCAGCCAAGGTTCGCCTGGACCCATACTTGCGATGAAGGGCTGTCTCCCATCAAGTTGAAATAGGCTATCTGATACTTACCATTAAAATCATTCAAAATGAGGAATATCTTTGAATCTGTTATGCAGTCAGTAGCCGATGCATTTACCAGAGCTTCGGCAGCTTTTTCTTGTTCAGCCAGGATTGGTTGAGAAACTGGTTCAATTCTATCGGCGGTTGGTTCCCAGGCGCGGATCTCAGGTCCGACATCGACCGGGTTGTAGTTGGGTGGAGGGGGGGCGGCGATGACCGAGGCAGGTGTGATCCCCACTAAAAGCACAAGAATCGTGATGACCGACAAAATTCGAAATTTCATTTTAACCTCCTCCAGTTTGACACTTTCATAAATAGAATCTGACTCAATGACCATCGGGCAAAACAGGGTTTATTCCACCTCCTTTTTGGCTAATAAAACCTTCCTGTTCAATTCATTTAAAATCAATAATGAGAATTAAAAAAACTGTCAATCAATGACCATTGGCAGTCTGGCAGTCTGAGAAACACAGACC
>VFSW01014436.1_pt1 | contig 10915 bp, 20 predicted proteins | sample 5358111 | NCBI WGS metagenome assembly VFSW01 (sample SAMN11554181, study PRJNA540505) | mine drainage metagenome | isolation source: sediment from site ElyBrook_90M | place: USA: Ely Copper Mine, Vershire, VT | collected 2017
GTGGTCAGGAGGGAGGGGACTTGGATTATCCACAACGAGGGCCAAGGGACGTGAGATGGTGACGGGAGGGCAGATCAGCGCCGCCCCCTCACCCCCCCCTCACCTTGACCGTCCTGTATGCCGCCAGCCACTGCTCCAGCGGCGCCAGCACCCCCTCCTGAAGCCTAGTCTTCATGTCGCTCGCGGCCTGAGGGGGGGGCCTTACGTTAAGCGCATGTCAAACGCAAACTCTGACACTCCCTCTCGTAATCCCTTCGCTGGCCCTTCGCAAGCCCTTCCTCCAAACACGCACCTTGGGCAAGGCTTCTATTTCCACATTTTGCCCCACGAGATACTCCGTCGGGTCCACGGGCTCGACGCCCAGCACGGTTTCCTGTGTGTGCGAGGTAGGGATGCGTGAGACACCGTCACCTCCCTCGTGCATTGCTGCTCCTCACGTGATAGGCCCTGGGAAGAGGCGCTTCTAGCACTTGCTTGATCGTGGATAAGCTCTCTGAGGATGGGGGGACGAGGAGGAGTCATGCGCAATAATCACCCTGGCGGATGCGTGCCACATGTGGAGATACCATGCAATTCATGGGTTCATGCAGACGGTGTGCCACATGCAAACGCTTCCCGCGCACCATCGAACGTCTTTGTCCATCCCGAAACGTCGGCGTGAAGCGCCTTGATGTGCTGTGCGAATTTCTTGGCCTCCTTGACCATCTGGTTATTTCGATCGTTCGATGTAGGCTTCCATTCCTTGTCCGAGGCTGCCTTGAAGCCCAACGCCTGCTTGACCTGGATGCCGGCAAAACGAGCCATCGCGACGGCATCCAAGGCGTGAGAGCATGCTGAGAAAGCGACGAGAGAGAGAGAGAGACGGTCTTCCTGCAATACCTTCTCTGCCGTCCGCTTGAATGCGCCCATCTACTCAGAACCAGAGTTGCGCGATTACGAAGAATCTCACCGGACGCAAAAATCATCGGCAGGCCCGCATGGTCTTCGATGCTCTTGCGTCCCCATCCCAACATTCTCTACGATTGAGAGAATAGTGAAACTCGATGGCGTGCTCTGATTCTGATGGCAACGAAAAGGCGGGCGCGGGCGAAGAAATCCTGCAATCACCACATAGCCACAAAGCCTATACGCTCATTATAATTTGCTAGCCGCTGAGACCTCGCACTCGCCCACCACCTTCCTGTTTCCTGCCGCGCCTCGCGATGCAGGAGCCAACACTCGCTCGCCAGACCGGACCCTACGTCGTCGCATCGCAACCAGCGTCGCAGTCGCAAGCGGGGATGACGGACTCGCAGAAGCTCCAGCAGCGGTTTCAGGAACACATGGACGGCGCCTCGTCGGGGCAGGAGGTTCCAGTTCCCAGCGAGCAAGTCGTGCATGGGCCACCAACTCAACCAGGGGCACAGCAACAGCAGCAGCAGCCAGGCGTTCAAGGCCAGGAGCCTGGGCCACCCCTGCAGCAGCAGCTTCCCTCTTCTTCGGCCTACGGCCTTCCCATGCAGCAGCCTCCCTATCCCCAGGCAGCGGGTGGAGGTGCCTACGGACCGACTGGCATCATGCCGCATAGCTTCATCCCTCACGGTCAAGTGTTCCAAGCCTACGGGAATGACCAGACAATGATGAGGCCTCAGTGGCTGCCTGAGAGGCATGGCCTCATGGATCAGCAGCAGCAAGACCAGATGCAGCGGGGCCCAGCGATGATGATGATGGGGCAGCAGGGAGCAGCTATGCATCCCGCTGGCATGATGATGTCGGCGGACCCTCTGATGCATCAGCAACAGCAACAGCAGCAGTGGCTTCAGCAACAGCAGCAGCTCTGGATGATGCAGCAACAGCAGGCGGCAGGGGGCATGATCGGTGCGATGAACCCCTCGGGCCTGGGGGTGCTGCCAGCGCCACCGCCGATAATGGAGGGCGCTACTTCCCCCGTCGGCCAGTTCAGGGCGGGAGGTATGGAGCCGATGGCGTTCAACGGTGCGTACCATCAGCTCTCGATCGACACCTCGGGGCTGCAGCCGCCCGGCACGCCTCCGCTCTCGGCGCGCGGGCAGGAGGCGGTGTACGGCCCGTTTTACACCAAGCCGATTCCTCCCAACGTCCTCTCCATGACCATCAACAAGTCCGACGTGTTCAGGGTGTGTCAAGGGAGAGGCCAAACTTTCTTCCTAATCACGCCTCTTGTAGGATCGAACGTCACTCTTCCCCCCCCTCTGCAGAAGGATGACCTGCTGACGAACCCCGTCGTGAGGGTTCACGTGCTGGACCCCGCCTCAGGAGCCTACCTGCCCAACCTCTCCGCCCCGGGCATGGTGCTGGACCCGGAGGCACAGGTGGGGGCACCACGGTCTCAGTCTCAGAGTGGGGGCACTCCGCCTGGGTCTCAGAGTGGGGGCCTCCCGCCTCGCCTTGCCGGAGCGAGCTGCGTCGGTCACCTCCTGGCCGTCTACGAACAAATGTCTGCTCATCACTCTTATTGACAGGCACACCTGCTTCAGTTCGCTGGCCGGCCGAACCTCGTGACCCTCAACAACAACGCGCCTCAGCCTCTGGCCGCGGTGCAGGAGTATATCCCGCCCGTGCAGACCGCCCCTTACGACTTGCTCACGAGACAGGAGGCAAAGAACGCGGCCAGGTGTGGGCGGGGAGTGGAGAGTGCAGATGGGAAATAGCAGTGGAAATCGCGAACGCTGAGCCACCGCTAAGACTGTGTGTCCACTTGCACCCTGCTCAGGTGGGAGGAGACGCTGCTGATCGACGAAGCCCTCGAGCGGCTCGTGGCCCTCGATGCCCTCGTCATACTCGAGGTGAGGGGGATGAGCCTTCATTGTCCACACCTCTCACACATTTCCCCCACACCCCAGGTGCTCCAGCCGGCCATCAACCTCCGCCGCCTGGAGAAGCACAGCTCGGAGTACAAGGGGGGCATGCACCGCGTTGCGTGGGCCTTCCTCAAGCTGCAGGTGGGGGAGGATTGGTTTGCTTCAAGACCCTTCCTCCTTAAAGACACGGGTGATTGCCTTCTCCCCTCGCCCCCACTGATGATTTCTCACCTTCTCTGTCACCAGGGACCGAGCGGCGCCCCCCTGACCGGCCGCCTGCAGCTGCAGCTCTACGACTACCACTCGCCCTTCACTTTGGGGCTGGGGGCCAGGCCGCCGCAGGGGGCCAGCCATCAAGCACCGTCCGAGGCCTACGCATCGTGGAAGGTATCTCAGGAACCACATCACTGCTCTCCCATCATTCACACCTCGTTGCCTTACCACAGGCGCTGATGGCTCAGCGCAGCAACCAGTCGATGCTGCCCTCCATCGGCAGCGGCGTTGACAAGTACCCGGGGACAATCACGGTTACGGTGAGGCGGGATGATGATCTGCTACGACCAGTTGACAGCCCCCGACAGTGACGTCCGACCCTCGACCGCTCTCACCTCGCTGCTGTCGCCTTGATGCAGGTGGCAGCGGTGCCCCGGCCGCCGCCCGACGTCGTGGTGACTGACCCCTGGGCAGGGGTGAGGCCGAGGCTGCCAGCAGGATATGGCAGCGGCTTCGAGACAGGTCAGGAGGGGAAGTCATTCATGCTCTGTCCGCCTCTCCGCCTCTCTAAATTTTCCAAAATCAATCCTCGATCGACCCGCTCCCTTCAGGCAGCGTGCCTCTTGATTCCATCCTGCTCACTGCTGGCGACCGATCCGGAGGTGCCACCGGATTGGCCGCTCTGCAAGGGCTGCCAGGCTGGCAGGTGTGGCGGAGAAGGGTGGACCGGGGTGCGGAGACAGGCTGGTTCATCCCTCACCCCACACTTCTTAGGTGCCGACCCAGGAGGAACTGACGCGGCACAAGAACTACCGGCCGATGGGGTCGGCCTGCGAGGCGCCCAACTCCGTGGTTCAGCAGCTGCCCACCTCGGCCGCGGGGGCCACGGCGCTGGCCTTCTCACACTCGGGGGTGTACCTCGCGGGTGAGGGGGCGGTGTGAATCATGCCTCATCACCGTGGGACTTGCTAAATCACCCTTATTATCCTTCCAACGCTCCTCCCTGGTCAGCCGCCTGTGGGGCCGAAGACGACACCTTCAGGGTGGTGCTGTGGAACGTCATGACTGGGGCGGTGATGACCCGGCTGCAGCACGCACACAACGGGTGAGGGGGTTCTGCTGCAGAACGCCGCGTAGGAGCGTGTTTCATCTTAACTCATCTGTTTAATCTCCAACTCTACAAATGCGCACGTAGCTATGTGTATGGCCTCTCCTGGAGCCCCGACGACAACGCGCTTCTCACCTGCTCCGCTGACCGCATGGCCAAAGTGTGGGAGCTGGAGCGGTACAGCCGGGCCACGAGGACCATTCGGCCTCTGGTGCTGAGGCACCCTTGCCACGTCTATGCAGCAGAGGTGAGAGATTTTGCTTTGGACCTGTGGCTTCAGGGCACGTGATGACATGCCCTCCCCCTTGTTCAGTTCCACCCCTCCCAGAAGCACCACCCCCTGATCATGACCGGAGCCTACGACGGTCTCATCAGAGTGTGGGACAGGCCCACGGGGCAGTTGGTGGTTGCCACGAGAGATCCACTGCCAGGCAAGCTGGGTAGAGGACAGGATGATCGTATCGCTCCCCTCGACCCGTCTTGATTGCGCTCACAGGTCATGTCAACAGCATCGCATTTGACCTCTTGGGCACGCGGCTTTACGCTGGAGACAGGCAAGGGAGGAGGAGAGGGCTGAGGAGATGGGGCCCGGCACTGAGGGTGTTCATTGTGTCGTATCCCACACAGCTGACGGAAGCATAGGCCACACATGAACGAAGCGAGCTCACCCCATTGCTCCTCGCAGCCGAGGCACGCTCCAGGAGTATTCCGTCGACGGAGGCGCCGTCAAAGCAGCCGCAAAGGAGAAGAAGGAGGAGGAGAGGCTCCAGGCAGAGAGGAGCCCCGCCTTGGCTGCGCTAGCGGCCGTGGCTCAGGATAAGGGGCCGGCGGCAGTACAGCAGGAGGGAGCGGCGGCAGCTCAGCAGCAGCAGCAGGGGGATGGAGGAGTGGCAGGGCCGAGCCAGCAGGGGGTCTTGCAATCCCCTTCCTCGGCAGATGCGGCGGCTGCGGGAGCGACAGTCGCCGCTGTGCTCAAGGTGTGGGGGAGGTTGTGTGAACAGTGAAACGGCCGTGCCCTTCTGATGTTGCCAGGCTCCCTCCTCTTGAAGGGCCAGGAGGACGACCCTCGACACTCCGCGCTGGACCTGGTCATCCGGCCGCTCCGTACTTGCGATGAATTTGTGGGGCAGCCCATCTCGCACCTCTTCCTGTCCCCCAACGGCAGAAGGCTCGGAGTCCTAACAAAGGTATATTGGACAGTCTGAGTGGAAGAAGGGGCAGGCTGGGACGGGCGGTTTGGATTTGTTGCCTCACTGACTCAATTCCTCCCCTTGCACCATATGCAGCGCTCCACCATGTCCTCGGTTGACACCAAGACGCTGCTGATTGCGGCCGAGTACGAGGGCGGCGTGCGCTGCAAGGGATCCCCTCTCAAGGCCACCTTCACTCCGGGTGAGGGGGGAGCGATCGGTGACCCCCCCCTGCTGTCAGCTTGCTGCTGACCCTGTGCTTCCTGACCAGATGGCAATTACGTCGTCAGCGGATCCGAGGACGGAAGGTGCTTCCTGTGGGGCATCGATGGCGGCAAGGTGAGGGCGAGGGACAGACCACGTCACACCTTTCTCACTCTTACGCCTCCTCCCCCCTTCAGGCTCCGGTGCACCTCCCTCGCTTCACTCTGGGCGGCGAGGCGGTGCTCTGCGTCGCATGGAACAGCATCTTCCACGTCGCAGGTGTGAACAAGTGTGGGAGCGCCTAGCTCTGTTCACCCTCACATGAACTTCCCCCTGACGTTCGCAGCCATCTGTGGTTTGGCATCTTGGGCACCGGTGGTGATTCTGTCCTACGAGCAGAACAGGCCGCGGCTGGCACTCCCGCCCAGGCGCACCAGCGACGAGGAGGAGGACAAGAAGAGGGGTGACGCCAAGAGGAAGGGACTTAGGGGTCAAGCCTATAACCGCCGATGGAACGTCCCTGAGCAGGTGTGGGTGGGCCAGGGTCCCTGAGCAGGTGGGGCCTCTCGTTCACTCTCCTCATTGTTTCCCTCCTGCTGATCCTCATACGAGACTCCGACAACCCTCCGGTTCTGACCCTCCCTCACTCGTTCACACTTCAGCTGACCCCCGAACACATCAAGGCCATGCTCAGCGACCTCAGGCAGGACGCGCTCAAGCGGAACGTCATCAAGTCTCCGGTGAGGAGCGGGGGGGGATCTCTGTCCCGACACACTGCACTTCAATGCCTAACCGACACGATGATTGTCATCAGGATCCCCTGGGAGACAAGCTCGTCGTTAGCGAGAAGGATCTGAAGAGGGCGGAGGAGCAAGTGAGGGCAAAGGGGGGACTGAATGTTAGGAGGAAGAATGGATTCTTCTCTCCCTCGTCAAAAAGCTGCTGGTTTCACCCCTCTTTCGTCACCCTGCTTGTGATGCTCCAGGCGGCTGAGGCTGAGAGGCTCAAGAAGCTCCCTATGCCCAAGGAGGACATGCACAGCGCGGACCAGGAGCGGAGGGAGAGGACCTCCCCGCCCCCGGAGGATGTGGTCGACGTGACGCTCAACCCCAGGAGGCAGGAGGGGGGAGACGGAGGGCCTTCGACGCCGCCCAAGCCGGTTGCCGGTGGCGAGGCAGAGGCCGGCAGGCCCATCGTGCGGTACAATCCCTTTGGGGCCGACGGCAAGCCGCTCGAGGAGCCCGAGGGGGCGGGATCTGCAAAGAAGCTGCTGTCGCCCGCCAAGGAAGACGCCAAGGACGCTGCGTCTGCCGCTCATGGGGGGGCACCTCAGGTGAGCTGGACAGCACCGATGTACCTCTTTGATTCCGCCCTCATCGCTGCGTATGCGCCTCAACGTCAGACGCCGGAGAAGCCGCTTGACCGTTACGATGCATCGAGAGTTTTGGACGCGAACCCTCCCAAATCAGGTGAAGCTCTATTTATTTTCCATGCAGTAGCCACCCCTACAAAGCACCGCCCATTCAACAGGTCATCCATCGGAGTCCCTGACTGCCTCCGAGAAGAAGCTGCTGCAAGGAGCCAAGCTTCAGCAACCCTCTGTGCCCCTGCCTCCCCACTCTACGGTGCCGGACGCCGGGGCCGACGGAAGCTCCGCCGCCGCCTCGTCACCGGATGCGGCGGGAGGGCGCCATGGGCTCACGCCGGAGGAGATGATGAGGCTGGCCAGCAGCGGAGGGGGCTTGGTGGTGGCGGGTCCCGGTGCCACGGTCGTGGCGGGATCAGGTAAGGAGGGGTGTGAATCAGGGAAGGAGCATGCAGGCTAAAAGCTGTGATTGCGCATTTGGAAAACTTACTTCTCGATGTTGCTCTGCCCTCAACAACAACCACAGGCTCGACGGTGGTCGCGACGTCCGGATCCAACGTGATCAACGCGGAGGCCATCGCGGCACAGCAAAGGCAGCAGCAGCAGGCGAAGAAGGAAGCGGAGCCGTACAGCATGCACCTCGAGGGGCCACTGAACAAGCAGCTTCCCTCAGCGGCCGCCTCCACTGGAGGGCAGGTGGCACCTGCTTCGACGACGCCCCCCCCAAATGAGGCGCAGGCGGCGGCGGCGGACCACCCTGCCCATGCAAAGGAGCCTGGTGTCGCCTCAGGCCCGACCACCACCGCGACCCCGGCCTCGTCTTCCCCTCCGCCTGTGCACCCCCCTGCTGAGCAACAGAGGGCATGAAGCGTGGGGCTGTTATCGTTAGCAAACAATCAGGACGACGAACAGCCTCTGATGTCGAAGGAGAGAGAGAGTAACTTCGATCAATCGCAGACGCCGCGATCGTTGTAATGTTCTAGAGGTGAACAGATAATTCCTCCTTCGAGATTAGAGCTCATCCGCAGCGAGGACACATGCGGCAATCATGGTTGACATGGCTCGCTCTACTTGTTCTGCACCAGCATGAGCCCAGCTGGGGAGCAGGTGCCCACGCGGAGAGCCGCCGCGAGCTGCTACAGGACGAGAACATCGTGATCCGCCATGCCGACCCGGACAAGCCTTTCCGAGTGCTGGGCGTGACGGCCTACTACGATATCGGCCGCGGGGGATGGCAGGGCGGCTTCAAGCGGACAAACAAGGACTACATCAAGTGGTTCCGGTACCTCTTGAGCTCCGGAATGACGGAGCAGATGGACATGGTCTGCTTCTGTGAGCACGACATGTGCTCTCAGATCCATGCCGCCACGCATTTCTACAACACCATCGTGCCGGATCTGAACGACACGTTCATGAAGTTCATGCGCGAGGAGCAGGCGACTATGGACTCCCCCGACTTTAAGCGCCTTGTCCAGCAACAGTTGGCAACTCAAGCCGGCCTGGGCGGGAAGCCGGTGCCAGAGATGGTGGGAGAGATCTCTGTCGCCGAGGAGGCCACACCGCTGATATTTCTCCATTTGCCTCGCAGGTTGATCCGCGGTACACGCTGATGATGCACTCCAAGGTTTCCTTTGTGCGTATGGCGTTCCAGCGGCTCCAGAAGTACAACTTCACTCACTTTGCCTGGGTCGACTTTGGGCTGTCGCACGACCGCAAGAACTTTCTTCCGCGGCAAATGTGTTGGGACAAGCTCGCGGACGGGAAGATACATCTGTCTACGGATTTGCAAGGCCCGGAAGCCATGAAGCGTGCCAATGTGACTGATGAGATGATCAAGCAGACGATAGACAACGTATCGCCGATGCACGGCTGCTCCTGGCTGCTTCCGTCGGAGCTGGTCCTCTGGTACGAACGCGTCTACACCAAGATGTACCTCAGGTAGGGAGGGGAGGTCTTTCAGGCATCACCATAGCAGTATTATTTTCTCCCGTCCTAGGTACGTAAGCATCGACATGGCAAACGACGACCAAGAGATCGTCATCAACATTGTCAGGCAGCATTCGGACAAGTTTGTGTTGCACGTCGTGCTGTGGGGGACGCTTTTCACCGAGTTCAAGTGCCCTGGCACCCCCGACCCGAAGCCTACGTCGGGCTCTTCCTGGTGGGGGCGTAGGCAGCAACAGTCTGTTGCCTGACCAAATACGTGCGTGAGTGAATGGACTTCGGTAACATGGAGCTTTGCATTCATTTTACTTCTGTAAATAGCATCACGCGCCTGCACCGATTGTGGAATACGGCGGATCAGAGTGCGGCTTCTCGATCTTTCTTTCCATGAAAGGGAAAAAATGGCATCCCTAGAACACCGCCTGATCCTCGCACTCGTCATCCTCGTCGGGCTCGGCTGCGACTCTGCAACGCCAGTGGTGCCTCGAAGCGGCAACCCTGCTGCCTCTCCAACGCCCCCCCGCATACCTCACATCTACTTCTTGCTTGAAGGAGGCGATGATGCCAACTTCGGCGGCTGCGAGGCCTTTCATGGGTCGTCCAACCCCATTCAGCACTTCTTCGGGCCCGAGTACGCCCATCCAAAGACGACATGCGTAGACGTTCCCGCGGGGCTGCTGCTGTCGGCCCAGCCGTTGAAGGAGGAGCACATGAAGCCGGCAGTTGTTACCATCCGTCCGGAGAAGATCGGCCAATGGGCGGCTTCAGCGGGGTACTGCGGAGGCCTGCAGGTGGGAGGGGTCGGGCCGCCCATCATTTGCGTTCCCTCACTGCCAGTCTCGAGATTCTCCCTCCGACGCGTCGCCCTTCAGGTGTCACTGACGCACATGGGCCAGGATTACGGCAAGCCAGGGACACCCACTCGCAAGTTCAGGTGCAGACGGAGGTGGCTGAGGATCTTGCCGTTGTCATGCTGAGCGCGACTTCTCTCTCTCTCTCGAAATCTCAGGTGCAAAAGGGGCGACGGCTACATGGACGTCAAAGAGCTCTGCTGCCCCGGGGACACGGAGCTGTGATGAATCCCGATGGTCGGCGCATGATCGTGTTTCATAGCCTCTATGTAACATGATGCTCTAACACATAGATTTCTTTGTGGTTCCTGAAATCTCGAAGGATTTTGACAACTGAATTCGATTCTGATTCTACTGCAGCAGCTCCCAGAAGACCATGAGCATGTGAGCGGCCACGGACGACCACACGTTGACCTCGTGGCCCGTGCCCAGCCAAGCATCGGCCGCATGCTGAGCCTCCTGTGTGTAGGGTGGGGGCACTGATCAATTCCAGTTCCTTCAAGGTAGCGGCCTGATTCATTTCTGCCGCGCAACGGCAGCAGGGTTAGATCCCGACCAGGGATATTGCCGGCCCCCCCCTGGCTACCTGTGAGATGCCGGCCAGCACCAGGTACGGAGGGTTCCGGGCTGCCTCCGGCCCCGTCGGCGGCTGCACCACGCCGACCAGCAGCCTCAGCAGCTTGATCGCCTCTTGCCTGTGAGACGGGGTCGAGTGAGGAGATAAGCCATCCATAATGCCTCGCACGACGGACTGCTGTTCGAGAGCCACACCCCGAGAGACTCGGGACCTGGTCAGCGGCGGGCGCTTGAGGGGCTTCAGGGTTAAGGGAGCATGCCTCATAGCACCTCAGAGCCACCCCCCTGGATTAAAAAACGTACCTGGTCAGCGGCGGGCGCCTGAGGGGGTTGGGCGGTCCGTCGTCGCCTTCCCAGTCCTCGGGCTCGGGCAGCTGGGAGATGAGGATCCCGTTATCCGACGCGATGCAGCCCTCGGGTAGCGGGCGGAGCTGCAGCAGTGGCGGTGAGAGGTCAGGGTGATGCAGCAGCCGCCCTTGGGCTTGAGCTCATACGACCTTTGCCCGCTGCCGCTATCTTTCCCTTTCCCCTTTCTTCCTTTCTTTCCCCGCCAACCCTTTTACCTGCATGTACAGCTTCCACAGCGTCTCCTGCATGCTCCCCATCCCACCGTACACCTTCATAATCAGGCCGTCCTGCGTAAG
>VFSW01014437.1_pt1 | contig 10913 bp, 8 predicted proteins | sample 5358111 | NCBI WGS metagenome assembly VFSW01 (sample SAMN11554181, study PRJNA540505) | mine drainage metagenome | isolation source: sediment from site ElyBrook_90M | place: USA: Ely Copper Mine, Vershire, VT | collected 2017
GGCGGCGGGCCTGCGCCCGGACCCGGGCGGCAGGACCCGGGCGGAGGCGGGCCGCGAGCCGGTAGAATCGGCCGACGGGAGAGACCAGCGGAGGTCGCGCATTGGCAGACTTGGCAGACGAGGTTCAGGTGCATCGAACGGGCGGCGAGATCGCGCCCGAGCGTGGCGCGCCCGTGCCCGGCGCCGAGATCGCGGCGGACCTGCCAGAGCTCGTCGCCGCCGCGGACGAGGTCATCGTCCTGGACTTCGGCAGCCAGACCGCGCAGCTGATCGCCCGCCGCGTCCGAGAGCTCAGTGTCTACTCGGAGCTGCTCCCGTTCGACACGCCATGGGCCCAGATCGCGGCGAGGCGACCGAAGGCCCTGATCCTCTCCGGCGGCCCGTCGAGCGTCTACGAGGAAGGCTCGCCCCACCCGGACCCCGCGATCTGGACCGGCGGCATCCCAATCCTGGGCATCTGCTACGGCATGCACCTGATGGCCCACCACCTCGGCGGCCGAGTCCTCAACTTCTCCCGTAAGGAGTTCGGGCCCGCGACGGTGGAGGTCGACAGAGCCGACGTCGACGGCCTCTTCTCCGGGCTCGAGCGCGAGCAGCAGGTCTGGATGAGCCACGGCGACTCCATCGAGACGCTGCCGGCCGGGTTCCACGCGACCGCGAGCACTCCGTCGACGCCCTTCGCCGCAGTCGCGGACCCGACCCGCCGCTTCTTCGGGATCCAGTTCCACCCCGAGGTCGTACACACGCAGAACGGCAAGCGGGTGCTCCGCAACTTCGTCCTCGACGTCGCCGGCGCGAAACCGAGCTGGACCGCGGCCAACTTCATCGCCTCCACCGTCGAGGAGATCCGCGAGCGGGTCGACGCCCACAGCAAGGCCACGGGCACGGACGGCCGCGTCCTGTGCGCCCTGTCCGGCGGCGTGGACAGCGCGGTGGCCGCGACCCTGGTCCACCGCGCCGTGGGCGACCGCCTGATCTGCGTCCACGTGGACCACGGGATGATGCGCATGAACGAGACGGAGCTGCTCCAGTCCGCGTTCGAGCAGCTCGGCGTCAACGTGATCGTGGTCAACGCCCGCGACCGCTTCCTGGCCAAACTCGAAGGCGTCACCGACCCGGAGCGAAAGCGCCACATCATCGGCAACGAGTTCATCCGGGTCTTCGAGGAAGAGGCGGCCAGGCTGGGCCAGATCGACTTCTTGACCCAGGGCACGCTCTACCCGGACGTGATCGAGTCTGCCACGTCCGTCAGGGAGAAGACCGCGGTCAAGATCAAGACCCACCACAATGTCGGCGGCCTGCCCGAAGACATCCGCTTCCAGCTCATCGAGCCGCTCCGGTATCTCTTCAAGGACGAAGTCCGGGCCGTCGGCACGGAACTGGGCCTCCCGGACTCGATGGTGGGGCGTCAGCCGTTCCCCGGGCCCGGCCTCGGCATCCGGATCATCGGCGAGATCACGCAGGAGCGCCTGGACACCCTCCGAGAAGCCGACTGGATCGTCATGGACGAGATCAAGTCGGCCGGACTCTACGACCACATCTGGCAGAGCTTCGCCATCCTCACGCCCCTTCGTTCCGTCGGCGTAATGGGCGATGGCCGAACGTACGCCAACGTGGTAGCCATTCGGGCGGTGACGTCCGAGGACGCGATGACGGCAGACTGGGCCAAGCTCCCGTACGAGCTTCTCGGCCGGATCAGTTCGCGCATCGTGAACGAGGTCCAGGGAGTCAACCGGGTGGTCTACGACATCAGCTCCAAGCCCCCCGCTACGATCGAGTGGGAGTAGAGAGGCAGGCGACTCATGACCGAGCGATCGATCGAAGCCGAGGAAACGACCGAGGCGACGCGATCGACCGAACCTGAGGCCTCGACCGCGCCCGAACCGTCGGCCGCAGCCGCGCCACCGAGCGCCGGCGAGCCGTCGACTGCGGAGGCTCTCGCGGAGGCGCCGTCACCAGTACCAGCCGCGCCCGGCGAGCCCGCACCGGCCGCGCCGGGCCAGGCCGCCGCCTCGATCGAGGCCGTGACGTCGTCATTTCCGCCCGATGCCGTCGACTGGCCGCGCTGCCCCTGGTGTTCGAGCCCCACACCCCCGGGCTCGGAGAAATGCCCGACCTGCCAGGCCGCCCTGGTCGCCCATCCCGACGCCCAGGCAGTCGGCATCCCCGGCGTGACGGAAATCGATCCGAGCCTCCTCGCCTATGCGCCCAAAGCCCAGAAGCCGCAGAAGATCGTGGACATGCTGATCAGCCTTCTGGACGAGGACGAGGTGGCCCGGGCCGCCAGGGAGAGGCTGGCAACAAAGCCCAAGAAGGACGGCCAGGGCGACGCCGCGGCCCAGCCGAACGCAGGGGCGGACGAGACCGCCCGACGATGACCGACCGGCCCGGGCTTCCGTCGCCGGGACCGTCGTACATCCGCGAAATCCCGCTCAGGCCGGGCGACGACCGCGTCGTGGGCATGTCACAGCCCCAGACTCTTGAAGAGTGGTGGGTTGCGATGCTCTGGTGTGAGCGCGCCGGTGCCCTGGTCGAGTTCGCCGACCTCGCTCCCGAGTACGGGATTCCGCCGGGCTCGCCGCTGCTGCGCCTCGGCCCCGGGATCTCGGGATCGCTGTCCGGCCTCATCATGGAAGAGAACGGCCGCCAGCAGCTCCGCCTCCGGCTTGGCCAGGCGCCCCGGAACGAGAACGAGCCGTGGCACTCGCCCCTCGTTGTGGTCCTGGGGCTTCGATTCGAGCCGGCGAGACTGCTCACGATGCGCGACAACGAAGCGGCCCAGACGGTCCTGAAGGCCTTCCGAGACGCCGTCCTGAGGTTGTCCTACTGACAACTGCGTGGAGCCGGCTGCCCCAAATCGCGGCCGGTGGCTAGACTCTTCGCATGCGCGACATGTTCGACGAGTTCATGCAGGAGCTGCGCCGACGCCAGGCCGAGCTGGAGGCCAAGGGCAAGGAGCATCCGGCTGCGGACGCGGATCAGACCGAGGCGGGCGACCAGAGCGCCGAAGCCGAGGACAAGAAGCCGGACACGGAAAGCGAAGAGGAGGCGGACGTGACGTCGACGGGGTCGAGTTCCGAGAACGACGATCTCTCGGGGGACACGGACGAGGAACCCACATTCCGGCGTCCGACGGGGGTCGGCGGCGGCCGGGGCAGCGGTGGCTGGCAGCGGGGGCCTTTCGATGAGCCGCCCGAATTGCACATCAGCCGGGGCTGGATCGTTCTTGGGGTCGCGTTCGTCGCGCTCCTGATCCTCGCGGGCCTGTTCTCGCTGTCAGTCGGGCTGATCACGGACGCGATCTGGTTCAACAGCGTCGGCTTCGGCAACGTCTTCTGGACCCGGATCGGCGCCCAGGTCGCCTCGTTCGTCGGCGGAACGCTGGTGGCGTTCCTCTTCGTCTGGCTCAACCTCTGGCTCGCGGGCCGCTTGATCCCCAAGGGCCAGCTTCGCCGCTTCTCGCTGGACGACCTCATGGATCGATTTAACGTCGACCGGTACGTCGGTGGCGGAGGCTTCGGGGGCGGCCCGTTCGGAACTCCGCCCGCCCGGCGCGTCAGGACACACGAAGATGTCGCCGTCCCGAATCTCGGACGGCCGCTGTTCTGGGTGCTCGTCGCCATCGCAGCCTTCACCGCGTTGGGCCTGGGCGGCCTCCTCGCGAGCAACTGGACCACGATCCAGCTCTTCATCCATCGTGCGCCGTTCGGCCAGACCGATCCGACGTACGGCATGGACATCGGCTTCTTCCTCTTCGAGCTGCCGTTCTTCCGGCTGTTCCAGACCTACGCCAACTCGCTGCTCTTCCTCGCCGTCATCCTCACCGGAGCCCGGTATCTGCTCGCCGTGGTTTCAGGAGCGTCGATGCCGACGCCGGCCCGGGTCCACCTGGGCTTGCTTGCGCTCCTCTATCTCTGGTCGATTGCGATCGGCTATCAGCTCGACCGCTACGAGCTCGTCTACAGCAACACGAGCGGCATCTTCCAGGGCGTCAGCTTCACGGACGCGAACGCGCGGGCGCTGGCTCTCAACGTCATGACCGGCATCGTCCTGCTGATCGGCGCCATGGTTGCCTATCTCGCCTATGCGAAATCGGCCACGCCCCTGACCCTGGTAGTGGTCGCCTGGCTGGGCGCCTACTTCGTGCTCGAAGTGGGCTACCCCTTCGCCGTTCAGCGCCTGACCGTGGTCCCGAACCAGCAGGCCCAGGAGTCGCCGTACATCAACAACAACATCGAGATGACCCGCCTGGCCTTCAACCTGGACGGCTGGTCGGGATCGGGCTACACACCGGCGCCGACCATCACGCGGCAGGCGGTGGCGGCCGAGCCCGGCACGATCCAGAACGTTCGACTATGGGACGCGAGCCCGCTGCAGCAGACCCTGGACCAGGTCCAGATCATCCGCAGCTACTACACGTTCTCCAACGTCAACACCGACCGCTACACCTTCAACGACCCGGCCAGCTGCTCGCCGGCGCCGACGCCATGCGTGCGCCAGGTGATGCTGTCGGGTCGCGAGGTCGATCCCACCAAGCTGTCCGACCAGAGCTGGGTCAACGAGCACATCACCTATACCCACGGGACCGGGTTGGCAATGGTGCCCGTCAACGAAGTCGGCAACGGCGGCCAGCCGAACCTGCTCATCCAGAACCTCCCGCCCACCTCGGTCGCCGGCACACCAACGATCTCTCAGCCGCGGATCTACTTCGGCCTGCAGGAGAGCAACTTCGTAATAGTCGATGCCGCCAGCCAGGAGTTCGACTATCCGGCGCAGAGCGGCGACCAGTACTACCGCTGGACGGGCACGACCGGGATCAAGCTCGACACGCCTCTACTGCGGCTGCTCTACGCCGCCAAGTTCGGCGATCTCAACCTTCTGATCAGTAACCAGATAACGGGCAGCAGCCAGCTTCTCTACAACCGTTCGATCATGGACCGAGTCCAGGCCATCGCGCCGTTCCTGCGGTACGACAAGGATCCCTACCTGGTCGTGACCAACGACGGGCAGCTCGACTACATGCTCGATGCCTACACCACGAGCGCAGCCTTCCCGGATGCGCAGCCGTTCGACCCGGGCTCCAACCCGAGCGCCAACGGCCTGGCCGGTGATCCGTTCAACTACATCCGCAACAGCGTCAAGGTCGTCATGAACGCCTACGACGGCTCGATGACGTTCTACGTAGCCTACCCGGACGACCCGATCATCAAGGCCTGGGAGGGCGTCTTCCCCGGCCTCTTCAAGCCCATCTCGGAAATGCCGTCCGACCTGCAAAATCACATCCGCTACCCGCAAGACATGTTCTCGGCGCAGACCACCCAGTTCGGCAAGTACCACGTGACCGATCCAAACGTCTTCTACCAGAAGGCCCAGTTCTGGCAAGTCCCCCAGGCCGCGGCCACGAGCAGCGGTCCCGAGCAGCTCCCTCTCGAGTCCTTCTACGTCGAGATGCGAGTGCCGGGCAAGACCTCCGACGACTTCATGCTGCTCCAGCCGATGGTCCTCCAGAACCGCACTAACATGATCTCGTGGGTAGCGGCATACAACGACTACCCGAAGACCTACGGGCAGGTCAGCGTCTTCGACTTCCCGCAGAGCTCCAACGTGTTCGGCCCGGTCCAGATGCAGTCGCTCATCCAACAGAACCCACAGATAAGCCAGCAGATAACTCTGTGGGATCAGGCCGGCAGCCAGGTGGTCCTTGGGAATCTGCTCGTCATTCCTCTCCAGGACACCTTGATGTACGTCGAGCCTGTGTATCTGAAATCCGCGAACAGCCCGCTCCCGGTCTTCGAAAGGGTGGTTGTTGGCTCGCCAACGCAGATCGTCTGGGGCACGTCGCTCGACGATGCCCTGAATCAGATTTATGCGGGTCAAGGCGCCACGATCCCGGGAGGAGGCGGCACCCCAACACCGGGACCGTCGGCTTCGCCGGGTGCGGCGACCCCGACGCCGGTTCCAACAGCCCCTGGGCCGCTGCCGAGCGTGAACCTGACCGGCACGCCGCAACAGCTGATCGCCGAAGCCAACGCCCACTACCAGGCCGCCCTGGCGGCCCTGAAGGCCGGCGATCTCGGCAAGTATCAGAGCGAGATGGAGATCGTCGGGCAGATCGTCGCGCAGCTGCAGCAGGTCGTCGGCACGCCCGCGCCCTCGACTTCGGGCTCGCCGGCGCCGTAGAGCAAGCAGGACTTGGAAGCCGCAACAGAACCTCTATCTCAACAGACCCCGGCATTCGAGACGGAGGCTGACCTGGCCCTGCCGTACGATCGGCACTGGCTCGGCCGGGCGCGCCGGACGTTCAGGTTCGGCCTGGGTGATACCGACGCCGCAATCGTTGCCCTGTCCGGGTTCCTCGTGCGCGGCGGCGTGGTCCTTCTGACACTTCCGAGCGCCATGCTGCCCTCGCTGCTCGGTCTCGCGGCCGTTTTCGGTGTCAACTCCTTCGGAATCGACGGGCGGCCAACGGCCTTCCTGTTCTCTATCGTCGCGGTGGCGGTGGCCGCGGCCGCCTTGGCCCTGGCCGTCGGTACTCTGGTCGGCTCGGCGGTAGACGTGTGGCTGATCCGGGCCGCCCTGGAGGACGACGCGCGGGCGGTTCGTCGGCCGCAGCCATTCCCGGACCTGGGGCTGTTGCTGGAGATGGCGGCTGTACGGCTGGCCTGCATGTTTCCGCTCGGGATCGCGATCGCGGTCGCCGCGTCGCCACTCTACGACGCCGTTTACGGTGAGCTGACGCTCCCGACGAACCTCACCGAACCCCTCCTCTACCGGGTGGTCGTGCGGGCGGCGCTGCCGCTCGCAGCGATCGCCCTCACCTGGCTGGCCTGCGAGACCGTGGCCGGCGTGGCGATCCGCCGGCTGGTCATGGCCGGCGAGGGGATCTGGGCCTCACTCTTCGGAGCGGTCCGCCAGCTCGTCGAGAGGCCGCTGACTTCCTTCGTCACCGTCGCCGGCACGATGGTGATCAGCGTGGTCGGCCTGGCCCTCGGCATGCTGGCGACGGCGTTCGCCTTCGACTCGTGTCTGATAGCCGCCCGCCTCCCGAACCCCGTAACCCTGAGCATCTCCATCGGCCCGCTGGCCACGAACCGCGACTTCCGGCCTCTCGTGTTCGCGGCCGCGGCCCTGGTGCTCGGCGCGATCTGGGTCGCGGCGATGGCGATCGCGGGCATAACCTCGGCATGGCGAAGCGCCGCGTGGACCGCTGAGACGGCATCTGCCTGCGGCCGATCCCGGTCGCCGGGCCCGACGAGGACGCCGGCGCCGGAGGCGTCACCGACCGGCACTTCGCCGCGTCACAACGCCGGCCTTTAGTCGGCTCGTCCGACGGGCCGGCGACGCTTCGGCAGGTCTCCGCGGCAACCTAGCGGTCGAAGCGGCCAATCTTCACTGGTAAACTCCGCATATCGAGAAGCGCCTCCCGTGGCGCTCCTCCGCAGGCAGGCCGTCATGGCAAGTCAGGGAGTCGATGCCTAACGATCTCGGGGGCCAGCTCGGCAGCGCCTTCGATGCGTTCGTGTCCAGCGCCGTCGTCCAGATGTTCCTTACCGCGCTGGTCTTCTACCTCTTCGTCGTCTGGCTCGCGGCGGCCTTCTGGGCCTTTCGCGACATGCACGAACGGACCGAAAACCCGGTCCTGCCCTACCTCGCCTCCACGCTGATCATCCTGTTCACGCCCTTCCTCTTCTATCTGGGAGTGATCGTCTACCGGGTGGTAAGGCCATCGGAGCGTCTGGGTGAGGTCTACGAGCGAAACCTGGCCGAGGAGGCGCTGCTCGCCGAGGTCGAGGCGATCAAGACGTGCCCAGGCTGCGACAAGCGCGTAGATCCCGAATGGATCATCTGCCCCTGGTGCCGGATGCGGCTGAACCGCGTCTGCCCCAACTGTGAGCGTCTGGTCGGTCTCGACTGGACGATCTGCGCCTGGTGCGGCAAGGACTTCGAGCGGGCCGCGGCCGAGCGCCAGGTCCGGGCGCCCGTCCCGCAAGCGGCCGCCCAGGCCGGGATGGCGGCGACTCCCGCGCGGGCCGCGAGCAGTAGGATCTCAGATAGCAAGCCGGCCATCGGAGGCTGAGCTTCGAAGCGGAGGCTCCCGCTCGCCTCATGGCCGAAGATCGGCACGACAACGAGGGTGGGTCCGCGGCTGGGCCGGAGCTGCCAGGCCCGCAGCCCGTCTCCGAGACAGCGGGAGAGCGACCCGCGACGCCGGCCGAGCGGCCGGGAGAGACTTCGGCTGCGACGTCCGCGCCGGGCGATGGTTCACCCGAGCGGGGCGAGACTCCTCTCGAGCACGCGTCTGACCCCCGACTCGCGCCTCCCCCTGCCTTCCCCGATCGCTCCAGGGAAGGGCTTGCGGCGCGTCCGGGCCTGAGGTGGGCCAACGAGCACGCAGCCCCGCCTCGGTCCGCGACTCCCGGCCCTTCCCCGTGGCCTCAGCCCGCCAACTGGCCCGGAGGTCAGCGGCCGCAGTGGCCCGCTCCGTGGCAGCAGTGGCCGGGCCCGCAGCAGTGGGCGCAGTGGCCCTCGCCGTGGGCGCAGGGTCCCGCGCCGTGGCAGCAGTGGCCGAACCCGCAGCAGCGGCCTGGCCCGCAGCAGTGGGCGCAGTGGCCGGGCCCGCCGCCCGGGCAGTCCTGGCCTCCGACGTCATACGCCTTGGGACCGCCGGCTCCGCCCTCGTGGCCGCCGGCTCCGCCTTCGTGGCCGCCGGCTCCGCCTTCGTGGCCGCCGGCTCCGCCTTCGTGGCCGCCGCCCGCGCCCTGGGCTGGCGCGGCCGCCCCTGTCGCCTGGCCGCCGCCCGCACCCTGGGCCGGTGCGGCCGCTGGCAGCTGGGCCGCCAGGAGCACGTTCGGCGGCGACACGCCCGCCCCAGTGAAGGGCGTCGAAGGCCCCATCTGGCGTGCCGGCATCGCGGCGGCAGCGGCCGGTAGCCCGGATACCTGGCCGCTCGGCGTGGTGCCGTGGGGCTTCTCCAAGTCTCCGCCGGTCCCGATCGTGCTGGAGCCACCCGGTCGATTGCATCCGCGCAGCCTTGTCCGGCCGATCCTCTCGATCGCCGGCCGCGCATCGCCGCGGCGGTATCTCATGGGCCTCGCGCTGGGCCTCCCCGCGGGCCTCGCGCTGCTCGCCTACGACGTCGCGTCCAGCAGCGGATTCCGGTTCGGGTCCACGAGCATCGCGCCCACGGTGCTGCTCGAGCTCGTGAGCCTCGTTGCCGCCCTGGGCCTCATCGCCGCGGCCATGGCCCAGACAGAGCAGCGCCGGGCTGACGGCTGGCGTGACTTCGCGGGCCCGTCGCCGTTCCTGCTCCTCGCCGCCCAGCAGGCTTCGGTCTTTGCCGTGGGATTGCCCGTGGCCGCGCTGCTCCGCTCGGCGAACATCACCACGGATTCCGCCGCAGGGCTCGCGGCGGTCGTGCCCGTGTACCTGCTGACCTATTTCGGCCTGGTCCACTTGCTGGGAGTCCGTCCCGGCGCGATGACCTGGCGCGACATCATCCATCCCCGCCGACTGGCACCCGATCCGACGGAGTGGACCGCGGCCAGCCTGCCGGCCCGGTCGGCGTGGCAGCCTCAGATCTCGAGACTCCGCCGCTGGATGCGTGGCAGCCTGGGCGACTTCCTCCTCGCGGCCTGTTTCCTGATCCCCGTGACGATGGCGTCGGGGATCACCAACTTCACGCTGCTGACGGTCCTTGGCCTCCACCAGACGGATCTGCAATCGGAAGTCCCCATGGCCCGGACGATCGTGGACAACGTGATCGTCTTCGTGGCCGTGGCCATCTGCATTCCCATCGGGGAAGAGGTCTTCTTCCGCGGCTACGTCACCAACGCGTGGGCTCGATCTCTCAGCTGGAACTCTGCCCTGCTGCGCGCGGGCCTCTTCTTCGCCTTCGTCCACGTCGTGAACACGGACAACGCGGACGTCTGGACCGCGCTCAGGGCCGCCGCCTTCAACTTCGGTGCCCGCATCCCGGTTGCGCTGGCGCTGTGCTGGATCTACATGCGGCGCCGTTCTCTGGTCGCGTCGATATCACTCCACGGGCTGTTCAACGGCCTCATCGTGCTCCTGACCTTCTGAGCCTCGCCCGGCTCGAGGGGCCGGCCGAGGCGCCGACGAAGCTGCCGATAAGGCCGGCGAAAGGCCCGCGTAAGCCGCGGTTGGGTCGCCGCCAATCGGCCGCCGGTAGTCTCCCCTCGTTCCCGGAGCTGGTGGCGGGGGGAATCGGCGGGCTCTCGCCGCCGGCTCCAGGAGCGCTCGCGGTGCCAACCCACGCGAGACCCGCAGGTCGTCGCCGAGAGGGTCCGCATGGCTGGGCGACGTGTCGCGGAACGGACATATTCGAGCTCGGGACAGAAGCGCACCGCGGAGAGCGGTCTCGGAGGCCTTCTCCCTGGGGAACGACCGCGCGAACGGCTGGCGGCCCACGGTGCCGGGGCGCTCAGCTCGGCGGAGCTGATCGGCGTGCTGTGGGGCTCGGGGACGCGCGGTAAGAGCGCGCTGGACGCCGCGGCGGATGCTCTACGGCAGCACGAAGGACTCGTGGGGCTGGCCCGGGCGTCGGACGCGGAGCTCGAATCTGTGCTGGGCGTTGGCCCCGCGAGAGCGGCCCAGCTGGTTGCGGCCTTCGAGCTCGGAAGACGTGTCGTGGCGGATTGGCCGCAGGGCCGCTGGACGGTGCGGGCGCCCCGGGACGTGGGCGATCGGCTCGTGCCTCAGATGGGCTACCTGGAACGGGAGGAGCTGCGGGTCGTGCTTCTCAATACTCGCAACACCGTGCTCAGACTCCTCACCGTCTACCAGGGCAACGTGTCATCGAGCCTGGTTAGGATCGCGGAGCTCTTCCGCGACGCCGTCCGGCTCAGCGCGAGCGGCATCATCCTCGTCCACAACCATCCCTCCGGCGATCCAAC
>VFSW01014438.1_pt1 | contig 10913 bp, 5 predicted proteins | sample 5358111 | NCBI WGS metagenome assembly VFSW01 (sample SAMN11554181, study PRJNA540505) | mine drainage metagenome | isolation source: sediment from site ElyBrook_90M | place: USA: Ely Copper Mine, Vershire, VT | collected 2017
CTAAATATTACTTTCTAAATGGCTTACTGGTGAAACGAGGGCGAATTCGGGGAAACGGGCGGTGATTTCTGCCGGAAATGGGGACGTTTCCGGCAGAAATGGTGCCGATTTTGACTCGGAATGACTCGATTTGGCGTTGTTTTGGCGGAGAGATAGAAGAAGCCCTGCGCGGACGCAGGGCTTCTTTTATCTTTCTACTACTTCTATTTTCCCGGATGGAGCATAACTACTCTGCCAACTATTTTTTGTGGGAAGTGGTTTGTTTGGTTGCGGTTATGGAGATTTTTGGGATGTGAGGGGTTGACATGCGATTTTGCTGGGGTTTTGGGGGAAAGAATGTTGGAGAGGGTTGGGGTCGGGGACTGGCGGTAGAGACCCACCCTCGCTAGAAAGAAGCGAAGATGAGGCACCCATTGTTGAGAGAGGAGTAAGATTGCAAAAACTCAGGGTTGGCCACCCGCCAAGATAAGATAAGATTAATAGAATCAATTTGTTATGTCTACCGAAGGGATGCCGGCGAGAGGATCAATCTTTTCTTCATAGTCCGCAACGCAGCTCTATACTGTTTATGGAATACATTTTTCCTCAATTTTCCAAAATAAGTATTGACTCCGCCAACCAAACCGATTATCCTTACTTAAGTAGAAGGTTGCTCCACTCCAGGCAGTCCCAAGGCAGCAATTTGTCAGGGTCCAGCAACAAGGCATTGCCTCCGCACTTGTATGTTCTCTGGAGTGCAATCTAAGCGTATTACATGAAACGCCGATCTATCTCAGAAGGAGCGCGGATGTCTGCGCCAAGAGCAGAGTTGTCTGTACAGCAAGCGCTTCAGAAATTGTTCGCCATATGAAGTTTAGCAAGAACGCAGCTTTCGCCCGGCCTCAGGCATCTTAGTTTCTTTTGATCTCAGTTCGGCTACCTCCTACACGCACCGGTTGTTGCATCACGTCGCTTATGTCCAAAGTTGAGCCAGTGGAGACCGTACCTTTGGCCCGATGAAATCCGAAGCAATTCAATACACAAGTTCTGCATCAGGCTCTCCGCTGCCGCGAAACGAAAGGAAAAATATGCGCTCAGATCTTATCTTTGGGGCACTCACCCACGTTACCAACCGCTACGAGCTTTGCCAGCTTGCATCGAAGGCGACGCGCAAGCTGCACAAGCCCAACACCCGTGTACAGGACACGACCAACGAAGTGTTCGATCGCTTCAAGGACACCATTCCCATGGACGTCGCCGCTGAGTCGGACGTTCAGGGCTTAGACATCGAGGAACGCCGCGCGGCCTGACCTCCCGCGGCTCCTCCGCCATCACGCAACAAATAAATCCACGCACCAACCCCTCCCGCAAGCGTATAATTCACATCATCTGATTGTTGCTGCATTGTCCAGGCGGCCCCTCTTCCGCAGAGCAGGCAGTCCGAATGCGGTTCCCGCACGGTAACTCCTCTCCTCAGCATCAAAATCCCCCCCTACAATTCAGGCGAATCCCAGGAAAATATGACAATTTCAGAACTAAAAGAGCACAATATCGCCGAGTTGACCAAGCTCGCTCGCGGCCTCGACATCGCCGGAACCTCCGGCCTTCGCAAGCAGGACCTCATCTTCAAGATTCTTCAGGCGCAGAGCGAAAAAGAGGGCCACATCTTCGCCGAGGGCGTGCTCGAAATTCTGCCGGACGGCTACGGTTTTCTGCGCTCGCCGGACTACAACTACCTGCCGGGGCCGGACGACATCTACGTCTCTCCGTCGCAGATCCGCAAGTTCGACCTGAAGACCGGCGACACCATCAGCGGCAACGTCCGCCCGCCGCACGAGGGCGAGAAGTACTTCGCGCTGGTCAAGATCGAGGCCATCAACTTTGAGTCTCCCGAGGAGACCCGCAACAAGATTCTCTTCGACAACCTGACTCCGCTCTATCCCGAGGAGCGGGTCAAGATGGAGACCGACCGCGAGCACATGTCCGGTCGCGTGATGGACCTGCTCACCCCGGTGGGCAAGGGCCAGCGCGGTCTGATCGTCGCACCGCCGCGCACCGGCAAGACGATGCTGCTGCAGTCCATCGCCAACTCCGTCACCACCAACCACCCGGAGGTCGTCCTCATCGTGCTGCTCATCGACGAGCGTCCGGAAGAGGTCACCGACATGCAACGCAGCGTCAAGGGCGAGGTCATCAGCTCGACCTTCGACGAGCCGGCGGCGCGCCACGTCCAGGTGGCCGAGATGGTCATCGAGAAGGCCAAGCGCCTGGTCGAGCACAAGCGCGACGTGGTCATCCTGCTGGACTCCATCACCCGCCTGGCGCGCGCGTACAACACCATCGTGCCGCCCTCGGGCAAGGTCCTCTCCGGCGGCGTCGACTCCAACGCGCTCCAGCGCCCGAAGCGCTTCTTCGGCGCGGCCCGCAACATCGAGGAAGGCGGCTCGCTCACCATCATTGCGACCGCGCTGGTCGATACCGGCTCGCGCATGGACGAGGTCATCTTCGAGGAGTTCAAGGGGACCGGCAACATGGAGGTCATCCTGGACCGCAAGCTGGTGGACAAACGCGTCTTCCCGGCCATCGACATCCAGCGCTCCGGCACGCGCAAGGAGGAGTTGCTGATCCCGAAGGAAGAACTCCAGCGCACCTGGATTCTGCGCCGGGTCATCAACCCGCTCTCCCCGGTCGAGGCCATGGAGCTGCTCACGGACAAACTCTCCAAGACCCGCAACAACCAGGAGTTCCTGCACAACATGAGCTCCATCTAAAGACAGTTGTTAGTTGTGAGTTGTCATTCTGAGCGCAGCGAAGAATCCCCGCATTTCGCTCGCAGCGATATACAGTGCGCCTCGGTGAAAATGTTCTGGCTCACTCTGGATAGACGCTCACTCTGTCTTGCAAGCGAAGCCGCTTCCAGCAATCCTGGGAGCGGTTCGTTTCTGTCGTGGGCGATTGTGTTGCGCGAACGCTTCAGTTGTTTGGCACTGCGTCGTTGGGCAGCGTGGTGGTCGAGGGCGAAATATAGGTGTAGTCGTTCCAGCCGGTGACGGCGGGGTTGGAGCTGGTGGGCGTGATCTCCATGCGCAAGGCGTCCCAGGAGCTGCCCCAATTTTTGTTGGACTGTAGGGTGAGCACGTTGTCCGCGCCAGGGGCGTTGAGGTCGGAGGTGGGCCACTCGAAGGCGATCCACTGGTAGTAGCCGGTGAAGCTGCTGCGCATCATGCAGTCGCTTACGTTGGTCGAGTGCCAGATGAGCTGCTGTTTGCCGTTCAGGTTGGCGAAGAGGTCGCTCTCTCCGCAGGCCAGCCCGACCGAGAACACGCTGTACTGGCCCTGCGCCTGCTGGTCCGCCGTGGTGGTGAAGTGGATGGTGAGCGGGGGGACGGGTGTGCCGATTCCGTTGGTTCCCGTTGCGCCGGGCAGAGTCGCGACATAGGCGGGAATGATGTAGTTGTAGCCGTCGGTGGTATCGTCGGCCGGGTTGTAGACCCCGGCGAACAGCCCAGGATCGAACGTGCCCCACAGGTTGTAGTTGATGAGGTTCAGATTGTTGCTGGCGGGCGTGGAGCCGACCGCTGTGGCGTAGTAGACCTGGGTGCCTTGCGTAGAGGCGAAGTCCTGCCAGAAGTTATACGCACCAAGGTTATTGCGGTAGGAGTTGCCATTCGCGTCCGTGCCGTGGAGGAACTCGCTGGCGGAGCGGTTGGGCGTGCCGATGGTCCAGATGGGCGCGGCGGCACCGAAGTTCTCCGGCGTGAAGACGCCGTTGGCGTTGGTGGTCTGATTCGCATTGACGACGACGTTGTCCTGGCGCAGCTCGCCCCACTGACCCAGAACGTAGGACGAGAGACGATAGGTGCCTGGGACGACGCCGGTGAGCGCGGCGGTGCCGGTGGAGTTCTGATTGACCCAGTAATCCCGGCCGTAGACGGAGTACTGGAAGTTGGTGGCGTTGTCGCTGAGCACGGTCCAGGCCGTGTTCGGCGTGGCGGAGCCGCCGTTGGTGATCGCGGTCTGCACGGTGCCGCGCTGCGTGGAGGCGACCTGTCCGGCGGCGGTCAGTTGCGTGTCGTTGTCGTAAAGATCGTTGAACCACGGGACCCACGCCTGCGCGTCGGCGTACATCTGGTCCGGCGTGGTGATGGTGCTGTTGAAGGTGTTGAAGTGGTAGTAGTTCGGTCCCCAGAGCTTGCTGAAGACCTGTCCGGCGGCCATGTTGTAGGTGATCCCGTTGTCCAGGTGGGAGGTGAAGAACTCCTGGCTCAGGATGTTGTAGGTGAAGCACAGGCTCTGCTTGGTGGGGCCGCCCGCGCGCCACTCGCCGTTCGGCAGCACCAGCCATGCACCGTACTTGGAGCCGTAGAGGCCGTGGGCCTTGTGCAAGTACGCCGAGGTGGCGTAGTCGTACTTGGTCTCGAACGAGCGCGTGAAGCCCGAAGGCAGCGTGAGGCCATGCAGATCGGTGACAGCGTTCTCGACAGCACGGCCAGTATCCGCGCCCGCTTCAGTCATGGTCGCAGTTGAAGGCAGCGGAAGCGCCTGCACGCCGAGATCGGTGAGGTCCTCGTCCACGGAGTAGGAGTTTGTGAAGAGGTCCTGGTTGATACGGAACGTCTTGCCCAGCGTCCCAAGGCCAGTGGCGACGTCCGAGGCACCGTGAGCGGTGGTGGTGTAGACATGGAAGCCAGGATCGTTGGCCGTGACGACGTAGTGACGGGTGACAGTGAAATTCTGATTTGCCGACGGGTCGGAGGCGGAGATCTGATACCAATCGATGTACTCGTTGCCAACCTTGGTATAGCTGGCGGTCTGCGGCCCTCCGGTGGTAGGCCCCGAGTCGTCTTCATAGAGGCCCCTGGGTTCGCCGCCACTGAAGTAGACGGTGTCGTCGACGAGTTGTGTCGGATCGCCGGCAAGATTGATGGAGTAGATGTTGGCAACGGGGTTGGTTGAGTCCCACTGCAGCGTGATGGCACCGTTGGAGATGATCCACTGCGTGGGGTTGGTGGTATCGATGCTCAACGTTCCCGTCGCCGTTCCGGTCAGCGCGATTGCAGTCGGCCCGGAGACCGCGTTGCTTGCGATCGCGATATTTGCGCTGTAGCTCATCGCAAGGAATGCCGTCAGGTTGGCCGAAATCGTGCAGGACGACCCGGCGGGCACGGTGGTTCCGGCACAGGTATCCGCGGTCATCTTGAAGTGCGCTGTATCGCCGTTCAGCGTGTCGCTTGCAATGTTGAGATCGGAGTTTCCGGTGTTCTTCAGCGTCACCGTCTGGGTTGCGCTGGTCGATTCCGCCGGCGTGGTAAAGGTCAGCGTGGAGGGACTGAGCGAGATCGCCGCCCCCGGAGCGTTTGCCGTACCCGTCAGCGACACGGTGGCCGGGTTGGTTGTGCTGTTGTTCACAATATTCAAAGTCGCCGTGTAAGTCGCTGCCGCTGCCGCTGAAAAGCTCAGATTGATAGTGCAGCTCGTATTCACCGCCAATGTGGCCCCGCAGGTGGTCGTCTCGCTGAACTCGCTCGGATTCGTCCCTGTGATCGTAATGCCGGTAAGATCCAGCGTCGCCGCGCCGGTATTGGTCAGCGTCTCCACCTGCGTACTGGGAGTGCCTCCCGCAACGATGTTGGGGAACGGAAGCGCACTCGCGCTCAGGCTTGCCACTGGCGCTGGCGCAGCGGTTGCCGTGCCAGTCAGCGTCACGGAGGCCGTGCCGCCCGCGCTGGCACTGTTGGGGATGTTCAACGTCGCACTGTAAGTCCCCGCCGTCGCCGCCGAAAAGGTCACCGTCACCGTACAACTCGCCGACACCGCCAGCGAACTTCCGCAGGTGTTGGTCTGGGTAAAGTCGGCCGCGTTCGTCCCCCCGATCGTGACGCTGCCAATGGTCAGCGCCGCCGTGCCGGAGTTGGTCACCGTCTCCGTTCCTGTCGCCGCCACGCCGCCCGCAACCATGCTGAGAGACGGAAACGGGTTCGGGCTGAGGACAACCACCGGTGCCGCCGGTGCCGCCGTCACGCTGCCCCCGCCGCACCCGATCTGCGGCGAGAGAGAGGTTGCCAGTGCAGTCGACAAAGCAAGACAGCGGAACAGTGTGGTGCGCATCTCTGGGTTCTCCAAATGAGTTTGTAGTTTGCCGGTCGCGTGTGTGGGTTCAGAACGATGCGACCCGACCGAAAGCAGGCGCAAGCAATTTTACGCTCACACGATGTAAAGTGGATGTCGCGCGCAGAGTTGCGGACCGACGTATTCCAGACGTGCGACTGAACTGCATGGAGAGCGGACATGGGCAAGTGGACACGGCGGGATATGGTGAAGGCTGGCCTGGCGGCATCGGCTGGCGCGATGGCGGGAAGCGACCTGCTGGCCGAGCCGCGCGGGTCGCAACGGACCGATGCGGCCCCCCTCTTCGCGCAGATGAATGCGGCCCGGCTTGACGCAGATCATCCCGACCCAAACCAGCCCAACACGCTGCGCGAGCGGCTTCTGCTGGACTTTGGCTGGCGCTTCGCGCTGGGAGATGCGAGCGATCCGAAGAAGGACTTTGGCTACGGATCAATGCGGTTTATGGGGACGTTTGCGAAGGCGGGCGACGTCGGCGGGCCGGCCGCGCCGCACTTCAACGACTCGGCATGGCAGAAGGTGAACCTGCCGCACGACTGGGCGGTGGATCTGCCGTTTGTCGACAAGGACTCGACCATCGTCAACGACTCGTTGCTGGTGGAGCATGGGGACAAGCCGCTGGGCCGCGAGTTCCCAGCGACCAGCATCGGCTGGTACCGGCGCGAGTTTGTCCTGCCCGCCAGCGATGCAGGACGGCAGATCGCGGTCGAGTTCGACGGCATCTTCCGCAACGCGACGGTGTTTTTCAACGGACACTTCATCGCACAGAATATGAGCGGGTATGCGCCGTTGAGCCTCGACCTGACGGACTTTGCCAACTTTGCCGACCAGGCCGCGATGAACAAGGCCGCCGAGGACGCGGCGAAGCTGGCAAAGGCGCAGGCCGCCGGAGACGCGAAGCAGGCCGAGCGCATCCAGGCGGGGATGCAGGCGCCGGGGACCAACGTTCTGGTGGTGCGCGTCGACGCGTCGCTCGCCGAGGGATGGTTCTACGAGGGCGCGGGCATCTATCGCCACGCGTGGCTGACCAAGACCGCCCCGGTGCATGTGGCGCAGTGGGGCACCTATGTGCGGTCCAGTTTCGGCAGCGTCACGGGAGTGGTTACAAGCGCCGACCAGGTGACCGTCCATGTCAGTTCGGAGGTTGTGAACGACGGCAACCTCGACGTTACCGGTCGAGTTCATGTGGCGTTGGTGGATGCCGCGGGAAAGACGGTCGCTACGGCGGTGTCGGACACGCAGCTGATTGCGGCCCGCGACGCAACCTCGTTCACGATGCAGACGACGGTCTGGCATCCGCGGATATGGTCCCTGGAGACGCCGAATTTATATCGCGCAGTGACCACGGTGGAGGCGGACGGCGCAATCGTCGATCAGGATGCGACGACCTTCGGGATCCGCACGCTGCGCTTCGATGCCGACCAGGGGTTCTTCCTGAATGGCCTGCCGGTGAAGATCAAGGGGACCTGCAACCATCAGGACCATGCGGGTGTGGGCGAGGCCATCCCGGACCGCATTCAGGCCTATCGACTGGAGCGGCTGAAGTGGATGGGGTCGAACGGGTGCAGGACATCGCACAACCCGCCGACGCCGGAGTTTCTGGACGCCTGCGACCGGATGGGAATGCTGGTGATGGACGAGACGCGCATGATGTCGTCCGGCCCGGAGGGGATGAGCGAGCTGGAGCGCCTCATCAAGCGCGACCGCAACCACCCCAGCGTAGTGATCTGGTCGCTTGCCAACGAGGAGCCGGAGCAGGGGAACACGCGCGGCGCGCGCATTGTGCTGACCATGAGGACGCTACAGCGAAAGCTCGACCCATCGCGCCTGTGTACCACGGCGATGAACAGCGGCTACGGCGGCGTGGGGGTTTCCACCGTGGTGGACGTGCAGGGGTTCAACTATAACGATGGCGTCATCGACGCCTTCCACAAGGCGCATCCGCTGCAACCAATCATCGGCACGGAGACCGCGAGCACGCTGGCGACGCGTGGCATCTACGCGGACGATCCGGCCCGCGGCTATATGAGCGCCTACGACACCCAGAAGCCGCGCTGGGGCAACACAGCCGAGGAGTGGTGGTCGTTCTACGACGAGCGAGCGTTCCTGGCGGGCGGGTTCGCCTGGACCGGCTTCGACTATCGCGGAGAGACGACCCCCTATCAATGGCCCTGCATCAGCTCCCACTTCGGGATCCTCGACACCTGCGGTTTTGCCAAGGACACGGCCTACTACTACAAGACGTGGTGGGGCACGGAGCCGGTGCTGCATCTACTTCCCCACTGGAACTGGGAGGGGAAGGAGGACCAGGAGATCGAGGTCTGGGCCTATTGCAATCTCGACAGCGTTGAACTGTTCCTCAACGGGGCAAGCCTCAGTTCGCAGCCCGTGGTGAAGAATGGCCATCTGGTGTGGAAGGTGAAGTACGCTCCAGGCACCATCGAGGCGCGGGCCAGCAAGCGCGGTCGGGTAGTGCTGACCGACCGGCGCGAGACGGCCGGGCCTGCGGCGAAGATCGTCGCCGTGGCCGACCGGACGCAGATTGCCGCCGACGGACAGGACCTGGCGGTCATCAACGTGAGCATCGTGGATGCGCAGGGCCGCCCGGTACCGATGGCGGACAATCGGGTCGTCTGGGCCGTGGCTGGCCCAGGCAGCGTGATCGGCGTAGGCAACGGCGACCCCAGTTGCCACGAGCCGGACCGCGCCACCCAGCGCAGCGCGTTCAACGGACTTTGCATGGCAATCGTGCAGAGCAGGCGAGGCGAGGCAGGCCCGATTGCCGTGACCGTGACCTCGTCTGGGCTGGAGTCGGCCACAGTCGCCGTGACCTCCGAGTCCGTACCGCTGCCGCCTGTCGCATAGCTGCTCTGCCTATCGACGACAGGATGAAGACGCGCAGCGCGTTATTCTTGAAGTACGATGAAACATCTTCTGCGCGGTAGTGTGCTGCTCTGTTTGCTTGGGATGGGTGGAGTGCGGATGGCCCGCGCTATCGAGGTGAAGGTCTCCGCGCAGGCGCTGGAGCGCACCCTGCGCACGCAGCTCTTCAACGGCCCCGACGGACGCTACTACCTGCGCGGCGATGCCACGACGCCCTGCGCGGTCTACGCCGAAGACCCGCACGTCGCCTTCAAGGACGACCGCGTCGTGGTGCATGTGCATACCCGCGCCAAGCTCGGGAAGGCGCTGCACGGAAGCTGCATCGGCGTCTCCCTGAATACGGACGCGGATGTCTCGGTCGTCCCCGATGCGGAGGGCGAATCGGTCGGCTTTCGCGATGCGCGTATTGAGCGGGTCAGCGAATCGAAGGAGCTGAACTTCCTGCTGGTGCCGTTCCTCGGCCGCAAACTTCCCTCGCAGATGAAGCTGAACGCCGCCGACATGATGCGCAAGCTGCTCAGCCAGTCGGTCGTGGCAACCGGCTACGCCCTCACGCTCGACACCCTGAAGCTGCACTCCATGCTGGTGGACAAGGACACGCTGACCATCGACGTAGACGCGGCGATGAGCATCCAGTAGACATCCCTCCCTATAATAAAAACAGGGAAGTGAAGGGGCATCGATCCAGACCGAATCTCCTCGCCAGAAGTATCTGTTCTAAAGGGTATCGCAGGGTGCCGGGTACCCGAACTTACCTATTTGTCGAGAGTACTTTATGACTTAAGTACGAGGGTGTAGGTACCCTCGAATCCCGCAGCACCGATCCACCGAGGACGCACCTTTGCCGACCGAACCCATCGCCGCCACCGACCTGAAGCAGCTTGCCTCCGACGTTCTTGCCCGTGCGCTGAAGGCGGGGGCCACGGACGCCGAGGCCGTCGTCTACGAGGGTGACGAGTTCTCCACTCTCGTCCGCCTCGGCCAGGTCGAGACGCTCAAGGAGTCCGGCTCGCGCGCCGTCGGCCTGCGCGTCTTCATCGGCCACAGGACCGCCACCACGTCGTCCTCGGACCTCTCCCGAGAGAGCCTGGACCGCCTGGTAGACGGTGCCATCACGCTCGCCCGCATCACCAGCGAAGACCCCTTCGTCGGACTCCCCGAGGAGTCTGAGTTCGGCCAGCACGACGCGGCGGGACAGCACCTCTACTTCGACGACGTCAACCTCCAACCGCCTGCCGAACGCATCGAGATCGCGCGCGCCGTCGAGGCCGCCGCCATGGCCTGCGACACCCGCATCCAGAACTCCGGCGGGGGCGACTTCGACACCGCAACCTCGCATAAGATCCTGATGAACTCGCGCGGCTTTACCGGCGAGTACCGCCGCAGCTACTGCGGCTTCTCCACGCAGCCCATCGCCCACGAAGCCGACGGCAGGATGCAGCGCAACTACTGGTACTCCGCCGCCCGCTCCACGCGCCTGCTGGAAGATCCCGTCGCCATCGGCCAGGAGGCCGCGCGCCGCACCCTGCAACGCCTTGGCGCGCGTCCGGTCAAGACCCAGCAGGTGCCCGTCGTCTTCTCGCCGGAGATCGCGCGGTCGATCGTCGGCAACATCTTCGAGGCAGCCAACGGCGACGCCATCTATCGCCACGCCACGTTCTTCGCAGACATGCTGGGCGAGCGCGTCGCGGGAGAGAACGTCACGGTCGTCGACGACGGCACACTCCTCTTCGACCACGAAACTCCCGAAGGCAAAATCCGCACCGGCGGCTTCGGCACCTCGCCCTTCGATGGCGAGGGCCTGCCCACCCGCCGCACCATCCTCATCGAGAACGGCATCCTGAAGAACTACGTCACCAACACCTATACCGCGCGCAAGCTCGGCCTCGCCCGCTCCACCGGCAACGCATCGCGCTCGCTCGCCG
>VFSW01014439.1_pt1 | contig 10913 bp, 8 predicted proteins | sample 5358111 | NCBI WGS metagenome assembly VFSW01 (sample SAMN11554181, study PRJNA540505) | mine drainage metagenome | isolation source: sediment from site ElyBrook_90M | place: USA: Ely Copper Mine, Vershire, VT | collected 2017
CCCGTGAGCACGAGGCCGATGCCTTCGGTGCGCACCTGATCGGCAACTCTTATGCTCTGACCAGCACTCTTGAGAAGATCTCCACCGTCAGCTGCCGTATTCTACCGGGTGCCTTGCCCGACTCTGCGCGCCTGTTCATCGTGGAGCCGCTGCTGTCAGGCGAAATGCTCATAAGTCTGTCCTTCACGCATCCACCCATCCAGCAGTGAATCGAGCGGCTGATAGGCAGACTGTCCGTGCAATGCAGTATTCAGTGACAATCGGCGCAAGCCAAATACCAGCGCAGCCGTTCTCACCCAGTTGTGGATAGTTTGTTGTACCCGCTTCTCGAATCCCTAGTATTCTTTCACCCATGAAGATACTGCTTCGTACGCTGCTCTATCTGGCGCTCATCGTCTGGCTGGGCGCGGAGATTTTTTTTCCCGTCGTTGCCGCCATCACCTTTGGCGCGCTGGCCGGTGACACCCACACCGCAGGAAATATCGTCGGACAACTGCTGCGCATTCTCCATGGGATGGGAATGGTCGCAGGACTGGTCGCGCTCGCGCTTCTGGCGCTGGCACCGGCATGGAACATCTATCAGCAGCGCGCCGTCCTTGCTCCCATGATCCTTGTTGTGTTGATGATTGCCTGCGCTGCCTACTCGCAGTTCGTGATCATTCCGTCCATGGAGCGGGATCGCATCGCCGCCGGCGGCGCCATCGATGTTCAGGACCGGACCAACCCCTCTGTCGCGCTCTTCAACAAGCTCCACAACCGCAGCGAGCATGTAGAGGAAGCCATTCTTCTGCTGGGCCTTGCCACCGTGGTGCTCGTGGCGCGGGCTGAAACCTCCCGCGCATAGGGAGCATGGGTTCTGCAACAAACGGCGTCGCGCAAGTCAACGCGGCCTTCCCTGCTTTGAGGGAAAGCCGCGCTGATTCTCTTCGCGATTTGTGTTGAGGTGGCTGTCCCGGCTCAACGCCTGCCGTCGTCTCCGCCAAAGTCGAACATGCCGAAGAGGTCTCCGATGGCCGGGCCATTTACAGGCACGTAGGGATTCTCCCAACTCGACTCGGGATTGGGCAGGTTGTCGCGGCTGCGGCCCGTGAGCGGCTTCAGATCCCAGTTTCTCTCGATGAACTTGAGAATTGAGACGTGATCCGAGTAGACATGTGAGATGTGGCCTGGGCGCGTGTGTGCCGAAACCACAAGCAGCGGAACACGCGTGCCATCGCCAAAAAAGTCGACCGGCTGAACATAGCCTGAATCATAATAGCCGCCGCCTTCGTCAAAGGTCACGAAGATCGCGGTGCTCTTCCATAGCTTCGGATTGGCCTGGACGCCGTCCACAATCTTCTTCACAAAACCCTCGAAGAGATCGAGTTTTGAGGATGCCGGATGGCCATCCACCAGCCCGCTCGGCTTCACATAAGAGACCGCCGGCAGCGTTCCATTCTGGATGTCCGCGTACAGGTCTACCGTGTCAGCAATGTGCGCATTGCGAATGGCAGGATTGGTCATGATCGAAGTCGAATACGCAAGGAAGTTGCAGATGTTGCAGTACACGTCAGCAGGGTTCTGGTAGTACGGATCCTGCTTATACAGGTTCCACTGGTCGCCGTAGTACTTGAACGAAATATTCTTGTCCAACAGTGCATCGCCGATGTTGCGCACCGTCGACGGCGGAATGGTGAACACGGAATTCATGTTGCTGTTGTCTGCATAGGCGTTTGTGCCGTCACCAAAGTAGCCGGGATTGTAGTTGTTGAGCAGATAGTAATGGCCCGCCTCGCACTTGGGGTTAACCCGGTAAGGCAGTGCGCGCATGTAGTCCACCACCGCCGAGGCGCCCGGCGCATTGGGGTCGGAGCAGTTGCTGTAGCTGCCACCGCCATACGAGGGCTTGCCGTTTGACCCGCCGCCATAGCCGTCTTCGCGGTACCAGTTGTTGGTACCGGGCGCGGCGTTGGGGTTTTCAATCTCATCCACGATGCCAGCATTCGCCGTGCCGCTGGCCACCATCTGATTGCTGGGCGGTGTGGCTGGGCGGCCGTTGCCATCGCTGAACCAAAGCGCGTCCCCGGTACCGAACTCAATGTGGTTCATGCCCGTGCCGCCGGTCGCGGCCTGATGATAGTTGTCGCTCAGCGCGTAGTGATCCGCCAGATATTTCAGATACGGCGCATCGCCCTGCTGCACGTTATAAAAGCCCATCGAGGTCGAGCCTTCGCCTGTGGATTGCTCCGTGAATGGAGAGGGCTGCGACTTCCCATTCGACCCGGCGCCAATCGTCGTCTCAACCCACGGGAAGAGATCGCCGACGCAGCCGCTGGGATTGGAACTGGTAGCCTTGCTGGCATCGCAGTCCAACTGCTGCCACATCTGGTAGAAGCGATGAACTGGGCTGGCGGCATAAGCATCGTAGGGAATGCCGGGCGTGATCTGGAACGGGCCAGGAGGGAGCGAATTCACGTTGGGGACGCGAGTGTCGGGCACGCCACGTTTGAGGCCGGTTCCACCTGTAGTCAGGTAGGAGTAGTACTGGTCGTTGGGCAGGCCGGTTTCAACCGCCTTGGCTTCAGCCAGGGACGAGATATAAGGCACGGTAGGCCCACCGGCAAGCGGCGCTGGCAGCATGGTATAGCCCGTCTTCTGCTGGGGGCTTACCTGGTAGCCATCCGCTGAATTGTCCACAGCCTGCTTCTGCAAGGCCATCCCGTAGTTCGGGCCGGGAGTGCCGTCCGCCTTAATAATGCCTTTTGAAAGCAGATTGTCCACGTGCTGTTCATTGCGCGGCACATAGGTGGCGAAGACATGATCGAAGCTGCGATTTTCACCGATAATCACAATTACGTGCTTGATGGGTGTGCGGGTTTGTATATCCGCGGAGTTGTCGCGGTCACGATTTTGAGCGAATGCAGGTAGAGGCAGGCCCGCAAACACTTGCAGCGCAGCGAGGATCGCTGCGCCGCTCTTGAGAAGCATGGAACTGTGCTGATTCGAATGCATCGGACTCTCCTGGTATGAGGAAGCCTGCATGTACCCTTCGGCTTTGGTACGAGCAGCGCGCTTAGAATAGGATTGGCTTACCCGTCTGCGCTTAAACGCCAGAACAAAATCCGGCTCATTTTCTGAGAATCAGATCGATCGCTTCGCTTTTCTTATGCTCCGGCGAACAGCGCATCGTCAGCCTGCCTTGGGACGCTGACGCTTCCTGTATCATCGAGGAGGTCCTTTTACGCCGTTCATCCTGTCAGGACCATGATGGAAAGCAAATGAAGACTGGCATTATCGGCCTGCCGCAGGTGGGCAAGACATCATTGTTCAAAATCCTTACCAAGGCCAAGCTGGAAGAGCGTGGCTACTCCAACCCGCGCGAGGCGCACATTGGTGTAGCCCGCGTTCCGGATGAGCGGCTCGATAAGCTCTCTGCCCTTTTCTCGCCCAAGAAGACCACCTACGCGACGATGGAGTATGTAGACGTGGCCGCAATTGGCCAGGAGGCGCTCAAGGAAACCGCCTTCCTCACCAGCCTTCGCAATGTGGATGCCCTGATCCATGTACTCCGGGCCTTCGAGGACGACTCCATCCCGCACGTTGGCCCGATCGACCCGTTGCGCGATATCAAGAACGTGGAATTCGACTTGATGATCAGCGATCTCACGCAAGTAGAGAAGCGGCTGGAGCGCGTGGAAAAAGACTTGAAGAAGGGCCGCACCGGCGAGCTGGAGCGCGAACAGGCATTGCTGCTGCGCTCAAAAGAAGCGCTGGAAAAGGAATTGCCGTTGCGCGAATTGGAGATGACGCCTGAGGAGAAAAAACTTATCAAGGGCTTCATGTTTCTGTCGCAAAAGCCTGTTTTATATGCAGTTAACATCGGAGAAAGTGCCACGCTTGGCGACGATCTGGATGCCGCGGTATGCCGCTTCAAGTTGGACGACGTTGCTCATCGGCTCAACGCGGGGGCAACAGCTATATGTGGCAAGGTAGAGGCCGAGCTGGCCGAAATGGACGAGGCTGAAGCCGCCGAATTTCTGGGCAGCTATGGGTTGCAAGAGAGCGGCCTTGTCCGCCTCATTCGCAAGAGCTACGAGCTACTCGGACTCATCAGCTTTTTCACCGCAGGCGAAGACGAGTGCCGTGCCTGGACTGTGCCGTCCGGCTCCAAAGCGCCGCAAGCCGCCGGGGCCATCCACTCCGATCTGGAACACCACTTCATCCGAGCAGAGACCATTCGCTGGGACAGCCTTCTGGCCGCGGGTTCGGAAGCGGCCGCACGCGCCCAGGGCACGCTCCGTCTTGAAGGCAAGGAATACGTGGTCCACGATGGTGACGTGATGCACATCCGGCATAGCGGGTAAGGACGGATGCTGAGGCTCTCGATCCTTCTCGGAATACTTGCAGCGCTGGCAGACGTGGCTGGCGGGCTTGTGCTGGTGCGGGCGCGCGGCGTGGAGCGCTACCTGCGCTACTTCGTCGCGCTCGGCGCCGGTTTTCTGATGGCCACTGCCCTGCTCGAGATGACACCGGAGAGCTTGCGGCTCAGTCCGCACCTCGGCCCCATCCTCATCATGTGTGGCTACTGTGTGGTGCACCTGCTGGAACACACCATCAACGCCCACTTCCACTACGGCGAAGAGACCCATAGCGGCGAATTTGTCTCAAAGCATACGGGCTACTCGGTGCTAGGCGGACTCAGTGTCCATGCACTCTTTGACGGCGTGGCCATCGGCTCTGGATTCGTCGTCAACAGCGCGCTGGGCTGGCTGATTTTCCTGGCAATCTTTCTGCACAAGGCGCCGGAGGGATTCACCATGGCTTCGGTCATGCTGGCCAGCGGTCGCAGCCGCGCGGCAGCGTTCTACTCAGCCGTGGCCCTGGCTGCGGCGACCCTGGCCGGAGTGCTGGTGATCGAGTTGTTTCCGCATTGGATGCTCTACGGGCTTCCCATCTCTGCAGGCGTTGCGCTCTATGTGGGCGCCAGTGACCTGGTGCCCGAAGTAAACCGGGAGCCAGGCATCCGCATGGCGCTAGTGTTCTTCCTTGGCGTGGCAGGATTTCTGCTTCTGCGGTGGTTGCTGCCGGCCCTGTAACTGCAAGTTCAGTCTAGGAACGAACCGCCGCAATCTGAGTTAATGTTCCGAGTGTTGCGCCATTGCCGTTGAGCACAGCCCGTATGGACTCCAGAACCCGCTCCGGCGTAATCATGCGCATGCAGACGGCATCGTTGCAAGCCGAGTTCTTCTGGTTCGCTGCGGTCACACAGGGCGAGCAGGACAGATCGGCCGTGATTGACTCCGTATTACCCAGGCTGCCATAGAGCCGCGGCGTCTCCGGACCAAACAGCACGATGGATCGGATTGGCGTGATGGCCGAGAAGTGCGCCGGCCCACTGTCGTTGGTCACCAACACGTTGGAGATGTTATAAAGCGCCGTAATAGCCATCAGCCGGTGCATCCCCGCAAAACTGCGGAAACGAGGATGCCCAACTTTCTCCTGCATCTGCATGGCCTCTTCGCGCTCGGCGGATGATCCGGTGATCAGCACCAGTACATCCTCCCACTCGCGGACTACCATCGCTGCCAGTACGCTGAAGTTGTCGCGCTCCCAGCGCCGCTGCGGCAGCAGTTCCGAACTGTTGGGATTGATGAGCACGATGCGATGGTAGCCGGAACGGTACTCGGGATAGACTTGCCGCACCAATCCGCGCACTGTCTCCTTATCTGCCTCAGAGACGACCTGCAGGGGAACGCGAATCTCCTCATCCGGGACAAACGTCTTGGAGTAGGGCACCTCTGGCTTGGACGCAAGCAAGGCATTTACCATACAGATAAAGTTCTTTGCCATATGGATATGGCCGTTATAGTTCACGCGATGGGTTAGCATTTCGCCACGATACAATCCCTCGCCATGGAACCGATGAAAGCCCACCCGGCGGCGCGCGCCCGAGAGTCCCGTGAGCAGACCTGAATAGCGTGAGAAGAGCTCCATGTCCACTACAGTGTCGATCTTGGCCTTGCGCACCCAGCGCAGAAAGCGCAGTGAATCAAGCGCGAGCGTGATCAGCCCTGTCTCCCGAATGGTGATGATGTTTTTCTCTTCAACCGTGGGAAGGAGGCGAAGACTGTCGGCATTTCGCTCAAAGATGAGGAAGAATATCTCGGCACCTAGTTCGCGCTTGGCCTTTTCCAGCGCAGGATTGGCGATCACTGTGCTGCCCATTTCCGAGAGCTCGATGAAAAGAACGCGGTGAGGCTTATCCGATCCTTTAGGTTGACCCAGCAGGCGTACCACCAGGGTACACAGAAAACACAGTGGTATGCCGATCCAGTAATCGACCGCCCGCATTGTCCGAAGTTTCATTCCATCAGCCCTTTGCAGCCCAAATTCATCTGGATGAGTCTAACACTGACGGAGCGCGTGAGCTGGTCCGTGCAAGATTCATCCACAACAGAAATGCGGAGTTGAAGACAGGGTTCCCATATGTCAACTACAATTGTGATTATAGATTGCTTGATGCCATTCGCGCCCTCTATCGGCCAGAGACCGCAGCCACGCAAAATGGCAATGCGCGAAAGCAGTCCAGTTTACGCGAAGGGTTCGTACATCTCCCTTACACCCTCGTCGCAAGCGGAGCAACAGGATCACCGCAGGATGCGGGAATTTGTAATGGAGTGTAAGGCATAACGGTGGAGATTCTTCGCAAACGTAATATCCTCCTCATTCTGGCGTTCTCTGTGCTCGCTTTTGCGGTAATGGGTTATCACCCCGGAATTGAGGACGACGGCGTCTATCTTTCCGCAGTAAAAGGTGACCTGAACCCAGCCCTCTATCACCACGATTCCGAGTTCTTCCGGGTTCAACTCCAGGCGACACTGTTTGACAAATGGGTTGCCGGCTTTGTCCACTGGACCCACATACCCGTGGCGTACACCGAGTTCCTGTGGCAATTTGCATCGATTGTACTTATCATTCTGGGCTGTTGGAGCATCGCGCGTCAGCTTTTCCAGGAGCCTTTAGCGCAATGGGCAGGTGTGGCCCTCGTCGCCTCCATGATGACCCTGCCTGTAGCGGGAACCGCGCTCTACTTGGCTGACCAGCATCTCCATCCCCGCAACATTTCGACCGCCCTGATCCTGCTTGCAGTTTCCTTCATCCTCGCGGGCAAGCGCTGGCTGGCAGTTCCACTGCTGATTCTGTCATTTGTGCTGCACCCCATCATGGCGGCATTGGGAATCTCGTTCTGCTTCTTTCTCAGCATGGCCCTGCTGGAGCCTGTTCACGTTTGGCTGCGTTCCCTCCGGGGGTCACTGGCAGCCGCCGCCCCTCTAGGTTGGATGTTCGAATCACCCACCCCAGTGTGGCGCAGGGCACTGGAGACACGCACCTACTACTTCCTTTACAAGTGGACCTGGTATGAGTGGCTGGGCGCGCTGGCGCCTATGCTGCTCTTCTGGCTTCTATGGAGGGTTGCGGAGAAACACGGTGAAACCCACCTGTCACGCTTCGCCCTGGCCATCTTTGCCTATGGTGTCTTTCAGCAGGCGGTCGCCATGATCATGCTGGGCTCACCCGCCCTGGTTAGGCTCACGCCCCTGCAGCCCATGCGCTATCTTCACCTGATTTACTTCTTCATGGCCCTGGTGGCGGGTAGCCTGCTCGGCAAATACCTCCTCAAGGCGAGCATCTGGCGCTGGGCGATCTTTCTGGTGATCATTAACGCGGGCATGTTTGCCACGCAGCGGGTGCTCTTCAGCGCAAGCGAGCACCTTGAACTCCCCGGCCGAGCGGAGACCAACCCGTGGCTGCAGGCATTTGCATGGATCAGGATCAACACGCCCACGGACGCCTATTTTGCGCTGGACCCCAACTATCTCGGCGCTCCTGGCGAGGACTACCATAGTTTTCGAGCACTGGCCGAGCGCAGCCAACTAGCTGATGCCATCAAGGACACCGCCGTGGTCACTCAGGTGCCCGACCTCGGCCCAGTTTGGGATAGGCAGGTGTCTGCCCAAGCCGGGTGGAGCAATTTCAAGCTGGCGGATTTTGAACGATTGAAGTCGGAATTCGGCGTGGACTGGGTCCTTGTCGGTTACCCACAACCAGCGGGATTGCCTTGTTCATGGCACAATCAGGCTCTCTCGGTCTGTCAAATTCCCTGATGCATTGATCAATCCACGTTCTCTCTGTCCATCGACTTTGCGCACAGGGGTAGTTTCCGCGAAAATGAGTTTGGCACCAGGAAATATCTCCGGCGCGGAGTCCGGCCCATGCTGAATCTTACCCAGCGTCTGCTTGTCGGCAGTATTCTGCTCACTACCCTGCTAGTGGGTCTGCTAGCAGCCACCCGCCATGCCCTGATCGCGGCAGGGCAGTTCCCTGTGGCAGTTTCCTTTGTGGCGGCTGTACTCGTGGTGGAGCTGTGCACGGTTCTCCTGGTGCTCCAACCAATTCACACGCTGGCGCGTGACGCCAAGAAGATCGCCCAGGGCAACCTGGAGCACCGGGTTGAGTGGAGCAGTCGCGACGACTTTGGCGTGATTGCCAGTGAGTTGAACCGAATTGCAGTGCGGCTGCGCGACCTGCGTGACACCGAGGCCGGCCGCAAGCAGATGGAGTTCCAGCTCTCCGATGCTGTTCTGCAGTCCATCTTTGAGCCCATCATCGTTACGGACAGCAAGGGACATGTTCTCAAGGTGAACCAGGCGGCGGCTGAAATGCTGGGCGAAGCCGCCACCGACCGCATGGCTCTGACCACCACGCCCGGCGGCGACAAAATCCTGAGCGCTATCCGCGACGCGGTAGCCATGAAGAGCGCAGTGGCTGCCGAAGGCGATGCCGCCATGCTGCCCATGCGCATTGGCAAGCAGTCGCGCAGCTATCGCCTCCGCACCACGCCCATGCGGGACTCCGAAGGCCGCCTTCTGGGCACTGTGACGACCCTGGAGGATGTAACCACACTGCAGGACACGGATCGCTTCAAAACCCAGTTCATCACCGTGGCCAGTCGCAAGCTGGGCGGCCCGCTGTTGCAGTTGCGCCGTGGACTCTATGCGCTGGCGCAGGGTTTTGGCGGTCCGCTCAATCCCCTGCAAACTGAACTGGTAACTGAGGCCAGCAGCGAATCAGAGAAGCTGAATGACCTGATGTCCGATCTGATTGAAGTGGCAGAGCTCGACGCCGGAAAGCGCGAGCTTCATCTTGAGCGATTGCGCCCATTGGCTTTGCTCAACGAGGCTCGGGATCGCTCTTGCGAGGAAGCGTCTGAAAAGCGCATCAGCATGGAGGTCAAAGCATTTGCCGACCTCTCGGTGGTGCGGGCTGATCGCCGCGCCGTTCGCACAATTCTCGACAACTTGCTCTCCAACGCCTTGCGCTACACGCCGCCCGAGGGTGAAATTCTGCTCGCGGCCGAGGAGATCAAGGATTACGTGCAGTTCACCGTACGCGACTCTGGACGCGGCATCGAGGCTGAGAGACTGAGCACCATCTTCGACCGCTTCAACGCCTTCTCCGACACTGGCACCGGCATGGGTCTGGCGCTTGTCCGGCGCCTCGTGGAGTCACTCGGTGGGCAGATCGCCGTTGAGAGCCGCCTCGGCCACGGCGCAACTTTCCGTTTCACTCTTCCCGTGGCAGTAATGGATGTGGCCCAACATCCCGTTGAGGTGGGCTGAATATGGCTGAAATCAAGATCGAGCGCCCCCAGGAGCCCGCGAAGCTCCGCATTTACATCGGCGCCGCTCCCGGCGTCGGCAAAACCTATCACATGCTCAATGACGCACATCTAAAGCGCAAGCAGGGGGTGGATGTCGCCATTGGGCTGGTCGAGCCGCATGGACGCCAGGAGACCAGCGATCAAATTGGTGACTTGGAAGTGGTGCCGCAGCGCGTGATTCCTTATCGCGGAGTGGAACTCAAAGAGATGGATGTAGACGCCATCCTGGCACGGCACCCAAACACGGTGGTAGTGGATGAGTTAGCTCACACAAACGTGCCCGGCAGCAAGAATCGCAAGCGCTACGAAGATGTGCTGGAGTTGCTTGACGCCGGCATCAACGTTATGACCGCCGTCAACATTCAGCACCTTGAAACGCTGAACGATGCAGTCAACCGCTCAGCCAACACCGTCATCCGCGAGACCGTCCCTGACAATTTCTTCAAGCGCGCCGATGAAGTGGTCAATGTGGACGTAACGGTGGAAGAGCTGCGCCTCCGCCTGCGTGAAGGTAAAATCTACGCTCCTGAAAAGATCGAGCAGTCGCTAGCCAACTTCTTTCGCAAAGGCAATCTGAACCTGCTTCGCGAGCTCTCCCTGCGCACCACCGCGGAACAGGTCAGCAAACGCGCCTCCGATTATCGTCGCACGCAGGGCCTGGAACAGGCGCCGATCCCGGAGAAGGTAATGGTATGTCTCAGCACGCGGCCCGGCACTGAACGGCTGCTCCGCGTGGGTGCGCGCGTAGCCGGGCGACTAGCCAGCAACTGGTATGCGGTCTACGTCACACGCCCCGACGACAAGGGGCACGGTGACCCCGAGGCCTACACGCGTCTCCAGGAGTATCAGCGCATGGCGCGCGATCTTGGCGCGCAAGTGGTCAGTCTGACCGACAAGAACGTCTCTGATTCTTTGATCCGATTTGCGCAGCAGGAGAGCATATCCCACGTCATCTTTGGCCAGTCGGTTCGTTCCCGCTGGGACATTCTTCTGCGCGGTTCGGTGCTTAACCGCTTCCTTGCCGAAGTCCGCGACGTAACCGTGCAGGTTGTGCCAATGCAAAAGCCGCTTCGAAGAGGATGACTCCAGGCAGCGCGGTCGAACAGAACGGGAGTGACTTGCCGGTCACACAATGGCTCCATGCCGCAATGCCCACGACCAGTTCCCTTCTTGACCGCGCCTTCATCCGCGTGAAAAGGTGAGTATTCAGCGG
>VFSW01014440.1_pt1 | contig 10913 bp, 10 predicted proteins | sample 5358111 | NCBI WGS metagenome assembly VFSW01 (sample SAMN11554181, study PRJNA540505) | mine drainage metagenome | isolation source: sediment from site ElyBrook_90M | place: USA: Ely Copper Mine, Vershire, VT | collected 2017
CTGATAGGGATAGCCTATCACGACTTCAGCCTAATGCAGCACCACCTGCCCGGTTTCGAGCAGCGATTTCAGGTTGGACAGGATCTTCGGCCACCCCCCCGACACCGCCTCAATTAATTTCGAATCCGCCCAGGCGATCGTGTGAGTCACGCTCAACTTCACCGCCCCCTCCTGAGGCGTCAGTTCAATCACGCACCGCGCCTCGCCCTCCTCCTTCAACTCTGGACGGAGCTGATGATGCCACTTCAATACCAGCCGCTCCGGTGGGATGATTTCCATAATTTCACCGGTGTCAGCGGTCCGGCCATCGGTGAAACTCAGCCGCCACGGCGAGCCCTGCTGCCAGTCTGTCTCGAAGGCCATGCCAAACCAGTAGTTTTTCATGAATTGCGTTGTTGTGAGCGCCTTCCACAATTCTTCTGGTGTGGTCCGAATATACGTTACATATACAAAACGGCTATGTGCGTTACTCATCATCGTCTCCTTCCAGGTTTCGTTTCAGTTCAGCCAAAGCTTGCAACCGGGGTGCCTCAAACTTGCTGATCCACCGCTCAGCAATACCGTTGATCGGCACCGGGTTGATGAAATGCAGTTTCTCCCGGCCCTGCCGCTGTACCGCGACCAGATTAGCTGCCTCCAAAATTGCCAGATGCTTCGCCACCGCCTGGCGGCTCATACCCATGCCAGCACACAGGTCATTGAGGGTCTGACCATTTCGGGCGTGTAAACGGTCCAGCAATCGCCGCCTGCCGGCGTCGGCCAATGCGTGGAACACATTGTCATCATCCATGGCCTTATTATGCAACCAAATGGTTGCATGTCAAGAAATTATTGCTGCCCTTTCCTTCCGCCCGCGACGCGCCCACATTCAGCCCGCCAGACATCGCCATAAAAACCAGGAGGCGCATCATGAGCATCTATACCGGCCCGGTCTTCGACATGGCGCGGCGGCAATTCCAAGTGATTGCCGACCACATCAATATTCCCGCCGACGAACGCGACCGCCTGCTATACCCCAAACGCGCGGTCACCGTGTCCTGCCCGATCCACCGCGACGATGGCACAACCGCCGTCTTTCAGGGCTACCGTGTGCAGCACCACCTCACGCTCGGCCCCACCAAAGGCGGCACGCGCTTTGCGGCCTCGGTCGATATCGGCGAAGTGGCCGCCCTGGCGGTGTGGATGAGCTGGAAATGCGCCCTGATGGGCCTGCCCTATGGCGGCGCCAAAGGCGGCGTTACCGTTGACCCGCACAGCCTCTCACTGCGCGAACTTGAAGCATTATCGCGCCGCTACATGCAGGAACTCATCCCCTTCGTCGGGCCGCATACCGATGTCATGGCCCCCGATATGGGCACTAATGAGCAAGTCATGGCTTGGTTCATGGACACCTACTCAATCTACCAGGGCAAAACCGTCACTGAAATCGTTACCGGCAAACCGGTGAGCGCCGGCGGCACCGTAGGCCGCCGCGAGGCGACTGGCCGGGGCGTTGTGCATCTCGCCATGCGGGCAGCCGAAAAAATTGGGTTGAACCCTCAAGGCGCGACCGCCATCGTGCAGGGCTTTGGCAATGTGGGTTCCATCACCGCCGCTGAACTCGTGGCGCGCGGCGTTAAAATCGTCGGCGTCAGCGACCATACCGCCTGCCTGTTTGATCCAAACGGCCTCCCGATGGCCAAGATCTTCCAGCACGCTGCCGCCCACCACGTCCTAGCCGGATTTTCCCACGAAGCCGCCTTCGACCCCACCGCCCTGCTGGCGCAACCGTGCGACATTCTGGTTCCCGCCGCGATGGAACGCGTGATCGACGCCGCTATGGCGGCCAAATTACGTTGCCGCATTTTGGCCGAAGGCGCCAACGGCCCCACCACCCCCGAAGCCGATTTGGTTCTCGAACAACGCCGGGACGAGATCTTCGTCCTGCCCGATATTCTCTGCAACGCGGGCGGCGTGGTGGTCAGCTACTTTGAATGGGTACAGGATTTACAGCAGTTTTTCTGGGAGGAGACAGAGGTCAATAACCGCCTCGCCCAGATTCTCGACCGTGCCTTCGCGCACATGATGGACCGCGTCACTCGCGAGGGCATCAGCCATCGCACGGCCGCGATGGCCATCGGCGTCGAGAAAGTTTACGCCGCGAAAAAAATCCGCGGGCTTTTTCCATAAGGTTATTTTACCACTGTTACGCAGCGCCGCTTAACCACTATTACGCAGCGCCGCTGCGATACTATTAATCGAAATATGCACGCCCCGGCGTAACCGCTCGCTCACCTCGCCTTGACCATCCGCCGCCGCTTGGTCGCGGCAGCGCCGCAGCATTGCCACTTGCACATGGTTCAAAGGGTCGAGATACGGAAAGCGGTTCATAATCGAACGCCGCAACAATGGATTGCGGTCCAGCAGCGCACGCTGGCCAGTGATGGTGAGTAAGTGCGCACAGGTGCGCTCATACTCTGCCTTGATGCGGGGGAAAATCCTCTCACGCAATTCATCATCATCCACCAACGCCGCATAGCGCACGGCAATACCCATATCAGCCTTTGCCAGCACCATATCCATATTCAGCAATAGCGTGGAAAACACTGGCCAATCCTGAAACATCGACTGCAGCAGCCACATGCCGCGCTCACCGTGCTTGGCCAGCATCGCATCCACGGCGCTACCAAACCCGTACCAGCCTGGCAGCATCACCCGGCATTGCGCCCATGAAAACACCCAGGGTATAGCACGCAAATCATCAATCGAACGGCCTTTAGCCCGCGATGCCGGCCGGCTGCCGAGATTCAAACTGGCAATTTCCGCAATCACTGTCGATTGCCAAAAATAATCTTCAAACCCCGGCGTCTCATAAACCAGGTTTCGGTACGCCGCATAAGCTGCATCGGAAAGCTCGGTGATCGCATTCACAAAGCTCGGTGACAACGGCTCCGCAAGGGCTGGCTCGGCGGTCGCCACCAAGCTCGCTGATACCATAACTTCCAGGTTGCGCTTACCAACTTCAGCGTTACCATATTTGGCTGCGATCACCTCGCCCTGCTCGGTCAGGCGGATCTGGCCCTGCACCGCGCCCTTTGGCTGTGCCAATATCGCCTGATAGCTCGGCCCCCCGCCGCGCCCCACTGAGCCACCCCGGCCATGGAACAGCCGCAGCCGCACGCCGTGCCGCGCCAACACATCCACCAGCCCCACGTCGGCACGGGATAATTCCCACCCGGACGTTAAAAACCCACCATCCTTATTGCTGTCCGAATATCCCAGCATCACCTCCTGGGTATCGCCCCGCTTGGCCAGCAACGCGCGGTACAATGGCTGGCTGAACAATGCCTCCATAATCCGCGCCGCCGCCCGCAAATCATCAATCGTCTCGAACAGCGGCACAATGTTCACATCAAGCGCCTGCTCATCAGGCCGCAATAACCCTGCCTCCTTCAACAAAATCGCCAATTCCAGCAAATCCGAAACATCATCGGTCTTGGAAATGATCATGGTGCGGATCGCCCGCTGCCCATAACGCAAATGCGCGACCCGCGCCGCATCAAAAATCGCCAGCTCCTTGGTGGTTTCAGCGCTGTAATTTATGTGGCGCGACACTAATGGCCGGCTGGTCGCCAGCTCGCGCAGTAAAAGCGCGCAACGCCCCGCTTCAGTCTGCTGCAAATAGCAGGTGCCCGGATGCGCCCGCTCCAACAACTCCGCAATGGTCTGCTCATGAACCGCCGAATTCTGCCGCAAATCCAACGGCGCCAAGGTCCAGCCAAACACCCGCACCGCCCGCAGCAAATGACCCAGGCGGCCCTGCGCTAACAAGCCCGCGCCATGGTTCAACAACGAACTTTCAATCACCATCAAATCCGCGATAAAAGCCTCGGGTGCGGCATAAGGTGCTATCGCCCCTGCCCCCGCCGCCTTCAAAACCGCCTGCGTCGCCAACAGCCGTGCTTCAATTGTTGCCAGGGCTAATCTGTAAGGTTCATCAGCCCGATGGTCCGACTTATCGGGCGAGGCGGCCGCCAGCAGCAATAAGTCTGGTGTTACCTCGGCCAGCAGCGCCGCAATCGAAAGCTCACCCCGCAACTTGCCGACCTGCCCAATATAAAATCCGATCGCCCGCTGTGCCTGCCGCGCCAGTGTCTCGGTCAACACCGTCGCATCCACAAATGGGTTGCCATCACGGTCACCGCCAATCCAGGTCCCGATCTCCAAAAACGCCGGCAGCGGCGCACCTGCCACCCCAATGGCCCGCTCCACTGCCGCATAAAGCTTCGGCACTTCGGCAAAAAATGTCGCACTGAAGTAACTCAGCGCATTCTCAACTTCATCAAGCACTGAAAGCTTGCTGGTCCGCAGGGTGCGGGTCTGCCATAAAGTGAGCACCAGCATCCGCAACCCGCGGTCCATCTCATGGCGCTCATCGGCGGTCTCTTCCACCCGGTCACGCCGGTTCAATAATCGTGTGATCTCATCAAGACTATTGAGAATACTCCGGCGCTGGACCTCGGTCGGGTGCGCGGTCAGCACCGGCGCAATATAAGCGTTACGAAAAAATGTCTGCAACGCTGCGTCATCAAACCCTACCGCCCGCGCCCGCGCCAGTCCCGCCGCCAAGCTACCCTCACGCGGCGGCGAACCCGCCACCTGATGCGCCCGCCAGCGTCTGGTATGATGATGATCCTCGGCGATATTTGCCAGGATGGAAAAATATCCAAATGCCCGCGTGACCCCATTGATCTCGCCATCCGACAGCCCAGCTAAAATTGCTTCAAGCTCAGCCTGCGCTGCCTGGTCCTGGTCACGATGAAACCGCACCGCCAACTGCCGGATCGTTTCAATCCGTTCATAAACCTCCACGCCCTCAATACTACGGATTGTCTCACCTAATATCCGCCCCAGCAGGCGGATATCATCCCGCAATGCCTCGTCCATCGTTTCGGCGCGGTGTTTGGGCGTGTGCACTATGTTCATGTCTTAACCATGCAATAAATATACCGTTATAAAGCCTCCTTAAAAATTTCCGCGCAAGCCATATTCGGCTTGGGTAACACCACAGATGACCTTAATTGCCGGTGCCGGTCCCTAGGGCCGCTCAAGCCATGAAGCCGCCAAGCGCCCTGAGGCCGGCCAGCATCGCCGCCAGCACCAGCAACCCTATGGATATGAACCTGAAATGCCCCTCATGGCTGGACAGATACAGCTTAGTGCCCACCACCGACCCCAATAACACCACCGGCAATCCGGCCACGGAACCCGCCGCACTCCATAGATGAATTTTCCCGAATATCGCCAAGGGAATAAGCGCCAACGCTGAACTGATCAGAAAAAACATGATCATAGAAGCCCGGGCCACCGCCACGCTCACCGGAGCTGCCAAAAAAAACGCCACTACCGGTGGGCCGGACATTCCCGCCAGACCATTTAAAATCCCTGAGGCCACACCGAGCGCCAGAACCCGCCACCCTGAAGGGATCACCTTCAGCCGGTAGCCAGCCACCAGGGTCACGGCGGTCGCCAGCACAATCAGGGCAATACAAAACCGCAGCACATTGGCCGAAAAATATAACAGCGCCCATGACCCCACAGGCGTCGCAACAATTGACCCGACGGTAAGCCTATTCACCAGCGGCCAGTGACAGAGCGTCACCGACGTCTTGAAATTCAAAAGGCTGACAAAAACCTGCAGCAGTAAAACAATCACCACAGCATCGGTCGGTGGCATCATCAGGCTCAGCAACGGGATCGCCACGATGCCCATGCCGAACCCGGTAAACCCGCGCGCCAGCCCCGCCACAAACAGCATGACCAAGCCCACAGTCATCTCAACCGGCAAAGTAAACATAAACCTCAGCTATCTGATATAAGCCAAGGAAAATCAATGAGGGGTTCAATGCTGCCCGGTAAAAGCCAGCATGAACCCCTCATGATACGCGGCCGGTAATACTACGACTGCGTTTGCAGTTTCGTAATATCAGTCCCCGTTTGCTCAACGCTGAGGTTTGATGTCTGCACACCAAACAGCGCAATCGGCACGATGGCAATCACGGTAAGTACACCGAGAAAAGCGAACACCGTACTTGATGAAAAATCAGCCTGCAGCGTCGGGAAATAATAAACCAGAATCACACCGGTTAAAAACCTAGTGATACTCTCGCCAATCATCGAACCCGTCGCCCGCAGCCTGGTGGGGAATTGTTCGGCCATATAAAGCTTGGCTAAAGGGAACGCCGCATACACCAGGCCCCACACCACCATGGCTGCAAATATTGTCCCTATTTGCGACAGCGATTGCCCGAGCGCGATAGCTCCCAACCCCGCCAGCGTCATGATCACGGTGAGCCCTGCACGGCGGCTGATTTTATCACCCGCCAGCCCGGCCGCCGCTGTTGTAATCACGGTAAAAAATAACAATGCCGAGGTATAATACAGCGCATCCGCCTTGGTCGCGCCCATCCGCGCAATAATCGTCGGACCATAAATCGTGATCACATAAAACACGATGAAAGGTGACAGCAACGAGGCATACGAAATAAAGCAGCGTGCCAAATAAGGCGGCTTCAGGAAATCCCCCAGTGACACACGCCGGTGCGCCGTAGCCTCCAGCACCTGCAACGATGATTTATCAATCAGCGTTGTGTCATGTGCGAGGTTGCTCACATCTTCCAGCCCCTCAACAAACTTACGCACCTGATCAATGCGCCCCGCCTTCAATAAAAACCGCGGTGATTCCGGCAGGTATTTAATCAAAATCGGCACAATGAAAATGGTGCAACCGCCAAGGATCAACAATATCCGCCAGGCTTCAGCATCAGGAACCTTGCCCACGATCAAAGCACCGATCAGCGTATTCAGCCCGTAGGAAAAACCCAACATCGCATTGGACAATCCCACCGCCGTGCCACGCCATTTTTTACCGACAAATTCCGAGAGCAACAAATACGGCACCGGAAACACCGCACCTTGGCCGAGCCCCGCCACAAACCGGCAAATCACCAGTTGCTAAACATTCTGCGAAAAGCTCGCCAAAAACGTGACCACACTGAAGATGACAATGCCAGCCAGCAACGTTGTCTTGCGGCCAAAACGGTCCGCCAGCCGTCCCGCCGGCAGCAGCCCTATCACAATCCCCAACGTTCCCGCACTTGCCACCAACCCAACCTGCTTGGGTGCCAACTGCCACGTGGATTTCAACAAAAACAATACCGGCGCGATAATGCCGATATCAAACGCTTCCAGCAACCACACAATGCCCAACAGGCATGTCAGAAAAAATATTTTTCGATTAAACGGAATACGGTCAAGACGCGCCAGTAGGTTCTCTTGGGCATAAATCGATTGTTCTGTAGTTCCAGACATTTTCTTGGTTCCCCAGTATTTTGATTTTTAGTCTTTCAATCAGCCAATACTCGCAGCTTAACGCACCAAATCTGCGGAACACTCCTCAACCCATGTTCGCCAGAACATTACCAGGAGCACGATCCACCACTTAAAACCTACTTCAAAACGATCTCCCTTGAAAAGGGCAAATTATGTCTTTTACATTAATTTCAAACCGTACAACCTCAAGTCGCCAATTCGATCGCAAAAAGCGGCTGGTCATACTGCACAAGTTCAGCGTTATTCGCAAAAATCCGCGAAATTTTGCCACTGGTTTCCGCCGCAATTGTGGTAAATAATTTCATCACTTCAATGCTGCACAAGGTATCGCCTGCTTTTACCACCTGCCCTACATCAACAAATGGTGGATCCTTAGGTGATGCCGCCCGATAAAACGTTCCGGTCATCGGGGCGCGAATAATAAGCTGCCCTTCAACACTCGGTGCGGCAGCCGCACTCGGCGCAGCCTTCGGCGGCGCCAGCGCTGGCGTTGCCGCTGGCCGAACCGCAGCCACTGGCGCATTCACCACCGCCGGTACCACGCCCGTACCACCACCGCGCCGCACCACAATTTTTACATCCGCCAGCTCCACGATTACTTCGTCGCAAGCGCTGGCATCGATAATCTTGATGATATCCGCAACGTCCTTATAGCTCAGCGTCATGTCAGCACTCCTTATGCGGCCAACCCAAGAATTTCGCGCGCCTCCGCCGGGGTGGCGGGCCGGCGTCCGTACGCAGCCGCATTTTCCACCACCAGTGACACCAACTCCGCATTGCTGCTCGCCAGCCGGTCCTTGCTGATCCGCAGATTATCTTCAAAGCCGGTGCGCGTATGGCCACCCAATTCAAGGCACCATTTATTCACCTCCAACTGCTGCCGCGCCATACCCAGCGCCGACCACGTTGCGTTCGGTGCAATCGCCTTCAACTCGCTCAATAAAAATTCCAGCAAACTGCGCCGCACCGGCATGGCATTCGGCACACCCATCACAAATTGCACATGCAGCGGTTCGGCAATCATGCCTCGCTTTGCCAAATTCACCGCGTTATACAGCATCGCCGCGTCGAACACCTCAATTTCCGGCTTGATATGATAGGTCAGCATTTCCGTGCACAACTCATCAATAAACTCAGGCGTATTTTCATAAATCTGGTTCGGAAAATTCACGGAGCCGGTGGTGAGCGAGGCCATATCCGGCTTCAAATATAAACTCGCCCCACGCTTGGAGGCCTCGCGCCCACGCCCGCCGGTGGAAAACTGAATAATCATACCCGGGCAATGCTTGCGCACCCCTTCCTGCACCTGTGCAAACAACTCCGGCGACGACGACGGATTTTCCTGCTCATCACGCACGTGAATATGCACCAGCGCCGAACCTGCCTCATAGGCTGCATGTGTCGACTCAATCTGCTCTGAGGGTGTCACCGGCAGTGCCGGATTATCCTTCTTGCGTGGAATCGCGCCGGTAATGGCGGTGGTGATAATAATCGGTGTCATGTCAGTCTCTTTCGCTGTCCTGGCCATCGCCTCACGCGACGCCCTGTTTGAAGTGAAAATATTTAATCGCCGGGCGCTCACTAATTTCCTTGATCAAAGTCGCCAGCGGCGTCGCCATAATCGGGTAGTCAGTATTGATGGGTCCGGCATCCTTCAGGGCGCGGTAATTACCATCATCATAAAACGCCGCCAGCAATAAATCATCATCCGATTTAAACGGCCCCCGCTCTGCCCGCAGGCGCTGCAATGCTGGCGGCACCAGCGCCCCCGGCCGCTCCGTTATTTGCGGTGCCCCTTTGGTAATTTTATCATATAAATTCGCATCAATCGGCCCTGCAATTTCGCCATAGCCACCGCGCACGTACAGCCTTATCTCATCGGGCACGTTATCATAGCGCTCCCGCCCCTGCCCGCGCCCGACGACATTCAATACGGACTGCGTAACAATATATTGCGCAAACGGGCTCACCACAATCGGGTACCCTAAATCCTCCCGCACATGCCAGGCTTCCTCAAGAATTTCCTCCAACCGGTCACGCAACCCCATCGTCTCAAGCTGATACGCGAGATTGGAGACCATGCCACCCGGGCACTGATGCAAAAAATGGAAATCGTCATATTCATTGGGTGTGCCAACCGGCTTGCCTTCCTTGGCGGCAATATAAGCCAACAGCTCCGCCGCTTCCTCGACCGGTCCCAAATCAACCGGCACCTCATAACCCCGGCGCCGTAAATTCCGCACCACCCGCTCGGTCGGCGAATGTGAAACGCCGTTGGCCAAAGTTGAGGTCGCGGTATGGACAATATCAACCCCATGCTCCACCGCCTGCAACACCACATAAGGGGCCAAACCAGAATTGCAGTGCGTATGAATTTGCAAAGGCTTGCCGCCCATCACCGCTTTTACCGCCGGCACCAGCGTTGCTACCCGCTCCGGCGTCAGCAGCCCGCTAGCATCTTTCAAAAATATCGCATCAACACCCAGCGCCAATAATTCCTTGGCCTTCTTGGTATAATACGCATCGGTATGCACCGGGCTGAAGGTGTAAACCAACCCGCCCACCACATACATGCCGTGCCGCTTTGCCGCCTTCACCGGAATTTCCAAATTGCGCATATCGTTCAACGCATCATACGGCGTGTGGTAGCGCATGCCGTTGGCAGCAAACCGCTCGGCGGCCAGTTCCACCACGTCATCAGCGAAAAATTCAAAGGTAAACAGGCTTTGCCCGCGCGTATGAATAATCAGCGGCGTCTTGGTCACCCATTGCGACAATATCCGCATCCGCTCCCACGGGTCCTCACGCAGATACCGCACCGCCACGTCAAATACCGCACCGCCCACCAAGTCAATTGCCTCAAACCCCGCATTATCCAACCGCGGCGCAATCTCGCGCATCATCGCCGTGGTCATCCGCGTCGCCCACAGGCATTGGTGCGCATCCCGCAGCGTGACATCAACAATCCCAACCTTACGGTTTTTAAGCGGCATGATTAAATTCCGTTTCAACCCAGCGCGTATGAATGGCCGATGCAATAAAGTCCGGCGTCGTCAATAATTTCCGTAAAAACGGAATTGTGGTAGCCACACCGGCAACCTTAAAGCAATCCAAAGCATCCAGCGCACGCGCAATACATTGCGCCCGGTCCGGCGCATGCACAATCAATTTACCCAGCAGCGAGTCATAATACGGTGGCATCTCATAACCCCGGTAAACATGGCTATCAAACCTAATGCCGGGCATCTCCGGTGGCCGCCACTGCGTGAAAACCCCAGGCGATGGCATGAACCCTCGCGCCGGGTCCTCGGCATTAATCCGCAACTCGATCGCATGGCCATTGGCTTTGAAAGGCGTATGCGGGAACGACAAGGGCTCACCCGCCGCCACCAATAATTGCTCAGCCACCAAATCTGTCCCGGTCAGCATCTCGGTCACCGGGTGTTCCACCTGAATTCGGGTATTCATCTCAATGAAGTAAAACTCACGGCTTTCCACATCGAAAATAAATTCAACCGTGCCGGCCCCTACATAATTGATCG
>VFSW01014441.1_pt1 | contig 10913 bp, 13 predicted proteins | sample 5358111 | NCBI WGS metagenome assembly VFSW01 (sample SAMN11554181, study PRJNA540505) | mine drainage metagenome | isolation source: sediment from site ElyBrook_90M | place: USA: Ely Copper Mine, Vershire, VT | collected 2017
CCCCACACCCGCGGCCTTCCCCGGCGTGATCCAGATCGTCGCCCGGTACGAACCCGACCTGAAAGAGGCGCGGCTCCAGGACGTCATGGCCGGCGGCGATTCCGCCGCGCGGGGGATGGCCGTGGGGATGCTGCTCGGGGCGCATCTGGGAGGGGCCGCCATCCCCGCCCCCTGGCTTGCGGAGATGGAGCGGCGGGAGGAGATCGTCGGGCTTCTCGGAGAGCTCCCGTGAATCGAAACTTACTTCATCAACGCTTTTGCCAGGATGATTCCTAAAATAAGCCAGACGGGAATGGAAATAATGAGAGCCCAGATGATCCCGTGGGTATTCTTCAACCTCCCCTGAAGGTTCTGTTCAAGAAGAGCCCTTTCGATCTTCACCTTTATTTCGTCAATGTTGAAGGGCTTCGTGATGTAATCCTTTGCGCCTTTTTTTATCACTTCGATACTTGATTGAATCGATGGATAGCCGGTGATCATGATGAATATGGCGTCAGGATCAATCCCCTTGATGTTATTGAGGAGTTCCAATCCACCCATCGGTTCCATAAAGAGATCCGACAGGATGATATCAAAATGCCCCTGCTTGTATAGCTGTAAGGCCTCCTCACCGTTTGCGGCGCATGTCACCGCATAGCCATACTCGTTGAGATACTCCTTAAGGAGATCCCGCATATTTTTTTCATCATCGACAACTAACAGATGTTTCGGGATTTTTTTGAGATCTTCCATATGGATTCTCTCCTTGGTCGATCCTCGAGCAGGCAGGCACAGTGGAAAGGCTGACAAGTTGCGCATCGTTCTATCAAATAGTTTATTTTATTACAATCAAAATTTTCGCATCAACACTTTCGCGACGTCCTGTCATTCCCTTGATAATTATGATATGGAGAAAGCCTCACTCGGGGAATATGGACGTGCAAGCCCTGTTAGAGGAAGAAAGAGGAGGAGGGAGCTATGGCAAAAGCAAGCATTCGGTATCTGGTATCGTTTTTTTTCATGACGAGTATTTTGTTCACCGGTTTGTCTGTTCTTGCAGCCCCGCCGGATAATTTTACGGCGACAATGGTCTCTTCGGGAATGGAAATGTCCATGGCAAAAATGGGACCCAAGAGCCGCGTAGAAAACCCGGGCATGAAGGGCCTTGTGACTATCACCATTGCGGATGCGAAAAAGACCATCATGATGAACGCGGTTAACAAGACCTACTTCGAACAGCAGACCCAGGACCGTGAGAAGGCCCCGGACGTATACGATCCCGATATGGTATTCGACAAAAAAAAGATCGGAACCGAAACGATCGACGGCCACCCGTGCATCAAATACGATGCGACCTTCTACCGGAAGAGCAAGCCTGAGGAAAAACACAAGGCCACCCTCTGGGAGGCGCAGGATCTCAAAGACTTCACTATTCAAACCGAATTTGCCGTCCCTGCGAACCCACAATATCAGCGCTCCGGGGGCAAGATGGTCATGAAATTCAAGGACATCAAGTTAGGCGCAGCGACAGCCTCCCTGTTCGAAGTGCCGCGGGATTACAAGAAGGTCAACAGCTTTCCGGAAGTAATGGGCATGGGGAATATCGGCGATATGATGAAGAATATCCCGAAGGGTAAGCGGCCGCCCAAACCATGACAGCAATAAAGACAGGAAAGCCCGGTTTCGGGTAATGCGTCTCTGGAGTCTGCATCCGCGATACCTGGATCGGGCGGGGCTGGTTGCCCTTTGGCGCGAGTCGCTCCTGGCGCAGGCCGTCTTGCAGGGGGCGACCCGGGGGTACCGGCACCACCCGCAGTTGGCTCGCTTCCAAAGCCATCCGGATCCCGGGGGGGCGATCGCCGCCTATCTGGAGGGGATCTGTCGGGAAACGCAGAGACGCGGCTACCGGTTTGACGGAACGAAGATCGGCACTCGCCGCGCGGAGCTCCCCATCGCCGTAACCCGCGGGCAGCTCCGCTACGAGCGGCAACACCTTCTGAAGAAACTCTTTGACCGCGATCCCGGCCGCTATGAAACTCTGTGGTCCGTGGACGAGCCGGAGCCCCATCCCTTCTTTACCACTGTCCCGGGAGAAATCGAAACCTGGGAGCGGATCCGTCCTTAATAATTCTCGGCCAGGACCTCGTAGTAGGACTGGGGATGCTTGCAGGCCGGGCAGATCTTCGGGGGTTTGGTCCCCTCGAAGATGTAGCCGCAATTCCTGCAGTGCCAGTTTACCGCCTTCTTCTTCTCAAACACCGCTTTGTTTGTAACGTTTTTGATCAACTTCCGGTAGCGACCTTCGTGGAACTTCTCGACCTTGGCAATCTGCTCGAAGGAGCGGGCCACTTCGGGGAACCCCTCGGTTTTGGCGATCGCAGCGAAGTCGGCGTAGATCGTCGTCCATTCCATCTTCTCGCCGGCCGCCGCAGCATCGAGGTTCTCCTTTGTCTTCCCGATTTTGCCGGCGGGATAGCCGGCGGTGATTACCGCCTCGCCCCCCTGGAGATGGTTGAAGAATACCTTGGCATGTTCTTTCTCGTTCGCCGCGGTCTCGAGAAAGATATCGGCGATCTGTTCGTACCCCTCCGCCCGTGCCGCACTGGCGAAGTAGGTGTACCGGTTTCTTGCCTGAGACTCCCCGGCAAAGGCAGCCAGCAGATTCTTCTCCGTCTCGGATCCTTTTAATTTTTTTGCCATCTTCATCACACCTCCTGAAAAGTTTTTTTTATGCACTGACAAAAGATTCCACGCCGATCCCACAGTTGAAAAAAAACAGCGTGCGGAACGACCCCATGTTTTATTATACCGGTTATCATTCTTGTTATGCAAAGAAAACTTTGTGATACCCGGGGACTTCGACTGGAATATTCCGGGAAATCGTGTAATCTGCCAAGTGATGATACGTGCAGGAAGGGGAAGTTACCGATGAAATACGTGGGAGCCCATGTGAGCGCGGCGGGTGGCGTCGACAAGGCACCCTTGAACGCCACGGCGATCGGTGCGCGCGCCTTCGCGCTCTTCACGCCGAACCAGCGGCAGTGGGTATCCAAGCCCCTTGCGGCGGCAGAGATCGAGGCCTTCCGGACAAACTGCCGGGAAAAGGGGTATACCCCGGCGCAGATCCACGCCCACGACGGCTACCTGATCAACCTCGGCCACCCGGAGAAAGCGGGGCTCGCGAAATCCCGTGCAGCCTTCATCGAGGAAATGCGCCGCTGCCAAACGCTCGGCATCGCCCTGCTCAATTTTCACCAGGGAAGTCATCTCCGTATGGCCCCGGAGGACGACTGCCTCGACCGGATCGCCGAATCGATCGACATCGCCCTCGCCGAGACCGCGGGGGTGACCGCCGTTATTGAAAACACGGCGGGCCAGGGGAGTAACGTCGGTTTCCGCTTCGAGCAGATCGCTCGACTCATCGGGCGGATCAAGCGAAACGACCGGGTGGGAGCATGCCTCGACACCGCCCACACCTTCGCCGCCGGCTACGATCTCCGGACACCGGAAGCCTTTGCCGCCACCCTCGCCGAATTCGACCGGATTGTGGGTATTGGCTATCTCAGTGGGGTCCACCTGAACGACTCCAAGGTGGAGTTGGGAAGCCGGGTGGACCGCCATGCCCCCATCGGCAAGGGGAAGATCGGGATCGAGACCTTCCGCCTGATCATGAACGACGCCAGCTTCGAGGGGATCCCGCTCATCCTGGAGACCCCGGAGAGCGACCGATGGGCGGAGGAGATCGCCCTTCTCTATGGGCTTGCGGGGAAGAAAGCTCGGAAGCGATGATCTCGCGGCCCCCGGCTCATTTGATCAGACCTGCACTAACTGTCCGGTGCAGCACAGAGATAACCGGTTACACAACGCCGGTGTTGTAAGGAGTCCCCTTCAATCGATTCGTCGTCTCTTCTCGCTGTATCATGGGTAATGTGGCGAACGATTCCGATTCCATGCTCACTCGGATAATCTCTCGGAGCTGTTCCTCGTGCAGCACAGGCATATTACGATGCTCCTCATCACAATCCTTGAGATTCGCCATGCTTCGACAACTCATGGCGCCTGCGGCGAGAATTTTTGTGATGGCCTCGTCATCGGTATTCGCGTCCACTTTGATGACTCTACGACAAGGGATAGGACAGGCAAACGTATAAACCATGCTTCGCACCTTTTAGAGACATCCAACGACAACACGCCGATACTTTCGGCGAATACTGTACGGTTGAAACGTTCTCCTACCCGGAGAGAAGGATCATCATTACTCCTGCTATCACCATCTTGTATCGGCCAGAAAAAAATAAACTTTAACCCTTCAATTCAGCATAAAGCCCGGGGTTCACTCTGAGCGACACTCCCCGGAAAGGCTGATGGAGAAGGCGCCTTCGAAGGCATGGTTATGCGCCTTCATAGTTTGATAACTCGATCAAATTTCCGTCCGGGTCTCGGAAATAGACTGACATGATGGGGCCTGCAGCACCGGTTCGCTGAACGGGACCTTCCAGTAACTCGACTCCGCATGCTCTGAGATGCTCGGCCACATTCGAAATCGACATTGAAGTGACAAAACACAGATCGGCGGATCCCGGAGTAGGTTTCTCTGCTTTTGGGTCAAACTCACATCCATACTGATGCAAATTGATTTTCTGTGCCCCAAAAGACAGGGCCCTTCTACCGCCACCAAAGGTGGTGATGCTCATTCCGAGCACTCGGACATAAAATGCACAGGTGGCATCGATGTCTTTAACCGTCAGGACGATATGGTCAATCGCTTTAACATTCATGGGCGTGGGTGCGGGTCGTCATTCCGCGATGCTGTTTCCCCCGCTCTCTTTGGCGCGCGTGAGGGCCCGGTCCGCTTCGGCGAGCAGATCCTCTGCTTTCTGCCCCGGCCGCAGCATTGCGAGGCCCAGTGAGATGGTGGGATGCGGGATCGTCGTCCCGTCGGGCATGACCGGTACGGCATCCATAACCCCTCGGTGGATCCGTTCGCCGATCCGCCTGGCGACGTCTTTGTCGATCCCGGGAAGGAAGATGAGAAATTCATCGCCGCCATACCGGGTGATGACTTCGGTTGGGCGGAGGCGGTCGCAGATCTTGTGCGATACGAACGAGAGGAAGTGGTCGCCATAGACAACGCCGTGACGGTCGTTGAATTTCTTGAAGTCGTCGATATCGACCATGATCACCGCAAGCTGCTGGGGTTCGCTGCCCCTGACGGCCCGTTCGATCTGACGTTTGAGGATCCGCTCCAGCCAGACGCGGTTGGGGAGGCCGGTCAGGGCATCGAACGTCCCATATCCCTCCTCTGTCTCCTGGTTCTCGGCGATGACGGCATTGGGTTGCCGGAGCCGCGAGGTCATGGCGACTAAAAGATTGCAGGCGACGGCATGCGAAGCGCGGACAAGGGACCAGAGGATGTCCTCGTCCATCGCGAGCAGACGGGTGGGTTCCACGCCCACGACCGATGCCGGGGCCGGTCGGCGATCGATCACGGACATCTCGGCGATGCTCTCCCCGGGGCCGAGGATCGTCGCCGGGGTGCCGGTTGCGGGGTTACGATGGACGCGCACGATGCCGCTGATGATAAAATAGGCCGTCCGGTTCACCTGGCCCGCGGTGATGAGCTCTTCGCCCGATGAAAGCGTTCGGATCGTGCAGGCGTCGATCAGCCCTTTGATCGATTCGAGATCTACCGATTGGAATAACTTGATCTGCCGCAATTCATCCTGACTGATCATAAGCGTCACTCCTCTTGGCTGAATGCTTCGATTCAGGGACAAAATCAGCCGCGGACCCGTTTCAGAAGCCAGGCCATGTTCCGGCCGAGGACCTTCATCGTGCCGATGCCCTCCGCATCGTTCTCCACGTCGCCCGGCTCGCGGCCGATGCCGATATTCCAGTAGCTCGACCCCACGACGATCATCTCGCCGATCAGGAAAAAGAGATTCAGAGATGTGAAGGCGTGCATGGCGCCGGCCCTTCTCACGGCGACCACCACCGCACCGACCTTCCGTCTGAGAATCTCCGGGTTGGCGCGTGCCGTCATCCCCGCGCGTTCGATCAGCGCCTTCATCCCGGCGGTGACATCGGAGAAATAGGTCGGGGAGCCGAGGAGGATGCCGTCGGCCGCGCGCATCTTGTCGATGCATTCGTTGACCATGTCGCCGGAGACCGTGCAGTGCCCGTCTTTGGTCTCAAAACATTTGTAACAGGCGCGGCAGCCGGGAAAGGTCTTTCCCGCCAAGGAGACGAGCTCGGTTTCGATGCCCTCGTTGTTCAGTTCGCCGAGGACCAGGTTCAACAGGACGGCGGTATTCCCCTTTGCGCGGGTGCTTCCGTTGAATGCAACGACCTTCATGATCTGCCTCCATGGGTTAAGTGGGAAAGCGTGGTTTGCGGCTCGTTCCCCGGCCAATCTATAGTGAAAACAACCCGTCCTGTCAAGATTCGAAAATACCAAGCGCGATACAGCGACAGGTCAGAAGAGGCCTACCGGGCGCGCGGCGGCAAGGCAGGCCATCGTCCGCGATCGGGCGAAGGGGGTTTCACGATGGCGGCGGATGAGATCCCGGAGGTCCTCCGGCGTGTCAACGTCGCGCCAGAGAGGAAGCCGGTGGAAGCCGACTCCGGCGCGGGATAGTCCCGCCAGGCTTTGGGCGAAAACCCCCTCCGTACTCCAGGCGATTCCTCCGAACACCTCAGGGGCAAAGGTCTCCTTCCGGAAACCGATGAGGTAGTACCCGCCGTCGGCCGCGGGGCCGATCACGGCGCAACCGTTATCCAGGGCTGCAAAGGCCTCCCCGAAGATCTCCGGCGGGAGGTCGGGGATGTCGCTTCCGATGAGGATGACCGAAGCGAATCCGTCGGCAAAGCAGTGCTGAAAGGCGTTTTTCATCCGCTCTCCCAGATCCGCGCCGGCCTGAGGAAAGTCCGGACGCCGGCCGAACCGGCGGAAGATGCCCTCCTCCCGATCTTCCGGCGTGAAGGCGATACGGAAGGGGTACCCACTCCGTTCGATGGTGGCAAGCAGATCGATCACGAACGCTTCGTAGAGCGAGACGACGAGCCCCTCGTCGAGCACCGATGCGAGACGCGATTTGACCGCCCCCCGCTCCGGGTACCGCACAAAGACGACGATGCAGCGTTTCTCCATGGTCATCGCGGTGTTGCTCCCGGGGGGCTCTCGATCGTATCGTTCCGGGTCGGGCGGCGCGGTCATGGGGCGGAGCCTCCTCCGTCCGATGAGTGGTCCGCCTTCCTATCGGGCCTTTGGCCGCCACTGACGATCCGGCCTGCCATCCCTCCCCGTCGGAAGGGCAACAGCAGCAGATACCGGAGCGTCAACGCCTCGGCGTCCCGGAACCGGGCGAGACCGATGGTCATCCCGTCGTGTCCCATCGCCGGTTGCGGTCGGTACGTACCGAACAAACGATCCCACCAGGGAAAGTTGAAACCGAAGTTGCTGTTCGTCTCGCGAATGATGACCGAGTGGTGGACACGGTGCATGTCGGGAGTGACGACGAACAACCTGAGCACGCGGTCGAACCCCTCGCGCAGGTGGATGTTCCCATGGCTGAACATCGAGGTCCCGTTCAGAAGGACCTCGAAGATGAGGACCGCCAGGGCCGGAATACCGAGGAAGGCAACCGCCCCAAGCTTAATCAGCGTGGAGAGGAACATTTCCAGGGGGTGAAAGCGCAGGCCCGAGGTCACGTCGATGTCGAGATCGGTGTGGTGCATGCCGTGGAGGCGCCAGAAGAGCGGGAGCATGTGGAACATCACGTGCTGGAGATAGATGACCAGATCGAGCAGCAGGACGCCGATGAGGACCGACGGCCAGAAGGGCACGGACAGATGGTTCAACGTCCCCCACCCGCGGGAGGCGGCGAGCAGGGCGAGGCCAACGGGGAGGATGGGGAACAGGAAGCGCACCACAACCGCATCGATCAGGGTTATGACGAGGTTGACCCGCCAGCGGGCGGCCTTAGCTGTGGCAAGCGGACGGCGGGGCCGGCTGATTTCGGCCATAGCGACGGCGAGGAAGATCGCGAGGAAGAAGCCGATCCGGATCGCAGCCTCGTGGGGAAACGAATTCATATCGGGATAGGATGGATTCATGGATGGGGAACCCGCCTTTTTGTCGGTAATTATAGCCGACAACTCGGAAAGAGTAAAAGGATGATCATGAGAAAGTAATCGTTATTTTCTTTCGCTTCGTGTATAATTAAAAAGCGTTTAGTACTCTTAACCCGAAAAGAGGAGGTAATGTATGATCAAAGAATTCAAAGAGTTCGTCATAAAGGGAAACGTGCTGGACATGGCCGTCGGCATCATCATCGGCGCCGCGTTCGGCAAGGTGGTCACATCCTTTGTCAACGACGTGCTGATGCCTCCCATCGGACTCCTGCTCGGCAGGGTGGATTTCGGCAACCTCTTCATCAATCTGTCGGGCAAATCGTTCGAGTCGCTGGCCGACGCAAAAAAAGCAGGCGCCGCAACACTGAACTACGGGCTTTTTTTCAATACGGCGATTGATTTCCTGATAGTCGGCTTTGCCATATTCATCCTTGTCCGGCAAGTGAACCGCCTGAAACGCCAGGCGCCCGCCCCTGCCCCGGCGACCCGCGCGTGTCCTTTCTGCATGACCGACATCCCCCTCAAGGCCACCCGCTGTCCGCACTGCACGTCCACACTTGCCGAGGGGTAAACCACAAGCGCAGACGTTGAACGCCCGCTAATGTGCTGCCCGGGTTGCATTCCATCGGGCGGTGCCGCCGCCCGATTCAGATGTCCCCTCCATGGCATTGCCGATGATGTGCGGCACGGCTAAAATAGGGAGCAGCGGTTTGCCTGTCGGGGAGATTTTATGAACGGCCCGTACCAGCGGGCAAGCCGTCCGGCATCGACGCCGCAGAGAAAGAGGGTGACGAGGCACCAGTTCCGGAGCGTTGTGTAGAGGATCCCCTCCTGTTCCCAGCGCCGGGCGGATGTGACGGCCCGCTCCGGGAGGATCACGATCCGCCCCCCGGCCCGTTTCAGCCGCCGCATGAGGTCCACGTCCTCCATGATGGGGATCTCGCGAAATCCCCCGAGGGACCGGAACCAGTCTCCGCGGAGGAAGATCGCCTGATCGCCGTAGGGGATCCGCGTAAGGCGCGTGCGGATGGACGCGATCCGTTCGATCGGACGGAAGACCCTGCGCGGTGAGTCGATCGCCAGATCGAAGGCGCCGCCCGCCAGCGTCCCGTCGCGGAGTGCTTCTCCGATCCGGCTCAGAGCATCCGGCGGGAGTTTCGTGTCCGCGTGAAGGAAGAGCAGGATCTCACCGGAGGCCTCTCCGGCGCCCCGGTTGAGCTGCCTGCCCCGTCCCGGTTCAGAGAGGAGCTTCCGGACGGCGTCATCGGGGATCGCCCGCAGGGTTCCCCCCGCCGGATCGCCGTCCGCGACGATGATCTCCGCCGCCTCCCCGTGGTCGAGCAAACGGATGCGCCCGATCGCCTCGCTGATGACCGCATGCTCATGGAGAACCGGGATGATGACGGAAACAGTGACGCTCATGGGGATCGGTCCCTCCTGGATGGGCAGTGTATACGGACAACGTGCTCTCTGCAAGGGACTCCCTACAAACAAGGAGGAGCATGGATGAGCGGCTTCACCTACCTGCTCTTTTCATGTTGAAAGAAAGGTGAATAGAACGATTTGCTCTTGGAAATCAAGAAAAGGCGGGACTTTTTCTGACCCTGCCCTTGATTCATGACAATTCGGTTTATTTACTTTCTAAACCTCCTCCTGAACCCAACAAGCCCCACGAGACCAGGGCCGAGAAGAAGCAAGGTAGAGGGTTCGGGGACATTATTGAAAATCACTTGATTTGAACCGCCGGACGGGTTGGTGAATGTCTTATCTATCCCGGCAAGAAGAAAGTTCGCATCCTGGAGCTGCCCGTAAATCCAGAGTTCATCGGCCGTGACGTTCTTGTTATAGAGCATCAAAAACGAGGAGTCGACGCCATGGGAGGCGCCCAGGGCGGCAACACCCAGTTCAGCCAAGTCCGCCGTGCCAAGAGTATTGTCGAAAGTGATCTCGCCCCCAGAGTTGGTAGCATTGCTTGATACGGTATTGTTGATGGAGCCGTTGTTAATAAATTGGATGTTCCCCATAGCGCCGTTGGCGGTGAGGTTTAAAGCGGCCGCGGAGATTTGCCCGTTGTTCTTAAGGTAGGTCTTATCGTACTGGTCTAGAACATTCAGAGTTCCGGAGAATGAGCCGTTGTTCTGGAAATTGGTTGCGGCCCCATATGTGTTTAAGTTGAGTTTAGCCTGGATCGAACCGTTGTTCTGGAAATTGGCGGTCCCCCAGTCGCTATTAGTGACATTATATACTCCGCTGACAAAGCCGTTGGATTGGAAGTTGAAGTTCCCGCCGTTGATCTGAATGTTCCCGGAACCTTGGAGCGCACCCGTATTCAGGAAGTCAACGTGCAAACCGCTGCCAACGATGATCGTGCCGCCGCCCCAATTGGCCGCACTATCAATAAGAAACTGCGTATCCTCGGTAATCGTCAGCGTTTGTCCCATGCCAGGCAGGGCAACACCGGTGAAATTTGCCGCATGCGACGTAAGGGGAAAAAGGACCATAGCCATAGCCAGTACCGACAGAAGTCTTGCTTGCATGATTTCTTCCTCCTTTAATGTTTTTTATAAGAACTCGCTTCAGGTTTTTTGATAAGAATTTGCTTTCCCGTTATACCTCCTTCCCAATCGCTATTTTTATCTCATCTAAGCATTCTGAATATAAGCAAAATCCGTACTAGTTCCATAAGTATTCTGATTTACAAATATTATCAATTTGGTAAGTCTGTTAGAGTAATATATTTGTAAAGATATCCGACAGTTCCCGACGAGGAAATGTTCGTAAATTATATAATAGGTATATCC
>VFSW01014442.1_pt1 | contig 10912 bp, 20 predicted proteins | sample 5358111 | NCBI WGS metagenome assembly VFSW01 (sample SAMN11554181, study PRJNA540505) | mine drainage metagenome | isolation source: sediment from site ElyBrook_90M | place: USA: Ely Copper Mine, Vershire, VT | collected 2017
GCTGCTTCGGGCGCCCGCCGCTGCGCGACTTGTGCGGCGCGTTGCCGCCCTTCTTGCCGATCTCTCGGAATCGCTCGCTATCAGTTGGTGACTTCCTGATCTGCCGGTAATGTTCCGGGCCGTAGCGGTCGCGCGTCGTTTCGCCACCCTTCTTGCCGATCTGCCGGTAGTAGTCCGGGGGCCGCTCCGGTTTCTTGCGCGGCTTTTTGGGCGGGGGATCGTTCGTCAGGACGACCACGGCGCAGGAATACGCCGCCGTGGTATGTTGAACATGCCAAGCCTCCTCGCAACTGGCCTTGGTCAAGGCAGGCGCGCGTCTACCGCGCTTGCCTTATTGCAGGATTGCGCATTGCACAATTGCGCCATCGCGCATTTGACTAAATCATAGCAGGGCGGTACAATCCTGTCAAGGGGCACTCCCCATATCATCCCCACAATTTACTAACAGGAGGACCGTGATGCGAGGCAGCGACATTCCGGCATTGTTGCGCGGTGATATGCCCGACGAGGCACAGCCATTGGGCGAGATCGCCGCGCAACTGGAAATCAGCGTGGAACGGCTATACAATCTCATCAGCCGCGGCAAGTTGTCGCGCCGCTGGGAATTCAACCGCCAGACGTGGCTTATCCTGGCGGACGTGGTGGAAATCTTGCGAGCGAAACGCCTGGAGTGAGGGAGCAGCACCATGCAGACATTCATCAGTTTGGCGAGGGCTACCGAACGACTAGGCATTGATCGCTATCAGTTGCGCTACTGGCGGCATCGTCTGGGGATCAACACGTATCCGATGCCCGAAGACGCCGAACGGCGCCAGGATCGGCGCCGTCGGTTTCTTGCAGAGACGGATGTGTCGCGTCTAGAACGTGTGCTGCGGCAACAGGTAGAGGATGTCTACCACGCTAGCGGCGCCTTGAAAAGCGGCTCCCAAAAGGAGGCATCCTGTGAGCGCCAGGCGTTGCCGGGGAAGGGCATGATGACCGGCGTAGGGTCACGCCGGACATTGGCGCCATCAGCCCAGTAGGCGGCGTGCCATTCCAGCAGGAAGGCCGCCGCCAGCCAGTCATCATGATCGCGCTGCGGAGTCATGATGACGGCGCGGGCTGAACTTGTTGGTGGTAGCACATAGTACAAAGGTACCGTCGCATACCGCGATGGGGCGATCTGCACTGCCGGGCGCAAGCGCGCGGCCCGCGATTGCAGGAGTTGCCAGTACAGCGTGATGCGTTCCGGAGTCTCCAAGACTCCAGGCCATTCAGGGACGATCACACGCGAGAACGAAGACAAGACAGCGGCCATATTGCTCCCTTCCTCTCCCACTCCGCTATCCCGATTGCACAACTGAGAAATCAGTCGTAAGCACCAGTGTACTGACCAATGATGAGATTGTCAAGGGGTAGCCCGTGCTAAACTAGGGAGCGGAGAGGGGGGAGACATGTCCCCCCCCTCATGCACCTCCTCCTGCCAACGCCTGACGAGATCGGCCAGTAGGGTTGTTTTCACATATATCGACAACTGGTCGTTGCCCAATATACGCCGGGCCGGCACTCCGTAACCGCTGCGCAGGAACACCGGATCGGCCAGGTAACGCACGGCCAGCAGGAGTTCGCCGGCGTCGGCGCCCCAGTTCAGCGATTCCGCCGCCGCCGCCGCCAGTAACTCCGTCACGGTGGTTGGCGAGGAAATCGTCGCTAGTCCCGCCGCCGCGAGCACTTGCGACAACGGCAGACCGAAGAACCGCGCGACGATTTCGCAGTTCTGCTTGTTGGGCGGATTGCGCCCGTTGCGCCAGCGTGAAATGAGTGATTGCGACACCCCCATCTTGAGCGCGATGTCCTTATCATAGATGAGTGCCAGCGGCTTGCCGGTGCGTTTGGACTCGCGCACCTTCCACTCCTCAAGCCACCGATTGAACGCATCAGTGAATGCCATAGTGGTACTCTCCTTCTCTCTGTGCCTCTCCCCATATTGTACCCACAGTGTACCCATTTTCAAGGGTTTGGTGATTATGCTCCTACGCTATTTATCCTAGTTCCCCCAAAGATGTCAATATTGACATCTTTGGGGGAACGATGGAGATTGACCGATTTCACTATTGCACATTCGTGCAATTCACGATACTATGTAAGTATCAGACAGGGAAAGGAGGCAAGACGATGACTGAAACCGAAATCCGCCGGCGGCGGCGCGCGCTAGAAATTCCGCAGATTCGACTGGCGCGCCGGGCCGGCGTCAGCCAGGTCACGGTCTCCCACCTGGAGACCGGTTACGTCGTATCGGCGGAATTGCGCCAGCGTGTGATTGACGCCCTGTGCGCGATGGAAGCCGAAGCCCGGCCCGCCGACCGCGTGTCGGCATAAAACGAAACGCCCGGCTGCAACCGGGCGCTCAAGAGAGGGAAGTTACCATGACTCTCCATTCGGATTCTAGCACAATCGCCCCGCCGGTAGCCACTCCGGCCTACCGCATCGTCCCGGCGCCCGCGAGCGCGGCCCCCGCCGACTTCCCGCACGCCGTCGGCGCGGCGGCGATCATCCTGGACGGCGCGGGCGTCCAGCGCGGCGTCATCTGGACCGCCGCCAGCACGCCCGCCCTGTGGTGGTGCTCGCGCACGGTGCGCGGGCGCCTGTACAAGAGCTTCCTCAGCCAGCACCAGGCCGCGCTGTGCTGCGTCGGGCAGCCGGCGGTGTGGTTCTACACCAGCGTCAGCCAGCGCGGGCGGCGGTTGCCGCTGCGCGTCCCGGCGACGCTGGTGGACAGCGACGGCGTGACGGCGGTCATCCGCTTCACGTCGCCGGGGACCGGCAAGCCCGGCACGCGGCGCGTGGCGCTGCATGCCATCGCCGCGCGGCTGGAGGTGGCGTGATGGATCGTGTGCTGATCCCCCACATCGACCTGTCGTCCGCCGGCTGCATTAGCCATGCCGGCGTGCGGACGTACCTCAGCCGCCAGGCGCCCGACGCGGTGGTCGGGTACGCCTGGGACCCGGCGGCGAGCCTCGTCGCCCGCGTCCTGGCCGTCAAGTGGCCGGAGGCGGAGACGGTGCGCGACGGGGGCCGCTTCGGGACGCTGCTCATCGCCGGGCGGCCGCAGGCGGTCTGCTACACCGAGGGCGTCATCGCGCTGGGCGAGACGCTGGACCAGGCCGCCGAGAGCGGCGACATTGGCGCCTGCTACACCGCCGCCGAGGCGCTGGCGGTCCTGGCGAGCGTGGAAGGGGTGCGATGATGGATGCGCAAGAGCCAACTGCCCTGGCCGTGGTGCCGGGCGTTCACATCGGGTCCGATCTGCTGGACATCATCCGGCAGACGGTCGCGCCCGATCTCAACAACGCCGAGTTGCAATTCGTCGCCGAGTGGTGCAACTCCATTCAATTGTCGCCCTTCCTCAAGCAGGTGCACGTGTGGAAGCAAGGCGGCAAGCTCAATTTCCAGATCAGCATTGACGGTGCCCGCGCGCTGGCGATGCGCACCGGCAAACATCGCGGGCGCATCGGGCCGCAGTGGTGCGGCAAGGACGGCCAGTGGCGGGACGTGTGGCTAGAGAGCACGCCACCCGCCGCCGCCCGCGTCGGCATCCGCTGGGAGGGCATGGAAGAGCCGTTCTGGGGCGTCTGCGTCTATGAGCGGTATGCCAACCGCATAGGTGCGAGTCCGGTCTGGAAGCAGTTGCCAGACGTGATGTCTGCCAAAGTCGCCGAGATGCAGGCTCTGCGGGCGGCCTGCCCGGTGGACCTCGGCGGCGTCTACACCGCCGGCGAGATTCCCGATGACGACCGCGACGAGGCGCCGCGCGCTTCCACACCGTCGCGCGCCCAACGCGCCGCGCCGCCCGCACGGATTGTGGACGAAGGACCGCCGGCGTCGCGCCCGGCCACCGCCGAACAACGCCGCCGCCTGGAACGCGGCGCCGAACTACTCGGCATTGAGGCGCCGACGGACGAGGAGTACGCCGCGCTGACCTTCGAGCAGGTCAACGATCTGCTGGCGCGCTACCGTGACGAATACAAGCGCCAGAAGGCGGAAGCGGACACCGCGATAGGCGAGGAGGCGTCCCATGCCTAACCGTCTCGCCGTCGCCGATTTCGCGGCGTTCCTGCTCAACCTGGACGGCGAGCGCAACATTGGGCGGGCCGTGGATGCAATGGACGGCCCGCTCACCGCCTGGCTCCAGGCGACGCGGCGTGGCGTGGGCTACGTCGCCGTCGGCCTGGACGGCTGGGCGCGGCTCAACTATCAATTTGGCCGCACGGTGCTGGCGCCGCTGGACGCGCCGCTCCGCGATTTCGTGCAGCGGTTGGACGCTGGCGGCGACCGGGCCGTGAGCGTGGATGAGTGCCGCGACCTGCTGGCGCAGGTGTGGGCGGCTGAAGAAGAGGAAATGGCGGTGGCGGCGTGAACGAGCAGATGATTGAGCAATTGATCGAGCGGATCGAGGCATTGAATCGCCAGCGCAGCGCGCGAAAGCCGACGCCGATACCCGTGAGTCGGCGGCATGGTACGCGCGCCGGATAGCGCAAATTGATGCGGAGAAGGCACGCCTGAGCGGCCTGCTTGAGGCGCTGGAGGAGGCGGGGGAGGTGCCGGCATGAACGACCGCGAGATCGCCGTCCTGCGCGCGCTGGACGCGGTGCATGCCGCCGGGCAAGCGACGACCAGCGTCTCGGCGCTGGCACGCGCGCTCGGCTGGACGGTGGATCGCGCTGACGACGTGTGTGAGCGGCTGTGGCGGCGCGACCTGATCGCGCAAACGCCGCGCAAGCCCGCCACCACGCGCCTGACCGCCGCCGGACGCCAAGCGCTCGCCACACCGGAGCAGGATGTGCCGTATCCGGTCAAACGCCGGCTGGACTGGACCAGCGACCGCGTGCTGCTGCTCTGGCTGGCGGCCTCGCCTGGCCCATATGCCAGCGGCGCGGCGCTGGGCCGCGCGGCTCAGTTACGGCGCTGGGTTGCCTATCGCGCGTTGCGTCGCCTGCGCCAGGGCGGCCTCGTGACGCCCGACCGCCCGTTCAGTCTGACCACCGCGGGGCAGCAGGCCGTGGAAGGGGTGGCGCGATGACCGCCGTGGCCGATGACGCCCGCACGCGGCTGGACGATCTGATCCGCCGCGCTCGGCAGGAAGTGCAGCGCCTGTCGAAGGCAGCGCGCAACAACACCGCCGCGCGGTTCCTGGCCGACGAGATCGGCGCCGCCGAAGACGTGGCACGCGATGAGCGCGCGCCGGAGCGGCTTCAGGCGCTCACCGAAGGGCTGCGCGCCGCGCTGGCGCAGGCCGGCGACATGCCGGTGGCTATAAAGGACATGCCGACCAGCGAGCGCCACGCGGAACGGACGCCGGACGAGAAGCGTGCCGCGATCCGGACACTGGTACTGGCTAATCCGAAGACGCCAAACATGCGGATTTCTGCGCTCATCGGCGGCAACAATGCCGCCAACATCGCGCTGATCCACGCCGTCCGGGCGGAGCTTGCCGCCGCCAAGCCGTCCGCTCCATCGTGCTTGCTTCCAGATGTTACACAAGCAAATGACGCCACCGCAGCCCTGGACGCGCCACCGGCCACCGCGCCGGAACCCGCCTCAACGCCCGAACCGGTCCCGGAACCGCCGGCATGGCTGGCGACGCTGACCGCTGCGCCCGCGCCGTGCGGGCTGCGGCGCGAGAAGCTCAGACCGCCGCCCGATGCCAATCCGTTGCCGCCGCTGGCGCGCCTGATGGCCGCCGCCAACCGCTATCGTTAGGAAGGAAGCGACATGCCGATCCCCTCTCCGCGCGTCCTGCCGCGCCGTCTGCGCCTGGATGCGGTCCTGACCTGGCTGGCCGAGCAGGGTCCGACGGCCATCGCCGCCACGCCGGCGCCGGAAGACGGTCTGCTCTGGCGCTACTGGCGCGCCGTGCTCCACCCGGACCAGTTCAACGTCATCGCCGTCCAGCCGGGCTTTGCGACGATCCTGACCGACCGCCGGGTGTACGACGTGGATCACGGTCAGCGGCTGGCGCTGCTGGCGTACCGCGTGGACCACCTCGCGGCGACGGCGCGCCACGATCTCATCGTCGCCGACGTGCTGGGCATGGCCTACCAGATGTGGGCGTTTGGCGGTGCGCGATGAAACGTTCCGCCGCCGTCGCGCGCCGCATCGCGGCCATCGTCGCCCCGCCGCGCGAATGCCCGCTTTGTTGCGATGAACGCCACCAGGCGCGCAACCCGCGCGCCAGCCACGGCTATTGTGACCGCCACGCGCCGCATCCGGTCAAGGTCGGCGGCGTCTGGCACGTCGTCTACGGAGGTGCGGCATGCTAGACGATCCGCTGACCTGGGCGACGCCGGCCCAGCGCGAAGCCTTGCTCACGATGCGGGCCGAGTATCTGCACCGGCGCGATACCGACGAATATCCAGCGGTCCCGGCGTTGCCGGTGACGGCGCAGGCCTGGCTCGCCGCCGAGCAGGCGCGGATGCGCGCGCTGACGCTGCTCACGGTCGCCGATCTGCCACTGCTGACCGCCTCCGGCGTGGCGGCCTACCAGGCGTGGCGGCGCGACGCACTGGCGCGCATTCGTCGGGCGTATGGCGCGGCGGGCGCGGAACGCCGCCGGCGGTTGGACGTGCTGGCCCGCGCGCGGCGCATTGACCTCGCCAGCACGTGGATCGTGCCGGCGTCCGGTTGGGCGCCACCCGATTCGGACACGCTGCTGAAGTTCCTGGCGGAACTGGTGACGGCGGCCATCGGGCTGCCGATCGTCGCGTACACCGGCGACGCCAACGTGCTGTGGGTGCCGGATGCCGATGGGCCGCACACCTTCAGCGTGACGCTGGTGGAAGGCGAGGACGATGATGAGTGAGACGCGCTATAAGTTCCTCGTCGTGCGCGACGGCGAGTTGCGCAGCCGCTCAGGGGATGTCACATGGCGTCTTCATGCCTGGCAACGCCTCCCCATGTTGCCCATGCCCAATGCATCGGGGTTCCATTGTGCGCGGAGCAGAGTTGGAGCACTGTGCTCCGGCACCGGCAGTATACTGGCCGAAGTTGCCGTCAGTGGCGCATCAGTCAGTTATCCGGGAGGCGATCACGAGAAATGGCAGGAAATGTGTGTTCTGCACGCCTGGCACTGGACCGCCAGGGACAGTATTGCCCTTGCGATGTTCACTGCCGAGCAAGCATATCGCGTTGTGGAGGTCGCGCATCCCGATGACCATCGCCCTCGTCTGGCGGTACTGGCGATCCAGAACTGGCTAGTATCTCCTAGCTCGGCAACACTGACAAACGCAGAGCATGCAGCCTATCTCGCAGCTGAGGCTGCCCGTGAGAGTGATCCGGCGGTCGCCTGGGCGGCGTGGACCTGTGCACAAGCGGCGGGAGCGATTGGCGCGGCTGTCCCTCATATCGGCGCACTGCGTGCGCTCTCAGCGGTTCATTTTGGCAATCCAGCGATCTTGATCCATGCCGAGCAGTGGTTGGCGACACACCTGACAACACTCCCACACTGGATGAGGATGGCCGACGATGAGTGAGACCCCGGCGGCGTATCGCGCGCGACGCGCTACGCCGATCCCCAGCGCCACCAGCGAGTACGAGGCGCTGTTCCTGCTGCACTGTCGCGCGGCGCGGTTGCCGACGCCGGAACGCGAGTGGTGTTTCGCCCCGCCGCGGCGCTGGCGGTTTGATTTTTCCTGGCCGGAAGCCGGGCTGGCCGTCGAGATCGACGGCGGGACGTGGGCCGGCGGGCGGCACACGCGCGGCGCGGGGTTCGCGCGGGACTGCGAGAAATTCAATTATGCCACGCTGGCCGGCTGGCGCGTCCTGCGCTTTACGGCGCAGATGGTGGCCGACGGCACGGCACTGGAGACGGTGCGCCGTGCGTTGGGAATGGAGACGACGCGATGAGCCACGCTCTGCATCGCCGCTTCACCGACGCCCTGGGCGATCTGGCGCTGGCCTACCACGCCGGACGCGGGGCACCGGTGACACGCACGGTCGCGCTGGGCCGCGCCGGGAAGCTCACGCTCAGCATGCGGGCGGGACGCGACGCGCTGACCGGCACGCCGGACGGCGTGGTGGTGGCCGGCGTGGCGACCGGCGACGTGCTGATCTGGACGGCAGAGGAAGCCGCGACGGCGCTCACGGCGGCGGGACTGGAGATCGTGACGATGGAGAGCGTCGGGCAACGCTGGACGGCGCGCTGTTGCGTGCCGGCGCGAGAGGAGCAGAGCGCATGACCCCCATCATCGTGGACGTGATGCCACCGCCGGAACCGGAGCGGGTTGCGCCGCTCTATTTCACGATTCCCGAAGTGGCCGAGATCATGAAATGCTCGCGGGCGACTATCAACCGCGAGATCGCCAAGGGGCGTATCCCGGTCAAGGCAATCAGTCCACGCCGGCGGCGCATTCCGGCGGCATGGCTGATGGATTGGCAGGTGGCGGATGGCCGGTAAGCGCGGCAACAATGAGGGCACGATCTACCATCGCCGGGATGGCCGCTGGCAGGCGCAGAAGAGCATGCCGGACGGCGCGCGGCGCACGGTGTCGGGCAAGACGCGCGAGGAGGTCGTCAAACTGCTCAAGGAGTTGGACGGCGAGGCGGAGCGCATTGCGCGGCTGGGGCCGGGGCATCGGTATCGCACGCTCGGCGATCTGTTCAGCGCCGTGACGGCCACCATCATGACGAGCCGCGCGCCGCGCACCGGACTGACGGCGCGCTACTACCTCGCGCACTATGCCGCCGATCTGGCGACGCTGCCACCGGAGAAGCTCACGCCCGGCCATATCCAGCGCCTCTATGCGACCTTGCTGGCGCGGGGACTGGCGGCATCCACGGTCAATCACCTGCATGCCGTGCTGCATCGCGTGCTGGAATCTGCCACCCGGCAGGGCGTGTTCCCGCGCAACTACTGCGATCTGGTGGATGCGCCGCGCGCGGTGCACAAGGAGCAGCGCGCGCTCACGCCGGAAGAGGCGCGCGCGTTGCTGGCGGCGGCGCAGGGCGACCGGTTGGAGGCGCTGTTCGTGCTGGCGCTGGCGACCGGCATGCGCGAGGGCGAACTCTTGGGCCTGCGCTGGGACGCGGTGGACCTGGCGCACGGGCAAGTCCAGGTGACGCGCAACCTGACCTTCGTCAACGGCGCCTGGGACCTCAAGACGACCAAATCCGCCAAGAGCCGGCGCATTTTGTATCTCGGTCGGGTAGCCCGCGCGGCGCTGGCGGCGCACCAAGCGCGTCAGGATGAAGAACGCGCCGTGCTGGCCGACACCTGGGACGGTAGCTGGAACCTGGTCTTCTGCACCTTGCGCGGCACGCCGCTGCACGTCGGCAATGTGATGACACGCCACTTCAAGCCGCTGCTCCAGCGCGCCGATCTCGGCGAGTTGCGCTTTTACGATCTCCGGCACACGGCGGCGACATTGCTACTGCTGGCCGGTATCCATCCCAAGGTCGTCTCGGAAATGCTCGGCCATGCGAGCGTCGTCCTGACGCTCAACACCTACAGTCACGTCACGCCGGCGATGCATCTGACCGCCGCGTCGGCGATGGATCACCTGTTGCTCGGCGAGGCCGCCAGCGATAGTGTTAGCTAGACCAGGAAAAAGCTGTTAGCTGTGCGGCATTGCAGCAGAATTGCAGCAAAAATGCCGGAAAACGACGAAGAAAGGAGCGCAATGTCAGGCGGGAAGCGGTGGGGCTGAGAGGACTCGAACCTCCGACAACCGGTTTAGGAAACCGTGCCACCCACCGCGCGAGAGCGTCCCTGACGGCGCAACGCCGCACATAGCCTAGATCGCCGGAAAGCGATCCAGCGGCGACAACGCAGGATGACGCACGGCGTTGCAGCAAAATTGCAGCAGCCCGCTTGTCTGACATTGTCACCATCTCATGACGATCCTCCTCGTGGATAGTCATCATACTCCCACTGCCGACCGGCTCAGCCGTGTCGGTTGCCTGGCGTGGCAGAACGCGGCGGTGCGCCCATGAGCGCCGTGCGCCACAACCTGCCGCACATGACGACGCAGGTCATGTACTACGGCGGCAAGAGTTACCTGGCGGGTCGCATCATCGCGGCTATGCCACCACACCGCCGCTATATCGAGCCGTTCTTCGGCGGTGGGTCCGTGTTCCTGCGCAAGCCAGCAGCGCAGCACGAGGTCATCAATGACCTTGACCATGAGGTCATGACGTTCTGGCGCGTGGTGCGCGAGTCACCGGACCTGTTGCATGATCTGCTGTGGGCGACGCCGTACAGCCGCGCCGAGTTCGTGGCGGCGCTGGAGCGCGACCCCGATGCGTCACAGCTGGAGCAGGCCCGGCGCTTCTTCATCCGTCAGAACCAGGGCTTCAACGGCATGGCCAACAGTCCTGGGGATTGGAGCACCGGCACCCTCATTACCCGCCAGCATGCCGAGGTGGTGTCGAAGTGGCAGACCAAGCTGAGTCTGCTGCGGACGACCGCGGAACGCTTGCGCGAGGCGATCCTGGAATGTGATGACGTGGAGCGCCTGCTGCCACGCTATATCGAGCCAGCGACGGCGCATGAGACGCTGATCTATGCCGATCCGCCCTACCTCCACGCGACGCGCAGCGGCACGACCGACTATGCGCATGAGATGGACACCGATGGGCATGTGCGTCTGCTCACCGCCCTCACGGCGACGCCAGCGATGGTGCTGCTCTCCGGCTATGAGAGCGAACTCTATCATGATCTGTTACCTGGCTGGTCCTGTGTGCACTGGGATATGGCCGCCCGGAGCGCGGGGAAGGTGGGCAACCGGCGACACGCGAGTGATCCACGTCGCACGGAGTGCCTCTGGCGCAACCCGGCGGCGATGGATGCGCTGGCGCGCCAGCCGGCGTTGTTTGACGAGGAGGTGCGGTGATGGTGGCGGAACGGGCACGACCCTGGGGCGTGGCCCCGATACCGATG
>VFSW01014443.1_pt1 | contig 10912 bp, 14 predicted proteins | sample 5358111 | NCBI WGS metagenome assembly VFSW01 (sample SAMN11554181, study PRJNA540505) | mine drainage metagenome | isolation source: sediment from site ElyBrook_90M | place: USA: Ely Copper Mine, Vershire, VT | collected 2017
CCCGCAACCCGGTTCCTAACAGGTGGGACACAGAGAGAATGTCTGGTTGACTACGCGTGTTCATACCGCGTCAAATCCAACAGTGCCCTACTGCTCCATTGTTGTGTGCAGGGGGGGCACTCCAGACGTCGACGTGCCATTCGACCCTGCGGTTGTGTTGCAGCGAGCTCAAATCACTGCGTCAGAGTTGTGGACTTCAGTCGCCGACTTCGCTCACCTCCACTCCGACGACCCGATTCCCAACATCACACGCGATACACACCTTCAAGCTGCGACAGACTTTCGTGCTCACATGGATCGCGAATGCACCAAGGACGTTTGTGCCGTATGTTCGTGCTACAAACGCGCGTGTGACGTCACGTCGACTACTCCATCTGAACTCGTCGGTTTACATCTGTTGGACGCATCCCGTCCCAAGACAGACACATTGCCTCGCGCCGCACTCACCACCGTCACCATCTCTTCCAACACATATTGCCTACAACCCGTTGCGTGCCAACGTGACGACGATGGTACCATCACCCACATCAAAGTGTGCATCGACTGCAAGCACTCGCTCGCTTCGTCACGTGTGCCGAACACGTCGCTCGTGGCATTTGACACAGGTTGGTGTTGAAAAACTTGCCGTTACGTCGACTCAAAACCATCGCGCAGGTGCCATACCGTCTGGACCGACGTGCGACACGCAACTTGTTCCCCTCACAGCGATCGAGCAGAACTTGGTCAGTCTCAACCGCGTCTACCGTAACATATACATCCTCAAACCCAATTCATGGACGTGGGGCAACGACGGAACGCGCCAGTGGGGACAACGTGCTCACGTCCTGGCTGTTCCCAATGCTGGGACAGACAAGGTTCGCGACTGTCTCCTACAACCATTGGATGCTTTGCCCAATACAATCCAAGTCATCTTCCTTACCGTGGTCGACATGGACGATCCTGTGAGGCGTGGAGAAGCGATCCGTGCCATGGTCGACCGCGCGCCTGCGCTCAAAGTCCGTGGTCGTGAAGTCGTCAAATGGGCTTACCACCTTTCACGGGTACGTTTGCAAACGATCGTCTAAACGAATCGCTCGACCGTCAGACGGTTTATACGGACGTAATTTATGTAATCCATCCATGTCCGTCGTAGGTGTACAATCTCCCGCCTCCTTCTCCCGAGCTTGCGGCCAAGTATGAGGAGCTATACTCCGTCCCCGACACTGTGCTCGACAATGCAGTCGTTCCGTACACGCAAGAGGACGCCAAGCGACTGTGCAACTTATATCTCGGAGCAGATCGTATGGGTCCCGCAAACGCTCACGCCATCGACCCGGTTTCGATGGTCGACCAAGCAATGGCCGGCCCGTTCGCCATTCCGCCAATTCCTCCCGACATGCCCGAACGAGTCTCACCGTCAGGTATGTATCGATGGTTTGGTGAGCAGTCGTTTCGTTCTATCAACCACTTAATGATACGTTGTGCCGTGACCCACAGGTGTGGTGCACGATGGCATCGATGACATCGACATGCACGTCGAGGCCGAACCGCCGTTGGATGCGACAACTGCTGCGAACGTCGCCCGCAACTCACTCGCCCGACAAAAACTGGTGGCCTCGACGATCACGCCCAACACCAAACCAGAGAACGATTACGACCCCAAATGGTTCCTCAAATCTCACCCCTCAACTTTCCCCCACAACTCCGGTTCTTGCCCGTCTGGCATGAGTCTCGAGAAATGGTTCCAAACGCTCATCCGGCGGTATCCGACAGAACAATTCGCGCAAAACTTACCGCTCATCTCAGACGCGTTCAACATCATCCAACGTCACTCTGTCTACAAACACGCGTGGGTGCAGTTCAAATCCAGCCCCGATCGAGTCGCCGCCCTTGCCCATCTGACCGAGCATGACGTCAACATCGTTCTCGACGCATTATCCAAGAACCTATTCGGCACTTCGCTTCACGCAGCGCTCGATTCAACGTGCAACCCCGCCGCCGCGCGTACTCTCCTCAACGGTATCCGTGCGGTCGGTGGGCACATCATTGGAACGCCACAATCGTTCCTCAACCTCCGCAGCAAGGTCCTCGCTCCGCACGTCATTTTTGGACACTACACCGTCGCGATGAACTTGTGTCCATCAGAATTGGGCGCAGTGTGGACGTTTCGACTGGCCGGCAAGAACTACACGTTTGACGCCGAAGGAAATCCCGAAGGTCGCCCCCACCTCACGGCATGCCGTCGCCTCATCGCCGCCAATCCAGTGGCATGTGCCGACTTCTTCCATGCGTACATCACTGGCTTCCTCTCGGTTTTCTGTGGGTGGCCGATCGACGCTCAATGCCAACAAGACCCCAACTGTATGTTCGGCGTTCTCGTCGCGCTGTACCTCAAACACGAGAACGGACAACGTGGCGGTCTTCATTGCCACGGACAAGGCACACAACCCGCACTGTCAACCGAACGGCTCAAGCGACTCATGGAGGATGGCAACGCTACCATGCAACGTGCACTCTTTGACTTCTTCGAAGCCATTATGTGTGCGTACTTTCCATCCCCGACCACGAACCCAACAGTTGCCAACACGACGCTATGCACCTCTACTCCTCCGATCGTCAACATCATCCCGCAAGTCGAACTCGACTCGGCAGGTGAATATACATTGGGTTTAGGTCGAACTGATCGATGTGATCGATGCGATCAATGTGATCGATGCGATCGACACGGACGATTTGATCGATGCGATCGATGCGATCGACATGATCGTTGCGATCGGTGCGAACGATTTGATCGATGTGAACGACGTCCTTATGCGTCGTAGGTCTGTACAGTCTGCCAGACCACATCCGGTGGGATCCGACACTGGACACTTCCCGCCCAACCGGTCGCACTGCCAACGACACTTTCTCCACGGTCGCGCGGTTGCTGCCTCTCGATTCTTCGCCGCAAGAAGTCGACGCGTACGTCAAGCAATCCGTCATTGTCAGCAACCTTCATGACACCCACAACCGCACGTGCGCTAAAGGCGGCCGCCGAGGCGACGACACGGACTGCCGCATGAACTTCCCTCTCCCGCTCATCCGTTCAACGATGCGATTGATCGGGTCTTTGTTCGCAGTACGTCGCACCTCTGGCGCCATCGTCCCCTACAACTTCGGCCTCATGCTCGCATATCCCGCCAACCACTTGTTCCGGTTCGCGTGCGAAGCCAGTGTTTGGTGCCGTCAGCTACTTCTTTGGAAACAAGCCGGCAACGACACGGTGAGTCGGTCGACAAGACTTGGTCGGTTGACACGTTGTATATGACACGTATTACAGACTTCTCAACGACGACCCACGCAGGCATCTCAACCGAAGCCCATGTCATCGGCTGTGTCTGGTGCGATCTCGTCCGAGTACACCACCAAATACAACACCAAGGGCGACACGTCGATCATCAACGCGACAGTCGTCCGGCTCGCATCGCTTTTACAATCCGACAGTTCTGACGACAAGAAAAAAACCGGCGTTCTCTCTCGATGTCTCAACGCACTCAACAAAACGCTGTCATACCCACTTGTCGTCACGTCATATTACAACCTGGGATACGGAGATTCGTGGTTCCCCCTCCGAACTGTTCCATTCGACGTGCGGGCTTACCAACGTGACCTCCAACGCAACTGTGTCGTGTACGACGACCCGAACCAAGACTTCAAACTGGTTGCTGGCGAAGAGAACGATCTCACTGGGAAGACCAACGTCGCTGCTTTGAGTGCAGTAACGCTTTACAAGTGAGTATGGTTCGTCGTTATCGGTCGATACGATCGTATCTAACCACGCTTCATACAGGAGTCGTCACTTTGTGCTCGACGACTGGTCACCATACGAGACCGCCATGGCGTATGAATGTGTCGACGATCCCTACACCATCTTCCCCATCAATCCAGTACCTGGAGTGCGCGCCACTTTGTCCTACGGCCACAGACCGCGCCGTGACAAACACCACAAGACTGTCATTGTCGTTCCTCAGTTTTACGCCGAGCCGCCCGCACGACCCGCAGACGACGCACCTGCAGAAACGCGCGAAGCATACGCTACGTTTGCTTTGGCCACTTTCTTCCCATACGACCGTCTCATCACCACGTTACCCAACGCTCCTACGTACTGGGAAGTGTTCCTCTCATGGGAGCGTTTGCGTCCACGCGGCGACAAAGACGACTTTGCCTTCCGATGCCTCAACAACGTCCAAAATCGTCAGGAGGCGTGTGCGTTCATCAGGAGCGAACACAAACGCGCACGATCGTACGTCAAGAAAGCAGGGACCGATGGTGACAATGAACACACCCACACGGTGGGTTTATGTGTTGCTATTGTAAAGGGGTTGCATGAACTGAACAACAATGACATTTGCGAAACTGCACCCGTCTCTGTCGGTCCTGATGAACTATTCGCATGCCATCGACTTCTATATTTGCAGGTGTTGACGGACGATGATGTCGATGACATCGGTGTCGAAGGTGGTGGTGATCCCATCGACATCGAAGCGCTCGGCGACGCAACAGTGGAACCAGCCGACGATCCACCTTCCATCGCCAACATTACGTCCGTCACGCCACCCATCATCAGATCCCGTCTGACCGACGAGCATGCAGTTCGTGCCACTACAGCCACCACCGCTCAAATGAACTCGTGCAAGAAAACGTTGGAGACGGCCAAGGTCAAAAGCCTGCTGGACGATCGTGACCGTGCAATCGCCAAACCACGTCTGAAGATCGAGTACAATGACAAACACCGAGCTGTGAAAGCACGTGTCGATTGGGGCGACGTACCACCACCACAGACGACGTTGGGCGCGATGGCATCGACCATTGTCCACCCCGGCGACGATCTTCCATACGTTCAAACATCGTTTGACGACCGGCCGACGCTCGACGCAACGATTCAGATGGCCAACCTTTGCTCCGAGCAAGCGTACGCGTTTCGTCTCATCATGGTACCCTTGCTACTCCATATCGCCGGCCGTTCGTATGGCGACGTCGAACAACTCACCCTCTCCATCTTCGGGCACGCTGGCAGTGGCAAAAGTCAAATCATCAAGGCCGTCCTGTGGTACTTGTATCAACACGACGCGTCTCATTTGGTGTTGGTGACGTCATACTCTTGGAAAGCAGCTCAACTCATCGCCACGCCCGCGAATCCTGGCTACAGCAGCCACACCACTTTCGGCATTCCACGTGACAACGGAAAACCCAACGGCAACACCAAAGCAAGCATCGATACGTTCCATCGAGGTGTCGTTATGATCATCAACGACGAGATCAGTTTCACTCCGTCCAGCCATCTCCAGGTTAGTTGTGTAGAATGACAAATGGACCGGATGGATCTGAGCTCGAACCAACCGGTTTCGCAATAACCGGTTCCATTGAAATGACGAGAGTATTGTGCTTGCAACACGGATCGACTCGATCATACGAATGTGCGACGCAGGACATCAACGACGCATGTCAAAAAGCAGCATCGAGGCACCACGACACCATGCAACACTGTCACGACCGTCCGTTTGGAAACTACCACTTCGTGTGTGCTGGCGACTTTGCTCAACACGGACCCGTGAAAGGCTTGTCGCTCATGTCGCCGGTCCCAAACGCACCACCCAACGCGTCGGACGCCGAGAAGCGGAGAACCGGCAAAGCCGCTGCTGGACGTGATCTTTGGTTGTCCATCGACCGAGTTGTCATCTTGCGCGAACAACATCGCTTCAATTGCGCCACACCAGACGGCAAGACGTTGCACGACGTCGTCCACATGCTCACGCACGGCACACACCCAGACCACAAACACCCCTTGAAAGAGGGCGACATCGAAGACTTGGCTGACAAACTCAACTCGTGTGCGGTCACTGACGACGACATGGAGGCCTTCTTGGCGAAGAAACCAAGAGCATGTGTTCTACGGCACAACGTCCGACCCGCGCTGAACCGTTTCCTCGTGTCCAACAACAGCGGTCATTCCGGATTCAGACCAATCGTGTGGCGTCAACGAGACGAGAGCACCGCTAAACATGGCAAGAGCGGCAAACCATTGTCGTCAGAAGTCATGTCCATCTTGGCCAAGCGGACGCCCAAAGCTGATGACATCCCACCAGTTCAATACTTTTACCCTGGCATTCCATACCGCTTCATTTCCAACGAATACCCTCTCATCGGTTGGGTCAACAACGGAACGTGCGTCGGTGAGCGCATCATCCTCCACCCGGACGAACCCATCGATGACTTACACGGCGACTTTTGGACTTTGAAGTATCCTCCGATCGCTGTCATCGTACGAATCGATGGTCGCGACGTTGGCGACATGTTCGGGACTCCCGTGCCAACAGGCTGTGTGCCAGTGTTTCCCATCAGAAGCAAAAAGCCAATGTCCCACGACTGGGGACGGACGTTACGGTTGTACGCAGCGGCCAACGACAACACGCGTGCGAGATCCGTCTACTTCAACCGTATCGGCATGCCTATCGACCCGGCCGTCACGTTTACGGACTTCTATGCGCAAGGCCAGTCGTTCAAAGGTGCTCCGCATTTCTTACATCTCAACATCTCGTCGGGAGCACCTTGGAACAAAGCCAATCTACTCGTTCCAATTTCGAGAGCGGCGACGTGGTCAGATGTCAAACTGGCGCATCCGTTATGGAATGCGGGCGATACAAGCCAACTGAACCGTGTCATCGGCCACATCACCAATGCGCTGCGACCAAAACCATCGTATGTCACCGAGCTTGTACGTTTGGAAGCGTCACATCGGGCTACACACAACATTTTTTATGACGCACTGATGAACAACACCGACAGTCTGGACGTCGATTTTGATGAAGAAGTCGTCACCAAAAAGACCTCTCAACAACCACTTCCGCTACCGATCCGGCCGACCCATCCGTCCGTCGACCGACCCATCACCAACCATACGTCCATTCCATCGCGTTCCAAACCAACAAACCAAAAATCAGCAGCCAATCGACCCATCACGAACACAACGTTCGTCCCTCCGAACTCTAAAGCTACTGACAACGTGGCCGCCTTTACGCGCACTCCGATTCAAACCGCCCCTGTTGGACGAGAACGATCCCATGGATGCGGCATCAAGATTACCACGGCGCCATCAGCTCGACCCAATACAACCCTTCGACACGGGAAGCCGACCACATCCGTCTCCGATGACGACATGCTAGTCGGCATCGACGCACCGACGACGACAATCACACCTCGTCTCTCGGTTGACGCAATTCTTGATTGCATTGGACGCATGTCATGCGGGCCCGACGCGACTCCATCGGACGGAAACTGTGCACTCCTCGCTTTCCAACAATGCAAACGGCTTGCCGATGCGGCCGACAGACAAGATCGGACAGAACCGATCACAGCAACTACAGACGAGCACGCTCACGTACAACACTTACGGACTCTCATACAACAAACGATCCGATCGTCGACAACGCTCCAACGCATTATGGACGACGACTTCTGTACACAACTTGCTTCGGTCCATGGGAGATTGGGCGTAAACGTCATCGATCTTCCTGGAAACGGACACAACTGGACAACAATGGCCGATCACTACGCAAAGGCTCGCTTTTGGTTGGATTCAGCAGCACTGCGGGCACTCGCTATCGGTACTTCAACAGACATCGTCGTCGTGTACTCCAACAGCACCATCAGTTGGTTTCCGGCGGATGATGGACACGTGTTTACGACCGACAACATTCGTGGTCGACGACAAAGATTTCGCACCGACACATTCCCATCGATGACGTATCCGGCGTACGCGTCGACACCGTGCATTCCACCCGTGGCGTTCGAGCCGAGCACCGTCGTCATTTGTCATACCGGCGTTCATTTCTGGTGCACCAAAGTGGCGGACGAAGGGTACCGCAATGTGGGCAGTCATTTCGCGCGTTGCCGGTCGTTCTGTGAGATGACTGGCAAAATCTTGAACTTGCGTTGCGAGTGAGTCGGTCGCTTTGTTTTTACACGAGATGGTGTAAAACCATCGCCAGAGCTCACACCGTGCGACGATATGTCGTCACTTCGTCACAGCGTCACAAAGACTCTTGAAGGCCAACCGAGGAGGGCACACAGTCACTGATGAACACACCGATCGTCCAGACCATCCAAAGGGTTCAGACCAACCATCGCGACGATCGCTGACCTGAAGTCGACCTCACTTGTCCGCGTTCTGCATCTCCTCCACCAGCACATCAAACATCGAGCCGAGCTCGCGCTTGAGGTGCTCCACCGGCTCGAGCTCGATGTCGTCGTGCATCTCCCACTTGACGCGCATGTACGGCACGCACGTCTTGTAGTCAAACTGGATGCCCTCAAAGGACGAGATGGCGTGCTTGACTCCGAACGCCTGTACGAGAAACAAAGCGAACGGTGTGATCGATTCGGCCGCATCGATCGATGTCATCGACTGGATGAACGCTTTCCAGGCGGGACGAATCGATCGAATCGGTCGTAACGGCACAAATCGATCGAATCGTTGTAGCGGTCGATCATTCACCACCTCTTAGCAATGTAGTCCTCACCGTGCGCGTGGCAGTCGGCGGCGTGACGATCTGCGTCGCCGCCACCTGCACAGATATGTTGATAAGTACACAATCGACCTAGACATGTGTTGACAACGCATACCTGCTCCTCCTCATCGTCGGCCGCCACCGACTGCGACGCACGCGTCGATCGACGCGCCGGTTTCGCCTTGGACGCCTGCAGACCAACGATAAGGTGAATTAGTATGCTCTGACTTGCACGTGGCTAAACGCAGTCGCTATACCTGGTTGTCCTTCTTCGCCGGCTTGGTTTTCTTGGGCGCCGGCGCGGGTTGGCCAGACATCTGCGGAAAATGACCAATTGCTTGATGGTTGTATACATAGATGACGATCGGCGCTTAAGTCGCTTTTCCTACCTTCGCCTTCCTCTTGCCCTTGACGTCGTCGGTCAGCACCTGCTCGACCGCGAACGTGTCAACATAAGAACAAATGCGATAGGACGCTCTGCCTACCTCCTTGCCCTGGAAATCAGACGTCTTGTCGTCCTCCTCAGAATCACCGTCGATCTGTGGAGAAATGGATGCGTATGAGTCGGCTACGGAAAGTTCGCATAATTGACGTTCCCTGACCCACCAGCGGCGTGTCCGCATCGACCGGCTTCACGTTCGAGCCCTTCTTCGGCGTCGATCCTCCCTACACAAACGAACGAACATGATGTGCACATTTAGTTCGTCCGACACTTCACTCGTGTTGCTCCAACCGCACCAGAAGGCTCTCGATGATCGGGTCCATCTTGTTCTTGTTGCTCGGCGAAAAGCCTGATGAGCCAGCCTACGTGCATAGTTCATTACGAGCAAAAGTCATTCGTGACGTCATAACTCACTTGGGCAGAGTGACGAACTCAGGTCGATGTATGCGTGAAGGCATATGATATCACGTGCGAACAAGTATCGTTCGAGACTTCGAAGGTCGTGCCTCACCGTCGAGAACACCTCGCCAGTCGACAGCTTAAACTCGACGATGCGCCCGTGGACGATCTTGCCGTACGAGATGCTGAACCCGTGGTCGTAGCCCTCCACGATCTCGTCCAGCACGTTGCCGTCAAAGCACATCTCGAGGAACGCGTCGTCGATGATGCACTTCTTGATGGATGCGATCGTCTGGATGTCCAGCGTCGCGTTCACCTACGAGGGGATGTATTGTATTCAACAGCCAGTCCCCCAATCGCGTCCTACAGTGGCTTGAACTACCCACCAGGCGAGCGTCCGTGTCGAACGGCGTAAACACAACGCGCATCGCGCGCTGTGCGTCGTCGTAGGATGAGACAGGCGCCACGCAAATCATGCCCTCGGCGATGCTCTCGGTCGTGCCGGTCGCCTCCACCTTGAACACCGAGCAGAACGACAGCGGGTTCGCCAGCTCGACCACGCTGTTGGCTTGGACGTTGACCGACTTGGCATACGACGCCGCTACGAAGAACGAAACGTGTGTGAGCGATCGAACCGATTGAAACGATGAGACCAGTGTGCTCGGAACGCAGACGAAACCGACGCTAACCACAAACAAACTTACGTGATTTGAGCCGGACGTTGAACGCGATGTACGGCACTTTCAGGACGAGGTCCTGCCGCAGGGCGGATGGGCCCCAGAAGACGATCTCGACCTCGATCGGGCCGCCTTCGACCAGCACGTGTCCAGTGTACACGGCGCCGCGCACGGCAGACTGGTTGTCCTTCTCGGTGACCAGCTTCTTGAACTGCTCCAGCGTGATCGCCACCATGTTGCGTGAGATGGTGTTGGTCGGAAAGGTGAAGGTGCACGTTTGCACTGACGCCGTGCTGTATCGCACTGTCTTCAGCTCCTCCTCCTACAAACGGGGCGACCAAGGGACGGCACATGTGATCGATGAGAACGATGTGGTCGATGTGATCAGAGCGATCGATGCGGACGATGTGATCGACACGATGTGATGTGATCGGTGCAATCCCCGCGAACGAAACCACCATGACGAACTTGTCGATTCAGAACGCGCGACCGATTCGACCCTTGTTCGGAACACTCACGGTCTGGACTCTGAACTGGATCGGCAGCGATCGCATCGTCCGCGGCGACTGCTCTTCGCCGGTCCCAGGAGACTTAGACGAGTGAGCCTCGTCCCACGCCTCCTTCTTGATGAGCATGACAGCCTTGTTGAGGCCGCCGTTGTCGAGCACGCCGTCGTGAAGCATGCGGTGGTCCCATGCCTTGCACGTCAGCCACTCGATGGTGCGTGCGCCGTGCTTGCGCACGCACACTGCCGGCGTGTTGATGGCTGCTTGCTCGGCGTCGGGCACGCCGGAAAAGATGCGGTCGGAAGACTTGGACGAGCCATGCACCGCCACCACCGTGGTTTTCACCCACAATGGTGTTTGCAT
>VFSW01014444.1_pt1 | contig 10912 bp, 10 predicted proteins | sample 5358111 | NCBI WGS metagenome assembly VFSW01 (sample SAMN11554181, study PRJNA540505) | mine drainage metagenome | isolation source: sediment from site ElyBrook_90M | place: USA: Ely Copper Mine, Vershire, VT | collected 2017
GCGCCATCGACATCGACGTTGCGGGCACGTCGATGGTATGGACGCCCGCTCGGGCGAGACGCGCGACCGCGACGGATCGTTCGTGAGCAAGGTCGAGGGCGACGCCGACACGGGCTGCATCCAATGCCGATTTCACCGGTTGGTCGAGCGCACTGCGTATCGCGCCGTCATTCATAAAAACAACCACGACGAGATTCCGACGCGCAAGTGTCGCAATTTCCAGAAGAAGATCGCTCTGTGCGATTGGATCGATGGCGTCGGTGAAAAACACGATCAAGCTGCGCTTTTTGAGATACTGCCGCAACGCACTAAACGCTCGCGTATAATTCGCTTCTTCAAAGCGCGGTTCGATATCGCAGAGAGCGTCGCTCATGGCCCGACGTGATGGTGCCGCTTGGCTGGGAGCTGCAGCATAGATCACGTCAGCAGCGAAGGCCATGGCGCCGATGCGATCGTTCGCTAAGCCGGCAATCGCTGTAAGGCTCAAACCGGCCCCAATTGCGTAATCGAATTTCCGTTGTTCATCGATTCGAGCGGTCATCAATCGTCCGGCATCGAGCAGCAAGAGAATATTTTGGCTTCGCTCAACCTCGTGCTGGGTGACCATCAGCTTCATGCGTCGCGCCGTCGCCTTCCAATCGATGCTTCGGAATGCATCCCCAACGGTATAATCGCGAAGCGATTCAAACTCCGTCCCTTGCCCACGCAAACGCATACGTCGTAAACCAGCTTCAATGACCCGATTGCGCACGTGCAACGTGCGATAGCGTTCCACGGCCGACAGATCCGGATAAACGCGAAACGGCGATGCAGCCGGAACGCGCACTCGTCGACGGATCATGCCAATGGCGTTTTCAAACCAGAGATAGAGATCGCCGAACTCATCGCGACCCCGCGCTACCGGGAGCACCGCTCGCTTTGCTCGGGCAATGCTGAGAGGGGGAACGGATATGCATACTTCATCTTCAAGCAGACGAAGCGTTCGAACCGGCGTTTCGAGAACTCCGACGCGAACGCCCGATTGACTCCGGTTCTCAATCTCGTAACTCAGCTCCGCGCGCATTCGCAACGCTAGGCGCTCGGGCCGCGGACGCGTCACGCGCAGCAAAGCGCGCTTCGGTCCCACGACGAGATCGACGATGCAAAGAATACCCCACGCCGCGAACACGAGCACACCGAATACCACGAGAGCGTGCGCGGCTGGCGATGCGGCAAGCAAAAGTGCAGCAAGGCCAAGACTGGCGTAACTGCGCGCTGAGAACCATCCCGGCAAACGAAATTTACTCACGGGGAACGGGAATGCTCTTGAGAATATCGCTCAAAATATCGACGCTGCGGAAGCCCTCTATTTCGGCCTCGGGAATAACGATGAGCCGGTGGCCGAGTACGAGCGGCGCCACTCGTTTGACATCATCCGGGCTAGCAAATGTGCGCCCTTCGATCGCGGCGTTCGCCTGCGCTGCAATCATCAACGCAACGGATGCACGTGGTGAGGCACCGAGCGTCAAGCGTGTATGCGTTCGCGTGGCGGCCACGATATCGTAGATATATCCGCGAACGGATTCGGCGACGTGAACAGCATGAATCGCCTTTTGCGCTGCGAGCACGTCGGCCGCGGTCGTGATCGCAACAATGCTCTCCAACGCTCGGGGATCGAAGCCCTCGGATACGCGACGCAACAACGTCAGCTCGGCCTCCCGGGTCGGATATCCAGCCGGAACTTTCACGAAAAAGCGATCTAACTGCGCTTCGGGAAGCGGATACGTGCCTTCATATTCCACCGGGTTTTGCGTCGCGCAGACGAAAAATGGTGCGGGCAAGCTCAGCGATGTCCCATCGATCGTCACACGGCCCTCCTCCATCGCTTCGAGAAGTGCCGCTTGCGTTTTTGCCGGCGTGCGATTGATTTCGTCCGCGAGGACGACGTTGGCAACGATCGGCCCGGAACGCACCGAAAATGTCGCCGACTGCGGATTAAAGACCGTCGTTCCAACAATATCCGAAGGCATCAGATCCGGCGTGAATTGAATGCGCCGATAATCGAGTCCTAAGAGTGCAGCAAACACGCGCACGAGCAATGTCTTTCCGGTACCGGGAACGCCTTCAATGAGCGCATGACCGCGAGCGAGTAAGGCGATGAGGAGTGCGTGCGTCGATGCCTCGGCATCAACAACGTATCGATCAACTTCGGTACGAATTCGCGTAGCAAAAGCGTGCGCGTCGGTCATGTGAGTTCCTTCCGTAGACGGGCGTGAAGATTTGCGACGCGGAGAATCTGCGCCTCCGTGGGTCGCGTCACCTTAGTAAGTCGATCGAGATCGGCAAGAATTGCCAGAACCGCACCAGAGGTTGCCCGCTGCCGGGATGCCCGGCGATGAGCATCCTCGACATAGGAGCGAATCGTTAGTGCAGATGCTCCTGCGCGCCGAATGAGCGCGCCAAAGCTGGCGAGGTAGGCTCCGGAATCGCGCTCGTCCGGCACTTCCACATCGAAGGGGGGAGCGAACCGAATATTTCCGCCGATCAGCCACAAAACAACCATGAAGCACAGGATGGCAATCGCATACCGGGCCGCAGTCGGGAGCACATGCCACATTGTCGTGTCTTGCGCGTAGCCATGAACGCGTTCGTCGATATACAGCGGCCCCTGCGTCGTTAGAAGATTATAGGCGAGCCGCGCATTATCGCCATGAGCCAGCCACGCATTTGAAAAAATTTTCGGAGCGGTAAGCGCAATCACTTCACCCCGCCCATACGAATATTCGATGCCGACGAATCCCCGTTCCGTCGCAAGAATCGGAAGCGCCTTGGGAATGTTGCGTCCGAAAACGGCCGAAATTGGCGCCGCCACGAAGTTGACACCATCCACAAGCGGGAATTTTACCACGGGCTTTACGTAGGAAACCTTCGGAATCGGGTGGCTCGCCGGTAGGCCGATAACGGAATCTTCTTTGCCGCCGTTGACGGGATCGGCGACGACAAGTCGTCCGCCTCGTTCCACAAAGCGCTTGAGTGAAATGATATCCTTTGCATTCAGGGGATGAAACGAAACGCCGGCGATGACATCGCTTTTGTACGAACTAATAAACAGCGTGCCGACTGATTTCGGAAGAAATTCGAGACGACGTTCAAAACGAATCGGTTTCTTCCCCTCTTGCGAGAGCACTTCAAACAGCGCGCGATACCCATTCGCTCTCGTATCATATGTGGAATAGAACGATGGTACGGGAGTATTTTCTTGGCGTGCAATAAGCGCCACGATGAGCACGATCAAGCAAAGGACGAGTACGACGACATCGACACGTAACCGTCTCATAGCGTCGGAACTCCAAGAATTTGCGCACAGGAACGTCTCGCTGCATCCCACGTTGGCTCATCAACCGGGCTTTCGGCATACGCAGATGTCGTAAAGGCTCGCGCGACGAGATCGTACGCACCGAGCAACCCAGGTTGCGTCTGCGCTAATCGTGCGCGCACGTCGCCAACGGTTGCGCTCGCCTCATCGCTCACAATACCGCCAAGATCAAGGGCAACGATCACCGCCAGAAACGCCAAGTGCGATGCGACACCCCGTTCGCCTGCCGCCGCTGCTTGACAGGCTCGACCGAAGAGTTCACGCGCATCGCGCGCCAAGCCAAGCGCTCGGACATCGTCTCGCCGTACGAGTTCGCCGCGTGCAGAAAGTAGGAGTTTGATCGAGATTCCGAGCACGAGTACGAGTACGACGGCAATCAGCACGTCGCCAAACGATTGCTGGACGCCCGGCCCCAGCTTTGCCCGCGCGAAGAGCGCCTTCAACAGCTTGGACCATGCGCGCCAAGCCATATCCCAAAGACGTTGCCACCAACTCTTTTGCACGTGTGCAATCTGCGTAGTCCGGGGATACCGCAACGTATTGCTCAGTTCGCGTGCTGCCAAAACCTGCGGGTCGAAGCGCGGCGGAGGAAACGGATGCGCTCGAAGGGTGAGCAGACGGAGATGCGTCGCGGCAGTCGTTGCGTCGGAATGTGCTTCCTCAGACCGCATTCGAGGATTTGGTGATGCATGAAGAACCGAGGCCAAAGCAAATGCGACGACGGAGAGCACGATGTCCTATATTGCGACAGTCGCAGCCGCGACTGGTAATATCCCTTGCGTGCCTTCGAGGCGAATCCTCACATCGAAATAGTAAATCACCAAGAAGATCGTCAAGAATGATGAAAGCACGGCGTTGATGATCGCTGCAACGATGATATAGAGAATTGCCGAATGAAGAACGAGTAACATGAGCAATGCGATCATCGCGATCACCGAGGAACCGCCGATTTGCACGCCGCCGATTGCCAATGCAAACAACAACGAACGCCAAATCTCCTTGCGATTCATAATGCGCTTAAAGCCGGAACCGATGGCGGCTCCGACGCCGGCCTGCTCCACCAGCAATGCAATATAGGCAAAGCCAAACGCGAGAACGAGAACGACCATAAAGAGGAGTGCGGCAAGTACGGCAATTCCAGCGAGAACAAAGAAAATGATCGCCCATGGCAATTCGGTCTTTACGAGCAGCGAACCGGGAATAACGACGGCGACTCCAATCAAGATAGTGGCGATATACCAGATTACGAGAGCGAAAACCGCTATAAATCCGATGCCGATCATCGCCGGTAAACGCCGTAACCCCGCCATAAAGCAATCGCCGAATTTTAATGGTTCGCCCCGATATAATCGAGCGACTCCAACGGCAATTGCTCCCGTTCCAACGGGCGAAAGAAAAAGCGCAAGAAGGAAGACGATCCCGGCAATCAACAGCATCGTTGGCTGCTCTGCCTGAATTTTTTTCAGGTCTTCGGTTTGCTGAGGCGAAGGTGAATGAGCCGTAGCATCCCCAATATGCTGCAAAATCGATATTGACGTGGAAAATTGATCGACCTGCGTTGAAGCGGTTAAAGATTGCACAACCGCAATCGGCGCAAAAACAATAAGCACTAAGGCCGTGAAAATGACCGCATTTTTGACGTACATCGTGACGGCACGATCGAGCATTTCGCCGATGCCAAGTGGCCGAAGAGCATACGTCAACGGGGGATTTTCCATACGTCCGCGGTTCTGTGGGATCGCAGGCCGGTCCTAGGGAAGTTGGCGGGAAATGATCGCAAGAATCACATCACTCCGCCGATATCCGACAAAATCGCTGGCTCCTGAGGATCTTCTCTCGTGCGGGGTCGAACCCGACGGGCTTGAAGGCGACCGCCGCCAATCCCTTATTGTTACCTCGGAGCACGCTCGCCAATCGAAACCTTACCGTGGCAAAGAACACGATCGGCTGCATTATGCCACTTCCCCCGACGAGGCGATGGCCCTGGCGCGCGACCGGGGTGTGGCGACGATGCTCGGTTCCGGAGGCCGTTTTTTTGATGACGGCAGCGTTTCACTCGTGACGGATCGCTGGCTTGCCCAACTCACCGCTCATCTTGGATATAATCCGGGCTACGAGCGTTTCCGGCCGAACATTTTTGCCGAGGCCTTTGACGCATGCCCCGAGCACGAAGAAGCCCTTCTTGGCCGTCGACTCGGCATCGGCGAATGCATCTTCGATGTAGTTGCGACCATTAAACGGTGCGTAGCCGTAACGTACGATCAGCACGGTGGTCCGCACGATCCGCAGCTTTTGCGAATACTCGCACGCGAACGGGGCAATGTCATGGGTGTTTATTGCGATGTTGTGAAAACAGGCGTCATTCGCCGTGACGATGGCATTCGGCTCATAACGACGTGAGAACGGTCCGGTTATCACACGATATGGGATAGCCTATCGCTGTGAGTGATTCGGCTGAACGAGGTTCGACACTTTTAGACGTTCTACTCGCCAGTGCAATTGGAGCGATGATCGCGATTGTCAGCCTCGGATTGATTCGCGTTGGACTCGGTCTTTCCGTACGCACGACCGACACTGCGCGCAATTTTACACACACGCAAACGGTGGTCGATCGTCTTCGTGCCCGTGCCAGTAGTGCGTGGTCGGTGTTCGTTCCAGCGATCGATGTTTTTGGACACGGTAACAACGATGGACACGAAATCGATTTCTTTACGGAGAGTGCCGATCACGTTCCGCTCTTTTGGGCCGAAAGCTACGATGCATCTGCGCGAACGCTCACCGGATACACCTACGCAACACCGGGTGATCCACCGACGGTCCACGATGAGCCCATCGGAAATGTTCGTGCGTTTACGGCACGGTATTGCCCGCTTGAAGACTTGGCTTTAGCTACGTCGCCATTTTATGATCCGCTTTTTGCACGCGCAACGTTGCACGATACGGACCTTGCGCTGACGGGCGAACCCGGCGTGCATAGCGGAAATGCATTCGTTTCATTGCAATTCACGATCGGAAAAGTAGAGCAAGAAACCACGCTTGCCGCCGCAACTGCGCCAACCGGGTTTACTGTTATTGTGCCCTACGAATAGACGGCTGGCAACGCGCGATCGCAGAACAAGCGTGGTGCATAGACTTTCTAGCTCTCCATCGTTCGACGGCCCTCCAGGGCGCGAGCAATGGTCACCTCGTCGGCGTAATCAAGATCTCCGCCGATCGGCAGGCCGCTTGCCAATCGCGTGATACGAGGCCCAAGCGGAGTGAGTAATCGCGAAAGATACATCGCCGTCGCTTCGCCTTCGGCATTCGGATTCGTTGCCAAGATGATTTCCGTTGGACGTTCGCGTCCGATTCGCTCCAAGAGCTCCTTAACGCGCAAATCCGCTGGACCAACGCCATCCATCGGTGATATTAACCCGCAGAGGACGTGATAGCGTCCTCGGTAGATATCCGCACGTTCGATCGCAAAAATATCTTTTGCTTCGGCGACGACGCAAAACGTGTGGGCATCGCGGCGATCGTCGGAACAGATCGCGCACGGATCGTTTTCCGTTAGCGAAAAACAGCTCGTACAAAAACGAACCTTATCTTTCATCGTCATAATCGCGTCGGCTAACGCTTGAGCTTCGTTGCGCGGCCGATTCAAGAGATGAAAAACCAACCGCGCCGCGGTTTTCGGACCGACGGTCGGAAGTTTCGAGAACTCGTTGATCAGCGCAGCTACCGGCTGCGCTAGCGTGCCCGACACCTACATCAAGCCGGGGATGTGCATACCGCCGGTCACCGATGACATCCGCTTCTGCGACGCTTCCGACGCCTTCTCGATCGCATCGTTAAATGCCACGAGCAAAACGTCTTCTAACGTCTCAACATCGGTTGGATCGACGACGTCGGCTCCAAGTTTGACTTTCGTCACGCGTTGATCGCAGGTCATTTCGATCGTGACCTGGCCACCAGCTGCGCTTCCCGTCACGGTTGTCGCGGCCAATTCTTCTTGGGCGCGAGCCATCTCGGTTTGCATTTTTTTGACTTGCGCCATCAGTTGCGCTTGATTCATGATTCGCGGATCCGTTCTTGAGCGTATTGAAACAATGCATCAGGGTCGAAATTTTCTTCGTTCGGTTCGGTCGACTCCGTCGACGTCTTCGGCGGTGTCGCTTTTGAACGCGGTGCTGCGGCGTCCAGCGTCGTTCGAATCGTGAGTGCGACTCCGAGGACATCGGCGACGGCTTCCGTCAAGGCTGCAAGATGCTCGGTGAGGACTTCGGTTGCCCATGCATCGGGCATGCGTAATGTGACGATCGTCCCCTCGATTGCGTCGACGACGGCGCCGGAGAGAGCAATTCGCAATGGCGGATGCGCGGCTTCCGCCTTGGCCCGAATATGCGACCACGCTGCGCGAACGCGCTGCAACGTAAGCTCCTTTCCTCCATCGTCGGCACTCAACGGGCTTGGCGTGGAAACAGGAGCTTTCGTTTTGGGACGCTCGGGCGGTGTCGCGCGTGGTTGCGGCGGCGGGGCGACTCGCGGCGGTGCCGGTGCCGGTGCCGGTGCCGACGATGCTTGTTGTTCCGAGTGAGCAACGGGCGAGTCGCTAAAGATCAGCCGCAGAAGCGCCGTCTCAATTTCCAGACGTGGATTTCCCGACGTTCGCGTTGCCGCCAACGCATCGGGAAGCAAGCGCAAGGCGCGCAAGATCATCGTCTGCGAAATCTCCGGCGCGCGTTGCGCCGAACGTTTCGCATCCTCCGGCGCGAGATCGCGCGCCAATAACGCCGGATCGATCTGCGCGACAAGAAGATTGCGGAACTCGGCGACAAGAGCGCGTGCGAGGACATGCAGATCGGCTCCGGCATCACTCGCTTCTTCGATTGCGCCAAGGGCCGCCGCCGCATCGCGGGCGATGCACGCCTGCAGCACATTGCTCGCATAATTTCGCGACGTGGCTCCAAAAGCCAAATCTAACGTGGCTAGCGTAATGTCTCCTTGGCCGAACGCGGCTGCCTGTTCGAGCATCGTAAGCGCATCGCGAAGACCGCCGTCGGCGCGATAGGCGATTGCCGCCAAGGAATCGTCGTCGATTGCGATGCCTTCGGCAGCGGCAATCGTGCGCATGCGCTCGATCATCGTAGGGATGGCAATACGGCGAAACGCGTAGCGCTGGCAACGCGAAAGAATCGTAACGGGAAGTTTTTCCGGTTCTGTCGTGGCCAAGATAAAGACCGCGTGCGCCGGCGGCTCTTCAAGCGTTTTTAAAAATGCGTTTGCGCCTTCTTTGGTGAGCATGTGCGCTTCATCGATAATGTACACTTTTTTGCGCATAACCGACGGCGCGAATTTCACGGCATCGCGTAAGGCACGAATTTCATCGATGCCACGATTACTGGCGGCATCGATTTCCAAAACATCGAGGGCGCTCCCCTCCAACATGGAGAGGCACAACTCGCACGTATTATCGGGCGATGCTGTCGGGCCGCCGATACAGTTCAGGCAGCGCGCCATAATCTTGGCGGCCGATGTCTTGCCGGAGCCTCGCGGTCCCGAAAAAAGATACGCATGGGCGACCTTGCCCGATTCGAGGGCATGGCTCAGGGTGGTGACCACGGCATCTTGTCCGACGAGATCGGCAAATGACTTGGGGCGCCAGGTACGGTAGAGAGACACAGCCCGGAGAAGTACGAAGCCGCGTTTGAGGGTGCCTGCCTCAGGGTATCTTTACCATGACGTCCTATGATTGTTGCGGTACGTCGACATTTGGAGGAAGGAACCACCGTGGATCTGCTCGCTGCGCTTCGTGAGAAGTTCGGCTTCTCGTCATTTCAACCGGGACAAGAGGAAGTGCTCCGTCGCGTCCTCGCTGGCGAGAACACCCTTGCGATATTGGCCACCGGGGCCGGCAAGTCGCTGACCTACCAACTCCCGGCGCTCCTGCTGGACGGCACGACCGTCGTGGTGAGCCCGCTCATCGCCTTGATGAAGGATCAAATCGACATGCTCCGCGAGCATGGGATTACCAACGTTTTAGCCTTCAACTCGACGTTGAGCGAAGACCAAGAGCACGCGGCGATCGCCCGCCTGCGGCAAGGCGACATCAAGATCGTCTACGTCACTCCCGAACGCTTGGAAGACGAGTGGTTTTTGGCCACGCTACGAACGCTGAAGATTCCGCTATTTGTCGTCGATGAGGCCCATTGCATTAGCCAATGGGGACACGATTTTCGCCCCGCCTACCTCTCGCTCGGCAATGTGGTCAAGCGCTTAGGCAACCCAACAATCCTTGCCCTTACCGCCACGGCCACCCCGGCTGTTCGCGATGATATTCTGCACCAGTTAGGCATCGATAATGTTAAGCCGATCGTGCGTGGCTTCGATCGCCCGAACCTCGTCTATGAAGCCCGACGAGGAGATAAAACGGGCGATAAGCTCAAATTGCTTGCCTCGCTTTTTAGCGGGAAAGATGCGCTTGAAGGCACTGGCATCGTCTATACGGCGACGATCAAAAACGCCTTGGAAGTCCAGGCTTTTCTGACGGCGGAACTAGGCGTTCCCTGCGAAGTGTATCATTCAAAACTTCACAAGCACGATCGTACGCGCGTTCACGAACTGTTCATGAACGAAGAGATTCGTGCCGTCGTCGCGACCAATGCGTTCGGGCTCGGGATCGATAAACCGAACATTCGTTTCGTCGTCCATTACGATCTCCCGGGCTCGATTGAAGCCTACACCCAAGAAGCGGGGCGCTCGGGACGCGACGGGCTTTCCTCGCGTTGTATTTTGCTCTATCGCATGAGCGATACTCGTGTCCAGAATTACTTTCTCACCGGCAAATACCCCGATGTCGAAGAAGTCCAGCGCGTCTTTGGAACGATTGAAGTCTTCGGCGAACAAAGCGGCGGCGTTACGATGGTCGATCTTCGCCGTATCTTGCAGTTACCGCTGACCAAGCTCAAAGTGATTTTGGCGTTGCTAAAAAAATCGGGCTACATTGAAACCTCGGGGAAATCCGCGTACGGACTCACCGAGGCCGTCCGAAAGAATCGCGAATTGGTACTTTCACTCGCCAATTACGATACGAAAAAGACCTACGATCAATCCAAATTAGCAATGATGCTGCAGTATGCCGAGACGCGTTCGTGCCGGCGGCGTTTCATCCTCAACTATTTTGGAGAAGATTTTAGTCCGCTCAACTGCGGTGCTTGCGATAACTGCCTGAAGGCGCGTTCGCAAGGCGACGCTCTGCGTGCGGCCGGCGCAAACGAAAAGGCCGCTCTCGTTGGCGATACCCGTCCCACGGGCCCGTACCGCATCGCCGACGTCGTCATGCACGCGAAATTTGGGCAAGGCACTGTCGAACGCGCCGAGAAAGACCTCATCACCGTTCTTTTTCCTAGCGTTGGATACAAAACATTACTTGCAAGTGCCGTCTTCAAACCGACCGAACTTCGCTCCGCGTAGCCTGATTCTCGCGTTGCTATTCCCGGTAGCGGCGTTTGCGCTGGCCGGGTTAGCCAGCGCGCAAGTCATACCGTCGCCGTCGCCGGTGCCCGCACCGTCGGCGAT